>Ga0265318_10001350_pt1 | contig 14618 bp, 11 predicted proteins | sample 4821metaG_FD_192431 | JGI IMG/M metagenome (GOLD analysis project Ga0265318, IMG submission 192431) | Rhizosphere microbial communities from Carex aquatilis grown in University of Washington, Seatle, WA, United States - 4-8-21 metaG | ecosystem: Host-associated > Plants > Roots > Rhizosphere >... | reverse complement strand
TCGGCGCGGAGGTGACCGGCGTCTGCAGTACGAGGAACGTCGAGATCGTGCGTTCGCTCGGCGCCGATCACGTCGTCGACTACACCCGTGAGGACTTCACCCGGAGCGAGGCGCGCTACGACCTCATGTTCGACGTCGCCGGGAGCAGGTCGTGGTCGGAGTGCAGGCGCGTGCTCGCTCCGCAGGCGACCCTCGTCATGGTCGGAGCACCGAAAGGCGGCCCGCTGCTCGGACCCCTCGGCCACGTCGTCGGGACGCGTCTGGCCGCGTTGCGCGGCAGCCAGAAGGCGGTCTTCTTCGTCGCGCAGTTCAACCAGCCGGACATCGAGGCTCTGCAAGAGCTGCTCGAGGCCGGGAAGGTGACGCCGGTGATCGACAGGCGCTACGAGCTGAGCGAGATCGGGGACGCCTTCCGGTACCTGGGCGAAGGCCACGCACAGGGAAAGATCGCCGTCGCCGTCTGAGGGACTATCCTCGGGGCATGGCAGTCGAGACGAAGCGGATGACCGTCGCCGACTTCACGTACACCGAGATCGCCAAGACGATCGACCACTCGCTGCTTCGCCCCGAACTCGATCTCGACACGGTCGCAGACGGTGTGCGGCTCGCCGTCCGGTACGACGTCGCTTCGGCGACGGTGCGACCCGCGGACGTCGCGCTCGCGGCCGGGCTCGTCGCCGGCACCGGCGTGCTCGTGAGCACGGTCGTCGGCTTCCCGCACGGCAGCTCGACAACTGCGACGAAGGCCTTCGAGGCCGGCCGTGCGCTCGACGACGGCGCGCACGAGCTCGACATGGTCGTGAACATCGGACGGCTCCGCTCCGGCCGGGACGCCGAGGTGCGCGACGAGATCCGCACGATCGTCGAGCTCGCGGTGGGCCGCGGCGCGATCGTCAAGGTGATCCTCGAGAACGCCTACCTGACCGACGAGCAGAAGGTGCTCGGGTGCCGGCTCGCAGAGGAGGCGGGCGCACAGTTCGTGAAGACCTCGACGGGCTTCGCACCGACCGGCGCGACCCTCGAGGACCTCGCGCTGATGCGCGCCGCCGTTTCGCCGCACGTCCAGGTGAAGGCCGCCGGCGGCGTTCGCACTCTCGACGCGCTCCTCGACGTGCTGTCGATCGGAGTCACGCGTGTCGGCGCGACGGCCACCGAGACGATGCTCGAGGACTTCAAGGCCCGCAAGGCCGCGCTCGGCGCGTCCCGTGGCTGACGCCTTCCGCGACCTGAACGGCAACGGCCGCCTGGACCCGTACGAGGATCCCCGCCGGCCGGTCGACGAACGCGTCGACGACCTCCTCGGGCAGATGACGCTCGAGGAGAAGGCGGGTCTGATGTTCCACCCGCCGATCTCGATGCAGCCGGACGGGACATTGCTCGAGGAGGCGGGCGTGCTCGGCCGCGGCGGCACGACCGAGCTTGTCGCGGGCCGGCACCTCAACCATTTCAACGTCTCCGGGGCGCCGGAGCCGCGGCTGCACGCGGAGTGGCAGAACCGGATCCAGGAGCTTGCGGAGTCGACGCGGCTCGGGATCCCGGTGACGCTCTCATCCGACCCGTGCCACAGCTTCGCCGAGCAGCTCGGCGCGAGCTGGTTCGCCGGCGGCTTCTCTCGCTGGCCCGAGCCGATCGGCTTCGCGGCCGCCGGCGACGAGGAGCTCGTGCGCGAGTTCGCGGACATCGCACGGCAGGAGTACCGGGCGGTCGGGATACACGTCGCGCTCCACCCGATGGCGGACCTCGCGACCGAGCCGCGCTGGGCCCGGATCATGCACACGTTCGGCGAGGACGCGGAGCTCGCAGGGCGACTCGTCGCCGCCTACGTTCGCGGCTTCCAGGGCGAGCAGCTCGGGCCGCACTCCGTTGCGTGCATGACGAAGCACTTCCCGGGCGGGGGCCCGCAGCGGGACGGCGAGGACCCGCACTTCCCGTACGGGAAGGACCAGGTCTATCCCGGTGGGATGTTCGACCACCACCTCGGGCCGTTCGAGGCCGCCTTCGCGGCCGGGACCGCGCAGATCATGCCGTACTACGGGCGGCCGATCGGGATCGGCCTCGAGGAGGTCGGGTTCGGGTTCAACCGCGGCGTGATCACCGGGCTGCTGCGCGAGCGGTACGGCTTCGACGGCGTCGTCTGCACCGACTGGGGCCTCGTCAGCGACTACCACTTCGCCGACGGGTCGACGTTCGGGGCCAAGTGCTGGGGCGTCGAGGACCTGAGCGCAGAGGAGCGCGTCCTCAAGATCGTCGAGGCAGGCTGCGACCAGCTCGGCGGGGAGTCGCTCCCAGAGCTCGTCGTCGAGCTCGTTCGCGCCGGCCGGATCACGGAGGCGCGCATCGACGCGTCGGCGCGGCGCCTGCTGCGCGACAAGTTCCGGCTGGGGCTCTTCGACGACCCGTACGTCGACCCCGGCGAGGCGGAGCGGATCTGCGGCCGCGCCGAGTTCCGGGCGGCCGGCAAGCGCGCGCAGCACAGCTCGGCGGTGCTGCTCACGAACGACGGGCGGCTGCCGCTCGCGGGTCGTTCCCGCCTCTACCTCGAGGACGTCTCGTCCGAGCTCGCCGGCGCGTACGGAAGAGTCGTCGCCACGCCCGAGGACGCGGATGTCGCAATCGTCCGGCGGAACGCGCCCTTCGAACCGCGGACGGGCAGCTTCGTCGAGAGCCGCTTCCACGCCGGCGACCTCGACTTCAAGGAGCCGGAGCTCGGCCGGCTGCTCGACCTCGCCCGCCGCGTCCCGACCGTCCTCGTCGTCCACCTGGAGCGCCCGGCGGTGCTGCCGGAGCTGGCGGAGGCGTGCGCGGCGGTGCTCGCGACGTTCGGCGCCGACGACGAAGCCGTCCTCGACGTCCTCTTCGGCCGCGCCGCCCCCGGCGGCAGGCTGCCGTTCGAGCTCCCGTCCTCGATGGAGGCCGTGCGCGCCCAGAAGCCGGACGTCCCGTTCGACTCGGAGCGCCCGCTCTTCCCCTTCGGGCACGGGCTCTCGTACGCCGGCTGACCGGGACGCGCGCCGGCGAAACGCTAGGTGGGCTTCCGCCGGGCCGCCCGGGCGAGCTCGCTGAGCTGCGCGAGCGCCCGGTCGGCCTCGGGCGCGTCCCGGTCGCGCAGGATCGCGTGCACACCCCGGCCCGCGGTGTCGACGTGCACGCTCGCGAGGTGGAGGCGCCGCTGCACCGGGCCCTGCACGCGGCGGAGGCTCTGCACCTTCTGCAGCGGAACCCAGCACGTGACGCGCCTGACCCTCCCGCTCGTCGTCGCGACGCATGTCTCCGTCCGCCCCCACGCGATCATCCGGTAGCGCAGCGGGCTCTTCCAGCGGACTCGGCGCGGCGCCCGCGCGTGCTGTCGCGGCCGGTCGGGAACGATCCGGTCGAGCAGCTCCTCTGCGAGCGCGCGGCTTCCGACGGGAAGCACGGCGCGCAGCGAACGGCGCTCCGCCTCGCCCTCTCCCTTCGAGCGCTGCTTCCCGGCCAGGTCGACCTCGAGCCGGCACCAGCCGAGCAGGCGCCAGAGCAGCGGCTCGACCATGCGCACCGCCTGCACCCGGCCCGGCCGGATCGTCTCCGCGGTCAGAGCGACGAGGCCGGAGCGGAGCCGCAGGCCGTCCGGACTCTCGGCGAGGGTCAGCCGGTACTCCTGGTTGAAGCGCCGCCAGACGAGCGTGAGCACCGCAAAGATCCACACCGCCCCGCCGCTCACGACACCCGTGGCCGCGGCCGGCGCGAGCAGCGCGGTGACGACGAGCACCGCGATCACCGCCTCCGCGATCAGTCCGACGTCGCTGATCAGGATCGACCCGATGAGCCGGCCCGTCGGCACGGTCGTGAGCACACGCTCCTCTGCCGGCGCCTCCGCCTCCTCGCCGTGCTCCACTCCGCTTGCGAGAGCGAGCAGCCGGACGCGGAGCGGCTCGACCTCCTGCTCGGGCAGATAGGCGAGGCGTGCGGTCGACCCGCTCGCACCGCCCATCCGCAGGCGCAGCTCCGCGACCCGGAAGATGCGGGCCAGTCCCGGCCGCACGATGTCGACCGCCTGCACCTGCGCGAGCGGGAAGCGGAGCGACTGCCTGCGGAGGACGCCGGTCTCGATCTGCAGGTCGTCGCCGTCGATCCGCCAGCGCGTGACGAGCCACGACACGAATCCGAGCGCGGTGAGCGCCGCAGCGATCCCGAGTTGCACGTACGAGTCCTTGAGGTCGCCGCCGCGGAGCACCGTCGGCAGGAGCAGGACCCCGATGGCGATCGTGGCCCTCCCGCCGCGCACGACCGGGGACAGCGGATGGACGCGGCGCCAGCTGTCCCTGTCGCTCACAACCCCGCCGCCTGGGCCTCCCCGAGCTCGGCGAGCCGGTCGCGCAGGCGCGCCGCCTCCTCGCGGTCGAGGCCGGGGATGCGCGCGTCGCTCGCAGCGGCAGCGGTGTGCATGCGCACGGTGGCGATGCCGAACGACCGCTCGAGCGGGCCCGCCGTCACGTCGATGAACTGCATGCGGCCGTACGGGACGACGGAGAGCCTGGAGAAGAGCACGCCCCGCTGCACGAGCAGGTCGTCCTCACGCTCCGCGTAGCCCCACGCCGCGAAGCGCCTGCGGACGAAGCGCTCGGCGGCGAGGCCGAACACGACCGCCCCCGCGGCACAGACGAGTCCGGCCACGGCGCCGGAGTACACCGCGAGCACGGCGGCGACGGCGACGAAGGCGAGGGTCGCGGCCGCCGCCTGCAGCCGCCGGAGGACGAGCAGCCGGTGCGACGGTCGCAGCCACCGGTCGCTCACGGTCGACGACTCCGCAACGGCCACAGGCACCAAGTATGCCCCCTGCGGCGGAACTTTATCCTGCAATACGCATCTTCTGTATATTGCAGGTATGTCCCGGGAGAGCGAGCTGCGTGTCCTGGCAAGCGAGCTGTCGCGCTGCTGGCACCAGCTGGGCCGCATCCTCGCCGGCAGGAGACTCGTCGAGACGCTGCACCAGGGATCGGTGGCGAAGCTGAGCCCGACGAAGCGGCGCGCGCTCGACGTGCTCGCGGAGGGCGAGGCCCGGGTGGGTGAGCTCGCCGCCCAGGTCGGCGTCGAGGAGACGACCGCGACGCGGCTCGTCGACCGCCTCGAGCAGCTGGGACTCGTGGAGCGCGGCAGCCTCGCAGCCGACCGGCGCGTGACGGTCGTCCGGCTGACGGCAGCCGGACAGAAGCTCGTCGCCGACGTGGCCGTCCGGCGGGAGCGATTCTTCTGCGAGGTGCTGGCCGAGCTCGAGCCGGAGGAGCGCGCGGAGCTCGTGCGCCTCACCGCGAAGGCCGCCGGCGCGCTCCGCGAGCACAGCGTGGAGCTGATCGCGCGATGAGCGAGGCCGCCGTCCTCGTAGACAATCTGGTCGTCCGCTTCGACGAGGTCGAGGCCGTCCGCGGGGTGTCGTTTGCGATCGAGCCCGGCGAGGTGTTCGGCCTGCTCGGCCCGAACGGCGCCGGCAAGACGACGATCGTGCGCGTGCTCACGACGCTGCTTCGCCCGACGCAAGGTCGCGCGCAGGTCGCCGGGCACGACTGCGTGCGCGAAGGGCTCGCCGTGCGGCAGCTGATCGGCTACGTGCCTCAGGCGATCTCGATCGACGGGTCGCTGACGGCGTGGGAGAACCTCGAGTTCTACGGCCGTGTGACCGGCGTGCCGCGGAAGGAACGCCGCGAGCGGATCGAGCAGGCCGTGGACGCGATGACCCTCGCCCCGTTCCTCGGGCGACTCGGGCGCACGCTGTCGGGCGGGATGCTGCGGCGGCTCGAGATCGCGACCGCGCTCCTGAACAGGCCGCAGGTGCTCTTCCTCGACGAGCCGACGGTCGGGCTCGACCCGACGGCGCGGCGCAACGTCTGGGAACGGCTCGAGCTCCTCGGCCGGGAGGCGGGGACGACGCTGCTCGTCACGACGCATCAGATGGAGGAAGCGGAGCGGCAGTGCCAGCGCATCGCGATCCTCGACCTCGGCGAGCTCGTCGCGCAGGGATCCCCCGAGCAGCTCCGCACCCAGTTCGCCGTCCCCTCGCTCGAGGACGTCTTCACCGCGGCCACCGGACGCACGATCGAAGAAGGGGGGAGCTTCAGGAATGTCCGCGCCAACCGCAGACTTTCGCGCCGGCTCGGCTGAGCCCGCGCTCGGCACGCTCACCGCCCGCTTCGGCCGGCTCCGCAACGGGGCGGCGGCGATGGGCTGGGCCGAGCTGCGCAAGCTCCGCCACGACCAGATCGACATCGTCACGCGCTCGGTGCAGCCGCTGCTCTGGCTGTTCATCTTCGGGACGGCGCTGCGGCGCAACCGCGCGCTCGCCGGCGGCTACCACGACTACCGCGCGTACCTCGCCCCCGGCGTGATGGCCCAGGCGGCGCTGTTCATCGCGATCTTCTTCGGGCTCGCCGTGATCTGGGAGCGCGACGTCGGCCAGCTGCAACGCCTGCTCGCGACGCCGATCCCCCGGATCGCGATCGTGCTCGGCAAGGCCACCGGCGCCGGCATCCGCGCGCTCGCCCAGGCGCTCGTGCTGCTCGCCGTGCTCGCCGCCACCGGCATCGCGATCCACTGGAACCCCTTGAAGATCCTCGGCGCGCTCGTCCTGCTCGTGCTCGCGACCGGCGCGTTCGCCTGCCTCTCGATGATCCTGGCCTCGCTCGTCCGAACGCGCGAGCGCTTCATGGGCATCGGCCAGCTCGTGATGATGCCGCTCTTCTTCGCCTCGAGCGCCCTCTATCCCCTGTCGATCATGCCCCGTTGGCTGCAGCTCCTCGCGCGCGTCAACCCCCTGACGTACGAGGTGCACGGCATGCGCCAGCTGCTGCTCGGCATCTCGAGCGGCGGCACCCTCTGGATCGACTACGCGTTCGTCACGCTCTTCCTCGCCGCCACGGCGACGATCGCGGCGAAGACGTACCCGCGCGCCATCCTCTAGTCGCCGAGCAGCGCGCGCACGGACACGCGCTCCACGCCGTCCGGCAGCGGCACGACGTCGCCGTCGACCGGCTCGCCGCCGACGACGAGCGCGACCGCGTTGCCGGGGCCGATGCGCTCGACCTCGATCTCGTGCACGGCGCCGCGGAAGAGCCGCTGCGCCTTGAAGCCGTTCCACGTCTCCGGCAGCGCCGGCGCGACCTGCAGGCCGCGGTACGTCGGACGGATGCCGAGGATCCACTGCGTCGCGGCGACGTACGTCCACGCCGCCGTGCCGGTGAGCCACGAGTTGCGGCCCAGGCCGGCCTGCGGGTGCGCGGGGCCGCAGATGTTCTGGCAGTAGACGTACGGCTCGACGAGGTACCGGTCGGAGTCGGAGCGCAGCAGCGGCAGGATCCGCCGGTAGTAGTCGTGAGCGAGGTCGCCCTTGCCGAGCATCGCCGCCGCGATGATCGCCCACGTGTTCGCGTGGCAGAAGATCCCGCCGTTCTCCTTCGCGCCGGGCGGATACGTCGAGGTGCCGCGAACGCGGTCGATGCCGCCGTTGTACGGCGGATCGAGGAGCGCGATCCCGAACTCGGTCGCGAGGTGCTCGTGCATCGACGCGAGCGCGCGCTCGGCGCGCTCGGGCGGCGCCACGTCGCCGATCACGCACCACGTCTGTGGGTTCATGTTGATCCGGTGCAGCTCCTCGGCGGCGACGCCGATCGGCTCGCCGTCGTCGTCGAAGGCGCGCGCGTACCAGTCGCCGTCCCACGCGTGCGCGTTCACCGCGGCCGCCATGTCGCTTGCGTAGGCGCGGAAGCGCGCAGCGTCCCCGGTGCGCTCGAGCTCGTCCGCGAGGTCGGCGAGGTCGCCGGCCGCGCGGCAGAACTGCATCGCGCACCAGACGGACTCCGCCTTTCCCGACCCGTGGTCTACGTTCATCGTGTCGTCCCAGTCGGCGAAGCCGGCGCGCGGCAGCCCGTGCGGGCCGCGATGCTCGAGCGTGAAGCCGACGGCGCGCAGCATGTGCTCCCAGATCGACTCGGCGGGGCCGTCCTCGTACGGGACGCGCTGCTCGAGGTAGGCGAAGTCGCCCGTCTCGCGCAGGTACGCGCAGACGGCGATCACGAGCCAGAGATGGTCGTCGCAGAACCACTGCGGCCAGTCCGGGTACTCCACGGCGAGCCCCGCGGTGCCTTCGCCGGTGAGCGGGAAGAACTGGTGCCACGTGTGCCCGTCGAGGAACTGGAGCCGCCAGATGCGGGTCAGCGTCTCGCGCGCCCGCTCCGGGACGGCGTGCATCGTGCCGAGCGTGTCCTGCGCAGAGTCCCGCGTGCCCATCCCGCGGCCCAGGCCCGTCTCGTAGGCCGACGCGAAGCGCGACCAGTGCAGGGTCGTCCGGCACTGCACCTGGTTCCAGACGCCGACCATCGCGTTCAGATCCGGGTCGGGCGTCTCGACGACGAAGCGCGAGAGGTACGCGTCCCAGCCCTCGCGCAGCTCGCGAAACGCCGAGTCGGCGGCTGCGGGGTCGCGGTACGCGGCAACCGTCCTCCGCGCCTCGTCCACGTCCGCCGCGATCCCGAGCACGTAGACGATCCGCCGCTCCTCACCCGGCCCGAGCTCGAGGTCGTGGCAGAGCGAGCCGATGCTGTTGCCGCGCGGCGCCTCGCTGCCCGCCGGCTCGCCCCGCTCGACGACGAGCGGCGCCGCGAGGTCGCGGCAGCGGCCGAGGAACACCTCACGGTCGGAGTCGAATCCCGCGGGCTCAGCGCTTGACGAGAAGAACGTGCGGTCCGGGTGGAAGACCGTCCCGGTCAGGATCGTGCCGTCCTCGTAACGGCTGTGCACGACGTGCTGTGCCCAGTCGAGGTTGTGCTGGTCGACGAGGGCGTCCGGGAAGCCGAGCTCGACGTAGCTGAAGCTGCGCAGCCGGCGCGGCCGGTCGCCGAGGTTGCGGACGCGCAGGACCCAGAGCTCGCACGGCGGCGCGTCCTCCCCCGGCGGGACGAAGTAGAGGAGCTCGGACGCGATCCCGTCGTGCTCGGTCGCGATCCGCGTGTAGCCGGCGCCGTGGCGGCACTCGTAGGTGTCCGGCTCCCGCTGAACCGGCTGCCAGGTCACGCTCCAGAACGCGCCCGTCTCCTGGTCGCGCAGGTAGACGTACCGGCCCGGCTGGTCTGCCGGGATGCCGTTGTAGCGGTAGCGGCTGACCCGCCGGCTGCGCGGGTCGCGGTCGAACGAGTAGCCGCCGCCGGTGTTCGAGACGATGCCGCCGTAGCTGCCCTCGCCGAGGTAGTTGATCCACGGCGTCGGCGTGTCCGGGCGGGTGACGACGTACTCCCGCGCCTCCTCGTCGACGTACCCGTACGGCGTCTTCCCGACCACGCCCACATCCTCGCGCTGCGGCTCAGCGCGTGCATCCGCACCGGCACGGATGGTCGCCCCGGTCGGCGCGCCGGTAGCTCCTTCATGCCGCGTCGACACTCCGGGGGCCCGCCGCGACGCGGTCGGCCCCCTGCGGTCAGGAAGCGATCGACGCGCGGGCGCGAGCCGCGCGGACTGCCGCGCTCAGCGTGCCGATGTCGTAGGCGCCGTAGTAACGGCGGCCGTTGACGAAGAACGTCGGCGTGCCGGACACGGTGCTGAGATCGGCCCCGTCGACGTCCTCGGCGACGCGCGCGGCGCCCGCATGCCTGCGAAGGTCATCTGCGAAGCGCTCGGTGTCGAGCCCGAGCTGCGCGGCGTACCCGACGAGGTCGCTCGGGCGTAGCGCGTCCTGATGGTCGAAGAGGAGATCGTGCATCTCCCAGAAGGCGCCCTGATCGGCAGCTGCCTCCGTGACCTCGGCCGCGATCTGCGCGAGGGGATGAACGTCGTTGAGCGGCAGATGCCGCCACACGTAGCGAAGGTCGCCGAAGTCGGTCAGCAGCGCGCGGATCGCCGTCTCCGCCTGGCCGCAGAACGGGCACTCGAAGTCGCCGTACTCGACGAGCGTCACCGGCGCGTCCGCGGGCCCGCGAACGTGGTCGCGTTCGTCGTCCACGGGGACGGCGAGGTCGACGAGCACCTCGGCCGTGCCGAGCAGCGCCCGGGCCCGGAGCGTCTTCGGGAGACGCGCCGTCGCCCGGAAGACGAGCCAGGTGACGAGCGACGCGCACAGCGCAGCGCTGAGGACGCCGAGCTTCGCCTGCTCGAGCTGCGTGCCGTGGAAGGCCAGGCTCGAGATCAGCAGGGAGACGGTGAACCCGATGCCGGCGATCGTCCCGCCTCCCGCCACCGCAGCCCAGCCGACGGGCGGCCGCACCCGGCCGCGCGTCAGCTTCGTCATGAGCCAGGCGCCGCCGGCCACGCCGACGGGCTTGCCCGCGAGATAGCCGAAAAGGATCCCGAGCGTCACCGGTGACGCATAGGCGTGCACGAGGAAGCTGCCGTTGATCGAGATCCCGACGTTCGCAAGCGCGAACAGCGGCACGATCACGTAGCTCGTCCACGGGTGGTAGAGCTGCTGGAGCCGCTCGTTCGGCGAGATCGCCGACTGCAGGCCGACGCTCGCCGAGCGCGCGAGCTCCGGAGTCGGCTGCTCGCGGAAGAGCCGGAACAGGTCGCTCGCCCGCTCCAGGTCGACGCGGGCCGCAGGCGACGCGTACACGAGCAGGCCGAAGACGAGCCCGACGACGACCGGGTCGACCCCGGACTTGAACAGGGCGACCCACGCCGCGACGCCGAGCGCGAGATACACGAGGCCCTGGCGCACGCCGATGCGGGTGAGCCCGACGACGACGGCGACGACCGCGGCCGCGAGCAGCAGCGGCCGCACCGCCAGGTGCTCCGTGTACGCCGTGCCGATCACGACGAGAGCGACGACGTCGTCGACGACCGAGACCGTGAGCATGAACGCGCGCAGCCGGATCGGGAAGCGCGGGCCGACGAGCGCAAGCATCCCGAGCGCGAACGCGGTGTCTGTCGACATCGCCGCGCCCCAGCCGTGCGCCGACGGCTTGCCGGCGTTCACCGCGAGGTAGATCGCGACCGGGACGGCGATCCCGCCGATTCCGGCGGCAAGCGGCAGCACGATGCGACGCCGCTCGCGCAGCTCGCCGAGGTCGAACTCCCTGCGGGCCTCGAGTCCGACGACGAGGAAGAAGAACGTCATCAACCCGCTGTTCAGCCACTCCCGGAGATCCTGGGAGACGCCGGCGCCGCCGGCGCGGACCGAGAGCACCGTGCTCCAGACGCGCTCGTACGACGCCGAGTCGGCGTTGACCCACACGAGCGCCGCGACCGTCGCCGCGAGCAGGACCGCCGCGCTTCCCGTCTCCGTGCGAAGGAAGGTGCGCAGCGGCGTCTGGAGGCTCCGGGCCCATGCCGTGCGGCCGGAGTACGGTCCTGTCTGGGGCTCGGTCACCCGATGCAGGCGTCAGTCACCGAGCGCCTCGAGGAAGTCGAGCGACGGGGCGAAGAAGCATGCGCCGGTGACGGCATGCGTGAAGTCGAGCAGGCGGTCGTAGTTGCCGGGCGGGCGACCGACGAACATGTTCTCGAGCATCAGCTCCAGCACGCGCGGCGAGCGTGCGTAGCCGATGAAGTACGTGCCCGCCTCGCCGGCCGCGGCGTTGCCGTACGGCATGTTGTGCCGGAGGATCTTCACCTCTTCCCCGTCCTCTTCGACCACCGTGAGCGCATTGTGCGCGTTGAGCGGTTTCACGTCGTCGGCGAGCTCGATGTCCGACAGCTTCGTGCGGCCGATGATCAGCTCCTGCTCCTTCGTGGTCAGCGCATCCCATTGCGCGAGGTCGTGCGCGTACCGCTGCACGAGCACGTAGCTCCCGCCTGCGAACGGCGCGTCCTCGTCGCCGACGATCGTCGCGGCGACCGCGTCGGCGCCGGCGGGGTTCTCGGTTCCGTCGACGAAGCCGGTGAGATCACGGTCGTCGAAGTACCGGAACCCGTGCACCTCCTCCACCACGGTCACGGCGCCGTCGAGGCGTGACCGGATCTGCAGCGCGAGCTCGAAGCAGAGATCCATCCTCTCCGCGCGGATGTGCAGGAGGATGTCGCCCGCAGTCGAGACCGCGAGGCGGGGAGCGGCGCCGACCTCGGCGAGCGTGTGCAGCTCGGCGGGCCGGGGCAGGCCGAACAGCCGGTCCCAGGCGTCCGAGCCGAACGCGGCCACGCACGACAGCTGCCCGTGAAGGTCGCGCTGTCCCACCGCGCGCACGAGCCCGGGGAGCTCGCCGCACGCCGCCCGCACGGCGTCGCGGCTCTCGTCGCCGGAGTTGACCGTCAGGACGAGGAAGATCGCGTCCCTCGTCGCGGGCTCCGTCACCGGTTGCGGCATGGGTGCCACGACCGGACGCTACTAGAGCGCGCGACGGCCGTTACGGGCCGGCGACCGGCGGGGGCTCGCGCTTCCCGGCCAGGAACGAGCCCTCCCAGGACGGACGCGCAGGCTCCGTGCCGTTGTCGAGCTTCGCGCGCCAGGTGGTGTCGTCGAGACGCACGCCGGGCGGGCTCGTGAACTCGTAGTACGAGTACACCCCGCCGAGCGCCACCTCGAACCCGCCCTTGCCGTCGGGCACGAGCACGTAGATGCGGTCGGTGCGGCCGGTGGCAACCTCGAGCACGCCCTTCGCGCTGCTGCCGAGGTCGGCGACGATCGCGTCGGTCTGGTCGGCCGTGGCGGGCCCGTTCACGGGCAGGTCGCTCGTGCGGAACCAGAGCGCCTCGAGCTCGCCTCCGAGGAACGTCAGCCGGTCGTTGTCGGCCTTCGAGATCGGCTGCGCCGCGAGCTCCTCCTTCGCCACCCGCTCGAGGAACGCGAACAGCTTGACCTCGTCGCGGATCAGGGCGCCCTCGCGCGGCGTGAGCAGGTCGCGCTGCGCGAGGCCCGCGCGCAGCAGGTCGGCGGCGGCTACGAGCCGCGCGAACGCGACCGGATCGGGCTCGACCCAGTTCAGCCGGGCCGGGATGGTCTCCCCGCCGCCTTCGGCGACGAACTGCTTCGCGAAGAGCACGGTGTCGTGCTTGAGCTGCGCGTAGGAGCCGAGCCCGGTCTGCACGTCCTTCGCAGCCCAGAGCGGCGTGCGCATGAAGTCGGGGAACTGGTCGCCGTGCTGGACGAACAGCGGCTGGAGCGCGTAGAGCCACGCGTCGTAGACGGTCGAGCCCCAGGCGGCGGCAGGCCGGCCGGCGACCTCCTGCTCGAGCTTCTTGACCTGGCTGTCGTAGTTCGCATAGTCCGACGCGCCGGCCTTCTGCTCGACCTGGTACGCGAAGCCGGAGCCGAGCACGGCGGCGAGGTCGAGCGCCGACGGCAGCAGCCGCGGCTTCTCCGGCGTGCCGACGTTCGGGTAGACGAGCTGGTCGAGCACGTACGAGTCGATCACGAAGCGCGTGCCGAGGAAGCGGATCGCCGCGTGGTCGGGGTTGATCCGCACGGGCCGGGCCTTGACGAGCGCCGCGACCACCTTCGCGACGGCCGCGTCCTCGGCGAACGCCCGCGGATCGTGCACCCAGGCGGGATCGACGGTCCTCGCCGCGGCTGCCACCTCGATCGGCGTGTAGTCGTCGGAGCGGCCGACGAGGAAGGCGGTCGGCTCGTAGATCGTGTGCCACAGCGACTGCAGGTCGGGTTTCTGGGCGAGCACGCGCGCGGCGAGGATGCCGAGCCGTGCGGGCCGCGTTCCGGGGCAGTCGGCGGTGCCGGGCAGGCAGAACGGCAGCTCGCCGAGGACGGACATGCCGAGGAAGAAGCGCGTGAGCTGCGGCGTGCGTGTGTAGTGGCCGCGCGGCGTGAAGAGCGAGTAGTCGACCTTCACGCCGAGCAGCGGCGACTCCTTCGTCTCGGCATGCGCGTCGACGAGCGCCTTCTCCTGCTGCGCGAGCGGGCCGAGCTCGACCGGAAGCTGCAGCTCGGCGGCGGCGACCTCGAACAGCTGCTCGACGCGCGCGGCGGCGTCGCGGAGCGGCGTCCCGGCGAGCTGCACCGTCTGCGCATGCGCCGCGTCGAGCGAGCCGGTGACGAGCTTCTCGAGCTTCGGCAGCAGCACGTTCTGCTCGAGGTCGCGCAGCGTCTTGTCGAAGAGCTGATGCCACTCGTGGTAGGCGACGTCCGTCGTCACGAAGACCGGCCAGCCCGCGTACGTGTTCCCCTCGTACGCGTACTGGAAGAGGCGGATGTCCGCCGGGACGACGACGAAGCCGTCCTTCGCGAGCGCCTCCGCGACGCCCGGGTTCTTCAGGTCCTTCTGCACGGCCGGCACGATCTTCACCCCGGTGAGCGAGTGCGGGGTCGCGGGCCCGGCGTACTTGCTCCCTGTGAGCAGGGGCACGACCTGGTAGCTGCCGAAGCTCACCGAAGAGGTCGGCAGTACCGCTCCCCCGGTCGTGTTGTGCTTGGCCGAGCCGCAGCCGGCGGTCGCCAGGGCGAGCCCGAGCAGTAGAGCGGAGACGGACCTGGGCCTCGTCATCGTGAGCTCCTTTCGAGCACGACCGGGTCGAGCCTGCCGTCGACGTTCGCGCACGCGGCGACGCCGCGCCCGGGGAGCGGCGGCAACGTGGAGAAGCCGAAGCCACCCCAGCGCCACGCGCCGGTGGAGACGATCGCGTGTCCGTTCAGCCGGGAGTAGCCGACGGCGATCGCGCCGTCGCACGCCGCGACGGCGGCGACCGGGCGGAGCAGCGTGCCGGCGATCCAGAGC
>Ga0265318_10001345_pt1 | contig 14668 bp, 11 predicted proteins | sample 4821metaG_FD_192431 | JGI IMG/M metagenome (GOLD analysis project Ga0265318, IMG submission 192431) | Rhizosphere microbial communities from Carex aquatilis grown in University of Washington, Seatle, WA, United States - 4-8-21 metaG | ecosystem: Host-associated > Plants > Roots > Rhizosphere >... | reverse complement strand
TCCCGTCGGGTGACGGCGGCTCGACGGAGGCGTTCGGGTCCGCTGTCGACTGGGAGGGGTTCTTCGGGCACCTGGCGCCCCCGCGCCCCGTCGCCGCCGTGTCGCAGATCCCGCTTTTCCCGCACTCGGCGCGCGGCGTCATCGTCGCCGGCCCCGCGGTGACCGCGGATCCCCTCGCGCATGCCGCGGCCGTGGGCGAGGTCGCCCGGAGGCTCGGCTGGCCCGTGCTGGCCGACGGGCTTTCGCCGGCGCGCAACCACGCGGCGTCGGTGCCGCACCTCGTCACCCGCTACGACGCCATCCTCAGGTCGCCCGCCGCGGCCGAGTCGCTCAGGCCGGAGATCGTCCTGTGCCTCGGGGAGTGGCCGACCAGCAAGGTGCTGCGCGGCTGGGTCGAGGCGAGCGGGGCGCCGGTGTTCCTTGTCACCGAGAGGCCCGACAACCGGGACGCCCTCCACGGCGCGACCCGCCGGGTCGTGGTCCCCCTGCAGGCGTTCGCCGAGGGGATGCCGACCGCGGTTGAGCCGGGCGGCTACGAGCGGCTGTGGGCGGGCCGCGAGGCCGGCGCGCGGGCCGCCCTCGACGCCCGCATCGCCGCGGAGGGGGCGCTCATCGAGCCCAAGGCGGCGTGGATCATGGGCCACCACCTGCCGGCACGGACCCACGTGTCCGTGGCCAACAGCATGCCGGTGCGCGACATGGAGTTCGTCTGGCCCGCGAACGACAGGGGATACCGGGTCTTCTGCAACCGGGGGGCGAACGGGATCGACGGCACGCTGTCGACGGCGCTCGGCGTTGCGCACGGCGGCGCCCCGGCCGTCCTTCTCACGGGCGACCTGGCGCTCCTGCACGACTCGAACGGGTTCCTCACGGCCCCGAGGTTCAAGGGAAGCCTGACCATCGTCCTCATCAACAACCGCGGCGGGGGGATCTTCGAGCACCTTCCCGTCGCCCAGTTCGGGCCGGTCTTCGAGGAGTATTTCGCGACCCCCCAGCAGGCGGACTTCGCGGGGCTCTGCGCGGCCCACGGCGTCGGGCACGTCCCTGTCGAGGACTGGCCGCACTTCGAGAAGCTGGTCGCAAGCCTGCCCGCCCGGGGGATACGCGTCCTCGAGATAGCCGCCGACCGCAAGAGGGACGCCGCCTGGCGCAAGGACGCGTTTGCCTCGGCGGGCCAGCGCGTCTAATCCCCAAGACCTTCCCATGAGCCCGAAATGGAAAACCTCAAAGGTCTATTCCGACATCCTTTACCACAAGGCCGACGGAATCGCCAGGATCACGATCAACAGGCCGCACAAGCGCAACGCCTTCAGGCCCGAGACGATCTCCCAGCTGCTGGACGCGTTCACGGACGCCCGCGACGACCAGAGGATCGGCGTCGTCCTGCTCACGGGCGCCGGACCCCACTCGGACGGCAAGTACGCGTTCTGCTCGGGCGGCGACCAGAGCGTGCGGGGAAGCGCGGGCTATGTCGGCGGCGACGGGGTGCCGCGCCTCAACGTCCTCGATCTCCAGAAGCTCATCCGCTCGATGCCGAAGGTCGTGATCGCGCTCGTCGCGGGCTACGCGATCGGCGGGGGGCAGGTGCTCCACGTGGTGTGCGACCTGACGATCGCCGCGAGCAACGCGGTCTTCGGGCAGGTCGGGCCCGCCATGGGCAGCTTTGACGGCGGATTCGGGTCGAGCTACCTGGCCCGCATCGTCGGCCAGAAGAAGGCGAGGGAGATATGGTTCCTCTGCCGCAGGTACAGCGCCGCCGAGGCCCTGGAGATGGGCCTGGTGAACGCGGTCGTGCCCGTGGGCTCGCTGGAGAGGGAGGGAGTGAAGTGGGCGGGAGAGATCCTGGAGAGGAGCCCGCTCGCCATCAGGCTCCTGAAGAGCGCCTTCAACGCGGAGCTGGACGGCCAGGCGGGGATCCAGGAGCTCTCGGGAAACGCGACGCTTCTCTACTACATGAGCGAGGAGGCCAAGGAGTTCCACGCGGCCCAGCGCGACAAGCGCAAGCCGGACTCGCGCCGGTTTCCCTGGCTGCCCTGACGCGCCCCCCCGCGGCCGTTGGGCAAGGGATTGGGGCGTAGGCAATTCCATTTGTCGCTTCGGGATTGCAAGCTCGGCCTCTCTCAGAACCAATTGGGCCATGAAGAATCCTGCCCGCCCCCTGCGCGCCCTGCGCCTCCTTTCAGCCGTCGCCCTCTTTGCGGCGGGCCGCCTTGTCGCGGCCCTGCCCGCGGCCCCCGCGGCCAAGGCGGTCCCGGTCGAGGACACCTACTTCGGAACGAAGGTGACCGATCCCTACCGGTGGATGGAGGACCCCAAGAACCCCGACATCCAGCCGTTCTTGAAGGCGCAGAACGACCGCACGCGCGCCATCCTTGACTCCATCCCCGGCCGCCACGGCCTCGAGGGCAGGATCGAGGCGCTCATGGAGACCATCACCTCCTCGACCAACGTGGCCCGACGCCGCAGCCTGCTGTTCTACGAGAAGCTGCAGCCGGGCTCCAACCTCTCGAGGCTCTACGTGCGCGACGGCGTCGGCGGCGCCGAGCGGCTGCTCCTCGACCCGGACAAGCTTTCGCAGGGCGGCCATCACCAGGCCATATCGCACTACCTGCCGTCCGACGACGGCGCCCTTGTCGCCGTCGGGCTTTCCCAAGGGGGCTCGGAGAACGCCGTGATGCATTTCATCGAGACCGCCACCGGCAACGAGCTCAAGGACACGATCGACAGGACGGACTTCGGAGCCACGTCGTGGCGCGCGGACGGCAGCGGCCTCTACTACCTGCGGCGCCAGGCCCTCGCTGCGGACGCTCCGCCGACGGCGAAATACGAGAACATCAGGACCTACCTGCACGTCCTGGGCACCGACCCCGAGAAGGATCCCGCGGTGTTCGGCATCGGGACCTCCGCGAACGTCTCGATCAGCAAGGACGACTTCGCCGTGGCGGTCATAAGCCCCGACTCGGACTACGCCGTGGGGCTCGTCATCCATGGAGTGCGCAATGAGCTGACCTTTTATGTCGCGCACAAGGCGGAGCTGGATGGCGGCGCGGCCGCATGGAAGAAGGTCGCCGACGTGGACGACCAGGTGACGGACGTCGAGATCCACGGGAGCGAACTCTACCTGCTCTGCCACAAGGACGCGCTCCGCTACAAGGTGATAGAGACAAGCGCCGACAATCCCGACGTCGCCCATGCGCGCGTGGTGATCGCACCGAGCGCCCGGGTGATCGAGCACCTCGGGACGGCGAAGGACGCCCTCTACGCGCAGTCGACCGAGGACGGGCTTGGCCGCATCACGCGGGTGGACTGGGACGGGAACCGAACCGAGATCAACCTCCCGATCGACGGCACGGTCGGCAGCCTCACGACCGCTTATGACGATCCCGGCTTCCTCGCGAAGATCGAGAGCTGGACCGTGTCGCCGCTCTGGTATGCCTACGATCCGGCCGCGCGCTCGATCTCGGACACCCGGCTCGATCCCCCGTCCTCAGTGGACTACTCGGGCATCGTCGCGGAGGAGGTCAAGGTGCCGGCGTCCGACGGAACCCTCGTGCCCCTCTCCATCGTGCATCGCAAGGACATGAAGAAGGACGGCTCCAACCCGGCGCTTCTCTACGCCTACGGCTCCTACGGAATCACCTCGAACTCGGCGTTCTCGGCGGTGCGCCTCGCATGGTTCGAGCGGGGGGGAGTCTTCGCCGTGGCCCACGTCCGCGGCGGAGGGGAGTACGGCGAGGAGTGGCACCTCGCGGGCAAGGACGCCAACAAGGTGAAGACCGTGTCGGACTACATCGACTGCGCCCGGTGGCTGGTCGCGAAGGGCTACACCTCGCCGGCGAAGCTGGGCGGCCGGGGCGGCAGCGCGGGCGGAATCACGATGGGGGGCGCGATCACGCAGGCGCCGGACCTCTTCGCGGCCATCCTGGACGAGGTGCCCGTCTCGGACCAGCTGCGCATCGAGTTCTCGCCGAACGGCCCGTCGAACATCCCCGAGTTCGGGTCGGTGACGACGGAGGAGGGATTCAGGAACCTCTACGCCACGAGCGCCTTTCACCGCGTGAAGTCCGGCGCCAAGTACCCGGCGGTCATGCTGACGACGGGCGCCAACGACCCGCGGGTCGACCCATGGCAGGCAGCCAAGATGGCGGCGGCTCTCCAGGCGAACAGCGCGAGCGGCAAGCCGATTCTCCTTAGGGTCGACTACGAGGGCGGCCACGGGGGCATCGGCGGAACGAAGCGGCAGGCGGCGGTCATAGCCGCCGACGAGTACACCTTCCTGCTGTGGAACATGGGCTACCCCGGCTTTCAGCCCGCACCCTGAGCCCGTGGGCAGGACGAGCCTTGGAGCGCTCGCCCTGCCCGCGACGAGGGGCTGCCCATTAATAATGGTATCTCAGCTGGGCGATCAGGAGGTCGCCCGACTCCATCTTGTAGACCATCCTGTGTTCTCCGGTGATCCGGCGAGACCAGTAGCCGGAAAAGGCATAGCGGAGGGGCTCCGGCTTCCCGATGCCGGAGAACGGGTTCCGGCTCGCGTCCTTGATGAGTGCATGGATGCGCTTCACGACCGCAATATTGGCACCCTGCCAATGCAGGTGGTCCTCCCACGCACCTGGCGCAAAGACGATCCTCACTTGGGCGACAGCTTGCGTTCCTTGCCCCGGCCTCTGGAGAGGTCCTCCATCGCCTGCAACAGCCTTCGCGCGTTGGCCGGGCTGCGCATGAGGTGGGCTGTCTCCTCGAGCTGGTCATACTCCCCGAGGGAGAGCATCACCACGGCTTGATTCTTCCCGGTCCGCGTGATCATGACCGGGGCGCCGTCCTCGCATACCCAATCCATCGTGGAGGCGAGCTGCTGGCGCGCGGCGGTATAGGTTATCGCTTTCATGTACGGGATTCTGTACATATGCGGCCATTGTCAACACGGATGGAAGAGACCTGGCCCCAGGCGCCCTTCCGCGACCTGCCCGCTGTCAGATGATGGCGGCGATCCGGTTGGCGGCCTCGGCCGGAGTCAGCCTGGCCGTGGCTTCATTTCAAACGAAAGCCGGCATGCGGGTCGCGTGCCGGCTCCCGTAGGGGGATTGGGCCGGGTTACTTCCCCAGCGACTTGCGCAGGTCCGGGAGCTGCCCCGACGAGCCGAGCTTGTCGTTGCGGCTCGCGATGAACTTCGCGTACTCGTCCATGAAGATCTTGCCCGGCGGGCGGAAGTCGAACTCGCTCGGCTTGTCGCGGAAGAACTCGCGGTGGACGCGGGTCCAGACCAGGCGGCCGTCAGTGTCGATGTTCACCTTCGTGACGCCGAGCTTGGCGGCGGGAAGGTACTCGTTCGGGTCGACGCCCACGGCGCCGGGCATCTTGCCGCCGGCGGCGTTGATGCGGTCGACCTCCTCCTTCGGGACCGAGGAGGAGCCGTGCATGACGAGCGGGAAGCCGGGAAGCAGGGCCTTGATCTTCTGCAGGACGTCGAAATGCAGCGACTGGCGGCCCTTGAACTTGTAGGCGCCGTGGCTCGTCCCGATGGCGCAGGCGAGGGAGTCGCATCCCGTGCGCTTCACGAACTGCTCGGCCTCGACCGGGTTCGTGAGTGTGGCGTGCCCGTCCTCGACCTTGATGTCCTCCTCGACGCCCCCGAGCATGCCGAGCTCGGCCTCGACCGAGATTCCCTTGGCATGGGCCGCGTCGACGACGCGCTTCGTGATCTCGATGTTCTTCTCGAACGGCTCGTGGGACGCGTCGATCATCACGGAGCTGTAGAAGCCCGACTTGATGCAGTCGTAGCAGGTCTCCTCGTCGCCGTGGTCCAGGTGGACCGCGAAGATCGACTCCGGGAAGATCTCGGCCGCGGCGCGTATGACCGCCTCGAGCATCCTCTTGTCCGTGTACTTCCGGGCGCCCTTGGATATCTGGATGATGAAGGGGGCCTGCGACTGGATGCAGCCGCGGAACAGGCCCATCGCCTGCTCTGCGTTGTTTATGTTGTACGCACCCACGGCGTACTTGCCATAGGCGTGCTTGAATAGCTGCGCGGTGGTGACGATCATAGAGGGGGCAAGGCTACGCTCCGGTGGCCGGGGCCACAAGCGTATTAATGGGCGCCGCGCCCGCGATTAGCCCTTGCCGCCGCCCGGCGCCGGGGCCGCCGGGGCGGAGCCGCGGCTCCCGCCGCCGCCCGGGTTGGCCGCGCGCATCATCTGCTGCATCTGCTGCTGGGCCTGCTGCTGCGCCTGGATCTGCTGCAGGGCGGCAACCTGCTGGGCCGTGAGGATTCCCTGCGCCTGGTTGACCGCCTCGTCCGTGACCTTCGCGCTCCCGCCCCCGTTCATGAGGCTGAAGACCCCGGGACCGGCGTCGCCGCCGTTCAGGGTGCCGGCCGTCCCGTTGCCCGCCCGCTGGGGCTGGTACTGCGCGAGGAGCGAGACCAGCTGGCTTGCCTGGTCCTCGGTGAGGGGCGTCTGGGTGTAGCTGAGGGACTGCTGAAGGCTGTTGACGACGTTCCTCTCGGGAAGCGTCTGCTGGTACTGCTGGTACTGCTGGAAGGCGTCGTCGCCAAGCGTCTGCTGGATGCTCTGGTCGGTCTGCGAAATCGCCTGGTTCATGAGCGCCTTGAACCCATCGGGGTCGGACCGAGGGTTGATGCCCTGCTCCCGGGCCGCCTGGAAGACGTCCGCGAGGGCCTGCTGCTTGTCCCCAAGGAGCGACTGGAACTGCGCGAGCTGGTCCGGGCTCAGGTTGAGCGACTTGAAGAGGGGGCCGTAGGTCTGGCTGATGCGGCCCTTGATCTGGATCGCCATCAGCTTCTGGAACTCCGGATTGGCGCTCAGGTTTGCGAACGCCCCGAAGCGGCCTCCCGGGCGCTGCCGCGGCTCGGCCTCGGCGTTGTCGGCCTCGTCGCCCGGCGCCAGGTCCCCCGCGCCCGCCCGGCGGCCCCTGAGGGCCGCAATCCTGTCCTCGAGCGACCGGACGGTCTTCCGCGTCTCGGCGAGGCTTTTCCTCAGGGCATCACTGTCGTTGCCAGCAACTTGCGCCCGGAGGATGATGAGGTCCCTGTACTGCCGCCAGGCCAGGGCCCCGAGCGCGGCCACGGCCAGCGCCAGAAGGCCCATGATGAGGTTCTTGGGGGATTTCACGTCCGGTGGGTACGGGGGAGAGACGCAGCGCCGCCGGGAAGGTTACTCGACTCCGGCGAGCCCGTCATGCCTGCGCCTCGGGGGCCTTCTTCGTCGGCTTCCTGCGGCGGGCCGGGGCGTTTGGGTCCTTCGGGGCCCTGGGCGCGAACTCAAATCCCGTGCTTCCGTCCTCCTTCAGGGCCAGGAACGCGCTGAACGGGCGCCGGGTCCTCTGGCTCCAGAACTTCTCGAGCAGGTCCGTCTTCCCGGTGTGCAGCATCTTCATGAACTGCTCGAGGGGGATGTCCCGCGAGAGGATCCGCTTCGAGCAGCGGGCCAGGATCTTCTCCTCGCCGTCGACGACGCCGCGGACGACGAAGCTCTGCGGCGTCTCAAAGACCTGCGAGCCTGGTGCAAACCTCGGGGCGGGGGCCTCGGCCACGGGCTTGAGCCCCGTGAAATCGATCTTGAACCCTCCGCTGGAGTCCCTCTGCCCGTCGAAGACGAACTCCGCCTTCTTCTCCTCCTTGTTGTAGCGCAGGACCGCGCTGAAGGCCTTGCCCGCCTTCGAGCGGAACCCGTCAAGCGGCCCGATCTGGCCGTTCACGAGGAGGTCCTTCACCTCGGACTCGGACATCTTCCGGTTTCCGATGACCTTGTAGATCATGAGCTCCCCGTCCTTCGACTTGTAGCCCCGCAGGGTCTCGATGAGGGGCTTGCCGTCGGTGGGCGAGAGGATGTCCGTCACGCGCGCCGCGGAATCGTCCTCCTCGAACGTCTTCACCCGGTCGACGATCCCCCTCGTTGTCTCGACGACCTCCGCCATGAACTTCTCGCGCGGAAACTTGCCGTGCTCCATCTGGCGGAGCTTGAACTCCCACTCCCCGGTCATCGCCGGGCTCGTGATGCCCTCGGCCTTCACCGCGGTCAGGAACTGGAGGATCTGCTCCGCCTTCGGGGTCGGCACGAGCTCGCGCTGCTGGCGCTCCACGTAGCGGGTGTTGATGAGGCCGTCGATCGTGTCGGCCCGCGTCGCCGGGGTTCCCAGGCCCCGCTCCTTCATGGCCTCGGCAAGCTCCTCGTCCTCGACCAGCTTCCCGGCGCCCTCCATGGCCGAGAGGAGCGTGGCCTCGGTGTACCTGGGGGGCGGGCGCGTCGCCTCCTCGTGGAGCAGCGGGTCGACGGTCTTCGCGCGCGGCGGGGCGCCGTCCGCGGGGGCGAGCGCCGGCAGCGTCTTGGAGTCCTGCGAGCCGTCCTCGACGCCGGTCTTTCCGTACACCGCGAGCCAGCCGGGGAACGTGAGCACCTTGCCCTCGGTCTTGAAGGCGTGGCCGGCCACCGTGCTGACCCGGGTCGTGGTGTCGAATTCCGCGGAGGGATAGAAGACGGCCACGAAGCGCCGGGCTATCATGTCGTAGACCTTCGCCTCCATGTCCTCGAGCGGCTTCGGGGCCTCGACCGTAGGGATGATCGCGAAGTGGTCGGAGATCTGGGCGTTGTTGAATATCCTCTTGTTCGGGCCGAGCCACTGCTCCTCGAGCACCTTGTTCGCATGGGCGGCGAGGTCGCCCTGAAGGTTGAGGAGCGCCTGCCGGCAGGTCGGGATGTAGTCCTCGGGAAGCGCACGAGAGTCCGTGCGCGGGTAGGTGATCATCTTGTGCCGCTCATAGAGCGCCTGGGCGATCTGCGAGGTGCGCCTCGCCGACAGCCCGAAGCGGTTGTTCACCTCGCGCTGCAGGGTGGTCAGGTCGTAGAGGCGGGGCGAGGCCTGCGTGCTGGCCTTCCTCTCCTCCGTGACAAGGGCCTCGGGGTGGCCCTTGCAGGCCTCGAAGACCGCCTGCGCCTTCTCCTTCTCCCAGATCCGGTCGACGCGGTCCTGGTCGTCCGTCTCCGACTTCCTGAAGTCGGGCCTCTGGTAGACGCCCTCGTAGGTCCCCAGGGCGACATGGAACTCGGCGGTGACCTGCCAGTAGGCGCGCGGCTTGAAATTGCGGATCTCGAGCTCGCGGGCGTAGACGATGGCGAGGGTGGGGGTCTGCACGCGGCCCACCGAGGCCACGTTTCCGGCCCTCGACCCGAACATGCGCTTCGTGAGCGCGCGGGTGCCGTTGATGCCTATCAGCCAGTCGCTCTCGCTGCGGCAGCGGGCCGCCTCCGCCAGGCCGCGCATCTTCTCCCCGTCCCTCAGGCCCCGGAACGCCTCGCGGATCCCCTCCTGGGTCATCGTCTGCATCCAGGCCCGCTTCACGGGCAGCTTGGACTTCGCGAGCTGGTAGATGTACGTGAAGATGAGCTCCCCCTCTCGGCCGGCGTCGCACGCGTTGATCACGAGCCCGACGTCCTTGCGCGCCAGGAGCTTCTTCAGGAGGTCGAAGCGGGCCTTCGCCTCCTCGATGGGCTTGAGCTGGAACTTCTCCGGGATGATCGGAAGGGCGTCCAGCCTCCAGAAGCCGTATTTCTTCTTGTCGATGTCCTCCGGCATCTGGAGCTCGACGATGTGCCCGACCGCGGACGAGATGACGTAGTCCTCATTCTCGAAGTGGTCGCCCTTCTTGGGGACCTTGCCGAGCGCCCGCGCCAGATCCGCTGCGACCGACGGCTTCTCCGCGATGATGAGTGACTTCATGAGGCCGCGAGCCGATAGGCCCCGCGAGCGGGGATTTCAAGTATAAGTTTCTGGAATCGAGTCCTCAAGATGCCATTCTTGGCGTTTCGGCGAGCGCGCTCTCGAGTGCGGCGATGAGCGCGGCGATGGACGCGTCGGTCTCGTCGCCCATGTTGGAAATGCGGCAGGTCTTGCCCTTGAGCTTCCCGTAGCCGCCGTCGATGACGAGCTGGTGCTTGGACTTGAGAATCTTGTTGAGGGCCGGCAGGTCGTAGCCCGGCCCGTTCGAGAGGCAGTTGAGGGTGACCGAGCCGTACCCCTCCCTGGGGAAGAGCGTGAACCCCCTGGCCAGGCCCCACTCGCGCACCGCCCGGTTCAGCCGGGCGTGGCGGGCATAGCGGACCTCGACGCCCTCGGCCCTTATGTCCTCGAGCTTCGAGCGGAGGGCATAGATGAGGGGAATGACCGGCGTGCTCGGCGTCATGCCGTTCTCGTGGTTCTTCTGGAATTCCATGAGGTCGAAGTAGTAGCCGCGGCCCTGGATGCCCGCGGCGCGCTCGAGGGCGCGCTTCGAAACCGACAGGATCGACATGCCCGGGGGCAGCGCCAGCGCCTTCTGGGAGCCGGTCACCATGATGTCGATCCCGAGGCTGTCCTTCGGGATCGCCAGCGCGCTGAAGGAGCTCACGACGTCGACGACCGACACGACCTCGGGGAACTGGCGCACGACCGCCATGATGGCGGGAAGGTCGCTCATGCAGCCGGTGGAGGTCTCGTTGTGGATCAGCGTGATCGCGTCGTAGCCGCCCTTGGCGAGCTCCCGGCGCACGGCCTCCGGGTCGACGGGCTGGCCCCACTCGAACCTCAGGGCGGTCGCCTGCTTGCCGCACCGGATCGCAACGTCGTTCCACTTGTCGGAGAACGCCCCGTTCATGCAGTTGAGGACCCTGGCCTTCGTGACGTTGCGGACGGAGCCCTCCATGGCGCCCCAGGCGCTGCTGGTCGAGAGGTAGACGGCGTCCTTTGTGCCGAAAAGGGCCTGCAGGTCGGGCTGGATTGCCTGGTACAGGGCGACAAAGTCCGTGCTGCGGTGGCCGATCATGGGCTGCGCCATCGCGCGCAGGGTCTTCTCTGAGACGGCGATGGGGCCGGGAATGAAGAGTTTGTAGGCCATGGTGGGATCGGGTGAACCGTTGAAAACAGTTTACGCGGACCGCGGCGTCAACATTCATTCCCCTTGGGGGGACCGGAGACGGTCGCCGCGCCATGCTGCTTTCCTGGCTCAAAAGAAAATTCCAATCGTTCGAACTTTACACCGTCGACGTCGTGCTGGGCCGGCGGGTCGACACGGGGGCGGTCGTCTACGGGACGGTGCTCCAGGCGATGTCGTGGCTCTTCAGCAGCGCGGTGCAACTGCGCCTCTGGCTGTACCGCAACCGGATCCTTCGCGACCAGCCCCTGGGCTGCCTCGTCGTGGTCGTCGGCAACCTCACCGTCGGGGGGACCGGCAAGACCCCGGTGGTCGAGAAGTTCGCGCGGGCCCTCAGGGACCGGGGGCGCAAGGTGGCCATCCTGAGCCGGGGCTACAAGAGCAAGGGCTCGCCCTTCTGGAAGAAGGCCTGGTACGCGCTCACCCACACCGACGAGCCCCCGCCGCGGGTCGTGAGCGACGGCCAGGAGGTCCTCCTCGACAGCGAGCAGGCCGGCGACGAGCCCTACATGCTCGCGCGCAACCTGCCCGGGGTCGTCGTCCTCGTGGACAAGAACCGGGTCAAGGCGGGCGCCTACGCGATCAAGAAGTACGGGTGCGACACCCTGGTCCTGGACGACGGCTTCCAGTACCTCCCGCTGAAGGGCCAGCTCAACCTGCTCCTCGTCGACAAGACAAACCCCTTCGGCAACGGGTACATGCTCCCCAGGGGGATACTCCGGGAGCCGGTGAAGCACCTGCGCAGGGCCAACTACATCTTCCTCACCAAGTCGAACGGCAGGCGCGACACCGAGCTCGAGGCCCTGATCTCGCGGTACAAGCCGAACGCCGACATCATCGAGTGCGTTCACAAGCCCCAGTACCTGCAGAGGCTCGACGTGAAGCCGGGAGGGGCCGCCGGCCGCGAGCCCCTCGAGTGGCTCAAGGGGCGCAGGATCTTCGCCTTCTGCGGGATCGCGACGCCGGAGAGCTTCGAGAAGTTCCTCAGGGACCTGGGGGCGCTCCTCGTGGGCCGCGAGCGCTTCCTCGACCACTACCGCTACGCCCCCGAGGACCTTGAGGAGCTCTACGACGCCGCGGAGCGCGAGCGGGCGGAGTGCCTCGTCACGACGGAGAAGGACGCGGTCCGGATCCCCGACCCGGGCGGCAGCCCGCTGCCCGTGTACTACCTGCGCCTTGAGATTGAGATCATCCGCGGCGCCGCGGACTTTGACGAGGCTGTGGGCAGGATCTGCTTCCCGCAGAACGCTCTTGCGGGGCGCGATTTCCCGGGCGTTATTGGCGGCACGACATGATCATCGACCCCCGATTCGAAAGGCTTGCAGAGGGACTGACCGGGTTCTCCACGACGCTCAAGAAGGGCGAGCGGGTTCTCATCGACGCATTCGACGTCCCCGACGCGATGGTGATCGCGCTCGTCCGGGCGGCCAGGGCCCGCGGGGCCATGCCCTACGTGCAGATCCACCGCGCGCGGATCACCCGCGAGCTGGCGCTCGGCGCCGAGGAGGCCCAGTTCAACTCGACGCTGGAGGTCGACCTCGCCCGCATGAGGCAGATGAACGCGTACATCGCGCTCCGCGGCTCGGACAACATCTTCGAGGCGGCGGACGTCCCCTCGGCCCGGGTGCAGCTGATCAGCAGGATCATGAAGCCGGTCATCGACCAGAGGGTCAACCGGACCAAGTGGGTCGTGCTGCGCTGGCCGACCTCGTCCATGGCCCAGCAGGCCTTCATGAGCACGGAGGCGTTCGAGGACTTCTACTTCAAGGTCTGCACGCTCGACTACGCGCGGATGAAGCCCGGCATGAAGGCCCTCGCGGAGCTGATGGCCCGGACGGACAGGGTGCACGTCACCGGGCCCGGCACGGACCTGAGGTTCTCGATCAAGGGGATCGGGGCGAAGGAATGCGGGGGCCAGTTCAACATCCCCGACGGCGAGGTCTTCTCGTGCCCGGTCCGGGAATCGGTCGAGGGCGTCGTGCAGTACAACGCGCCCACGGTCTACCTCGGCGCGTCCTTCGACAGCATCCGGCTCGTCTTCAAGAAGGGCAGGATCGTGGAGGCGACCGCCAACAACACCGCCAAGCTGAACCAGATCCTGGACAGCGACCCTGGGGCCCGCTACGTCGGCGAGTTCGCGCTCGGCTTCAATCCGCACATCCTGGAGCCGATGCGCGACATCCTCTTCGACGAGAAGATCGCGGGATCCTTCCACTTCACGCCCGGCCAGGCCTACGAGGACTGCGGCAACGGGAACAAGTCGCAGGTGCACTGGGACATGGTCTGCATCCAGAGGCCGGAGTACGGCGGGGGCGAGATCCTGTTCGACGGCAAGCTGATCCGAAAGGACGGCCTGTTCATTCCGAAGGCGCTTCAGAAGCTCAATCCCGATTTCCTGCTGGCCGGTTGAGCTTGATCATATCGACGAATACAGATTCGTTGATGCAAATGGATACGACCCTGCCAGGCGGCATGGAGGCCTTCATCCAGGCGCTTCCAAAGACGGAGACCCACCTCCATATCGAGGGCGCGCTTCCGTATGACGAGCTCCTGCGGCCCATGGACCCCGCTGCGTACGCCTCGGATCCGGATTTCCGCAGGAGGTCCCACAGGTATCCGACGTTCCCCGACTTCGAGCAGACGCTCCTGCGGCACGCCCTGCCGTGGTTCACGAGCGCGGAGCGCTACCATGAGGCGGCCCGAGTCATCTTCGCCGGGCACATCCGCCAGAACGTGCGGTATGTGGAGACGAGCTTCCACCTCCACGTCACGGAGTTCATCCGCGTTCCCGGACCCGAGATCATAGGCGCCATCCTGTCGGCGGCCCCCCCGGGGCTCGAGGTGCGCGTCTTCGCGGGCATGCGCCGCGACGCCTACGACGGGGCCCTCCGCGGGACCATAGACGCCCTGGAGGGGTGGGACTCCCTGGCCGGGGTGGACCTGCACGGGTTCGAGCAGATGGCGACCGAGCCCTGGGCTTTCGGGGTCTGGGAGAGGCTGAGGAAGGCCGGCAAGGTCACGAAGTGCCATGCGGGGGAATTCGACGGCGCGGCGCGGGTCCGCGAGGCGATCCAGCAGCTGGGAGTCCGCAGGGTGCAGCACGGCGTGCGCGCGGTCGAGGATCCCGCCGTGGTGAGGCTCGCCGCCGAGGAGGGCGCCACGTTTGACGTCTGCCCCCTGAGCAACGTGGGACTGCGGGTCGTCCCCGACATCGCGTCCCATCCCATCCGCAGGCTGATGCAGGCGGGGGTCAACTGCACGGTCAGCACCGACGACCCCCTCTGCTTCGCGAACACGCTCCTCGAGGAGTACGCGGCGCTCGCCTCGCAGGCGGGGTTCACGCGCGCGGAACTGGCTCAGGTGGCGCGCAACGGATGGAAGGTGGCGGACGTTCCCGAGGGCGACCGGCGCCGGTGGCTGGCCGAGATCGACCGGATCGCAGGCGCGTGAGCACCGTCCAAGAGCACACGGTTCCCGCGGGGGTGCGCAGCGCGCGCGCGGACAAGGCCCTCGCCATGGCGTTTCCGGAGCACAGCCGCGTGGCCTTCCAGAGGTCCTTTGACGCGGGACTCGTCACGCTTCGGGGCAGGCCCATCGAGCGCTCGGCGACCGTGCGGGCCGGCGACACCCTTGGGTTCTCGTTTCCCGACGTCGTCCCGACGGCGCTTCGGGCGGTGAAGATTCCGCTGGAGATCCTCTTTGAGGACAGGAGCCTCCTCGCGATATGCAAGCCCGCGGGGATG
>Ga0265318_10001340_pt1 | contig 14708 bp, 15 predicted proteins | sample 4821metaG_FD_192431 | JGI IMG/M metagenome (GOLD analysis project Ga0265318, IMG submission 192431) | Rhizosphere microbial communities from Carex aquatilis grown in University of Washington, Seatle, WA, United States - 4-8-21 metaG | ecosystem: Host-associated > Plants > Roots > Rhizosphere >... | reverse complement strand
AGCGTCGTGCCCGAGCTGAGGATCGAGCCGGACACGTGCACGCCCTTCGCGCCGACAGCCGCCGCCAGCGCGTCCGCGACGACCTGCTTCGGGGCTTTCGCCGCCTCGCCGTTCGACTTCGAGCCGGAGCCGCCGCAGCCCGAAAGCAGTACGGCGGACGCGACGAGGACGGCCAACGCTCCTGTCCGCATGGGTGAAGTCTTTCACATAGCATCGACGGGGTGGAGGCACGAGGGATCCACCACGTCGGCCTGGCCGTTGTGGACCTGGACGAGGCGGTGCAGACGTACGAGCGTCTCTTCGGCGGCCGGCTCGAGCACCGGGCCACGGTCGTGGAGCAGGGCGTCGAGGCGGCCCTGCTGCGTATCGGCGACAGCCGCGTCGAGCTGGTGGCGGCGCTCGGCGAGGACACGCCGGTCGGGCGTTTCCTCGCGAAGCGCGGGCCGGGCATGCACCACGTCGCCTACGAGGTGGACGACGTCCGCTCGGCGCTCGCCGAGCTCGCTGCGGAGGGCGTCGAGCTGATCGACGCGGAGCCGCGGCAGGGCATGTTCGGGCTCGAGGTCGCCTTCGTCCATCCGGAATCTGTTCACGGTGTCCTCTCGGAGGTGGTGTCGCGTGGCTGACGGCGAGCGTGTGCGGGTCGAGGTCGGTTTCGACGGCGGGCAGGTGATCGGCGGGTTCGTCACCATCGCGACGGCCGACGAGCTGGAACGCGCACTGCACGAGGACGGGCCCCGTGTGGTCGTGCTCGACACCGAAGACGGCCCGTATCACGTGGTCGTGCCCCGGGTGGCGTACTTCCGCCGCTTCGCCCGGGCCGGCCGCGTCGGCTTCGCGTAGAGCGTGGCGCTGGAAGTCGGGATCGTCGGCCTGCCGAGCTCCGGCAAGTCGATGCTGTTCGAGGCGCTGACCGGCGCGAAGGCGCACGGCGAGGTCGGGATGGCGGCCATCCCCGACCCACGCCTGCAGCAGCTCGCCGAGGTCGTGCACGCGCGCAAGGTGACGGCGGCCGCAGTGCGCGTCGTCGAGGTGCGCGGCACCGGGCCGGCGCTGCTCGGCAACCTGCGTCAGGTCGACGCGCTGCTCGTCGTGCTCGACGGCTTCTCCGGCACCCATGATCCGGCGGACGACCTCGAGACGCTCAAGCTCGAGCTGCTCGTCGCCGACCGCGACCACGTCGAGCGGCGTCTCGAGCGCGTGGCGAAGCAGGCGAAGTCCGGCGACGCGAAGGTGAAGCGGGAGGCGGAGCAGCTGGAGCGGCTGCTCGCGCATCTCGACGCCGGCAACGCGCTCGCCGACTGGGGCGAGGAGCTGCCGGCCGAGCTGGAGCCTCTGACGACGAAGCCGTTGATCGCGATCGAGAACGGTGCCGGTGGGATCGACCTGAAGCTCGAGGCTGAGCTGGCCGAGCTGCCCGAGGCGGAGGCGGCCGAGTTCCGCGGCGGCGGCGAGTCGGCGCTCGGCGAGGTGGTGCGGCGGCTGGCGGAGACGCTCGACCTGATCACGTTCTTCACCGCGGGCGAGAAGGAGACGCGCGCGTGGACGCTGCGTCGCGGGCAGTCGGCGATCGACGCGGCCGGGACGATTCACACCGACATCGCGCGCGGGTTCATCCGCTGCGAGGTGATCCGCTGGGACGACCTCGTCCGCCTCGGCTCGCACGCGGAGGTCTCACGCGCGGGCCTCCAGAAGCTCGAGGGCAAGACCTACGTCATCGAGGACGGCGACGTACTCAACGTGCGCTTCAACATCTGAGGGGTTACCCGAGCATCCGCGACCAGGTCTACGACCTGGTCGCAGCCGTTGGCTCAGCCGGCCGAGATGAGCACGACGCCCGCGAGCGTGATCACCACGCCGACGTCCTGCGAGAACTCCACGCGTTCGCCGAGCGCGAAGCGCGCGAGCAGCACCGTCGCCACCGGATAGAGCGACGCGAGCACCGAGACGACGCTCAGCAGGCCGTGCGTGGACGACGCGGCCGCGAAGAACGCGTTGCCGCCGGTGTCGAGCACGCCGACGGCGGCGAGCACCGCGAGATGCGGACGTACACCGCCGAGGCGGGTGCGCGAGACGAGCAGCGCCGACCAGACGAGCGTGACCGACGTCAGCCGGAAGACGAGCGACGGCCACAGCCAGTCGTGCTGCGCCGCGGCGTGGAACGGCACGTAGTAGCCGCCGAACGCGAGCATCGCCAGCACGCCCCAGCCCGCCCCCGCGGCGAACCTCGGCCGCGTGCCGCCCCGCTCGAACGACGCCATCAGGCTGCCGCCGAGCGCCGCAATGAAGCCGAGCTCCTGCAGGAAGCTCACGCGGTCGCCCTGGACGAGCCCCCACACGACCGGGAACCCCGCCGCGACCGAGGCGATCGGCGCGACGACGCTCATCGCCCCCGCGGCCATCCCCCGGTAGAACGCCGCCAGCCCGATCGTGCCGAGCAGCGCCGAGAGCACCGCCCACGCGATCTCCGGCCCCGGCGGCCCCGAGCCGCGCACCCCCACGAGCACGGCCAGCACCACGAGCCCGAACGGCTGCGACGCCGCCATGACGACGAGCGCCGGCAGCACGCGGCTCTTCACGCCGCCGAGGAAGTCGCCGCAGCCCCATGCGAGGCTGGCGGCGAGCGCGAGCCCCGCCGAGAGCACCTACGCGGAGTCCGGAACCGGCCTCGTCGCCGCGACCGCGTCGAGCTGGTTCGCGTGGTAGAGCACCGCCGCCTCGGCCGTACGGGCCGCGCGCGCGTCGTGATGGCACGCAACCGCGTGCAGCAGCTCCGCCCGCACGCCCGGATCCAGCGCCGCGGCGCGCTCCTCGATCAGCCGCAACCCCAGGTGGACGTGGCCGAGCAGCCGGCCCTCGTCGGTCACCCGGAAGACGGGCCCGCGGCCGAGCTCCCGCACACGCCCCACGTCGTGGACGAGCGCCGCCGCGAGCAGCAGGTCGCTGCGCAGGCGCGGATGGAGCTGCGCCGTCTCGCGGCACAGCGTCGCCACCCCGACCGTGTGCTCGAGCAGCCCGCCCGCGTACGAGTGATGCCCGTCGATCGTCGCCGGTAGCGCACGCATCGCCGCCCGCGTCTCGCCGTCGAGCACGCGCGCCACCGCGCCGCTCAGCCCCGGATGCGAGATCTCCGCCGCGAGAAACTCGAGGAACCCTTCCAGCTCGTCGGCGTCGCGCCGCATCGCCGGCGCCATCGCGCTCGGGTCGACGCCCTCCGCCGGCTCGAGCGTGCGCACGTCGAGCTGCAGCCGGTCGCGGAACTTCTCCACCCGCCCGAGCACGCGCACGGCGTCGCCCTCGGCGAAGCGCGCGTCGAGCAGCTCGACGTCCGTCCACACGCGCGCGTCGATGCGCCCGCTCGGGTCGACGAGCTCGAGCGCGAGATACGCGGCGCCGTTCTTCGTCCGCAGCCGCTCCTTCTTCGCGACCGCGTACACGCCCTCGACGGTGCGGTTCTCCTCGAGCTGCGCGATCGCAGTCACGAACCGGAGTCTAGGCCCGCAGGGCGATGCTACGGTCAGGCCTGTGGCGACGATCCGGCCTTTCTGTGCGCTCCGCTACGACGAGGGCGTTGCGGGGCCGCTCGCCGGGCTCGTCGCACCGCCCTACGACGTGATCACGCCCGAGCAGCGGGCCGCCTATCTCGCCCGCAGCCCGCACAACGTCGTCCACCTGACGCTGCCCGACTCGGAGGAGCAGGCCGCCTGCGACCTCGCTGCCTGGCGGGCCGAGGGCGCCCTCGTCGAGGACGCCGAGCCCTGCTACTGGTGGCTCGCGCAGGACTACGTCGGCTCGGATGGCGTCGCGCGCCGGCGCGAGGGCTTCGTCGCCGCGCTGCGCGCCGAGCCCTACGAGAATCGCGTGATCCTCCCGCACGAGCGCACGCACGCCGCCCCGAAGGAGGGCCGCCTGCGCCTCCTCCGCTCGACGCGGACGCTCCTCGAGCCGATCTTCCTGCTCTGGGACGGCACGATCGAGCTGGACGGCCTGGGCGAGCCCGACCTCGCCGCCGAGGAAGGCGGCGTCACCGCCCGCCTGTGGCGGCTCGACGCCGAGTTCGGCGACGCGCTGACCGAGGAGCTGCGCGACGCCCAGCTGCTGATCGCCGACGGCCACCACCGCTACGAGACGACGCTCGCCTTCCACGCCGAGGACGGCACGGAGGAGTCGGCCTGGCTGCTCGCCGTGATCGTTCCGACCGACCAGGAGGGACTGACGATCTTCCCCACCCACCGGCTCGTACGGTCGATCGCCGGGATTACGGGCACGCCGATCGACCAGCCGGGTGATGACCTGCCGGGACCCGTCCTCTACCGCCGGGGCAGCTACGAGCTGCTCGAGGGCGAAGGTCTCGACCCGGAGCTCGTCGACCGCCTCGCACCGGACGGCGTCACGTACACGCCGCACATGCGCGAGGCCGTCCAGGCGGTCGACCGCGGCGACGCGGCCGCCGCCTTCCTGCTCCGCCCGACGCGGATCGAGGACGTCTGGGCCGTCGCCGGCCGCGGCGACGTCCTGCCGCAGAAGAGCACCTTCTTCACGCCGAAGCTCACGTCCGGCCTGCTGCTCCTGCCGCTGTGACCGACTGGCTCGCCGTCTGCCGGGCCGCCGTCGCCGACGTGCAGCAGGTGCTCGTGGAGCTGCCGACGCGCGTCGAGCGGGAGCCGGTGGTCGGCGCCGGCCTCGGCGGCGACGAGACGACGGCGATCGACCAGGCGGCGGAGGACGCGATCCTCGCCCGCTTCCGGGACCTCGACGTCACCATCGTCTCCGAAGAGGTCGGCCGTCTCGGCAACGGCGCCACGGTCGTCGTCGTCGACCCGATCGACGGCTCCGTGAACGCGAAGCGTGGCATCCCCTTCTTCTCGCTCTCGATCGCGCTCGCCACAGGCGAGCGCATGGACGATGTCTTCCTGGGCTATGTCTTCGACTTCGGCACCGGCGAGGAGTGGCTCGCGCGCCGCAACGAGGGCGCCTGGCTGAACGAGGAGCGGCTGGGCGCGATCCGCCCCAAGGACGTGATCGACATCCTCTGTATCGAGGCGACGCGTGCGCCGCTGATCGCGCGCGACGCTCCGAAGGTCGCCGAGCTCGCGTACCGGCTGCGCATGATGGGCTCGCTCGCGCTCTCGCTCTGCCATCTCGCCGCCGGCCGTGTCGACGCCGTCTGCTCGCTCAAGGGCGCCCGCTCGGTCGACATCGCCGCCGCGCAGCTGCTCGTCCGCGAGCTCGGCCTCGCGATCGACCTCTTCGACGTCGACTCGCCGTTCGGCGAGGCTCCGCTCGACCTCGAGGGCAGGTCGCGGGTGGCGGCGGCGGGGAGCGAACGTCTCGTTGCGCAGGTCGCCGCGGCGCTTCGCTCGTAGCGAGCCGGCTCAGCGGTTCGAGATGTGAACCTGGCCGGCCCGCGCCGTGAGCGTCGAGGTGTCGAAGCTGCCGTACTGGACGCGCAGGCTGTCGTTCTTGTTCGGGCTGCCGTCGTGGAGGGTGACGGTGAACGGCGTGCCGGCCCAGGTTCCGACGATGGCGGCATCGTGCGGACCGCTGATCGTCACTCGCGTGATGTCGTTGCGGCGGGCGTTCTGCACCGCGTTGATGAGCACCTGCGTGTTGGTCAGCACGAGCAGGTTCGCGTGCTGGAGAAAGACCTTGCCGGTCTTCTTGTCGAGGTCGCAGTCGCCGGTCGCGAGGACATAGACGATCTGCAGCCGCCAGCCGACGACCTGCGTGAAGAACCCGTTCGCCAGCACGCTGCCGACGGCGGAGCACCCTGCGAGCGGCGTCACGGCGGTCACGACGGTCGCGGTGTTGTTCGCCGGGCTCGGATCGTCGGTCGTTGACGAAACCGAGGCCGTGTTGGAGATGCTCGTCGCCGTCGTGCTCATCGAGAGCGTGCCCGCGACCGTGATCGTGACGGTGCCGCCGCTCGCGAGAGCTCCGAGCGCGCAGGAGAGTTGGCCGGACACGATCGAGCAGCTGCCGGCCGTCGTTGTCGCGGACGGCGTGCCCAGGTCGGCGGGCAGTGTGTCGCTCAACGTCACGGCCGCTGCGGCATCCGGGCCCGCGTTCGTGACCGTCAGCGTGTAGCCGAGCGGGTCGCCGGCGAGCGCGGAGGCCGGTCCGGTCTGCATGAGCTGCAGGTCGGCGGACGCGAGCACCGGTGTCAGCGCGGTGGCCGTGTTGTTCGCCGTATTCGGGTCTGCGGTGTCGCTCGTCACCTGGGCCGCGTCGACGAGCGTCGTCCCCGCGAGGCCCGGGCCGACCGTGACGACGACGGTCACGGTCTGCTGCGCGCCGCTCGCCATCGTGCCGAGGGAGCAGCCGAGCACGCCGGACGTCACGGTGCACCCCGACGTGGCGGAGACGAAGGTCGTTCCCGCCGGAAGGTGATCGGCGAGGTGCACGTTCTGCGCCGTCTCGAGGCCGCCGTTGGCGACGACGAGCGTGTACACGACCTGGCCGGCGGTGTGCACCGCCGCCGGCGCTGCCGCGGCCGTGACCGCGAGGTCGGCGCCCGCCGGCAGGACGCTGACGGGGACGGCGCCGGACGAGGCGAGGTCGAAGATGTCCCCGACGTAGTCGGCCTCGACGACGTACTGCCCGTGGATCCAGCCGGCGACGGTCACCGTCGCGTTCCCGTTCGCGTCGAGCGGCGCCTGCGCGAGGAACGCGCCGCCGCTGCCGACCGTCCTGAACGTGACGAGCGGCCCGCCGGGCGGCGTTGTCGGCCTGCCGGTCTGCACGACGTGCGCCGTGAGCGTCATCGACGTCCCTTCCTCGATCGGGTTGGGCGTGGCCGTGACGGTCGTCGTCGTCTGCACCGCCTGCGGGCTACCGGTGACCTGGAGCGTGACCGACGTGCCGGAGGCGCGGTCGACGCTGTCGCCGCTGTAGTCCGCGGTGACCGCGTGCGTGCCGGCGATGAAGTCGCTGCGCGTCAGAACGGCGGTGCCGGTGCCGTCGAGCAGCGCCTCGCCCAGCAGCACGCCGTTGTCGCTGAAGGTGACGAGCCCGGTCGGGGTGGCCGTGCCGCCGACCTGCGCGACGTGCGCGGTGAGCGTCTCCGGCTGCCCGGTGACGATGGTCGGCGGGCTCGCGGTCAGCGTCGTCGTCGTGTCGAAGATCGCGGAGGACGTGATCGTGATGGACACCGGCGGCGACGCCGACGTGCTGAAGTCGATGAAGTCGCTGCTGACGTACGTCGCGGTCAGCGCGAACGTTCCGGTCGGGAGCGAGCTCGTGACCAGCGACGCCTGCGAGGCCGTGGTCGAGTCGGCGACGAACGTGAGTGCGACGGTGCCGATCTGGGTCGAGCCGTTCGCGAACACGACGGAGCCCGGCGGGTTGCCGCCGACGCCGGTGACCGTCGCCGTGAGCGTGACGGGCTGGCCGACGGCGGCGAGCGTGGGGTTGACGGTGAGCCCGGTCGCCGTCGCCGGGTTGCCGGAGTCGGCGGACGCCGAGCCGCCCGGGCCGAGCGCCGCGAACGCGAGCGCCAGTCCGAGGACCGCAAGGACTCCGGGCGCGCGCAGACGCCGCCCTGATCTGTATGCCGCAGGCATGAAAGACCTCAGCTGAACCGTATCACCCTTGTGCTTTCCAGATCAGGCCGATCGTCGCGATCCGGCCCTGGTCGGCGTTGGTCGCGGTCGGCGGCAGGTACAGCTCGACCTCGTAGCGGATCTCCTCGCCTGCCTGCAGCACGCCGAGCGCGTTGTCCTGCGTCGTCCACAGGAGAAGTGCCGGGAACGGGACCGGCGCCGCGGTTCCCGCCTCCCACACGCCGAGCTCGAGGTCGTCCCAGAACGAGCTCGTGGTTCCGGCCGCGCGCAGCGAGAGCGTGAACGGCGCGCCCGAGTCGTTGCGGACGGTCAGCACCTCGGCGATCGAGCCGCCGGGGGCCATGTTGACCGCGTGCAGCTCGCAGGTCGCGTGGTCGCTCGTGATCGACAGCCCGGTCGTCCCGCACGAGGCGCCGGCCGGCCCGGGCGGGGTCGAGCCCGACGGCCCGGCCGCCGTGGTCGTGCCGGCCGTGGTCGTGGCGGTCGTGGTCGTGGCGGTCGTGGTCGTTGCGGTCGTCGTCGTCGTCGTCGTTGTCGTCGTCGTCCCGGTGGTCGGCGGCGGCGGCTTGGGCCGCGTCGTCGTCCCGGTGGTCGTCGTCTTCCCCGGCGACGGCGGCGGCTTGCGGCCACCGAAGCCCTGGTTCGGGGGCGGGACGGTGTTCGAGTTGCTCGGCGGCGTCACCGGCGGCGGCTGGCCGAGGCCCGGCACCGGCTGCGTGCCCGACTCCGGCGGCGTGAGCCGCCCGCCGCCCACCGCCGCGAAGCTGTTCACCCGGCCGCCGGCCGCCTGGGCGAACTGCGGGATCTCGCTGCCGCCGTTCGTCCGGCCGACCACGTTGCGGCCGCCGCCCGAGAACGCGAACGCCCCGACCACCGCGGTACGGAAGCCGCCGAGGTCGTCCGCAGTCTCGTAGGCGAGGTCCTGCTGGTCGGCGACCGCCTGCGCTACGACGGCGGGGTCGAGGTGCCCGAGGACGGAGAGCCCGTTCACGTAGTCCAGGTGGATCTCGACGAGCGCGGGATTCGGGTGCGCGGCCCGCGGCGCGGCGCGCGCGGCCGTCGCGTCGACGAGCCCGAGCGCGGCCGCCGCCGCGGCCACTCCGAGCACCAGCCGCCTCACGCCGCGCCGCCCCGCCGCGACGAGACGCGCGCCCAGAAGGTGCCGAGGATCAGCACCGTCCCGATCAGCCCGAGCGCGGCGTAGAGGGTGACCACCTGCCCGGTGGCGTCGCTGTTGTCGTGTAGCGAGACGCCGAGCACCTCGACGGCCTGGTGGTCGACGACCAATCGGCCGAGCGCCTCGCGCCGGCTGTCGTTGAGCGTGCGCGTGACGATCGCACCGCCGCCGATCAGCGCCTGCGCGGTTGTGCGCGAGACGGCGGGAGGGTCGAGCGCCGCCGTCGTGGCGATCGGCGCGCCGGCGGCGTCGTACGCGGTCAGGTCCACGCCCACCTGCTGGGCGAGCCGCCCGAGCGCGTCGGCGAGCGGCGTCATGACGAGGACGACGCCGACGCCCTTCTTCTGGTCGAGCACCGGCCCGATCGTCATCAACACCGGCCCGCTGCGGAAGATCATTACCTCGCTGAAGCGGCCGCCGCGCTGCCCGTGCGCCTCGCGCAGTGATTGGGCGATCGCCGGCAGCCCGGCGCGGCTGGCGACCGGTGCGGGCGCGCCCTTCGAGCGCACGGCCAGCTCGACGCGGCCGTCGGGCAGGAGCACGTCGACCATCGGCACGGTGGAGTTGGCCTGCACCGGCGTGACCAGCCGGTTGAGGATCCGGACGTCGTGCGCTGCGAGCGCGGTCGCGACTCCTTGCGTGAACGTGACGGCGCGCAGCGCGGAGAGCTGCTCGGCCTCGAGCGACACGAGCGCCGCGTCGGCGCCCGCCCCGGCGTCGCGCAGGCGCGCGTCGAGGTTGTCCCTCACCCCCTGGGTGGCGCGCTGGCCGGCCCAGAAGACCGCGAGCACGGCGACGAGGAGGCCGAGCACGAGATGGAGCCACCGCTGCCGGTACCAGGGGACGGACACGGCCGGCCGAGCCTCAGAAGTTGCTGGTGGTGGTCGGCTGGCAGATCGGCTGCGCGGAGGTGCACGCGGTCGCCTGGTGGGTGGTCGCGTTCGAGAGGACGCTCGCGGACGGCGTGAAGGTCCAGGTCGGCGTGCCGGTGATGGTGGCGTTGCCGCTCAGGCCGGCGAAGGTGATCGTCACCGTCCACGGCGCGACGGTCGAGCGCGCCACCGTCGTCGTGGTGGACGTTCGGTTGTTCGAGATCGTCGCGCCGGTGAGCGTCAGCTTGCCGAGCGAGAAGGCGTCGCCGGCGTTGTTGCATCCGCCGGTGGTGTCGCCGAGCACGATCGTGCCCGACGTCCAGATGCAGGCGCGGATGTTGGCGGTGCCGATGTTCGTGCGCTGGTTGAACGTGATCGTGATCGTGTCGTTGTTCTCGATGCGACTCGCCGTGCCGCCGCCGTTCCCGTTCGCGACCGCCGTCGCGGCGAGGCCGAGCTGGACCGCCGCCAGCGGGGTCGTCGCGGTCCACACGGTGCCCGACGTGCTGACGAGCTCGTAGCAGAACCAGTGGCCGTCGGTCGCGAGGCTGCCGCGGCTCGCGTCCGTGAACGCGGCGGTCGTGGCCGACGCCATGGTGGCGAGCAGCCCGTAGGAGGCGCCGGTGCAGTTCGAGCTCGTCGTGTTGTCGACGCCGAACAGCTGCTGGCCGGTGACGGGCCCGTGTGTGCCGGGCGTCCAGGCGAGCGCCATGTCGTATCCGCTCGCCGTTGCAGTGGGCGTGGTGGCGGCGCCCACCCAGCCGTCGGCGAAGGTGGAGTTGGCGTTCTGCGTCTCGCCGTTGAAGAGCGCGAGCGTGTCGCCGAGCGGGCCGGTGCTGAGCAGCAACCCTGCGAAGGCGAGGACGGTGACCGCACCGCCTGCCCAGCGCAGAGCTCGCCGGCTCACGTCCGCTCGCCTCGCCTGCGGTCCCGCCAGATCTCGTACAGGGTGATCGCGCCGAGCAGGAGCGCGGGGACGAGCAGGAGCAGCAGCCGTGCCGTGGTCGACTGGAGGTCGTAGAGGACGTAGCCGACGACCGGGAGGTGGAAGCTCGCCACCCAGCCGTTGCCGACGGCGGGCACCCGCCAGTCGTCTGCGGCGCCGTTCGCGTCACCCTTCGTGACGAGGTAGCGGCCGGTCGCGCTGGAGGCGATCTTGTAGACACGGTGGGTGACGCGCTCGGAGGGCTGGCCGGGCCGGCTGAAGACGATCACCTGGCCGACCTTTACGTTCTTTGCCGCGACCCGGTGGTAGAAGACGACCGACCCGGTCGGGATGGTCGGCGCCATGCTGCCCGAGCGGACGACGAGCGCCTGGTAGGGCAGGAAGCGAGGCCCGACCGTGATCGCCAGCAGTCCGAACACGATCACGGCGACCGCGGCCAGGATCAGCGGTGAGAGAACTCTCACCGCAAGACGCCGCCAGGAGCGGCCCGCCGGGCTCGCAGCGGCCGCTGCTGCCTCGTCCGTCGGGGGGGCTGGATCCATCGAGATCGTCATTATGTTCGCGTCGCGCATCGTTTGCCCTGTGTCGGTGCTCAGGTCGACAGGTGCCAGGTGAGTGCGAACACGGCTTCCTCCCCCTGGAGCGCGTTGCCGGCCGTGGGCGGAAGGTCGAGGCCGATCAGGAAGTAGCGCGACTGGCCGTGCGCCGGCCCGCTGCCGAGGTTGAGCGCGCTCGTGACCGTGTTGGCGTTGGCGGCGAACAGCTGGAGCGTGTTGGCGGAGAACACGCAGGTGACCGGGCCGGAGGGGTACCGGCACGCCGTTGCCACCCCGGCGGAGTTCGTCTCCTGGATGGAGAACTGGGCCCCGCCGGCGGCGCACGGGTTGCCGCCGCCCGGGCTGGGCGCGCCGGGCGTGGCGGCCACGGTGCAGCTCGGCATGTACACCGACAGGGCGACGCCGTCGAGCGAGCCGTTGTTCGCGATCGTCACCTTCACCGGCGTGATCGCGATCCCGGGGTAGTTCTGCGTCGAGGAGGTGATCAGCGCGCCGCAGGCGGTGTTGACGTTGCCCGGGTTGGCCGGCCCGTTGTAGGAGAGGCAGGCGGTTCCGGTGCCAATCGTGTTGCTGAAGGTGAGCGTCCCGGAGGCGGCGGCCGAGCGCGCGTTCGTCTCCTGGGAGGTGAGCAGGGCGAACGTGCCGGTCACGGTCACCGTGCTGAGCGCGCCGATCGCGATCAGCGAGGCGAGGATCTTCTTCAGCCGCCACGTCGAGGATGTGCGGCCCGCGGAGGCGCGAACGTTGTGGTAGTGGAACGCGTGCATCACTGGTCGATGTGCCACGTGATGCCGAAGGTGGACTGGAGGCCCTGCAACCCGTTCTGGTTGATACCCGCCGGCGCCGGCAGGTAGACGCCGATCTGGAAGATGCGCGAGAACGTGCCGGTGTTGAAGTGACTCAGCTCGACGGTCGCGGTGTTGTTGATCGTGCCGTTGCCGGTGAGCGGGAAGAGCTGGATCTTGCCGATCGTGTTGTGGGCCGTGTCGAAGTTCGTGATCGTGTCGGTCGTGTCGGGGTTGAGCGCCACAGAGAGCGTCGTGCTGTCGGTCACGGTCGACGTGGTCGGGTACGCGAAGTTCGGGGTCGCGGACGTGACGGTGATGGCGGTCGCCCCGAAGAACGCGTTCGCCGACGCCGCAAAGGTCTGCGTGTTCGATCCCGAGACGACGACGATCGAGTCGCCGCTGGCGACGTTGCCGTTGAGCGCCGTCACGGGCAGCGACGTGATCGGGCCGCCGGTGGTGAGCGCGCTCGAGAGGTTGACGGAGATCGGCGCCGAGCACATGCCGCTCGCGTTCTCGGGGCTCGAGCCCTTGCCGAGCCAGCAGTAGTGGTTGCCGCCGGTGGTTTCCTGCACGAAGATCAGCGCGGCGCCGCAGAACGGGTTGCCCGTGACGGGGTTGAAGTTCAGGTCGGTGCCCTTGGTGGCAAGCGCCGTGCCGGGCGTCGTCGTCTTGGCGTCGTAGCAGTCGGTGTTGTTCGCGGTGGTGTCGCTGCTCGTGTCCGAGACGCTCGTGCCGATCGGATACGAGAAGTTCGCGGCCAGCGACGTGACGCTGATCGACGTCGCGCCGCCGCTCGCCGCGGCGTTCGCCGTGAAGGTCTGCGTTTGCGTCCCGAAGCTGACGACGAGCGCGTCGCCGCTCGTGACGGTGCCCTCGAGCGGAGTCACGGTGAGCGCGGTGACGGCGTTGCCGTTCGTGAGCGCGCCGTTGAGCGTCGCGTTCACTTGCGGAGCCCAGAAGTAAAGCTTCGACGCGTCGATGCTGCCGGTGTTCTGCACCGTGACCTGGGCGACGCCGCCGTAGACGCCGGGCGCGACGTTCGTCAGCGCGAGGACGGCGGCGCACGCCGGGTTGACGTTGTTCTGCGGCGTCCCGCCGGCGGAGAGGCACGCGGTGCCGGCGTTGACCTGGTCGCTCATCGTCAGCGTGCCCGATGCGATTGCGCTACCCACGTTGCTCGTCTCGGCGTTGAACGAGCCGAAGGTGGTGCCGCCGCCGAAGTAGGCGGCGGCACCGATCGCCATCAGCAGGAGCAGAACGCCCTTGAGCTCACGAAGCGACATGGCTGTTCTCAGCCCCGATCGTTCCTCGATTCGCCGGCCCGGCGCTACTGGTCGATGTGCCAGGTCAGATCGAAGAAGGTCTGCTCCGACTGGAACTCGTTGTCAGATGAACTCGACCCCGGGTAGTGGATTGCGATCTCGAACCACCGGGAGCCCCCGGCAGTAAGGCCGCTCGGCACGGTGACCTGCGAGGTCGGCGACGGCAGCGCACTGAGTTCCGAGTAGGTGCCTTGGTCGCTGCAGGTCTGCGTCGTGCTGGCCGGGAAGACGCACGACGTGGTCGGAGTTGTGAAGTTCTGGTCGGTGTACTCCTGGATCTGGATCTCCAGCGCGTTGCAGGGGTTGCCGGTCCCCACGTAGGGCTGGCTCGACCCGGTTGGTGTGTAGTGCTTGTAGTTACAGACCTGTGGCCCCGTAAGGGGCGACCCGGTCGTGCTGAGGAGCGGTGCCCAGAACTTCAGGGCAGTCGCGTTGATGCTGCCGACGTTCGCCAGCGTGAGATGCGCCGGTGTAGGATCGCTTGTTCCGGGATACCAGGTCTGCGGAATCGTGAACAACGCATCGCAGCCCGTCGCGTTCACGTTGCCCGAACCGGCCGACGAATAGCAGGCACTTCCCGTGTTGATCGTGTCGCTGAGCACGAGCGACCCCGTCTGGAACGTGTTCCCCGGGTTCGTCGTCTGAGCGTTGAACGATGCGAACGTGCCCGCGCCGCCGCCGACGACGGCGAGCAGCCCGACCACGATGAGCACCTTCAGATAGGTCTTGGATGTAAAGCGCTTCTTACTCACGTTTACCGCACCCCCCAAGGGACGGAAGAGGAAAAGTCACAGAGAGGGCAGCCGCCAAGCCGTACCCCTTACGAGGGAGTATCCCTGACCTGAACCGGTTCTACATACCCCCGAACGGGGGATTCTGGCTGCTAATCCCTCGAATGAGCGATCAAGAAACGGGATGAAATGGAGGCGCCGGGGCGGCCGCGGCCCCGGCGCCCCTCGGGCCAGTGAGTATTAGCGCGCTTCCGGGTGCGCCGTTCATGATCCAACGGCGCAGCCGTAACCAGTAAAACGTCCGGGATTGTTCGGAGCCCTTTGTGAACGGATGTGTCGGTAAGCCCCATTTCCGGTGGATAACCACGCGGCCCTAGTCCAAAAATCTGTCCAAGCTACGGTCAGGCCTGTGGCGACGATCCGGCCCTTTCGTGCGCTCCGCTACGACGAGGGCGTTGCGGGGCCGCTCACAGGGCTCGTCGCACCGCCCTACGATGTTGTCACGCCCGAAGAGGTCGGCCGTCTCGGCAACGGCGCCACGGTCGTCGTCGTCGACCCGATCGACGGCTCCGTGAACGCGAAGCGTGGCATCCCCCCGGACGAGCTCGCGAAGATCGTCCCGCCCGCGCGGTTGACCGGCGTTGAGCGTCGCGCCGGCCGTGTTCGTCCGGGACTCCTCGTAGAGGCAGAGGAACTCGGCCTGTGCCTGCCGCGGAACGTCTTCCGGACGGTAGCGCGTCGTGGAACGGCCCG
>Ga0265318_10001338_pt1 | contig 14731 bp, 17 predicted proteins | sample 4821metaG_FD_192431 | JGI IMG/M metagenome (GOLD analysis project Ga0265318, IMG submission 192431) | Rhizosphere microbial communities from Carex aquatilis grown in University of Washington, Seatle, WA, United States - 4-8-21 metaG | ecosystem: Host-associated > Plants > Roots > Rhizosphere >... | reverse complement strand
GATCAGCGGCGGCTAAGCAAGACGCATCACGATCTCGCTGCGGCGGACACTGACTCCCGCGGCGCCGAGCGCGGCCGCAAAGGCGTCCGCATCGTCGGGCGTCACCACGGGTCGGATCAGCGCCCGGTGTCGATCGTGAACATGCGAGTCTTGCGCGTGCCGTGGAAGTCGAGGTTCCACCAGTGGCGCAGGTCGCCGGAGCAGAGCCGTCACGGGAGCGCCCTCCCGCGCGTAGCGGGTGGAGTTGAAATTCTCACGCGACGATGATCGGCCACACCGGCTTCAACTAGCGCCTGCCGGGCGGGATGTCGCGCACGGTCTTGACGAATGCCGCGATCTCTGCCCGGCTGTACGGCGTGTGACGTCGCCGGGTACTCGGCGGATCGTTGACGAGACCGGTGCTTTCGCGCAGCGCCTGGGCCGGGCGGATCGGCCGTGCTTGGAAGCCACCGCCGCAGTTCGGGCAGACGTCGTGGAGAACGTCCTCGACGCAGGCGGCGCAGAACGTGCACTCGTACGTACAGATCCGCGCGTCGGGTGACTCCGGCGGAAGGTCGACGTCGCACAGCTCGCAATTCGGGCGCAACTCGAGCATCAGAGAGAAGCGAGTCCGGTTTCGAGCTGCGCGAGCGCCTGGTCGAGCAACGTGGCGACGTCTGCCTGTTCGTCGTCGGCAATCGCGAGCATCACGGCCATGGCGACGCCGACGACGGCGCCGGCAAGCGTGCGGATGGCGGGGTCGCTGCTCTCCCGGCCGGTTCGTTCGGCAATGGCCTCGGCGAGCAGCTGTAGGCCCTGTGTGAACTGGTCGATCATCGCCGCGCGCAGCTCAGGCACGGAGAGCATGAGGCGGGTGCGCTGTCGTTGTTCGTCTGCCTCTGCGGCAGACATCTGGGTGAAGACAGATTTGAAGGCTGCGCGGACAGCCTGGAGCGAGGAGAGCTCAGCCGGTTGCGCGTCGAGCGCGGCGGCGATGATGGGGTCGAACTCGTCCCGGAGCACGACGTCGGGCTTGGTCGGGAAGTAGCGGTAGAAGGTGCTCTCGGAGACCTCGGCTGCTTCCGCGATGTGCTCGACGGTGGTGGCGTCATACCCACGCTCACGGAAGAGGCGGAGCGCCTGGGCCTGAATCTCGGCGCGGGTCTTCGCTCGCTTGCGCTCCCGGAGGCCGGGCCTCGGTTGCTCAGTGGGCTTCGACAAGCTGGGTGTCCTTCCGCTCGGATTCTTGCGCGACCGTCGTGCTGCTGTTCGTCCGCGGCAGGAACAGGACGGCGAGGATCGCTCCGGTGAGGGCGATCGCCGCCGAGATGAAGAGTGCCTGGTCGAGACCGTGCATGAATGCCACGCGGACGGAGTGAAGCAACGCCGGTGAGTGCAGCTGGGCTGCGACCGCGACGCCACCGAAGATGCTGCGGCGAATCGTCGCCGCGGCGGGGGCCGGAAGACCGCTGAGCTGGAGATGGGAGAGGTAGGCGGCGGTGAGCGCGCTGCCGAGGATCGCGCTGCCAAGCGGCCCGCCGGTCTTGTTGACGGCCTGCATCACCGCGGAACCGACGCCGCTTCGCTCTTCCGGGATGTCGATGAGCGCCGCCGCGGCGCTGGTGGCCATGCTGACTCCCATCCCGACACCGACGAGTGCCATCCAGACCGCCACGAACAGCTCGCCGGATTGAATGCCGGTGAGAGTGCCGAGCGCGAGCCCGCCGGCGAGCACGCAGAACCCCGCCGCGGCGGTGAGCTTTGCACCCGCGCGGCGGGCAATCTGCGCAGCGGGGACCGCACCCACGATCAGGCCTCCGACGAGGGGCAGCAGACGCAGCCCGGAGCCCATCGGGTCGGTGCCGAGCACCCCCTGGAAGTACTGGGGCATCGTGAAGAGCACGCCGATCATCGCAAGCACGCCGAAGGCCTGCAGGAGTACGCCCCACGTGAACGATGCGGAACGAAACAGCGTGGGGTCGACGAGCGGCTCGCCTCCCTCCTGCCTGCCAAGCCGCCCCTCCCACGCGAAGAAGGCGGTAAGCACGGCGACGCCTGCGAGCATCGGCAGCAGCGCGCCGATGCTGCCCCAGCCGTGCTCGCCGGCCTCGATCAGTCCGTAGGTGAGACCGACCAGGCCCGTGACCGAGGCGGCAATACCCACGACGTCGAGCCCCGGCCGCTCGTCCGCGCGTGAGTCCGGGACGAGCACGGCGACTGCGACGAAGCCGATCGCGGCGACCGGAACGTTGAGCAGGAAGACCCAACCCCACCAGTAGTGGCTGAGGAGCCAGCCGCCGAGGATCGGACCGATCGGCAGCGCGAGGAAGTTCGCAGCCGCCCAGATGCCGACCGCTCGTGGCCGCTCCTCTTCGCGGAAGAGCACGGTGAGCGCCGACAGGGCCATCACGATCACCCCCGAACCGGCAAGCGCGAGCAGGCTGCGTGCGGCGACGAACCAGGCCGGCGACGGCGCATAGGCGCAGGCGGCCGAGCCGCCGGCGAAGAGGACGAGCGCCGACAGCATCACGCGCTTGCGGCCGTACCGGTCGCCCAGCAACCCGGCGGGCAGCATCGCCGCGGCCAGCACGAGCAAGTACCCGGACGAGAACCACTGCAGGTCCGACTCCGAGGCGTGCAGCGAGGCCGCGAGGGTCGGCAGCGCCACGCTCATCACCGTGCCGTCCAGGCCGACGGCGACGACGGCGAGGCTCACGGCCCCGAGCGCCCACCAGCGTCGTCCAGATGATCTGACAGCGACCGACATATGAATGTTACTATCTAATGACTGTAACTCTCACATCGGGGAATGCCCTGATTCCGAGCGCTTCAGGCGCCACGCGGCTGGTTTTCTCGCAGACCAGGGTTCGGTGTGGGAACATACGTTCGTGTCCTCCGGAGGGGCGACCATCCTCCACGCCGACCTCGATGCGTTCTTCGCGTCCGTCGAGCAGCGGGACGATCCACGTCTTCGCGGCCTGCCCGTGATCGTCGGCATGGGTGTCGTGCTCGCAGCGAGCTACGAGGCCAAGGCGTTCGGCATCCGCACCGCGATGGGCGAAGCGTACGCCCGGCGGCTGTGCCCGCAGGCGGTGGTCGTCCCACCCCGGATGTCGGCGTACTCGGACGCGAGCAAAGCGGTGTTCCGCGTGTTCGACGACACGACACCGCTGGTCGAAGGGCTGTCGATCGACGAGGCGTTCCTCGACGTCCGCGGCATGGAGCGGGGCTTCGGTACGCCCGTGGAGATCGCGGTGCGACTACGGCGTGACGTCCTCGAGCAGGTCGGACTACCGATCACGGTCGGCGTCGCGCGGACGAAGTTCCTGGCCAAGGTCGCGAGCGGCGTCGCCAAGCCCGACGGGCTGCTCGTGGTTCCACCCGATCGCGAGCTGGCGTTCCTGCACCCGCTCGCGGTCGAGCGGCTCTGGGGCGTCGGCCCGATCACCGCCGGCAAGTTGCGCGAGCGCGGCATCACGAGGGTCGGTCAGGTCGCCGCGCTCCCCGAGGCGTCCCTCGTGTCGATGCTCGGCCGTGCGTCGGGCCGGCACCTGCACGCGCTCGCGCACAACTTCGATCCGCGGCCGGTGCAGCGGCGGCGCCGACGCGGATCGATCGGGTCCCAGCGGGCGCGCGGACGTCGCCCATGGTCGCCGCACGACGTCGACGCCGACATCGTCGCCCTCGTCGACCGCGTCACCCGGCGGATGCGTGCCGCGAATCGCGTCGGACGCACCGTCGTGCTCCGGCTGCGTTTCGCCGACTACACGCGCGCAACGCGATCGCACACGCTGTCGGAGGCGACGGCGAGCACCGAGAGGATCCTGAGTGCTGCGAGAGTGCTGGCGGCAGCGGCCATCCCGACGATCGAGCGCCGCGGGTTGACCCTCGTCGGCATTGCCGTCACCAACCTCGCCGACGCGACCGCCGTCCAGCTCGCCCTCCCGTTCGACGGTTGCGAGCGCGATGCGCTGGACGCCGTTCTCGACGAGGTGCGCGACCGCTACGGAGCGACCGCCATCACGCGTGCCGTACTGCTCGGGCGCGACCGCGGATTCACGATGCCGCTGCTCCCCGACTGACCCGCCGTCAAGGCCGAATCAGCAACAGCCCCGATGACCGACGGCCGGCCGCGGGTGGACACTCGAGCTGTCCTGGCATGGAAGGCCGTTGTTGCACTGCTCTTCCGCGCATGGCGAACGACGGAAGGAGAGATCGGTGATGATCGCGGAACTGGACGAGCACGAGATCGACGCCTTTCTGCGCCGGTGCGTCATCGGCCGCATCGGCTGCCACGCGGACGGGCACACGTACGTCGTGCCGGTGGTCTACGTCTGGGAGGGCGAGTGCGTCTACGTCCAGTCGATCGAGGGCCGCAAGATCCGGATGATGCGCGCCAACCCGCAGGTCGTCTTCGAGGTCGACGAGTACGAGCCGGACTCCGGAAGCTGGCAGAGCGTCATCGTGGAAGGCGTCTACGAGGAGCTCGAGGGCGGACGCGCGGAGGCCGCGCTCGCGCTGCTCGTGCAGCGCTTCGTCGGCGGCCGTCGGACAAGTGGCGACCGCTCGACGGGACACACGCCGGTCACCTTCCGCATCCGCCCTACCCAGACGACCGGCCGCCGCGTGAAGCGAACACCGGCAGCGCGCGCTGTCACACGGCTCGGAATCGCACTCAACCGGCGCCGAGCGCGACGCTCGGCAAGCGGGCTCTAGTGCCTGACGAGCCGGCCGACGTTCACGTCCCAGCCGACGCCGAACGCGCGCGGCGTCAAGACCCGCGGGTCGTCCGGATTCCACCACCGCGCCTTGACGCGGCGGCGAGTCGGGCGACGGAAGTCGTACGGCACGACGCCGGCGACGCGGCCGTGCCACGTGCGCTTGCGGCGGGGCTTGAGGAGCTCCGTCCCGACCGCGGCGGCGACCAGGCCGAGGCCGGCGACGGTGCCGACGACCCGGATTGTTCTCTTTGCATTCATGTCCGTGATCTCCTCGCTGACGTAGGGAAACGTTCAGTCGACGTCGTTGCTCAAACGGCCGGGGCGAGCGGAATCCATGCAGGCGGTTGTGCAGACGGAACGTGAACGCCTGCCGTCCCGGGCTGCGCCCACGCGTAGCTCGATCCCGGAAGAGGTGTGCTCACGACGGCCGGAACGATCGGAATCCACGCAGGCGGTTGTGCAGACGGAACGTGAACGCCTGCCGTCCCGGGCTGCGCCCACGCGTAGCTCGATCCCGGAAGACGTGTGCTCACGACGGCCGGGACGATCGAAATCCACGCCGGCGGCTGCACGAACGGGACGCTCACCACCGCTGTGCCGGGCTGGACCCACTGGTAGCCGGTTCCCGGCAGCCCGCTCGAGCCCGACGCCCCACCGGCCGCAACCGCGAAGACCGCCGCGAGTGCGACGAGGGGAACTGCACGCGCAGTGCGCATGACTCGCTCCTTTCCCATGCTTTCTGTTCGCCAGGACTCTCGCCCGGAGCCGCCCGCGGCGTCTCGGTAACAACTACGTGATCGCTAGCTTGTAACTCCTGAATCCATGTAGACACGCCAGATCGGCGGTATTTTGTGCGAGCCCGATGGGAGCCTTCGCAGAGCCCGCCCGGCATCCTTGCGGCCGGTCACGCCGCGCCGGCGACGAAGCCGCCGGCCGGCACGACCGTGACGCCGATCGCCGGCTAGAGGTTACGCACCGGGAGCGTCAAGTCTCAGACGCCAGACCGGCGATGAGCTTCCAGCGCTCGTCTACGTGAGTCTGGATCGAGTCGATCGCATCGGACGACAGGTGGCTGAAGCGTCCCTGGGTCTCGAGGAACGCCCCGACCGGCACCGGGTGCTTCGGCTGGAACGTGATCTTCCACTCTCCGTGGTCGCACTCGAAGAGCGGGAAGTACCGAGACTCGACCGCCAGCCGCGTCACTTCGGTGGACTGCGCAGTCGGATACCTCCAGCCGGGAGGACAGCCGCTCAAGATGTGCAGGAACCGGAAGCCGTCGATCTCGGCGGCTCTCGTGACCTTCGCCCTGAAGTCCCGCAGCATCGGTACCGAGCCCAGCGCGAGCGTCGCGACATACGGAATGCGATGAGCCGCCATGATCCGGGCGATGTCCTTCTTCTGCCCCGTCTTCGGCGAGCTCGCCGGCGTCGTCGTCGTCCAGGCGCCCTCCGGCGTCGCGCCGGACTTCTGGACGCCGGTGTTCATGTAGGCCTCATTGTCGTTGAGGACGTACACGATGTCCTCGTTTCTCTCCGCTGCCGCCGACACGCCGGAGAATCCGATGTCGGAGGTCGAGCCGTCCCCGCCCCAGACGACGACGATCGTGTCCCGGTCGCCGCGCAGCCGTAACGCCGACTTGATGCCCGATGCTTCCGCAGCCGCGGAGGCGAACGGCGTCAGATGGACGCAGACTCCGAACGCGTCGACGGGAAACACGCCCGCGATGATCGTCCAGCACGAGGCCGGGACGACCAGCACGATCTTCGACTCCGGTCTCGCAGCTGCGAGCGCGCCGAGCACGTGCCGCATGCTGATCGCGGGTCCGCAGCCTGCGCAGGCACTGTGCCCGGGAAGGAGGAGCTGCTCCTCCGAGACGATCTGCTCGAGCCAGGCGGCCATGCCTACACCCCCACCGGAACGTAGACGGGTCCGACGCCTGCCTGCTGCGCGCTGCTCGATCGTGTCTGCTGCAACGCCCAGCGCAGCGTCGTGGGAGTCACTTCTGCTCCGCCCAACCCACAGATGAAGTTCACTGCAGCCGCCGCGTGCGCAAGATCGAGTGAGCGCACGTCGGCGCCGAGCGGACCAAGCGAGCCGAAGGCGGCCGCGCGGTCGACGATCGTGACATACGACGCTCGTGCGAGCGCCGCCGCTAGCTCCGCCGCCGGGAACGGTCGATACGTGTGCACACGAACGACGAGCAGGTCGTCGTCGCCGTCGACGAGCTCCTGCGCAGAGTCGGCGATCGCTCCGATCGCGACCAGTGCAGTGTCGGCGTCGGGGTTGCCCGTGAGCTCGAGCGCTGCGATCTTCTCGCGTCCGAAGTGCGACGTGAACTCCGAGGCGACGGTCGCGACGATTCCGCGCGCGTCGTCCATCGCGTCCGCGACGTTGCGCTGGAACGCGTAGTAGTCGTTCGGCTCCGGCAGCGCAGAGAACGTGCGCGGTCTGGTCGGATCGAGTATCCAGTCCGCCGGCGGGCTGAATTCCGGCAGGAATGCATCCACCGTCTCCTGGTCCGGAATCTCGAGGATCTCCGACGTGTGCGAGAGCACGAAGCCCTCTTGGCACACCAGCACCGGCAGCATCGCCGTCTCGGCGATCCGGTAGGCGCAGAGGACGCTGTCCAGCACCTCCTGCGCCGACGAGCAGTACAGCTGGATCCAGCCGGTGTCGCGCTGGCTCATGCTGTCCGTGAGATCCGGCTCGATGCTCCACGGCGCGAACACGGCCCGGTTGACGTCGACGACGACCAGCGGCACGCGCTCTCTCGACGCCCGGTGGAGCTGCTCATGGGCATAGAGCAACCCCTGCGACGACGTCGCTGTGAACGTCCTGACCCCGACTCGCGCCGCGGCGATCACGTAGGCGAACATCGCGTGCTCGCTCTCGAGGTTTGCATACTCGATGTCGTCTCGTCCCGCGACGAGATCCGCGAGCCGCTCGACGATCAGCGTCTGCGGTGTGATCGGGTAGCACGCGATGGCGCGGGCGCGCGCCAGCATCACCCCGTACGCCGCAGCCTCGTTGGCCGTCAGCACGACCCGCCCCTGAGGCAGCGTCTGGATCACGCTGTTACCTCTTCCATCGCAATCGCATTCCGCACCGGGCACACGACCTCGCAGATGCCGCAACCCTTGCAGTAGAGGTAGTCGACGACCATCGAGCCGTCGCTTCTCGAGATCGCCCCCTCGGGGCAGAAGAGCGCACACACGGCGCACGCGGTGCAATCGTCGCTCACCACGGGTCGGTCGAGCGACCACGTACCGGTGTGGTTGCCGTGCGAGTCCATCGTGCTGACCGGGAAGAGAGGCGTGCTCGTTCGCTGCCCTCGAAGAGCGGCCGCCGACTCGACCGGCGTGTCAGCGGAGACCGCGTGCTGCTTCGTGCATCGCGCGTAGCCCTGTCTGGCGGCGAGGATGTTCGCCTCCGCGTGCGCGCCCATCCGCAACGCTACCGCCTCCTCGAGGAACGAAAGCCCGTCCGGAACGAGCAGCCTGACGCACGCGCCGAGCACGGCCACGTTGCCGATCGGCCGGCCTTCGGAAGAAAGGATGTCGTTCTCGAAAGCGATCTGCGAGGCCGGAACGCGCGCGATGTCGAACGGACCAGTGTGCGGAAAGCGCGCCTCACGGTTCAGCACGATCAGCCCACCGGGCTTGACGGTGCGCAGGATTTCCGGCGACGGGGGCGACGGAGAGACGACGACGAGAACGTCGCACTCGCGCACCTTGTAGCGGCGGTGGATGGGCGATGTCTCGTCCCAGCGGAGGAAGGCAGAGATCGGCGCTCCGCGTCTCTCGGCCTTGAACTCGGGAAAGCTCTGCACCCAGAATCCTGCGCGGGCGAACGTCTCGGCGAGAACCTGGGAGGCGAGCACGACTCCTTCGCCGCCGCGGCCGACAAGCAGCATCTCCTTCACGCTGTCGCTCCCGGGGTGACAGGCGGGCCTGGGTGGACGGAGTTTGGGGAACGGGCACCGACGAGATCTCGGAGCTTCCGGTCGTCCTCGACCACCGGCACCGTTGTTCGGCTCATCTCGACCGTATGGTCCCTCGCCGGGGTGGACACTGCATCGGGGAGATCACCGAGGGCCAGACCGTAGTTGTCGCGTGCCGGCGCCGAGCCCCGGTGGGGACGATTCCCCGTCACCGAGGTCTCAGCAGCGGTTCCGGCTCTCGCCGCAGCGGTGGTGCGCCCTCAGCAGCACCCCGCACGCGCAGCTGGCTGGATCACGGGCAGCGGCCCCACCGCGTCCGACTGCTCCGTCTTCCGGGCCTTCACGATCGCCCCGTGCATGCCGTCTGCGACCTCGTGTGTGAACTCGACCGAGACCTCCTCGAACCCGGCTGCCTCCAGCCCGGCGACGTATTCGCTCCTGGAGAGAGCACCGGCGATGCAGCCGACGTAGGACCCCCGCGCCGCGCGATCGTCGTGTGAGAGCTGATCCTCGGCGACGATGTCACTGACGCCGACGCGGCCGCCCGGCTTGAGCACGCGCGCGATCTCGGTCAGCACTGCGGCCTTGTCGGTCGAAAGGTTGATCACGCAGTTCGAGATCACGACGTCGACCGAGCTCGCAGGCAGCGGGATCTGCTCGATGATCCCTTTCAGGAAGTGCGCGTTCGCGGCGCCGGCCGCGGTCGCGTTCTGCTGGGCGAGCGCGAGCATCTCGTCGGTCATGTCGAGACCGTACGCAGTGCCGGTCGGCCCCACCCGCTTCGCGGACAGGATCACGTCGATCCCGCCGCCGGAGCCCAGGTCGAGGACCGTTTCTCCCTCGTGCAGATCGGCGACGGCGGTCGGGTTCCCGCAGCCGAGAGACGCGAGCACGGCTGCATCCGGGAGCTCGCCGCGCTGCTCGGCGTCGTAGAGCGTCTCGCCGAACGTCGCCGCGTCGCTCTCGCCGTCACAACAGGAGTCGCTTCCGCAACCGGACGAGCTTCGCGCGGTGACGGCGAGGGCGGACTCGGCGTAGCGGCGCCGGACTTCCTCGCGTAGTCGATCAGCAGTCGTAGACATCAGCAGCAGACTCCTTTCAGGTCGGCGACGGCGGCGAGGGTTCGCAACGCGTCGGAGTTCAGGGAGAAGTAGGCCCACTTGCCCCGCTGCTCGCGGTCGAGCAGTCCGGCGTCGGTGAGCTTTTTCAGGTGGTGCGACACGGTCGGCTGGCCGAGCCCGAGCGGTGCGATCAGCTCGCAGGCGCACACAGGCTCACCGCTCGTCGCGAGCAGATTCACGATCTTCACCCGGTGGCGGTCGGCAAGCGCTCGGAAGACGTCCGCCGTCGCCTCGGCCTCCTCATCGGAGATCGTCGGCGCCGCGAGCGGAACGCAGCAGGCGACCGCTGCGAGCGGCTCTGTCATACGAGCCGCCAACCGGACAGCACGGCGCTCCGCGCGGCTTCGCGGGCGGCGTCGGCGCGGCACGAGCTGTCACAGACCTCACCGCAGCGCTCGCAGAGCTCGACCCGCTTGGTCTTGCTCGTACCGAAGAGATTCAGCATCGGAGGCTCCTCACGTATCGAAGTTTGTCGATAGGACTATAGATCGACAACCTTCGATCTGTCAAGGGAGCGCTGGGTTTGCGCCTGGTGGCCGACGCCCCGTCGCTACCGGCCGGTCGCGTCCGCGACGAACGAGGCGATCGCCGCCGCGAACTCTCTGCGGCTCGCCTCCCAGGCATAGAACATGTGCCCGCCGCCGAAGTGCCGGACGGTCACGCGGCTCGCGGTGGCCGGATCGAGCCGCATCAGGTTCCGCAGCCGGTCGCTCGCGTAGTAGGGGGTCACGAGATCGAACCGGCCGTGCATGATGAACGCCTTCAGGTGCGGATTGAGCGCCATGCCGTAGCGAAAGTCGTCGGTGGCGCCGACGGGCGGAACGAAGAAGTGCTGCCGGGCGTCGTCCGTCCAGTCCTTGTTGACCTCGTAGCTCAGCAACGTGTACTCGCGCTCGGTCTCGACACCGATCTCCGAGCGGAGCTGCCGGTTGATCGCGATCGTGAACGCAGGGCTGATCCCCGCCAGGGTCGGATCGGGGCCGCTGAACGACTCGCGGTCGGGAAATGGATCGGTCGCCGTGATCGTCGCGTCGTAGAGGCCGACGACCTTGCGCTCGTCGCGCAGGAGCTCACGCGAGAAGACGCTGATCGTGATCCGTCCCTCGGCTCGGGAGACCAGGTCGAACGGAAGCCCGATCAGATCCGCGAGCCGGGTGAGGACGACGTCCCGCTCGGCCGGAGGCATCGCGGCGCCGCGGGTCAGGAACGTCACGTAGTCGCCGGTTGCGAACTCCTCCGCTTCGCGCCGCACGTCGTCGAGCGCGACGCCCGCTTCGAAGGCGCGGGAGCGTCCGTGATGGGCGGCGGCGGCGGCCATGGTCGGCAGTAGATCGACCCAGCCGAGAACGTCGTAGTCGCCCGAGGCCAGCGTCGAGATCTCGAGCGCCGGCGAGATCAGGATCGCCCCGTTCAGGCCGATCCCCCCGGTCTCCTGCAGCATGCGCATCAGGCGGCCCACGCGGTACCCGCCGTAGCTCTCGCCGGCGATGAAGATTGGCGCGCCCCACCGGTCGTTCCCCGACAGCCAACGGCCCATGAACTCGCAGAGCGACTCGAGGTCGCGCTTGTAGCCGAAGTACTCCTTGGGGTCGGTCTCGTCGTCTTTCTTCTTGTCGCCGCCCGACCCATCGTCCTTCCGCTCGGGCTCGATGACGCGACTGAAGCCGGTTCCGACCGGATCGACGAAGACCAGGTCGGTGAACGCCAGCCAGGACTCCTCGTTCTCGACGAGCCGAGGCGGCATCTGCGGCAGCGTGCCGTCTGCCGGGAACGCGACACGCCGCGGGCCGACGGCTCCGACGTGCAGGTAAGCGGACGACGCACCCGGCCCACCGTTGAAGACGAACGTCACAGGCCGATCGGCAGCGCGGTCCTTCGCAACGTACGAAACCGAGAAGATCTCGGCCGCGGGCTTGTCCTTCTTCCGCAACACGAGCCACTTCGCGCTCGCCGTGTAGTCGATCGAGGCTCCGCCGCCGCTCCAGGTGGCGGTCGTCTCCGCGCCGGGCGGCGGCTCGTGGTCTGCCTTGACGGCAGGCTTTTCGTCGTTCGCTTTGTCCTCGGCCATGGGGAGACGCTAGCGAACTGAGCGCTCCGGATACAGAGGAGGAGGCCGCAGACCACCGACCCGCCGGCGGCTGATGGGAAAACACGCGATGCCGATCGCGAGCGCAGCGAGATGACCGAAGTTCGCGAAGCTGTCGAAAAGCGCAAGATCGACTACGACCCAGAGGACGAGCGCAGCCGCATACACCCTGCGCGAGCTGCCGCCCAGGCGATAAGCGAGAATGGCCGCGACCGCGAAGAAGCCGTAGCTTGGGCCGACGTCGCGCGCATTCGCAACCGACGACTCGACGAGGTCCGCGCGCAGCGCGAGCCAGAGACCCACCGCGGTGAGCAGCGTCGCACCGACGTGCCCCAGGAAGAACACCGTCGCCGTACGGGCAGTGCCGAGCCATCGCTCCACCGGCGCGACCACGACGCTGAAGAGCGCGATCCAGCCGACGAGCTCGAGACCGCTCGAGACCCAGAACGCGCTCGCGAACAACACGCGAACCGGATCACGCGACAACTGGTGAAGGTTCGTGCTGCGCTCGAGCAGAAGCTGGTTCGCGATGCGGCTGCTCGATGTCTGCAGCACCCAGGTCGTGATCAGCAACACGAACAAGTAGGCGTACGTGCCGGGTGCCGAGCGAACGTATTGGACTACGCGTGGCGCAATCCAGCGCCAGACCTTCCGCGCCGGCTCCAGCCGCGGCCAGCGCTCCTGAGCCATCACCCGGTTGATGGCGAGCACGAGCACGAGCAGAACCGCCGCGATCATCAGACGACCTTACGGCACGCAGCAACGGCAGCTTGCCGACCGCCCCGCAGCGACAACGAACTCGATGACGAGAGCGCAGGCGCCGGGTCAGCCGTCGACGGCCGGCGCCGCGCCGTACTCCTCGTCGCTGACGTGCTCTCCCCACGAAGCGGCGTTGCCTTCGTCGTCGACCTCGACCATCGCGAGGTGGGTCATGAAGCGATTCGGCGCAGCGCCGTGCCAGTGCTCCTCGCCCGGCTCGAAGAACACCCGGTCACCGGGACGGATGACCTCGACGGGACCGCCGCGCCGCTGCGCGTGACCGACGCCCTCGAGGACGTAGATCGTCTGTCCGTTTGGATGGGTGTGCCACGCGGTGCGCGCGTTGGGCGTGAAGTGGACACTGCTCGCGCTGAGCCGCGATCCGGTCGACGGCGCTGCCACGGCGTCCACGTAGACCGCGCCGGTGAACCAGTCGCTCGGGCCATGCATGGTCTCGATGCTGCTCCTGGTGATCTGCAAGAGGGGTCTCCTTGGTTGTCGAAGGATCAGGCTTGGTACCGGAACTCGCGGATCTCATTCCTGGTGTCCACGACGTCGAGAGTAGCCCCGCTCCGCCCACGCTGAGAAGGGCCTGCCGGTACGTGGAACAACAGGGCCGGTCAGTCGGCGGGAGTGCGTGCTTCAGTGATGCCACCCGATTCTCCGTCCCGAAAGGTAGGCGCAACGATGCGCGCAACTGTCATGTGACCGGTGCGTGCCGGTCGAGACGCAGCCGCCGTCGGAGGACGCGCGAGTGACGACGCCGGCGATCCCGGCGGCCAGGCGCAGAAGCCGCGAGACCTGCGTACGGTCATCCGCACTCTTCTTTGCCCTAGGAGATCCCGCGAGACCTAAGGCCTACGGTGTTGCAAAATAGATCGAGCGTCCAGACGCAACGAACGTCGGCAGATAGCGGCCGGCCTCGGACGCAAGCGATGTGTACGTGAAGTCGAACACACGGCCTTTGTACGCGAAAGCGTAAATGTCCGTCAGCAGCGGCACCTTGCCGTACTTCTCGACCCGGGTCGACTGGTAGTGGAGTCCCGGAGTGGTCTTGCTGGAGATTCGCGTCGTCGTCCCGGCGTATTGCAAGGCGGCGCTCGATCCCCCGAAGAACCACGAGCGAAGCGTGTAGCCGCGCGGAAGCAGCGTGACGATGAGATTGACGTTCGCCGCGAAGTGGCCCTTTCGCACAGGCTCGTTGCCGAGGAGTCGGATGCCCGCCTGCTTGACGGATGCATTCGCAAGCATCGACGCCATCGGGTCGATCGCGACAAGCTGCTTGAGAACCGCGGGGGTGACTGAATCGGGAACGACAACGAACTGCCATGACGTCGGCAGAGCGACAGAGACGGGAAGGCCGCTCACTTCCTGCTGCGCCAAGTCGGTGCCGCGAGCAGCAGCCGTTTGCACCGCGCAGAGCATGGCAAGAGCGAGCGTGAGCACACATCCGAGCAATCTCCCCATACGTTCTGTATCGGCACATCGCCGAGCGACGCTGAGGATGCGTGGCGCACGTCCGAGAACTCGCCGCAACCGTCCGGTCTGAAATCCCGGTCGCATTCGGAATATTGACAGGTAACCTGATTAACCGGATACTCTCCCGCATCATCTGCCGGCGGGGCAGACGCTCCCGCTGGACACGAGGGGGAGGTCGAAGTGAAGACACCGGGGTATCTCGTACGTGTCGCGTCTCTCGCAGCAGGTCTGGCGCTCGCGGCAGCCGCAGCCACCGCGTCGCCGGCAGCCGCGGCAGCGACGCACTACAGCGGCACGCTCGCCGACGGCGCGACATGGATCGCCGACGTTCCGAGCAACTGGAACGGCGTACTGCTTCTCTATAGCCACGGCTTCGGACCGCTCGTCGCCGCGGACGCACCGGACCCGGCGTCGCTCGCCGCACTGCTCGGACGCGGTTACGCGCTCGCCGGCTCGTCGTACGATCCCAACGGCTCATGGTGGGCGCTGCAGAGTGCGGTGCGCGACCAGTTCCAGACGATCGACGCCGCAACCGCGAACGCACTGCCGCACGCACCGGGTCGTGTGATCGCCGTCGGCAGCTCGATGGGCGGGCTCATCAGCGCGCTCGAGGCGCAGCAGGGCGCGGGGCACATCAACGGGGCGC
>Ga0265318_10001334_pt1 | contig 14766 bp, 18 predicted proteins | sample 4821metaG_FD_192431 | JGI IMG/M metagenome (GOLD analysis project Ga0265318, IMG submission 192431) | Rhizosphere microbial communities from Carex aquatilis grown in University of Washington, Seatle, WA, United States - 4-8-21 metaG | ecosystem: Host-associated > Plants > Roots > Rhizosphere >... | reverse complement strand
AGTCTGACCTTGCGAAGGGTGGAGGCATAAAGGGAGCGACGGCCCCGCGAAGTGCGGAGGTCGCCACGCTGACGCTAGCGACCGCGTCGGCTACGCTGTCGCTAGCCGACCCTTTAAAAAAAGGGCCCCCGGCGGGTGCCGGGGGCCAAATGCGCATATCGCGCTGGAGGTCGGGGAGGGGATAACCCTTGCTCCAAGAAGACGGGACCGCGAAGCGAGCGGGGGCAATGCTTACGGCCCACAGCCTTCGAGGGATAAACTAGGCATGGAAGACACAGGTTTCAAGTATTTTTGATTTAATCAAATATTTCGCGTGACAGTGCCAATTTTGCCATAGTTCTCTGCCTGGAAAATCCGGGTCAGCCATAGCGGCGCTCTTCCATCTGGCGCTCGATTTCCGCCCGGTGCGCCGCCTCCGCCTCCTCGCAGACCGCCTGCAGATAGTCCCTGAGGCCTGCCAGGCCCCGGCCATCAATGCGGTAGAGGCGGCGGGCGCCATGGGCCTCGTCGGCCACCAGACCGGCCTCCTTCAGCACCTTCAGATGCTGCGATATGGCGGGCCGGCTGACCGGCAGGCCGTCGGCCAGGGCGCCTACGGTTTTCGGGCCATGGCGCAGACGTTCAAATACCGCCCTGCGGGTGGGGTCGCCAAGCGCCGAGAACGCATCCTCGTAAGCCATAACTTACTGTAAGTAATAACTTACGTATTTTCAAGGGATTTCCCGAAGGCCGCGAATATGGCCGTGCTGAGTGGGTTTTCCGCCCAACGCCATTCCGGGTGCCATTGCAGGCCCAGGACAAACCTTTGCCCGTCAGGCAGCGACACCGCCTCGATCTGGCCGTCCGGCGCCGCGGCGTCGGCATGGAGCGGCGGCGCCAGCCGGTCCACCCCCTGATGATGCAGGGAGTTGACCATGGCGGACTGCAGCCCGGTGACACGGGCCAGCAGGCTGTCAGGCGCAATGGCGACGGCATGAGCGGGACCGAACTGCATTTCCACCGGGGCATCGGTGTCTTCCCGATGGTCCAACCGCCCCGGCAGTTCATGGACATGCTGGTGCAGTGTTCCCCCCAAGGCGACATTGAGCTCCTGGAAACCGCGGCAGATCGCCAGCACTGGCTTGCCCGCCGCAATGGCGGCGCGGATCAGGGGCAGGCTGACGGCGTCGCGAGCGCCATCCAGCGAAGACGGATCGCGCGGCGCGGCGCCGCCATAAGCCGTCGGATCGACATTGGAGACAGCGCCGGTGAAGAGAAAGCCGTCAAAGGCCTCCAGCAGCGCCTCTACCGGCAGGGGCCGGTCCAGGGCGGGAATCAGCAGCGGCAGCGCCCCTGCCCCGTCGCGAATCGCGGCGGCGTAGGCGTCGCCGCTGCGGTGGACGGGAAGATCGTCATGGCGGTCGCGGTCGCAGACCAGGCCAACGCGCGCGCGCCGGCTCAATTGGCCCCGTTGCGCATCGGCGGCGTCTTCACCGGCACGGTGAACAGGCTGTCGGGCAACGCCGCGCCGGTCTGGGCTTGGGTCAGCACGACGCTGGTGGGATCGCCCTGAAGATCCTTCACCACCCACTGGCGAAGCTGAATCTGCGGCGCGCCGCCACTCGTTGCGAAAGTGACGGTGATGTTCTCCGACATGCGGTTGGTGGCGGAGCGGGCATGCAGCACCAGGGCGCCGGGCTGGCGCTCGATTCCCAGCACGGCGGGGTTGCGCTTGAGATCGACATTGTCCGCCAGCAACAGGCCCAGCGGCGTATCGGAAGCGCTGTAACGGTCCACCGTGTTGAGGCGGCTGTTGCGAACATAGAAATTGCCGCCGGTGGCGACGATCAGCAGCGGGCTGGGCGGGCGGTATTCGAAACGCAACCGTCCGGGCCGCGCCAGATAGAAGGTTCCTTGCGTCGTCCGTCCCTGCGGACTGGTCTGCACGAAACCCGCCGTAAGGGTAGTGAGGCCATTGAGCCAGGCGCTGATGCGGTTGAGGTCGTCGGTCTGTTCGGCGTTGAAGTCCGCGCGACGCTGCGGAATCGGCCCGGCGGCGCCCAGCAATGGCGCGGCCAGAAACCCACCGGCGGCAAGGACGAAATCACGGCGCGTCTGTTTCATATTTCCGTAAGGCCCTTGGCAGACGCAGGTTCCCAGAACATAGTCCGGCGGCCTGAATAATCAACAAATCGCGCGTCATTATGGCCGAAACGGCATATTCCCACATTGCAATCCTTGGCGCCGGGGCCTGGGGCACGGCGCTGGCCGCCACCGCCGCGCGGGCAGGACGGCGCGTCACCCTCTGGGGTCGCGATGGCGGCCTGCTGGTGGACATCACGGCGGGCGAGAATCCCAAATACCTGCCGGGCATCGAATTGCCGGAGGATATTTCCGTCACCACCACGCTGGCGGTGGCGGCGGCCGCCGAGGCCATCATCCTGGCGGCGCCGGCCCAGGAAACACGAAGCCTGCTGGCCCAGCTTGTGCCGCTGCTGGCTGGACCGACGCCGCTGGTGATCGCCGCCAAGGGAATAGAGCAGGGCAGCGGCCTGCTGATGCCTGAACTGGTGGCGCAAGCGGCGCCTGGCAATCCGGCGGCGATTATTTCCGGTCCCGGTTTCGCCCGCGAAGTGGCGGCGGGGCGGCCCACCGCCATCACCATCGCCGCGCCAGGAGAGATCGCTGGGCGGCTGCAGGCGACATTGTCCACGCCATCCTTCCGGCCTTACGCCAGCGACGACGTCACCGGCGTGGCGCTGGGCGGCGCGGCCAAGAATGTCTATGCCATCGCTTGCGGCGTGGTGAACGGCCTGGATCTAGGCGAAAACGCCCGCGCCGCGCTGCTGGCGCGCGGCTTTGCCGAACTGGCGCGGTTGGGCGCGGCGTTGGGGGCAAAGCCCGAGACGCTGATGGGCCTGTCGGGGCTGGGCGATCTGGTGCTGACCGCCACCAGCGATGCCTCGCGTAATTTCGCCGCCGGAGTCGAGCTGGGGCGCGGCAAAAGCGCGGCGGCGATTGCCACGCCCGGCCATCCGCTGGCGGAAGGGCTGGCGACGGCCCCGGCGCTGGTGGCGCGGGCCAGGGCGGCGAAGATCGAACTGCCCATCGCCGAAGCGATGGCCGACCTCATCACCGAGACGCTGCCGCTGAGCGAAGCGGTGGCGCGGCTGATGACTCGAAAACTCACAACGGAGTGAGTCATGGCCTTCTGGCTGTTCAAGAGCGAACCCGACGCCTGGTCCTGGGAGATGCAGAAGAAAAAAGGCGCGAAAGGCGAACCCTGGAGTGGGGTGCGCAACCACACCGCCAAGCTGAACATGAAGGCGATGAAGAAGGGCGACCGCGGCTTCTTCTATCATTCCAACGAACAGAAGGCCGTGGTCGGAATCGTTGAAGTGATCGAGGAATTCCAACCCGATCCCACCGACGAGAAAGGCCAGTTCGGCCTGGTGGTGGTGAAGGCCGTGGCGGACATGCCCAGGCCAGTGACACTGGCCGCTGCCAAGGCCAATCCGAAGATCTCCAAGATGTCGCTGGTCACCAGCTTCCGGCTTTCGGTGCAGCCGGTGACGGACAACGAGTGGAAAGAGATTTGTCGGATGGGTGGCTTGAAGTAGCCGCTTAGTGATCCAGCGCCTTGACGATTTCTTCCGTCATCTTCTTGGCGTCGGCGAACAGCATCATGGTGTTGTCGCGGAAGAAGAGTTCGTTCTCGACGCCTGCGTAACCGCTGCCCATGCCGCGCTTGATGAAGAGCACGGTCTTGGCCTTTTCCACGTCCAGGATCGGCATGCCGTAGATCGGCGACTTGGGATCGGTCTTGGCCGCCGGATTGGTGACATCATTGGCGCCGATGACATAGGCGACATCGGCCTGGGCGAACTGGGAGTTGATGTCCTCCAGCTCGAAAACTTCGTCATAGGGAACATTGGCTTCGGCCAGCAGCACGTTCATGTGGCCGGGCATGCGGCCCGCCACCGGATGAATGGCGTAGGAGACCTTGACGCCTTCCTTCTTCAGCTTGTCGGCCATTTCGCGCACGGCGTGCTGGGCTTGCGCCACCGCCATGCCGTAACCCGGCACGATGATCACCGAGGCAGCGTTCTTCATGATGAAGGCGGCGTCGTCGGCGCTGCCCTGCTTGACCGGGCGCGTTTCCTTCACGCCCGTCGCCGGGCCGCTGTCGCCGCCAAAGCCGCCCGCGATCACCGAAATGAAGCTGCGGTTCATGGCCTTGCACATGATGTAGGACAGGATCGCGCCCGACGAGCCCACCAACGCGCCGGTGATGATCAGGGCGGAATTCTCCAGCGTGAAGCCCATCGCCGCCGCCGCCCAGCCAGAATAGGAGTTCAGCATCGAGACCACCACCGGCATATCGGCACCGCCGATGGGGATGATCAGGGTGATGCCCAGGACAAAGGACAACGCCGTGATTGCCCAGAACACCGACTGGTGCTGCCCCGTGGTGAAATAGACAATATGGCCGGCGATCAGCAGGAGCAGCGCGAGATTCAGCACATGGCGGGCGGGCAGGATGATCGGCGCGCCGCTCATGTTGCCGTTGAGCTTGGCGAAAGCGATGATCGAGCCGGCGAAGGTGATGGCGCCGATGGCGACGCCCAGGCTCATTTCAATCAGGCTCTGCACGCGGATCGCGCCTTCGCTGCCGATGCCGAACGCGTCGGGCGAATAGAAGGCGGCGCCCGCGACCAGCACCGCCGCCAGGCCGACGAGGCTATGGAAGAAGGCAACCAGTTGCGGCATGGCGGTCATGGAGATGCGCTTGGCCATCACCGCGCCGAACAGGCCGCCGATGAGAAGTCCGCCCGCGAGCATGCTCCAGGTCAGCAGGTCATAGACCCCGGCCACCCACAAAGTGGTGCCGATGGCGATGGCCATGCCGATCATGCCGTTGCGGTTGCCGGCGCGGCTGGTGGCGGGCGACGACAGCCCCTTCAGCGCCAGGATGAAAAGCGCGCCGGAGACGAGATAGAGGAGAGCGGCGATATCGGCTTTCATGCGCCTACTTCGCCTTCTTCTTGTACATGGCCAGCATCCGTGCGGTGACCAGGAAGCCGCCGAAGATGTTCACCGAAGCCAGGATCAGGCCGGCGAAGCCCAGACCCTTGGAGATCCAGGCGCCGTGACTTTCCTGGTGCTCCAGCGACTGGAAGGCGCCCAGCACCTGGTCGGTGGAAACCGGCGGGGCATCGGGCGACGGCATGGCGATATGGCTGATATGCGGAATGGTGGAAACCGATACCGCGATCAGCGCGCCGACAATGATCACCGAGGAAATCGCGTTGGTGACGCTCATCAGCGGCGTGTGCAGCGCCGGAGTGACGCCCCAGACCACGAAATAGCCGACAAAGATGGCCAGCACGAAGATGGAAAGACGGAAGACAAAGGGGTCAATCGCTTCCATCGTCTTATCCCTTGAGTGCGGGGTGCACGACCGCCCCGTCGCGCGTCAGCCCGCTGCCGGCCACGATCTCGTCATTCCAGTCCAAATTCAGCGCGCCCGTCTTCTTGTCCACGATCAACGAAATGAAGTTGAACAGGTTGCGCGAATAGAGCGACGAGGAGTCGGCGGCCAGCGCGCCGGGCAGGTTGGTCGAGCCCATGATGGTGACGCCATGGACCTTCACCGTTTCATCGGCCCTCGACAGCGGCGTGTTGCCGCCCGCGCCCGCCGCCAGGTCGACGATCACGCTGCCCGGCTTCATGGTCTTGATCATTTCCTCCGTCACCAGGATCGGGGCCTTGCGGCCCGGGATCAGCGCGGTGGTGATGACGATGTCCTGCTTCTTGATGGTTTCGGCCGTCAGCGCCGCCTGCTTGGCCTGGTATTCGGCGCTCATCGGCTTGGCGTAGCCGGCGGCGGTCTGGGCGTTCTTGAATTCCTCGTCCATCACCGCCACGAAGGTGCCGCCCAGCGATTCCACCTGCTCCTTGGTGGCGGGGCGCACATCGGTGGCCGAAACGATGGCGCCCAGGCGCTTGGCGGTGGCGATGGCCTGAAGCCCCGCCACGCCCACGCCCATCACCAGCACGCGGGCCGGGGCGATGGTGCCCGCCGCCGTCATCATCATCGGCATGGCGCGGCCGAAGGTGGCGGCGGCGTCGATCACCGCCTTGTAACCGGCGAGATTGGCCTGGCTGGAAAGCACGTCCATCGATTGGGCGCGGGAAATGCGCGGCAGGAACTCCATGGCGAAGGCGGTGACGCCGCGCGCGGCCAGGGCCGTGGCAGTATCCTTTTCGGTATGGGGGGCGAGCAGCGCCGCCAGCACCGCGCCCTGCTTCAACTGGCCGATCTCGTCAGCGGAAGGCCCGCGCACTTTCAGCACAATGTCGGCATCCGCCAGCACCGAGGCACCGACGCTGGCGCCCGCGGCCTGGTAATCGGCATCGGAGAAATTGGCATGCGCCCCAGCGCCGCTTTCAACGGCGACTTCCAGGCCCAGCGATTTGAGTTTCTTGACCGTTTCCGGCGTCGCGGCGACCCGCGTTTCGCCGTCGCGTCTTTCCCTGGGGACCGCCAGTTTCATGCTGGCCCCCGGCCGGTTGTCAGTGTGTACGGAAAATGGCGAGGAAGACCATGATCCCGACAACCAGAATGAAGGTCCATTTCGAGCCAGTGAGGAAGCCCGCATAGGCCTTCTTGTGCTGGCTGATGTCCATGGAACCGGGCTGGTAGTCGCCGTGCGAGGAAGTCATGTGCGAAAAGCCCCTGAAAGCGCGAATTGGGCCGGACTATAGCAAAGCATCCCGTAACGGCAACCGGCTTGTTAAGGCTTTGGAAAGGCAATTTCCCCGGAAAATCAGGCGATTGGCTGACCCAAATATGCACAGGCTTAAACGCCGCGTTTACCGGGCGGCGCGCAAACTCCGCCCGGAAGCATGAGGCTTGTTTCATCATGGCGCAGACCATTCTGGTGGTGGACGATGATCCGGTGCAGCGCCGCCTGCTGGAGACCGCGATCACCCGCAGCGGCATGACCGTGGTGACGGCCCCCGGCGGCCAGCCCGCCCTGGACCTGATCGGCGGCGTCAAAGGCGACCAGATTTCCCTGATGCTGCTGGACCTGGTCATGCCCGACATGGGCGGCCTTGAGGTCCTGGCCAAGCTGCGCCCCTCCCATCCCGACCTGCCGGTGATCGTGCTGACCGCCAAGGGCGGCATTGATTCCGCCGTCGAGGCGATGCGCGCCGGGGCCAACGACTTCCTGGTCAAGCCGGCCAGCCCGGAACGCATTTCCGTCTCGATCCGCAACCAGCTCAAGATCGGCACCCTCTCCGGCGAAGTAAAGACGCTGAAGAAGAAGACCAGCAACACCCTGACATTCGACGATCTGGTCGCCACCTCGTCCGAAATGAAGCAGGTCTTCCGCCTGGGCGCCCGCGCCGCCCAGTCCGACATTCCCGTGCTGATCGAAGGCGAATCCGGCGCCGGCAAAGAGCTGATCGCCCGCGCCATCCAGGGCACCGGCGCCCGCGCCGGCAAGCCCTTTGTCACCGTCAATTGCGGCGCGATCCCTGAGAATTTGATCGAATCCATCCTGTTCGGCCATGAGAAGGGCAGCTTCACCGGCGCTTCCGACAAACATCTGGGCAAGTTCCAGGAAGCCGATGGCGGCACGCTCTTTCTTGATGAGATTGGTGAGTTGCGCCTGGACATGCAGGTCAAGCTGCTGCGCGCCCTGCAGGAAGGCGAAGTCGACCCGGTCGGCTCCAAGCGTCCGGTCAAGGTCGATGTCCGTATCATCGCCGCCACCAACCGCGATCTCGCCCAGATGGCGCGCGACAACAGCTTCCGCGAAGACCTTTATTACCGCCTCAACGTCTTCCCCGTCACCGTACCGCCGCTGCGCGGGCGCCCCGGCGACATCGCGCCGCTGGCCCGCTTCTTCATCGAGCGTTTCGCCGCCGAGGAGAACAAGCCGGTGGCCGGGCTGACGCCGCAGGCCGCGCAACTGATCGAGCGTTTCTCCTGGCCGGGCAATGTCCGCCAGCTGGAGAACACCATCTTCCGCGCCGTGGTGCTGTGCGACGGCGCCGCGCTGGATGTCTGCGACTTCCCGCAGATCGCCGCCGCCATGGGCATCGAGACCTTGGCGCGCCAGAACACCTACACGCCCACTTCCGGCGACGCGGCCATGCCGGCGATGACCCGCAGCGTCGCTTCGCCCTACAGCCTGTCGATGACCGACGCTTCCGGCCAGATCCGCAAGTTCGAGGACATGGAAGCGGAGATCATCAAGACCTCCATCGCCCGCTATGAGGGCCATATGTCGGAAGTGGCCCGGCGCCTCGGCATCGGCCGCTCAACGCTTTATCGCAAGCTCAAGGAATTCGGCCTGGAGCCCGACATGGAAAGCGAGCCCATGGCCAAGGTGGCCGAGGACACCGCCGAACCGATGGGCGGCGAGACGCGCAAGAGCGCGTAAATCCAGTTTCCAATAGGGCAGTGGGCGATCCGCAAGGGTCGCCCATTTTCTTTTACGATTTGGCCTGCGCCATGATCCCCAGCGGGCGGCCGTCATTGTCGGTGAGGAACGCCATCCATTCCTCGGTGCCGTCGGCGTGGCGATGGATCATGTGCGGCGCATGGGTGAAAACCGCGCCGCGCGCCGCCAGCGTCTTCTGCGCGGCGTGAATGTCGCCGACGCGGAAATAGAGAATGGACTCGCCTTCGCCCGCCTCCTCCGCCTGGGACAGGAACAGCCGCGTCCCGCCCATGTCGAAAAAAGCCACATCGCCGAAGGAATAGAGATGGGTGAGGCCCAGCACCTCGCCATACCAGACCCGCGCCGCCGAAATATCGCGCACCTTGCGCGAGACCTGGCCCAGCGCGCCCAGCGTCACCTGATCCGTCATGCCCTTCTCCTTCCCATGCAGCGCAGTGCCCCGCGCCACGCCATCCCACAGTCTGAGCGCCTTGCGGTCTTCCAGTTCCAGCTTTGCCAGTGCATTGGCGACATGGAATTTCACCGCATCCAGGCTGATGCCCTGCCGCGCCGCGATGGCGCGGTTGGTGAGGCCGTGACGCACCGCCTCGACCACGCGCCATTCGGCGGGAGTGAGAATATCGTCATGCGGCGGACGGCCCCTGGGCATCGCGCCGAGGCTAGCAGAGGTCTGGGAGATTTTCCCTACCCGGCCGCTCCCTCAAGCTCGCGGCGTTGTTTCACACGAAATGGTCCACTGGACCATTTCGTTCGCCTGCGGCGAACCGTTCACAACCCCTACCGTTGCCTAGATGCCGACGCCCGCGCGCGGCTTGGTCCGGCGGACATTGTCGGTGTCCTGCATCGGAACGCCGTCGCACTGGATTTCCAGCACCGTCACCGGAGAATCCGGCGCCGCATCGGGCAGGCCGGTGAAATGGGTGCGGAAACCGTCCTGCGCCACAGTCACCGCCTGGCCGGTCTTCAGCACCTTCGCCGACAGCACCTTCTGCTTCAGCCCGCCGATGGCGAGGTCGCCGCCCTTGGGCCAGAAATGCACATGCATGTAGAGCGTGTTGCCCTTGCGGGTGAAGTTGGCATAGGCCGATGTGTGCGGTTGGCAGGGCTCGGCGCCATAGATGGCGACGCCGTTGCGGTTCACCCATTCACCCGCCTGGCGCAAGATGCGCTCGCTTTCCGGCGGAATGCCGCCATCCGGCTGCGGCCCGATATTGAGCAGGTAATTGCCGCCGTCGCGGGCGCAGGTGATCAGGTTGCGGACCACGGTGCGCGGGCTTTTCCAATTGTCGTCCGCCGCCTGATAGCCCCATGAGTCATTCAACGTCATGCAGCTTTCCCAGGCACGGCCACCGGCTTCGGCGCGAATGGTCTGTTCTGGCGTCGAGAAATCGCCGGGCAGATTGTTGCGGTTGTTGACGATGATGTCGGGCTGAAGCTGGAACACCATCTGGTTCATCTTTTCGGATTCCCAGCCCGCCGCATCCAGCGGCCAGGAAACGTCGTACCAGAGCACGTCGATCTTGCCGTAATTGGTCATCAGCTCGCGGATCAGGCCGTGGGTATAGTCCGCGAAACGGCGGCGGGCGTCGGGATCGGTGGCGCAGCGCGCGCCGTCGGGATGATGCCAGTCCATCAGCGAATAATAGAAGCCGACGCGCAGACCCTCCGCCCGCGCCGCCTCGGCATATTCGCGGATGACGTCGCGGCGCGGCCCGAACTGCATAGCGTTATAATTGGTGAGCTTGCTGTCCCAGTTGCAGAAGCCTTCATGGTGCTTGGACGTCAGCACCATGTATTTCATGCCCGCTGCTTTCGCCAATTGCGCCCATTTGCGCGGGCTGCCCGGCGCGGGGTTGAAGCCCTGCGTGAAGCGCTGATATTCCGCCACCGGAATGGCTTCGTTCTCCATCGCCCATTCATGGCGGCCATGGGCGGCATAAAGGCCGAAATGGATGAACATGCCGAACCTGGCTTCATGCCACCAGGCCATGCGGCGCTGCTGGCTGGCATCGGGCGCGCCGCTCGATGGATCGCGTCCCGGCGGCGGCTGGGCGATGGCTTTGCTCGCGGCGGCGGCGGCGCCAACCGCGGCAGCGGCGAGAAAGAGATTGCGGCGGTGGATGGGGAGAAAATCCGGCATGTCGCCCTCCAATGCACGGGTCTATTGCCGCGCTGAGAGCGATTAAGACACATTCCGGGGCGTCTGTCAGCGCGACTGCGCGCTGGGTTTTGAGGCGTGAAACGGCCCGGCTAACGCATGTCCATGGCGGTCAGGTAAAGGTCCAGCATGGCTTCCTGTTCCTGGAAGTCGGCCTTGTCCAGCTTCCGCATCCGGATCACCTGGCGCATGATCTTGGTGTCGAAGCCGGTGCCCTTGGCCTCGGAATAGACTTCGCGGATATCGGCGCTGAGCGCGGCGCGCTCCTCCTCCAGCCGCTCGACGCGGTCAATGAAGGATTTGAGCTGTTCCTTGGCGAAGCCGGATTTGGACATGGGATTACTCGACGTTTCTTTGGGAATTTCAAAGGGCGCGGACCTTAGACCGGGGCGGCGAAACGGTGCAACGCGGAAATAAAGCCCGGCCTGTGGGCAAAAGCCTCAGCGCCGCCGTTCCATATCGGCCAAGGCGGCGCCCAGTACAAAATACAGCTTGTCGGCAAAGCCTTCGGCCAGTTCCGCCGTGGCGATCAGGTCCTGGCGGATCTCCACCAGCACATGCGGCAGCCCGCGCCTGGTGCCATGGCGGTTGAGGCAGTCATTCTCCAGCGCCCCGGAATAAGGCTCATTGTCGCCCCAGAGAAAAGCGTGCTGCGCCAACCGTGTCATCAGGGGGCCGGCCAGGCGCTTGTCCTTGTCCCACAAGACGCCGACTTCCCAGGGACGGGGCTTGCCCTTCCAGCTTGGCGTGAAGGAATGGATGGAGATGATCGCCGCTTTCGGTCCGATGCGGTCCAGCTCGGTGGTGATGGCGCTGTGATAAGGCTCATGGAAATCGCGGCTGCGGCGGGCGACCTCCTCGGGCCCGGCGGCGCGGTTGCCGGGAATGATGCTGCCATCCGACAGCTTCATCACCAGGGTGGGGTCATCGGCCCCACGGTTGAGGTCTATCAGCAGCCGCGACCAGCGCCCCAGCACCGCAGCCGCCTGGAAACGGGCGGCCAGCGCCCGCGTCACCTGGGCGGCACCGATGTCATAGGCGATGTGGGTGGCGAACAGGCCGGGATCGAGGCCCAGCTGGCCATAGCCCTCCGGCAGCGCCGCCGCGGCATGGTCGCAGAGCAGCAACAGGCTGGCGGCGGGATCGGCAGCGGGAATAAGTTCAAAAGCCGTCATAAGCCGGTGTTATAAGGGCCTGACCGTTGACGCGCGAGGCCGATTCGCGCCAAACCGGGTGCGCAATGCGAACCGCCATTTTCACCGCCTTCGCCATGCTGCTGCTGACCGCCGGCCCTGCCCTGGCCGGCTTCAAGGTCTGCAACAAGACCGCCCTGCCGGTGCGAGCCGCTGTGGGCCGCTTTGACGGCAAGAACTGGTCCTCGGAGGGCTGGTGGACAGTGAAGGCCAAGGAGTGCATGGACATCCTTACCGGCCCGCTGCAGGCCCGCTATTACTACCTTTACGCCAGCGACGGCGGCGCCGGCACCTGGGACGGCAAATTCCATTTCTGCGCCGCCCCCGCCAAGAGCTTCAAGGCCGAGGGACGGAGCGGTTGCGGCAAACGCGGTTTCGACACCCGGGGCTTTTTCCAGATCGACACCGGGCACAATCCCGACTGGGTCCAGAACCTTTCCAACTGACGAGTTGTTTTCCATGAGACGCAGCCGCAAGACCAAGATTCTCGCCACGCTGGGACCGGCGTCCAACAATCCGGTGATGCTGCGGGCGCTATTCGACGCCGGCGCCGATATTTTCCGCATCAATATGAGTCACACCTCGCACGCCATGCTGAAGGAAATGCATGGCCATATCCGCAAGCTGGCGGAAGAGACCGGCAGCCATATCGGCATCCTTTGCGACCTGCAGGGGCCGAAGATAAGGCTTGGTACGGTGCCAAACGGCGCGCGCATGCTCAAGCAGGATGAGCTGGTACGGCTGGTGCTGGGCGAAAGCTGCGAGGATGAAAGCCACATCCCGATTCCGCACCCGGAAATCTTCCAGGCGATCAAGCAGAAGCATGCGCTGCTGATCGACGACGGCAAGGTGCGGCTGCGCTTGCTGCGCCGCGGCGACGATTTCGCCGAGGCGTCGGTCGAAGTGCCCGGCGAGATCAAGAACCGCAAGGGCGTCAACATGCCCGACACGCTGCTGCCGCTGTCGGCGATGACACCCAAGGACCGTTCCGATCTCGACGCGGCGCTGGCGCTGGGCGTGGACTGGATCGCGCTGTCCTTCGTGCAGCGGCCCGAGGACGTGATCGAACTGAAGCAGATCGTGCAGGGCCGCGCCGGCGTGCTGTCCAAGATCGAAAAACCCAAGGCGCTGGAAACCCTGGACGAGATCATCAAGGAATCCGATGCTCTGATGGTGGCGCGCGGCGATCTGGGCGTCGAGATGCCGCTGGAAGCGGTGCCGGGCCTGCAGAAGCGCATCCTGCGCGCGGCCCGCAAGACCGGCAAGCCGGTGGTGGTGGCGACCCAGATGCTGGAATCAATGATTTCCTCGCCGGTGCCGACCCGCGCCGAAGTCTCCGACGTGGCGCAGGCAGTCTATGAAGGCGCCGATGCGGTGATGCTGTCGGCGGAATCAGCCTCCGGCGCCTATCCCGAAGCCGCGGTGGCGATGATGGACCGCATCGCCGCCAGCGCCGAATGCGATCCGTTCTACCGCCAGATCATCGAAAGCCAGCGCGGCGCGCCCGAACGCACCGTGCCCGACGCCCTGATGGCGGCGGTGCACGAGATCACCGAGACCATCGATGCCCGCGCGATTCTGTGCTGGAGCACCACCGGCGTCACCGCCCTGCGTGCCGCGCGCGAGCGGCCGCGCGCCCCGATCATCGCCGCCACCCCGTCGCTGCAGACGGCGCGGCGGATGGCGCTGGTGTGGGGCGCCCATGCCGTGGTCACCCCCGACATCACCAGCGTCGATGAAATGGTGGACCAGGCCATCGCCATCGCGGTCAAGGAAGGCTTCGCCGTGGAAGGCGACAATATCGTCATCACCGCCGGCATCCCCTTCGGCCGGTCGGGTGGCACCAACATGCTGCGGGTGGCGAAGATTCCGGCTTCGAAGAACTAGCTCGTCAGATCGCAGGACGGCATCTGGAACTTCGCGTCCACCCGGTGCGAGGTGTAGACGAAGCCCGTGGGATCATAGCGATAGACCTGCTTGTCCGCCGTGTGCGAGACGATGGTGTAGTGGTCGAAGCGCGGCATGGTCTTCTTGCCGTCCACCGTGTCCACGGTGATGGTCTCGGCATTGCCGTTCAGTTCCCAGCGCCCGTCATTGGTGCTGTCGAAGGCCTTACCCTGACGGCAGGCGCGGAACAGGACATGGAAGCTGCCATCTGCGCCACCCTCTTCCAGCCACATCTGGCTCTTGTCATTGGGCTGGCCGCTGCCGAACCAGCGCCCAGCGATCCAGGGTGGTGCGGCCAAGGCCGGCGAGGCGGCCAGCAGCATGGCGAGAAGCGGGACGGCTTTGCGCATCAGCTTGTCAGATCGCAGGACGGCATCGCGAAGCCGCCGGCCACCTTGTGCGACTTGTAGGCAAAATTGGTAGCGAGGAAGATATAGCTCTGCGTCGTGGCATCGACCGAGAGCAGCCGGTAGGCGTCTCTGCGCGGGGCCGCCTTGCCGTCCACGGTGGCGATCGCAATGGTGAGGATGTCGCCCGTCACCGACCAGGTGCCGGCGTCTGTCTCGTCGAGTGCCTTGCCCTTGAAGCAGGCGCGGAACTGGCCGGCGAAGCGGCCATCGGGCAGGAACGTGTCTATATACATCGAGCTGCGGTCGTCAGGCTGGCCGGTGCCGAACCAGGCGCCCGCCATCGGATAGGTCGCCGCGGAAGCGGGCAGCGCGGCGCATAGCAGGGCAGCGGCGAGGATGTGTTTCAAAGCGACTCCGTCAACTCGTAAGATCACAGGACGGCATCTGGAATCTGTCAGCGACCCGATGGTCTCGGTAGGTGAAATTCTCCGGCAGATAGACGGTGGTCTGTCTCTGGGCATCGAGCAGGACGACGCGATAGACGTCGTCGCGCTCCGCCCGCATATCGTCTTCCATCGCGACATGAATGGTGAGGGTATTGCCTGAGAGCGACCAGCGCCCGGTCTGCACATGGTCCAGCGCCTTGCCCCCGTGGCACCAGC
>Ga0265318_10001329_pt1 | contig 14804 bp, 13 predicted proteins | sample 4821metaG_FD_192431 | JGI IMG/M metagenome (GOLD analysis project Ga0265318, IMG submission 192431) | Rhizosphere microbial communities from Carex aquatilis grown in University of Washington, Seatle, WA, United States - 4-8-21 metaG | ecosystem: Host-associated > Plants > Roots > Rhizosphere >... | reverse complement strand
GCCCCTGGATGCTGTCGGCATCGACAAACAACGGTACGGTGTCCTTGTTCGTCGGCGGAATGCGAATAAAGGAAGACTGCAGCTTCAATTGCAGGCCGCTGGCGTCGGGCTTCAATCCGAGCGCGCTGTCGTCTGCCGCCGCGGCGCAACCGCATGCGCACAGCAAAAAGAAAACGCCCGGTCTAACGCAAAAAATCCGCATTATCAACATCGTGGGTGGGGAGTGATAAAATCGCACACTTTCCCGAATTAGGCAATGCGCGGCGTGGACCGACAAAGTGAGCTGAAGCGCTGGATCGAAAGTCGGTTGAACGTTTCTCCGCTCGAACTTGAGCCTGCCTCCGCAGACGCGAGTTTTCGGCGTTATTTTCGTGTGCGCACGCCGGGCGAGTCTTTGATCGTGATGGATGCGCCACCCGCGCACGAGGATTGCCGTCCGTTCGTGCGAATCGCGCGCCTGATGGCGGATGCCGGATTGAACGTGCCGCGCGTGATCGCAGAGGATATCGAGCGCGGATTTCTGCTGCTCTCGGATCTGGGCACCGCGGGTTATCTGCAGGCGCTCAACGCCGATACGGCGAACCACCTGTTTCGCGATGCCATCGATGCATTGTTGCGGTGGCAACTGGCGAGCAAACCCGGCGTCTTGCCGCCTTATGACGAAGCACTTTTGACGCGCGAGCTACAGTTGTTTCCCGATTGGTATGCCGGCCGCCATCGCGGGCTTATGCTCGACGCCGGGCAAAGCGCGGCACTCGCGTCGGTATTCGCGCTGATTTTAAAAAATAATCTCGCGCAACCGACGGTCTACGTTCATCGCGACTACATGCCGCGCAATCTGATGGTGTGCGAGCCGAATCCGGGCGTGCTTGATTTTCAGGACGCCGTATACGGGCCCATCACCTACGATATCGCGTCGCTGTTTAAAGACGCGTTCGTGAGCTGGGAAGAAGAGCGTGTGCTCGACTGGACAGTGCGCTACTGGGAGAAAGCCAGGCGCGCCGGCCTGCCGGTCGCCGCCGATTTCGGCGAGTTCTACCGCGATTTCGAGTGGATGGGACTGCAGCGTCATCTCAAGGTGCTCGGCATTTTCGCCCGGCTCAATTACCGGGACGGCAAAAGCACCTATCTTGAAGACACGCCGAGGTTTGTCGGCTACGTACGCGCCGTCGCGGTGCGTTACGCCGCGCTGAAACCGCTCCTGACGGTGCTGGACGAAATAGAAAGCCGGCCGCCCGCGCGCGTCGGCTATTCTTTTTGAATGCGGGCGAGTTCGCGGCAGCGTTCAATAGCAATTCATAATTTACGATGCGCCGGCCGCCAGGCATGAAATGAAAGCGATGATTCTCGCGGCCGGTCGCGGCGAACGCATGCGTCCGCTGACGGACACGCGGCCCAAGGCGCTGCTCACGGTCGGCGGCAAGCCGCTGATCGAGTGGCATATCGAAAAGCTCGCCGGCGCGGGATTCTCTGAAATCGTGATCAATCATGCGCATCTCGGCGCGCTGATCGAAACCGATCTCGGCAATGGCGAACGCTATGGCGTCGATATCATGTACTCGCCGGAATCCGAGGCGCTCGAAACCGCGGGCGGCATCGCACGCGCGCTGCATCTTCTGGGAGACGCGCCGTTCGCAGTGGTCAACGCCGACGTATTCAGCGAGTTCGATTACCGGCGCCTGGCGGATGCCGTCGACAGTATTGCGCACCACGACGTGCTGGCTCATTTGGTGCTGGTTGCCAATCCCGAGCACCACATTGCGGGCGATTTCGCGCTGCACGGGGGCCGCGTCGCACTCGAAGGTACGCGGCTGACTTTCAGCGGCATCGCCGCCTATAGGGCCGAAATGTTTGCCGCGATCGCGCCCGGCAGCAAGGCAAAACTCGCGCCGCTGTTGCGCGAGCACATCGCGGCGCAGCGCGTAAGCGGCGAAATGTATACGGGGCGCTGGCGCGACATCGGCACTCCCGCGCGCCTCGCGTTGCTCGACCAGGAGCTTGCGGTGCGTTAGCCGTAGTAGCGGCATGCGCGGCGTATAATTCTTGCATGGCACAACCCCCAACTGTCGCGCCGGTTACCCGGATCTATGCGGAACGGCGCGCGCGTCTCGCCCAGCGCATGCGGCAGGGCATCGCGATCATTCCAACCGCGCCGGAGCGCACACGCAACCGCGATTCGCATTTTCCGTACCGGTTCGACAGTTATTTTTATTACCTTACCGGCTTCATCGAGCCTGAATCCGTGCTCGTGGTCATTGCCGGGGCCGAGCCCCGCAGCATTTTGTTTTGCCGCGACAAGGACAAGGAGCGCGAAATCTGGGACGGTTTTCGCTACGGGCCGGACGACGCGCGCGTCGTGTTCGGCTTCGACGAATGCCACAAGATCACCGAGCTCGATGCGCAAATGCCCGCACTGCTCGCCAACCAGGCGCAGGTTTGCTGCCATCTGGGCAGCGACGAGCCGTGGGACGCGCGCGTATTGGAATGGCTTAATCAGGTCCGCGCGCAAGTGCGTAACGGCGTTGCCGCACCGGCCGCCATTACCGACGTGCGCACGTTGCTCGACGAGATGCGGCTCGTAAAGGATGCGCACGAACTCGCGACCATGCGCCGCGCCGCACAGATATCGTCCGCCGCCCATCAGCGCGCGATGCGCGCGACGGCCCCCGGCAGGGCGGAATACGAAATCGAAGCCGAGTTGCTGCATGAATTCCGTCACGGCGGCGCGCAAGCGCCGGCCTACACGTCGATCGTTGCCGGCGGCGCGAATGCGTGCGTCCTGCATTACGTGCAGAACGATGCGGTACTGAAGGCCGGCGATCTGTTGCTGATCGACGCCGGCTGTGAACTGGATGGTTACGCGTCCGATATCACGCGCACGTTTCCCGTCAGCGGCAAGTTTGGCGCGGCGCAACGCGATATTTATGAACTGGTGCTCGCGGCGCAGGCCGCAGCTATGAGCGAAGTCGCGCCGGGGGCAAAATGGAACCAGCCGCATGACGCCGCCGTGCGAGTGCTCGCCCGCGGCCTGATCGACTTCGGTTTGTGCCAAGGCAGTGTTGATAAGGTGATCGAAGCCGGCGATTACCGGAAATTCTACATGCATAGAACCGGCCACTGGCTTGGGCTGGACGTGCACGACGCCGGCGAATACAAGCGCGACGGCGGGTGGCGCAAGCTTGAGCCCGGCATGGTGCTCACCGTGGAGCCCGGCTGCTATATACAAGCGGGCGAGGGTATCCCTGCGCATTACGCGGACATCGGCGTGCGCATCGAGGATGACGTGGTGGTCACAGCGACCGGCTGCGAAGTGCTGACTCAAGCGGCACCCAAAACAGTCGCCGCCATCGAAGCGCTGATGCGTGGCTGAACCCTATGCAATAGTCATCGCCGGCGGCGGCCCGGTCGGCGCAGCACTCGCGCTCGGTCTCAAAGCGAGCGGCCACCGCGTGGCGTTGCTGGAAGCGCGCGAGTTCGATGCAGTGAGCACCGATGCGCGCATGATTGCGCTGTCGCACGGCAGCCGGTTGATACTCGAACGGCTCGGCGCCTGGCAGGCGCTGCCGGAGGTCACGCCGATCCGCGACATAGTCGTATCGCAACAGCGGCACTTCGGCCGCGTGGAATTAAGCGCGCAGGAAGCGGGCGTGCCCGCGCTGGGCTATGTCGCGAGCTACTCCGCATTGCAACGCGCGCTCATGAGCGCCCTCGCGGATAGCTCAGTCGATGTCCTGACGGGTTGCGTGGCGCGCGATTTCGAGGGCCGTGCCGACGGCGCCGCACTCGATGTTGATTGCGCCGGCGTGGCGCGCAAGATCGATGCCCGCCTGGTTGTCCTCGCCGATGGCGCCGATGGCATGCGCCTGGCGCAAGTCGAAGAGCGCGACTACCGGCAGTCGGCACTGGTCTGTGACGTTACCAGCGAACTGCCGCACCACAATCGGGCTTTTGAACGCTTCACGCCCGACGGTCCGCTTGCACTTTTGCCGACCGCCCGCGGTTGGTCGCTGGTATGGACCGTGCGCCCCGGTCGCGCCGCTGCGCTCGCCGCGCTTGATCAATCCCAGTTTTGCGCCGAATTGCGTGCCGCATTTGGCGCCGCGCTCGGTGCGCTCAACCTTACCGGCGCACGCCAGGTGTTTCCGCTCAAACTTAAGTATGCACGGCGGCCCGTCGCGCCGCGCGTGGTACTGGTCGGCAACGCGGCACAATCCTTGCATCCGGTAGCGGGTCAGGGTTTCAATCTCGGCTTGCGCGATGCGTGGGAGCTGGCCACGATCGTGCGCGATGTGAGCGACCCCGGAGATTCGGCGACTATTAATGCGTATTTCGCAGAACGACGTTTTGATCGAACCGCGACCATTTTATTCACTGACACACTGATCCGGTTGTTTTCCAACGACATCCCGTTGCTCGACCGCTTGTGCGGTGCCGGTTTGACCGTGTTGGGCAGCGTTCCGCCCGCAAAAAACTTCCTGGTACGGCGCATGATGTTTGGTGCGCGCGGCTGACCAAAAAAAATCCGCACGCGCCGCTTTTCTTGCCACCTCGACGCGATTACAATTACGCCCTTTCCCCGAATTTCTGCAGCCAAAATAATTCGCCATTTATGCGCGTCGGTCCCTATCAACTGAAGAACAATCTGGTGGTCGCGCCGATGGCCGGCGTGACCGACCGGCCGTTCCGCCAGTTGTGCAAGCGGATGGGTGCGGGCATGGCGGTGTCCGAAATGGTCGCGAGCAATTCGCTGTTGTGGGGCAGCGAGAAAACGCGCCGCCGCGCCAATCATGAAGGCGAAGTCGATCCGATCTCGGTGCAGATCGCCGGCGCCGATCCCGCCATGATGGCCGAGGCCGCGCAGTACAACGTCGATCAGGGCGCGCAGATCATCGACATCAACATGGGCTGCCCGGCGAAGAAAGTCTGCAACGTGATGGCGGGCTCCGCGCTCCTGCAGAACGAGCCGCTCGTCAAGCGTATCGTCGAGGCCGTCGTGCGCGCCGTGAACGTTCCGGTCACGTTGAAGATCCGCACCGGCTGGGATCGCGGCAATCGCAATGCGGTTGCAGTCGCCCGACTCGCCGAAAGCGCCGGCATCCAGTTGCTCGCGGTGCACGGGCGTACGCGCGCCTGCGGCTATACCGGGGACGCCGAGTACGACACGATCGCCGCGGTCAAATCTGCGGTCAAAATCCCGGTGGTCGCCAACGGCGATATTACGACGCCCGAAAAAGCCCGCCACGTGCTTGAGTACACGTGCGCCGATGCGGTCATGATCGGCCGGGCCGCGCAGGGGCGGCCGTGGATATTCCGCGAAATCGCGCACTATCTGGATACCGGCACGCATCTGCCGCCGCCCGAGGTCGCGGAAATCCATCGCGTGCTGGTCGCCCATCTGCACGATCTTTATGCGTTCTACGGCGACTACACCGGCGTGCGTATGGCGCGCAAGCATATCTCGTGGTACACGAAGGGGCTGGCAGGCTCGGCGGCATTCCGTCACGCGATGAATCAATTGCAGACCTGCGCCGAACAGCTGGCGGCGGTCAATGAATTTTTCGGGGAGCTGGCAACGAGCAGCCAGCGGCTAATTTACGTTGAGGAACTCGCGGCATGATGATGAACGAGAATGAAATGGCCCGCTTCGTGCGCAAGGCGATCGACGGCTACTTCAAGGATCTGGACGGGGAGAAGGCGCGCGGCGTTTACGACATGGTCATCAACAGTGTCGAAAAGCCGCTGCTCGAATCGGTGCTGCACAAGTTGCGCGGCAACCAGTCGCACGCGGCGCAGGTGCTGGGCATCAACCGCAATACGCTGCGCAAGAAAATGAAAGCCCACGGGATCAAAGGCTAGGATGAAGATCGGGAATTGAGGATCGACGTTTCCCCGATCCGCGCCGCTCAATTCCCAATCCCGCCTGCCATGTCCGTCATCAAAGCCGCGCTCCTTAGCGTTTCCGACAAGACCGGGCTGGTCGAGTTTGCGCGCGGGCTCGCCGGCTTCGGCGTCGCGCTCTTGTCGACGGGCGGCACCGCAAAACTCCTGCGCGATAACGACATCGGCGTGACGGAGGTGTCCGATCACACCGGCTTCCCCGAAATGCTCGACGGCCGGGTCAAGACCCTGCATCCGAAAATTCACGGCGGCATACTCGCACGGCGCGATGTGCCCGCCCATGTCGGCGCGCTGAAAGACGCCGGGATCAGCACGATCGATCTGGTCGTCGTCAACCTCTATCCATTCAGTCAGGCGGTCGCGCGCGCGGATTGCACGCTCGAGGACGCGATCGAAAACATCGACATCGGCGGACCGGCGATGGTGCGCAGCGCGGCCAAGAACCACGCGCACGTGGCGGTCGTGACGGATCCCGCCGACTACGCCGGCATACTCGCCGAAATGCGCACGGCCAATGGCGCGGTCGGCCAGACCACGCGCTTCCAGCTCGCGCAAAAAGCTTTCTCGCATACGGCCGCCTACGACGGCGCGATCAGCAATTATCTGACTGCGTTGGGCGCGGGCGGCGTGCGCACGGCTTTTCCGCAACGCCTGAACCTGAATTTCGAATTGACGCAGCAACTGCGTTACGGCGAGAACCCGCACCAGAGCGCCGCTTTCTACAAAGACCTCGACCCGGTGCCGGGCAGCCTTGCGCGCTATACGCAGCTGCAGGGCAAGGAACTTTCGTACAACAATATCGCCGACGCCGACGCCGCGTGGGAGTGCGTGAAATCGTTTGCGCAACCGGCTTGCGTGATCATCAAGCACGCCAATCCGTGCGGGGTCGCGGTCGCCGGCAATCCGCTCGACGCCTATCGCCTGGCTTTCTCCACGGATCCGACGTCGGCGTTCGGCGGCATCATCGCTTTCAACCGCGAGCTCGACGTGACCGCCGCCGCCGCGGTGGCGGCGCAATTCGTCGAAGTGCTGATCGCGCCGCAGGTGTCTGCCGCGGCGCGCGCGGCACTTGCCAAAAAAGAAAACGTGCGGGTGCTCGAAGTGCCGCTTGCCGCCGGCACCAATGCGTTCGAAATGAAGCGCGTCGGCGGCGGACTGCTCGTGCAGACGCCGGACAATTTCAATATCGCCGCGACCGATCTCAAAGTCGTGACGAAGATAAAGCCGACGCCGCAACAACAGGACGACCTGCTGTTCGCGTGGCGCGTCGCCAAGTTCGTGAAATCCAACGCGATCGTGTTTTGCGGCAACGGCCGCACGCTGGGCGTCGGCGCAGGCCAGATGAGCCGCGTCGATTCGGCGCGCATCGCCGCGATCAAAGCGGAGCAGGCCAAGCTGTCGCTTGCCAATTCCGTGGTGGCGTCGGATGCGTTTTTCCCGTTTCGCGACGGGCTCGATGTCGTCGCCGAGGCGGGCGCCATCGCAGTGATTCAGCCGGGCGGCAGCCTGCGTGACGAAGAAGTGATCGCGGCGGCAGACGAGCGCGGCATTGCGATGGTGTTTACCGGTCATCGCCATTTCCGGCACTAGAAGCGTGCGGCGGACCGTCCTGACATGAAATTGCTCGTGATCGGCGGCGGAGGCCGCGAACACGCGCTCGCGTGGAAGCTTGCGCAGTCGCCGCGCGTCTCCAAGGTCTTCGTCGCGCCGGGCAATGCCGGCACCGCGTTGGAAGACGGTGTCGAGAATGTCGAAATTGCCGATCATGCCGAGCTCATTGTGTTCGCAAAAAAAGAACAAATCGCATTGACGGTCGTAGGCCCAGAAGCGCCGCTCGCCGCCGGCGTCGTCGATGCATTCCAGGCGGCGGGGCTCAAAATCTTCGGCCCGACGCAACGCGCGGCCCAACTCGAAAGCTCGAAGGATTTCGCCAAGGCATTCATGCAGCGCTATCGCATACCGACCGCGGCCTACCAGACTTTTACCGACGCGCAGGCCGCGCACCGGTATGTCGACGAGCGTGGCGCGCCGATCGTGATCAAAGCAGACGGTCTCGCCGCCGGCAAAGGGGTCGTCGTCGCCACGGCACTCAAGGAAGCGCACGACGCAATCGACATGATGCTCATCGACAACAAGATGGGCGCTGCCGGTGCACGCGTCGTGATCGAAGATTTCCTCGACGGCGAGGAGGCGAGCTTCATCGTGATGGTCGACGGCCGTCACGCGTTGGCGCTGGCAACGAGCCAGGACCACAAGCGCCTGAAAGACGGCGACGTCGGGCCCAACACCGGCGGGATGGGCGCGTATTCCCCGGCGCCGGTGGTGACGCCCAGCGTGCATGCGAAAGTCATGCGCGAAATCATCAAGCCGGCGATTGCCGGCATGGAGCAGGACGGCGCGCCGTTCGTCGGATTTTTGTACGCGGGCCTGATGATAGGCAAGGACGGACAGGTGCGCGTGGTCGAATTCAACTGCCGGCTGGGCGACCCCGAAACGCAGCCGATCATCCTGCGCCTGAAAAGCGATCTCCTGACGCTGCTCGATCACGCGCTCGCCGGCACGCTCGACAAAGTCGAAGCCGAATGGGATACGCGCGCCGCGCTGGGCGTGGTGCTCGCAGCGCACGGTTATCCGGATGAACCGCGCAAAGGCGATGCGATCACGGGGTTGCCGGCGGCGGGCGACGATTACCACGTGTTTCACTCCGGCACTGCGCTGAACGGCAAGGCGGTCGTCGCGAACGGCGGCCGCGTATTGTGCGTGACGGCACTTGGCCACAACGTCAAGACGGCGCAAAAGCGCGCCTACGAAATCGCCGAGCCGATCCGCTTCGACGGCATGCAGATGCGCCGCGACATCGGATACCGGGCGACACAGAATCAGCGGCGCTGACGCGAGCAGACCCCGCGAGGGTGCATGCTAGAATGATTTTTCGATATGCCGTGCGCCGCAAGATCGTGTTGCATGGATCGCGCGCATCGTAAGAGGAGAATAATGCATGGCAAACGCTAGCCCGGCAAAAAGCCTGACGGTTCCCGCCAGCATGAAGGCGTGGGTGCTCGGCGATCCGGATGAATTAAAGCTCGTCGACAAACCCGTGCCGCAACCCGGCGCTGCGGAAGTGCTGGTGCGCATCGACGCCATCGCGGTGTGCGCGACCGATCTCGAAATCATCCATAGCGGGCCGCCGGCGCTGATCCAGGGCGGCGATCCGTTCAACAAGAATTTCACCCCGGGCCACGAATACATGGGGACCGTGGTCAAGCTCGGTCCGGGCGTCGACGAGTTCGAGATCGGCGACCGCGTGACGGTGGAAATCCACGCCGGCTGCGGGCGCTGCGAACGGTGCCGCGAGGGCATGTATACCGCGTGCACGAACTACGGCATGAATTACGGCGACCGCAACAAGGGGCACCGTGCGAACGGCTTCACCACCGACGGCGGATTCGCGCAATTCGCGGTGAACAACATCAATACGATGGTGCACGTGCCCGACGACATGAGCGACGAGGAAGCGACACTCGTCGTCACCGCCGGCACCGCGATGTACGGCCTGGACGTGATGGGCGGCTTGATCGCGGGCCAGACGGTGGTCGTGATGGGTCCGGGCCCGATCGGCCTGATGGGCGTCGGTGTCGCCAAGGCGCTCGGCGCGCAGCCGGTCATCCTGACGGGCACGCGCGACAACCGGCTGGAGATCGGCAAAAAGCTCGGCGCCGACCATGTTATCAACGTGCGCAAGGAAGACGCCGTCGACGCTGTCAAACGCATTACGCACGGCAAGGGCGCGCACTACGTGCTTGAATGCTCGGGCGCGCCTGATGCGGTGAACGAAGCGGCGCGCATGTTGAACCGCGGCGGTCGCATTTGTCTAGCCGCATTTCCGCACGAGCCGGCGCTCGTCGATGTCGCGTATCTCGTGCGCAACAACATTTATCTCTTTGGCATCCGCGGCGAAGGCAAAAGCGCGACGCATCGTGCGGCCGCGTTCATGGCGCAGAAGCGCTTCGACGCCAAACTCATCCACACGCATACTTTCCCGCTCGCGGAAGTGCCGACTGCGATCAAGTATGCGCGCGAGCGCATCGACGATGCGATCAAAGTGGTAGTTAAAGTCCACCAGTAAGCATGCCCGGCTGCAAGGGTCGTTCGGTTTGCGCGCAGCTGGCGGCCGTATTGGCGGTGGCGGCGGCGTGGCATGGTGTTGCGCAGGCGCGGGATGATTTTCCCGGCGGCAAGCCGATTGAACTGACGGTGCTGTTCCCAGCCGGCACGTCCGCCGATGTCACGGCGCGCATGCTGGCCGACGGCATGTCGCGGCAACTCAACACCAATGTGCTGGTCGTCAACCGGCCCGGCGCCGGCGGCGCCATCGGCTACAAGTATGTGGCGGCGCAAAGCGCGGACGGCTATCACGTGGTGTGGAATTCGAACTCGATTTCCACGACGTTTCATACCGGCATGATGGCACTCGATTACCGGGCTTTCGCGCCGGTCGCGCGCGTGCTGGTCGAAACACCGGTGCTGGTCGTCAAAAGCGATGCGTCGTGGAAGGATTTGCGCGAACTGATCGCATACGCAAAAAGCAATCCGGGCAAGCTGACCGTCGGCAATTCCGGCGCCGGCAGTCATACCCATATTTCGGCCGTCATGCTGTTCAAGGCCGCTGGCGTCGAGGTGACCGACGTACCGTTCGGCGCGGCGCAGGTCATGCCGAGCCTGCTCGGGGGCCATGTGAATTCGGTCATGCAATTGCCCGGCGCGCTCGCCGCGCTTGTGCGCGGCGGGAATGTACGCGCAGTAGCGGCGCTTTCGATGAAACGCGATCCCGCGTTCGCCGACGTGCCGACCGCGGCGGAGCAGGGCGTCAACGTCGCGGCCGACGCGTGGCGCGGCATCGCGGTACCGAAAGGCGCACCGGCGGCGGCGATCGCGAAACTCGAAGACGCTATTCGTAAAACCGTCGGGAGTTCGCAATTCGTCAAAGCATGCGAAAGCCTGTCGGTTGCGCCGGCGTTCCTGCCCGGCGCAGAGTTCGGCCGCCTGATCGCGAAGGAAGACCGCGAACTGGCACTCGTCATTCAGTCGCTGGGACTCAAGAAAAGCGCGAATTGACTTGAGCGCCACTACTTCGTCAGTCGATCTTGCGGCAGTCAAGAGTTACTTGACCGGCTTGCAGGATCGCATCGTGGCGCGACTTGCCGCTATCGACGGCAACTCTTTTCGCACCGACTCCTGGCAGCGTCCGGAAGGCGGCGGCGGCGTAAGCCGCGTGATCGAAGACGGCGGCGTATTCGAGCGCGGCGGCGTCAATTTTTCGCATGTGACGGGCAAGGCCCTGCCGCCGTCGGCGACGGCGGCGCGCCCGGAACTTGCCGGACGCGCGTGGGATGCGGTGGGCGTTTCACTCGTGCTGCATCCGCGCAATCCGTACGCGCCGACCGTGCACATGAACGTGCGTTTTTTCATTGCACATGCGCCCGGCGGCGGCGCGCCACCGGTCTGGTGGTTTGGCGGCGGCATGGACCTGACGCCCTATTACGGCTACGCGGACGATGCTATCCGCTTTCACCGCGCCTGCCGCGATGCGCTACAACCGTTCGGAGTGGACGCGTACCCGCGCTACAAAAAATGGTGCGACGAATATTTTTATCTCAAGCATCGCACCGAGCCGCGTGGCATCGGCGGAATTTTTTTCGACGATTTGAACGCGCCCGACTTCGCGACGTGCTTCAGACTCCAGCAAAGCGTCGGCGACCATTTTCTTGAAGCCTATGTGCCGATACTCGAGCGCCGCAAGGATCTCGCCTATGGCGAGCGCGAGCGCGACTGGCAGGCTTATCGCCGCGGCCGCTACGTCGAATTCAATCTCGTGTGGGACCGCGGCACGCTCTTCGGCCTGCAATCGGGCGGACGCACCGAATCGATATTGATGTCGCTGCCGCCGATCGTGAAATGGCGCTACGACTGGCAGCCGCCGGCGGGCAGTGCGGAAGCGGCTTTGCTCAGAGAATTTCTGGTCGGGAAGAACTGGCTCTAAGCTCCCTGCAACTGCCGTGTCGGCGCCATTCCTACTGTTAATTTCCGCGCGCAGCTTTTTGATTGCGGCGCTGATTATCGCAACGGCCGCCCATGCCGCCGAATCGACTTGGCGCACGCGGGTAGACGGCATCGGGCCGGTTCGTGTCGGCATGACGCGCGCGGAGGCCGAACGCGCAGCCGGATTGCCGTTGAGCGACGATCGCGAACTCGCATCAGCGTACTGTTACTACCTCGACTTCACGCGCGGCATCAAAGGAGTCATTTTCATGATGACGGAAAGCCGCATAGCACGTGTGGATGTGCTGGTGCCCGGTTATGCCACGGTGTCCGGTGCACAGATCGGCGACACGGAAGAGCGGTTGCGGGAAATCTACGGCGCGCGGGCGACTATCGAGCCGCATAAATACCTGGGTACTGCCGGTCATTACATTACGGTGCGGTCCGGCAACGGTCGCTATGCGGTGCAGTTCGAAACCCGCCACGGCCGCGTGATCCGCTATCGTGCCGGCCGGTTTCCCGAGGTGGCGCTGGCCGAAGGCTGCAACTGAGCAAGCATAGCCGGACTACGGCCGGCCGCCGACGCCGAACCATTTTCCGCGCAGCGCCTTGATGCCGTCGAGTATGCGTTGGGCAAGCGACGACTCAGGTGCGCGGGCTGCGGGCTGCACGCTGTGCGCCTTGACGAGGTCGGGCGTTTGTTTATAAGTCAGGTAGCGCTGCAGCGCCGCATGCACATGACCCTTCAGCAGCTTCACATTTACAGGCCGGTTCAGAAAACGGAAAATCTGCGCCTCGTTGATGAGCTCGATCACGAGCTCAGAATCCGACGCCGAGGTTGCGACTATGGTCAATATCTGCGGATTTTCCCGCTTCAACAATTTGAGCATGTCCGTCAACTGGCCGTGGCCCGCTTCGACATCGGTGATCACGACGCCGATTTCACGCGCCTGCATGACTGCAAGCGCCGCATCGGCGTCGGCGGCGTAGATGACCGGGCACAAGCCGCCGACCAATTCGCGCGCGACGCGGAAAATCTCCTCGTCGCGATCGATGACGAGCACCCCGGCGTCCATCTTGCGAGGTAAAGCGGTCGCCGGCGTTTTGGTATCGGCGAGCTGCAGGCCGATTGTCGCGGCCTCGGCGACGATGGTCTGCAAGTCTGTGTTGTCCCACGGTTTGCTGATGAACCGGTAGACCTCGCCGTCGTTGATCGAGCCGACGATGGCCGCGAGGTCGGAATAGCCGGTGAGCAGGATGCGCACGCTCGTCGGCGAAATTTCATGCGAACGGCGCAGCAGTTCGACGCCCGGCATGATCGGCATGCGCTGGTCGCTGATGATGACGTGGACGTGATACTTGCCCATGAAGTCGAGCGCCTTGTTGCCGTCAGTCGTGGTGAAGACGTGATAGCGCTGGCGGAACAGCGATTTCAACGCGGTCAGGATGCGTTCTTCGTCGTCGACAAGCAGCAGCCGCGCCTGTTTGATGCCGGTGTCGAGGCTGATCGCGCTGTCGCCTGTCAGCACCGCCGCCACGTCGCCGTCGGCGGGTTTCGCGGCAGGCGCCGCCGCGGCGCCTAGCAGCTTTGCGGCATTCATGAGCGCCGCGCCGTCGGGTGCGGGTGTGGGCACGGCGGGCGTGGCGCCTGCGTTGAGCGTGGCCTCGATCGCCGCCTGAAAAGCGTCCGCGAATTCGCGCGCGCTCTGGAAGCGGTCGTCGCGTTTCTTGGCGAGCGCTTTTTGCAGCACGCGGTCGATCAGCGGCGACAACTTCGGGTTCAGGCTGGACGGATCGGCGGGTGGTTGATTGAGCACCTGGTGCATGACCGCCGCGGAGTTGCCGGTAAACGGCTTGCGTCCGGTCAGGAGCTCGTAAGCGATTACGCCGACCGAATACAAATCCGCCTGCAACCCGATGTCCGTGCCCATGAACTGTTCGGGCGCCATGTAATGGGGCGTGCCGAGCACATCGCCGACTTGCGTCAATTGCGAAGACTCGATGCGCGCAATGCCGAAATCGCTGATCTTGATGCGGCCGTCGTTGTTGATCAGGATATTCGACGGCTTGACGTCGCGATGGATGACGCCCGCGGCATGCGCGTGGCCGAGCGCGTCGAGCAGCTGGCGGATGATCTCGGCAACTTCCCTGACCTCGTAGGCGACTTCCTGCTGCAGATGCTGGGCCAGTGTTTTGCCGTTGACGAGCTCCATCACGATGTAGGCGACGTCGTCGTCTTCGCCGTAGTCGTAAATCTGCACGATGCGCGGATGCACTAGCCGGCCGACTGCCTGGGCCTCGTGGCGGAAGCGCTGCATAATGTGTTTCAAATCGTCCGCGCCGACCGAGGTCTTGGAGATCGCCTTGATCGCGACCGCGCGCGAGATCGCGGGATCGAAACCCCGGTAGACGCTGCCCATGCCGCCTTTGCCCAGGACGCCCTGGATTTCGTACTTGCCGATTTTTTGCGGATCCACCATGGCGTTTCTTCAGCCCGCAAGGCTCGCGTCGGCCGGCGGCTTCAACGGCAGCCACACGGTGAAACGGGTGCCGCTGCCGACCGTCGATTCGACGTCGATGCGGCCGCCGTGCTGCTGCACGATCTTGTACGAGATCGACAGGCCGAGCCCGGTGCCCTTGCCGATTTCCTTGGTGGAAAAGAACGGATCGAAGATTTTCGGAAGCACTTCGGGCGCGATGCCGCTGCCGTTGTCCGCGACCTCGACCGCGACGCCGTCGCCGTCGTTGCGCGTGGTCAGCGTGATCGCGCCCGGGCGGTCGCCCATCGCCTGCGCGGCATTGGTGATCAGGTTCAGAAATACCTGGTTGATTTGTGACGGTGAGCACACGATCGGCGCGATCTCGCC
>Ga0265318_10001327_pt1 | contig 14818 bp, 12 predicted proteins | sample 4821metaG_FD_192431 | JGI IMG/M metagenome (GOLD analysis project Ga0265318, IMG submission 192431) | Rhizosphere microbial communities from Carex aquatilis grown in University of Washington, Seatle, WA, United States - 4-8-21 metaG | ecosystem: Host-associated > Plants > Roots > Rhizosphere >... | reverse complement strand
CCGATGATCGTGCTCATGCACGTCGTTTTGCCTGCGCCGTTGCGTCCGAGCAAAGCAAGCACGCGCCCCGGGCTGACGGCGAACGACACATCGTGCAGCACGTGGCTGTCGCCGTAGAGCGAATTGATGCCGCATAATTCCAGCGCGCTTGTAGTCATGACCAAAACAGCGTTACGTTAGCGGCGATACAAAAAACCCTTCCTTCCCCTTCAGGGGGAAGGCCAGGATGGGGGTGGGTACATGTACGCCTCACCCCATCCCCACCCTCCCCTTGTCCCCCAAGGGGATTTCCTGCGGGGCAAAGGGGAGGGAGAAAATTTTTGTGATGATCCCTAATCGCCAAGATAGACCTCGCGCGTTTTCGGGTCGTTGACGACCGCGCTGCGCGTGCCCTCGACGATCACCTTGCCGTAATGCAGCACCGTGATGTTGTCGGCGAGGTCGAGCGCCGTGTCCATGTCGTGCTCGATCATGACGACCGTGGTCTCGCGCGGAATGTCCGCGATGAGCCGGCTGATCGCGACGCGCTCGTCGCGCGACAAGCCCGCGAGCGGCTCGTCGAGCAGCAGCACTTTCGGTTTCTGCGCGAGCGCCATCGCGATCTCGACGCGCCGCTTCTCGCCGTACGACACGACGTTGAGCGGGCGCTGCGCAAGATGCTCGAGCCCGACGCGCGCGAGCACCGCTTTCGCCTCGTCGTAGAGATGCCGGTAGCGATCGAGCGAGGCAAACAGGTTCCAGCGCGCCTTCGTCATGCCGAGCAACGACAGCGCGACGTTGTGCTCGAGCGTGTCGTGCGCGAATAGCGTGATGATCTGGTAGGTGCGCGCGAGCCCGCGCTGCGCGCGCCGGTGCGGGTGCATCCGCTGCACCTCCTCGCCGAACAGGTGAATGGTTCCGGCATCGCGCTTCAGGTCGCCGGTGATCAGGTTGAACAGCGTCGTCTTGCCGGCGCCGTTGGGCCCGATGATCAGGCGGCGCTCGCCAGGCATGACAGTGAGCGACACGTCGTTCGTCGCGGGCAGCCCGCCGAACGCCTTTTTGAGTCCCCTGATTTCAAGCGCGGCGCTCATGGCTTCCGCCACCGCGCCCACTGGCGGCGCACGCCCGGTACCAGGCCGTCCGGCATGAAGATCACGATCACGACGAACACGAAACCGAGCAGCATGTTCCAGCGCTCGATGTACGCGGACACGTAGTTCTTCAACACCATCACGATCGCGGCGCCGATGAGCGGGCCCGCGAGCGTGCCCGAGCCGCCGGCGATCACGCCGATCAAACCTTCGGCCGAACTTGCGAGCGAGAGCGACGCCGGGTGGATGTACTTGTGGTAATACACGAACAGCAGGCCCGCCACCGCGCCCCAGAAACCCGCGTAGACGAAAGTGATCCAGCGAATGAGCCACACGTCATGGCCGAGCGCGCTCATGCGGCGCGGCTGATCGCGCGCGCCTTTTAATGCGGCACCGAACGGCGAACCGACAAAACGCGCCATCAGCCACAGCGCGATCACCGTGACCGCAAGCGCAAAGAAATAAAACGCTATCGGCTGGTCGAGGCTCACGCCGAACGGCGCAGGCCGCGTGAGACCGCGCAATCCATTGTCGCCCTCGGTAACCGCGACCCAGCGGTACGCGGTGCCCCACAGCACCTGCGAGAGCGCCAGCGTCAGCATCAGGAAGCCGAGTCCCGTCGCGCGCAACGCGATCAGCCCGAACAATCCGGCCATCAGCGTCGTCGCGAGGAGCGCCAGCGGCGCGGTGATCCAGTGGCCCAGACCGAACTTGAGATAGAGCCACGCCGAGAGATACGCAGAGACGCCGAGATACGCGGCGTGCCCGAGCGACGGAAGGCCGCCGTAGCCGACGAGCAGGTTCAAGCTCGCCGCGAATATCACCGCAATGAAAATCTGGCTTGCGAAATTGATGTAGTACTCGCCGGCCGCGAACGGCAGCGCCAGCGTTACCGCCAGCAATATCCACCAGCCGGCGTTTTTCATGCGATCTGCTTACCGAACAGGCCGCGCGGACGAAATGCGATCACGACGATCATCGGCAGGAACAGGATCACGTACGCAAGATCGGGCAGCAATGCGGTGCCGAACGTGTAGATGAAACCGATGATGAAGCTGCCGACGAATGCGCCGACGAGACTGCCGACGCCGCCCAGGATCACGACGATCAACGCGAGCGGCAGCATGTCGGCATCGAGTCCCGGATAAGCGGAGAGTATCGGCCCGCCGATCACGCCGCCGGCGCCGGCGAGCCCCGCGCCGAGGCTGAACACGATCGTGAACAGCTTCGACACCGGAATGCCGACCGCGCGCGCCATCTGCATGTCGTCGACTCCCGCGCGTATCATCGCGCCGAGCCGCGTGCGTTCCATCAGCAGGTACAGCGCGATCGCCGTGACGATCGCGATGCCGATAACGGCCAGCCGGTAGCTCGGAAATGCGACGCCGGCGACGACCAGCGGGCTGCGCAGATATTCCGGCGTCGGCACCGGGATCGGATCGCCACCCCATACCACGAGACAGAAGTCCGCGATGATGAACGCGAAGCCCAGCGTGACGAGCACCTGGCCGAGCGCGTTGCCGGCCAGCGCGCGCAGGATGAAGCGCTCGAGCAGCGCGCCGAACAGCGCGACGGCGAGCCCGCCGAGCAGCGCCGCCAGCCACAGATTGGGCACGAACTTCAGGATCGTCACGCCGATGTACGCGCCGAGCATGAACAGCGCGCCGTGCGTGAGATTGGCGATGCGCATCAAGCCGAAGATCAGCGAGAAACCCGCAGCCAGCAGAAAGAGCAGCCCGCCGAGGGCGAGGCTGTTCAGCGTTTGTATGATCCAGAATTGCATGTGCAAGCGCTAGCGCGCGTGATTGGGTGATTCGGTAATTGAGTGATTGAGCGCGGCGGAATGCGGTGCGCACAAACTTATCCCAATCATGGCTTGCCTGGAAGTGGTCTCAAAAAAACTCCCTCGCCCCGCGTTAGCGGGAAGAGGGAATTTTTGAGAGCGCATCTCAATCACTTAATCGCTTAATCCCTCAATCACCGTCCTTACTATTCGAGGTTCTTCGCCGGCGGAAAGTCGCGCGAATAAACCGGGTTCTTCAGGAAGTCCTCGGCCTTGTAAGTCCAGAACTGGCTCACGTTCGGGTACGTATGCACGACCGAATTGACGAGCCGCCCGTCCTTCCGCTCGACCTTGCGGATGTAGACGTTGCCGATGACGTTGCCGTAGGAATCAAACGTGACCGGACCGCGGCACGTATCGACCTTCGTCGCGCGCAACGCTTTCATGAACCCCTGCTTGTCCTCGATCTTGCCCTTGACCGCTTCGAGCGCCGACTGCAGCACCGCGCCGTTGGTGTACGTCGCAGCGGCATAGAAGCCCGGATCGTACTTCGCCTCCGCGCGGAACGCCGCCACGAATTTGCGGTTGATCGGGTTGTCGATCTCGGCCGAATACCAGCACGCGGTCAGGATGCCGAGCGCTTCGTCGCCCATGTTGCGCAGCACCGCTTCGTCGAACGCCGTCATGCCGCCGACCACGTTGATCTTGCCTTTCAATCCGTACTCGTTGAACTGCCGGTACCAGCGAAAACCGTTGGAGCCCGCGAACCCGAGGAAAATGCCGTCGATCTTCTGGTTCATCTGCGCGAGGAAGGTGCTGTAGTCGGGCACCGTGAGCGGCGGAAACAGCTTCTGCACGATCTTGCCGCCGTCCTCCTCGAACACGCGCTGGAATCCCGCGACCATCTCGTGGCCGTAGGGGATGTCGTCGGCGATCACCGCCATGCGCTTGTACTTGAGCGTCTTCGCGCTGTAGTCGGCCATCGCATGCGCGGACTGCGACGAGGTCGACGTCGCGCGCACGAACCACGGATTGGGTTTGCGCTGCGTCATGTCTTCCGCCGCGGCGACCGACATCGTCGGCATCTGCTGCTCGCGGATGTAATCGTCGATCGCGAGCGCCGAACCCGCGTCAAGCGGACCGATCAGCGCCTGCACGCGGTTTTTCTCGACGAGTTCCTGCGTCTTCGTGCGCGCGGTCGCGGGCGAGCCTGCGGTGTCGGCGACGAACAATTCGACCTTGCGCCCGGCGAGCGTGTCGTTGCGCTCGCGCAAATACATGATCAACGCGCGTTCCATGTCGAGACCGCCGGACGCGAGCGGGCCGGTCTTGACGGTGAGCAGGCCGATGCGAACCGGCTCGCTCTGCGCGCGCACGAGCGCCGGAAACCCGAGCGCGGATGTACCGATGCCCGCGCCCGCGGCCTGGATGAACCGTCTGCGATTAATTTTCATTTACGCTCCTCCTTCGTAGTTATGAGTCAGCTTATACCCAAATCCGCTCAGTGCGCGGGGTTCTTTGGCGCGTCGGGTTGCTTCTGCGGCAATGCGTTATCGAACGCCGGCAGCTTCATGCATTCGCCGAACACGCGCATCACGGCCGGCACCCGCGACACGTCGCAATTGAAATAGCTGGTCGCGCCGATTACCTGCGACGCGAGGCAGATGTCGGCAATCGTCACGCTGTCGCCGTGGCAATAGCGGCCGGTCATGCGTTCCTTCGCGAGATGACCCTCGATCGCCTCAAGCGCTTTCAACGACCAGTGCGCGAGCCAGCGATTGCGCGACGCCTCGTCGAGATGCAATTCCTTTTCCAGATAAGCACGGATGCGCGGCACGATCAGCGGGTGGCCATCGCTGACGACTATATGCGCGAGCCCGCGCACGCGTGCCCGCCCGCGCGCATCTTTCGGCAGCAGCGGCGGCTCCGGGTGCGCTTCGTCGAGATATTCGAGGATCGCCATCGACTGAAAGAGCGGCGGACCGTCGTCGATGATCAGCGCCGGCACCACGTTTTGCGGATTTACCGCCGTGTATTCGATGCCGTGCTGATAGCCCTTCAGGAGATCGATCGATACCAGGTCGGCTTCCAGCCCTTTCAACGCCAGCGCGACGCGCACGCGATAAGTGGAGAGCGAGCGCCAGAATCCGTACATTCTCATGGCAATACTCCTGTTCAACGTTTATTCGGAATCACCGGCAGCAGCAAGTGCGCCGCTCGCTGCGGTCCGAAGTGCAGCTTCACCTTGTTGTGAAACACCGCCGGCGGGCGGTCGCGCGGATCGTCGTGCAGAAACGGCCCGCAGCCGGTGAGCTCGTTCTTGAAGTTCGACAGCTTGCCGCCGCTGCCGCCGGGATAAACGTAATCGCGGCCGCGCACCGACAGCGCGATGCGACAGCCCGCGGGCACGACGATCGACGTCGGCCACAGCTCGATATCAAGTTCGACGATTTCGTTGCGCTTCAGCGGCTGCACCTCGTCGTGCGTGTGATAAGGCCGGTACGGCAGCGACAGTTTGCGGTTCAATTTGCGGTGCGAAGCGCGCAGCCAGCCTTGCGCGACAGGCGTGTGCGGATCGATCGCGCCCTGAAACACGACCTCCTTCAGGTCCGCCGAGAACACTCGCAGCACGAGAAACAAATCCGCGTCGCGTGTCGACGCTGAGACAAACAGTTTCGCCGCCGACGGGCCGGTGATTTCGGTGGCGTGCGGCAGCGGCGGCGACATGAAGGTGAGACCGTCGCCCATCGCATCGTATTCGAGCGTGGAAGTTGCGAGCGGCGGCTCCTGCGCCAGGGCGTGGGCCAGCGGATCGAGGTGCAGTTTCGTCCAGACCGTGCGCGCGAGCGGCCATTCCATTTCATGCCGCTCGACGAAACGGTCCACGTGGCGCACCTGCAACTGCACGCGCGGCTGCTTCGGCCAGCCGTTCTTCTCGCCTTTGAGGAAATGCGCGAAGAAGCGCTTCTGCAGGCTCACGCCGTAATCGGTGTAGAAATGCGTCCAGTGCTCGATGCCGTGCGTTTCGAGCCATTTGTGCTTCGACGCCGCGCGCGTGTAACCCTCGAAGTTGCCGCGCGGATGCAGGCCCTGCCCGCCCCAGTTCGCGGCCGACAGAAAAGGCACCGTGACCTTGTTCCATTTCGGCGAACGCGCCTTGTGGTAATTGTCGTCGAGCGGATGCGCCGCGATGTCGTTGCCGAACTCGCTGCGGCTTTTCGCGAGCTGCTCTTCGCTCAGGAGTTCGTCGCCGCAGACGAGCTGGCCGGTGACGCGGCTGCGCTTGCCCGCCTCGCCGCACCCGTACTGCACGGTTTTCACCTGCATGTCGTACCAGTTCTCCCAGAACGTCGAGAGAATTCCGCCGTGGTGCGTCATGTCGCGGTACCAGTCGGCCGCGCCCTCCCAGATGCACATCGCCGCGAGATGCGGCGGCTGCAACGACGCGACGTGCCACTGGTTGATGCCGTAATAGGAAATGCCGTTGAGACCGACCTTGCCGTTCGACCACGGACGTTTGCCCGCCCATTCGATGCAGTCGTGGAAGTCTTTCGTCTCGCGCGGCGAGAAGTGATCGATGAAGCCGGGCGAGCGGCCGGTGCCGCGCGAATCGACACGCACCACCGCATAGCCGTCGGGCACCCACTTCTCGGGGTCGACGACTTCCCAGTTCTGGTATTTGTTCGACGAGCCGGCCGCGACGTCGGGATACGTTTCGATCATGCGCCGCCATGCGCTCGGATAGCCGTCCTCGAAATGCAGTCCTTTCGCGTACGGACCGTAGGAGAGGATGACCGGATAGCGGCCGGCAGCCGGGGGGCGAAACACGTCCGCGCGCAGCACGAGACCGTCGTCCATCGCGATCGCAACGTCCCACTCGATTTGCATGCCGTCGCGGATTTCGCTGACCATCTCCAACGCTCCTCCAGGCGCCGCTTACGCCGTTTAACCTGCTAATATTTGCGGCTCGCCAGTTTGACGCTACGCCAGCGCGAGTGTCAACACTAACGACTCAACGCACCCGGGAGAATGCATTTTGAAAATCGGAATTGTGGGCATGGGGAAAATGGGCTCCGCGCTCGCGGCGCGGCTCGCGGGCCTCGGCCACGAACTGACCGTCTGGAACCGCACCGCCGCCAGGGCGCAGGCCGCCGCGCCGGCCGGCGCCAAAGTTGCGGCGACGCCGCGCGAGCTCGCGAGCAGCGTCGACATCGTCATCAGCATCCTGACCAACGCCGCGGCCATCGACGCCGCCTATACCGGCAAGGACGGCCTGCTCGCCGGCGACATCAAGGACAAGCTCTTCATCGAGATGAGCACGGTGCGGCCGGGCACCGAGAAAGCGCTCGCCGCGAAGATCGACGCGCAAGGCGCGACGCTGATCGATTGTCCCGTCGGCGGCAGCGTCGGTCCCGCGCGCGACGGCAAGCTGCTCGGCTTCGTCGGCGGCGCCGCGGCCGATGTCGCGCGCGCGAAGCCGCTGCTCGACCAGATGTGCCGCCGCGTCGAGCACGTCGGGCCCATCGGCGCGGGGGCGAGCATGAAACTCGCGATCAACCTGCCGCTGCTCGTCTACTGGCAGGCGCTCGGCGAGGCACTGGTGCTCGTGAAGCCGCTGGGTCTCGATCCGGTACGCGTCATGGACATCTTCGCCGACACTTCCGGCGGACCTAACGTATTGAAGGTACGCGGACCGGCGATCGCCAAGGCGCTGCAAGGCCAGGACACCGGCGCGATCACGTTCGACATCGACTCGATCCGCAAGGACCTGCAAACGATGATCGAGGAAGCACAGGCGCTCGGCAGCACGCTGCCGGTCACCGCGCGCGCGCTCGAGTGCTTCGACGAAGCGTCGCGCGACGGCCTCGGCAAGGGCGACGCTACCCTGCTGCCGACGCGCTGGATCAGGAAATCCGCACGTTAAAATCCGCAATCCAATTCAACCAGAGAGGAACCGGCATGATTTACGAAATGAGAACTTACGACCTGAAACCGCATTCGGTGCCCGAAGTCGAGCTGCGGTTCGCCGAGGCGTACGAGATCCGCAAGAAGCACTCGCTGCTGGCGGCGTTCTGGCACACGGAAATCGGCCCGCTCAACCAGATCGTTCACGTATGGGGCTACAAGGACCTGAACGAACGCGCGCGCATCCGCGCGGAAGCGGTGAAGGACGGCACGTGGCCGCCGAAGATCAAGGAATTCGTCGTAGCGATGCGCTCGGACATCATGATCCCGCTGGCCGTATCGCCGGAGTTGAAACCCGCGAAGCTCGGGCCTTATTTTGAAATGCGCACTTACACGCTTGCAAGCGGCGCCGAACTGCCGAAACTGATCGCCCTGTGGGAAAAAGGCATTGCCGACCGCGTAAAGCTGAGCCCGTTGTGTGCAGCGTGGGTCTCCGAACTCGGCGCGCTCAACAAATTCGTGCACATCTGGCCGTACAAGTCGATCGAAGAGCGTAACGCGACGCGCGACAAGGCGAAAGCCGCCGGCGTATGGCCGCCGTCGCTGCTCGCCAAGAAGCACAACATGCCCGCCTACGCGATGACCGCCCAGGAAAACAAGATCCTGATGCCGTCGGCTTTTTCGCCGATCCAGTAAGACGCGAAGCGCCGTTCTCACCTTCCCCGGTTTTAGCATCCATCTCGCGCTTGCGAGATGCTCAACGCTTCCTTCTCCTGTGGAGGCAGAAGGATTGAGGATGAGGGCCATCGGAGGACCGGGGCGGGGATGGGTTTCGGTATGCGCACGTCACACCTGGTTACTGAACATGCAACCTCCCGGTAACAGATTCGCTTTAAGATAAAAAACGCTGCGAAATACGCGGCGACTTTTTCAGGAGAAAACATGCGCCATCTCATCAACGGGCTACTGCACCTGTTCGTACTGGCGTGGTTTGCAGGCAGTGCCTGCGCGCAGCCGTCGGCTACGCTTCACCTCGTCTTCGTCATCGACGGCCTGCGGCCCGACAGCATCAACGAAGCGGACACACCGACCCTCTACCGGCTGCGCAGGGAAGGCGTCACTTTCGAGAACACGCATTCGGTGTTTCCGACGGTCACGCGCGTCAACTCGACTTCGCTCGGCACGGGCAGCTATCCCGCGCGCCACGGCATCATGGGCAATTCGATTTACGTACCCGCGGTCGATCCAAAACGCGCTTTCACCAACGATAACCTGCAGCCGCTGCTCAAGCTCGATGAAGCGACGGGCAGCAATATGGTCACCGCGCCGGGCATTGCTGAAATTCTCGCGCAGCGCGGCAGCAGCATGGTCACCGTGAGTTCGGGCTCGACCGGCAGTGCGATTCTGCTCGCGCCGAAAGCGCCGCACGGCACCGGCACCGTCATCAACGGCGATTTTTTCCCGGGCACGCAGGTCGCCTATCCGCGCGCAATCAGCGACACAGTACTGCAGCGCTTCGGCGCCGCGCCGAAAAAAGGCGATGCGAAAACGTCTTTCAGCGCATCGGTCGACTGGTCGATGCAGGTGCTGCGCGAATACGTGCTCCCGGAACTCAAGCCCGCCGTGGTGTTCGCTTGGATGTCGGAACCCGATCATACCCAGCATGGACTCGGTCCCGGCGCGCCCGCAGCACTTGCCGCGATCCGCAACGACGACCGGCAACTCGCACTCGTGCTGCAGAAACTGGAAGCGCTCGGCCTGCGCGACAAAACGAACATCATGGTCGTGTCCGATCACGGCTTCGCGCAAACCGTGTTCAACGTGAACCTGGGCCGCGCGCTCACCGACACGGGGCTTTTGTCCGCCGCGGACTCGGACGAGATCGTCATCGCAACCAGCGGTCAGGCGGTCGCGCTGCATGTCAAAGATCGTTCGCGCATCCCTGCGGTCGTCGGATTTTTGCAGCAGCAGCCGTGGTGCGGCGTCGTGTTCACCGCCGCGAAAAAAGGCGGCCCGCCGCATGAAGGCAGCGTCGCCGGCACGTTCGCGCTCGAATACGCGCATCTCGGCGGACACGAGCGCAGTCCCGACATCGTATTCACGTTCCCATGGTCTTCGACGCCAAACCGCCACGGCGTGCGCGGGACCGAAACTTCAATGGTCAGCGGCAGCCGTGCCACGGGCGCTTACGAGGGCACCGGCGCGGGCCATGGCGGCATCGGCCCGTGGACCGTGCGCAACACGATGCTTGCGTGGGGACCGGCATTCAAGCGCGGTGCAACCGTGCGTACGCCGACGTCCAATGTCGATGTCACGCCGACGCTGCTTTACCTCCTCGGTCAACGCGACGCGACTGCGGGCATGGACGGCAGAGTCATCCTGGAAGCGCTGGCGAACGGGCCCGATGAAGAGCAAGTCGCGGCGGAAACGCGCGTGTGGCGCGTGCAGAACGGCAATTACTCGGCGGTATTGCAGACCAGCGAGACCGGCGGCAATCGTTATATCGACAAAGGCTGGCGCGAGCGCTAACTCGCAACCAACACGCCGGCCTGGCCGTCGGATGTCGACCTGACGAGGTTAATCGCCCGGCCTGAACTTCGTCTCGGGCTTAAGCCCCTTTTTCTGCTGCTTCGCGCTGATGCGGCCGTTCTCCAGATAATCACCGGTGGCCGCGCGCTTGGCGGCGGCATCCCATTGCGGCAGCCAGTCGCCGAGCGAATAGCCGTACCACGGCGACTGCGGGCGCAGCGCGGGCAGGCCCAAACGATCCCAGATTTTTTTCGCGCGCTCCATGTACTCCTGCGTCGGCAGCGCCAGCGGCGGCATGTCGCCTTTCATCGTCGCATCCATCAGCAGCGTGGAATCTTCCTCGTGCTCGCTTTCGCGCTTGGGGCCGTGGCCCTGGCCGCGATGCGGCAGCGTGCGCACGTCTTCGACCGGATTCATCCGGTACGCCATCGCCCACAACAGCGCGTCCGCATTGTCGGGATCGATGTCGTCGTTGACCGCGATGCAGATCTTGCCGCAGTCGCCCTTGAAAAAAGCGGCGCCTTCGAGCGCGCGCCAGATCTCCGTGCGCGGCGTGCCTTTCTCGATCGTGACGAGCGTGACGCGCAAGAGTCCCGTCAGCGGCTCGTGCAGCGACACGCGCTTGACGCCGCGGATGCCGAGCGTGCCGCGCAGATGCGCGAGAAACAACGGCTCGTAGGCGACGCGCTTGATCACGCTCGACTCGCTCGGCGCAACCTGGCTGATGTACGACGGGATCACCGGTTTCTTGCGGTGCGTGATCGCCGTCACGCGCATCGGCATGTTGTATTCCTCGAGCGCGACGTGGCCGTGCGATTCGCCGAACGGCGCCTCAGGCTCCACGTATTCGGTGTCGATGAACCCTTCGATCACGATCTCGGCTTCAGCCGGCACCAGCAGATCGACGGTCTTTGCCTTGACGACATTGATCGGCGCTCCGGCAAGCCCTCCCGCCACGTCGAACTCGTCGACGTCGATCGGCAGCTTCTGCGGCCCCATGAACGCGACGTAGGGCGGACAGCCGAGCACGATCGCGCACGGCATCGACTTGTCGCCGCGCTTCTGATGCTTCAGATAATGCTGGTAACCGCCGGCGCCGCCTACGCGCGTCGCCATGCGCACGACCAACCGGTCCGGCGCTTTCAACGCCGCGCGGTACGTGCCCATGTTCTGCACGCCCGTCTCGGGATCGCGCGTAATCACGTTGGTCGCGGTCAGGGTCGGCGCACTGTCGAAGCCCGGCGTGGAAACCGGGATCGGCAGCATATCGAGCCCATGCCCTTCGCCCCGTAGAGCAGCGCCCTCGATCACGACTTCGTGGCAGGCCGCGTTGGCGACCACTTTAGGCTTCACCGGATGCGCGAGCGCGTGGTCCCACTTCGCCTGGATCTGGTCGACCGGCACGCCCATGCCGATGCTGTAAATCGCGCGGTTGGCCGCGATCGCGCCGACCACCACCGGCATCGCGTATTTGCGGCCGTGCGCGTTCACGATGTTGGTGAACAGGAACGCCTTGCGGTCGGCCTCATTGATGCCGCCGACGAACTGCCAGCGCACGAGCGCGTGCAGTTCCGAGTCCTTGTCGATCGGTTCGTCTATCGTCAGCAACAGGCCCTGCGCCTTCAGCGCTGCGAGGTGGGCATGCAGGTCCGGATAGCCGCGCGTGGCGTCTGTCATATTCGATTCCACCCGTTAAAACGTATGAGATAATTCATCGCTTTTTTTGATCGATGATTCTAACAGGGTATGTCCGTGATTCGCGGAGGAGACCGTTGAAAGCAGCAGCATTCGATTATGTGCGCGCCACGTCGGTGGCCGAGGCGTGCGAAATGCTGCGGCAGGACGGCGACGACGTCAAGCTGATCGCGGGCGGACAGAGCCTGACGCCGATGATGGCGATGCGCCTGACGCGGCCGTCGCGCCTCATCGATATCAACGAAATCGGCGCGCTCAAGTTCATCGCGTTCGGCGAAAACGTGGCGCGCATCGGCGCATGCACGCGCCAAAGCGTGGTCGCGCGCGACAAGGCGCTCGCCGCGCAGGTGCCGCTCTTGCGCCAGGCGCTCGCGTGGGTCGGTCACGTGCAGACGCGCAACCGCGGCACTGTGGGCGGCAGTCTCGCGCATGCGGACCCGGCAGCGGAACTGCCGCTAGTCGCGCAAGTGCTCGACGCACGCATGCAAATCCGGTCGACGACCGGCACCCGCACCCTGCCCGCCGCGGAATTCTTCGTCGGCCCGCTGACGACCGCGCTCGCAGCGGACGAATGTCTCGAAGAGATCCATTGGCCGATGTGGACCGGGCACCGCCTCGGCTCCGCTTTCACGGAAGTCAGCCGCCGGCATGGCGATTTCGCGATCATCGAAGCGTGCGCGCAAATCGCTCTCGATGACGAAGGACGCTGCACTCGCGCAAACTTCGGTCTCGGCGGCGGCGGCACGATACCGCTCGCGTTTCCGGAGCTGGCTTCGCGCCTTAATGGAACCCTGCTGGAAGACGCCGTGCTGCAAGACGTTGCGCGAGAAGCGGCAACCGAACTCGATCCGGGCAGCGATCTCCACGCGAGCGCCGGCTATCGCAGGCATCTGGCCGCGGTGCTCGCTACGCGCGTGCTGCGCGCCGCGTACGAAGAAGCAAGGGGCAAACCGTGAGCGAAAAACTTTACGCGGTCACGCTCGACGTCAACGGCAAGTTGTGCACGGCGCACGTACCGGCACGCCTGTCGCTCGTCGACTGCCTGCGCGACGAATTGCGGCTCACCGGCACGCATATCGGCTGCGAGCACGGCATCTGCGGCGCGTGCTCGGTGCTGCTCGACGGCGAGCCGGTGCGATCGTGCCTGATGTTCGCGGTGCAGGCCGACGGCCACAAGGTGACCACCGTCGAAGGCCTCGCCAATGCGGACGGCACGCCCGGCGTACTGCAGGACAGTTTCTGCGAGAAGCACGCGCTGCAATGCGGCTATTGCACGCCCGGCATGCTGATCGCAGCGCACGCGCTCCTGCAAATCGTCGCGCAACCTACCGACGAACAGATCCGCGAAGCGATCGGCGGCAATCTGTGCCGCTGCACCGGTTACCAGCAGATTGTCGACGCGGTCAAACACGCTGCCGCTCGGCTCGCCAACGACAATTCATCAGCCGCAGATAAACGCAGATGAACGCAGATAAATTCAAAACAGGTCACCGTCATTTGCAGCGGGGATTTCATCGGCGTTTATCCGCGTTTATCTGCGGCAAATAGTTTTTGCATTGGGTTTTAAATTGAAAACTGACCTCAATCCGCAAAACTTCCGTTATATCGGCAAGCACCGCCGGACGAAAGAAGATCCGCGTTTCGTCACCGGCCGCGGCCGTTATGTCGCAGACATCGCGCTGGCCGGCATGAAACACGTCGCGCTCGTCGCATCACCCTATCCGAGCGCACGCATACTTTCGATCAAGACCGACGCCGCGCTCGCGCTGCCCGGTGTGCACTATGTATTAACGGGCGAGGAATTCTGCGCCGCCACCGATGCGCTCGCGATCGGCGTCGATGCGCCCAAGGTCGCGCGGTATTCGCTCGCGAACGGTGTTGTTCGCTACGCGGGCGAATGGGTCGCCGCGGTCGTCGCCGACACGCGCGCGATTGCCGAAGATGCGGCGGAACTTGTCGAAGTCGAATACGAGCCGACGCCGCACGTGATCGATCCGGAGGAAGCCGTCAAGGATGGCAGCCCTCTCGTACATCCGGCGCACGGCTCGAACGTGATACTCAAAAAGCACTTTAAGTGGGGGCCGGTCGAAGACGCATTTGCGCGGGCCAAACATAAACTGTCATTGCGCGCGGTCTGGGGACGCAGTTCGACGGTACCGATCGAAACTTTCGGCGTGGCGGCGCAGTGGGACGCCGGCCAGCAGATCCTCGATATCTGGGCGTCGATCCAGATGCCGAAATTCCCGGACCAGGCGGCGCGCGCGTTGCGCCTGCCCGGCAACGCGGTGCGCGTGCATTTCGACGTCGACGTCGGCGGCAGCTACGGCGTCAAGCGCGGCATCAAGCACACGGTGTTGGTCGGCTATCTCGCGAAACGGCTCGGCATGCCGGTGCGCCTGATCGAAGACCGGCTCGAGAACATGCGCGGCGGCGACATGCACGGCCCCGACCGCATATTCGACATGCAAATCGCATTCGACCACGACGGCACGCTGCGCGGACTCAAGATCCGCGCGCTCGACGACGTCGGCGCGTACGCGGGCCGCTCGCCGTTCCAGCTCGGCAAACCGGTGACCGCAATCTGCGGACCGTACCGGATCGCCGCCATCGAATACGAACCGACCGCGGTGCTGACCAACAAGACGCCTGAAGAAGCGGTGCGCGGATTCGGCCAGGCGCCGACCAACTTCGCGCTCGAACGCACCATCGATTGCGTGGCGCGGCATCTCAAGATGGATCCGATCGAAGTGCGCCGCAAAAACCTCATCCGCAAGAAAGAGTTTCCGTACCTGATCCCGAGCGGCTCGACCTACGATTCCGGCGATTACCATAC
>Ga0265318_10001326_pt1 | contig 14820 bp, 11 predicted proteins | sample 4821metaG_FD_192431 | JGI IMG/M metagenome (GOLD analysis project Ga0265318, IMG submission 192431) | Rhizosphere microbial communities from Carex aquatilis grown in University of Washington, Seatle, WA, United States - 4-8-21 metaG | ecosystem: Host-associated > Plants > Roots > Rhizosphere >... | reverse complement strand
CCTTCTGGACCGCGGCGACGATCGCCCGGTCCCCCTCCGTCAGGCCCTGGCCGTAGAGACTGCGCGCGTAGTCGTCCGTGGAGGCGCGCGCCGTGGCTGCATCCGGGCCGCGGGCAAGGATGCCGCGCGCGAGCGGGCTCCACGGCAGGAGCCCGATGGACCGGTCGGTGCAGTAGGGTACCATCTCCCGCTCCTCTTCCCGGTACAGCAGGTTGTAGTGATTCTGCATCGTGACGAACGGCGTCCAGCCCCGCGCCTCGGCCGCGTGGATCATCTTCGAGAGCTGCCAGGCGAACATCGACGACGCTCCCAGGTGAAGCACCTTGCCGGCCCGGATGAGATCGTCGAGCGCCTGCATCGTCTCCTCGATCGGCGTCTCGGGGTCGAACCGGTGGATCTGGTACAGGTCCACGTAGTCGGTCCCGAGGCGCCTGAGGCTGTCCTCGATCGCGTGGCGGATGTGTTTTCTCGAGAGGCCGCGCTGGTTCGGGTCGTCGCCCATCGCGTTGAACACCTTCGTGGCGATGACGACGCGGTCGCGGCCCGGTCCGAAGTCCCTGAGCGCCCTGCCGAGGACCTCCTCGCTCGCGCCGAGCGAGTACATGTCCGCCGAGTCGAAGAAATTGATGCCGGCTTCGAGCGCCCCCTTGATGAACGGCCGGCTCTCCCGCTCGTCGAGGACCCACGGCCTCCACTTGCTGGAGCCGTAGGTCATCGTGCCCAGGCAGATCCTGGACACCTTTAGCCCGGTCCGTCCTAGGTTGACGTAGTCCATGGCGGCAGGCCCCGGCCTATTTCGCCGGCGGCGGCCCGTGGTGCGCCGCGTGGGCGGCGTAGGCTGCCGTGTCGGAGAGCATGGCGTCGATCGTCGCCACCAGCGGCTCGATCCTCACCAGGCCGGAGAACACCGCCTTGTCGCCGATCGAGTCCTCGAGCACGAATGCGGGGCGCTGCGTGATTCGGTGCGAGTAGAACTCGGCCGTGCTCGCGTCCACCCTTGCCCTGATGGCGGACGACTCCGCGCGCGCCCGGAGCTTCTTGGCGGGCACCCCCGAGGCCTTCGACGCCACCGCCACGGCCTCCCCGATCCCGCCGACCTTCCGGCCGTCGATCACGGCGGCCCGCGAAAGCGCGAGCCGGATCGTGTCGTCATGGAACCCGAAGTCCTTGCCCGCCTCGGCCACGAGGCTGGGGTTGACGAAGCCGTCGGTGCGCGAGTCCTCGTACCAGCCCGAGTTGAGCATGTACGTCGAGTGCATGACGGTGCCGCCGCTCCGGCGGTAGAACCAGTCGCACTGGCTGCGGGAAACGGGAAAGTCCTCCGGGCGCATGAGGGCGATCCGCCATTCGAATTCGGCCCGGCCGTCGTAACGCGCCTTGAGATCCGCCCACACCGGCTCGACCCAATGGCACCAGGATGACAGGACCTCGAGGTAATATGTGACTTTCATCCGGGGAAGAGGAACGCGGCGGCGGCCCCGCGTCAAGGGGGCTGACCCGGGCGTAAACACGGCATTGAAATGGGCCTGCCGGGCTGTCTCGCTGGTGCGAATGAAGGTCCTTGGCATAGACATTGGAGGATCCGCGATCAAGGGCGCCCCGGTCGACACGTTGACGGGGCGCCTCCTTTCCGAGCGGTTCAAGATCGAGACGCCGCTCCTTCTCTCGCCCAGCGAAATGGCCGACGCCGCGGGCATGATCGCCGCGCACTTCAAATGGAGGGGGCCCGTCGGGATGGGCTTCCCGGGGGTCATCCACGGCGGCACGATCCTGACGTCGGCGAACCTCGACAAGAAGTTCGTCGGCTGCAGCGGAATCAAGCTCTTCGCCAGGGAGATGGGCCTTCACGTCGCGCTGACGAATGACGCCGCCGCCGCGGGCCTGGCCGAGATGCGGTTTGGCGCCGGCAGGAATTTCGGCGGAAAGGTCCTCATGCTCACCCTGGGGACGGGGGTGGGCTCCGTCCTCTTCTTCCGGGGCTCGATCTTCCCGTGCGAGCTTGGCCACCTGCAGATGGACGGAAGGGACGCCGAGAAGCGCGTCGCGGCATCGGTGAAGCACCGGAAGGACCTCTCGTGGAAGGAGTGGGGGACCCGCCTCGGCCATTACATCGAGACCCTCGAGGACATCCTCTGGCCGGAGCTGATCATCATCGGCGGCGGCATCAGCGCGAAGCACGCCAAGTTCTTCAAGTACGTGAAGACCCGGGCGCGGTTGGTCCCGGCCGGGTTCCTGAATGAGGCGGGTATCGTCGGGGCCGCGCTCTGGGCCGAGTGGGAGCGCCGCGGCGGCACAGCGCGCGGCTCGTTGTAAAGCGGCGCTCGCCGAATCCGGGCGCACCAGGGCGTCGGTCCGGCTCGCATTTCCGTGGATTCGTCGCAAAAGCGAGGATATCTGCTTGATCCGGCCGATCCCGGGGTCGAATGAACGTCGCCGAATCCATGAAGAATCGATGGCTAAGGATAGCCGCCACGGCTGCGGGGTGGGCCTTCCTCGGCCTCGTGCTATCCCTCGAGGTCTACTTCAACCAGCGGGCGGAGATGAGCTGGGCCGACTTCGTGGAGGTCGCGATCCCGCAGTTCGGGCGCGCGGCCATGTGGGCGTGCCTCGCGCCCTTCATCCTGATGCTCCGGGCGAGGATGCCGCTGAGCTCCGGCCACTGGATGGGCGGCGTGCTCTTCCACATCGCGTTCAGCTTCCTCGTGATGGCCACGTTCTACCTGGGCCGGATCGAGGCGTACTCGATCTTCTTCGGCATGCTGGATGGCGGATTCTGGCGCACGGCCGTGAGGAGCTTCTACGGCCACAACATGGTGGACATGGCGTACTACTGGGCCGTTATCGCGTTCGGCTACGGCGGCGAGCTGCAGCGAAGGTTCAAGAACGAGGAGATACGGGCGGTTCAGCTCGAGAACCGCCTGATCGAGGCCGAGCTCAGGGCGCTCCGGGAGCAGCTCAAGCCCCACTTTCTCTTCAACACCCTGAACACCATCTCGGTGCTGGTGCGTGACGGGAAGAACGCAACGGCTGTAACTTTGCTGGCCCGCCTGGGTTCTCTCCTGCGAATGTCCCTTGAAGGGAACCACAAGAACGAGACTACCCTGCGCGTCGAGATGGACTTCCTGGAGCGCTACATCGAGATCCAGAAGGCGAGGTTTCCCGACCGCCTCACCGTGGGCATCGCCGTCGACGAGGAGGCCCTCGGCGTGCCCGTCCCGTGGCTTCTCCTCCAGCCGATCGTCGAGAACGCGATCCTGCACGGAGTCGCGCCGAAGGCCGGCCCCGGGCGCGTGGACATCCTCGGCCGCGTGGAGGCAGGCGCGCTCCACCTCGAGGTGCGCGACGACGGCCCCGGTCTGCCCGAGAACCGCCGGGTGGTCGAGGGCACCGGCCTGTCGAACACCCGCGAGCGCATCGCCAAGATCTACGGGGGCAGAGGCCGCATGACGCTCAGCGGCCGGCCCACGGGCGGCATTTCCGTCGAGATCATACTCCCATGCAAAACCTGACCATGCCGAACCTGACCACGCAGCGCAAAGCCGAGGCCCCCTTCCGCATCAGGACCCTGATCGCGGACGACGAGCCGATCGCCCGCAGGGGGGTGCGCCTCCTCCTCGAGCGCGACAAGGGCGTCGAGATCGTCGGCGAGGCGGCGGGAGGGATCGAGGCGGCCGACCTGATCCTGCGCCTCCGGCCGGATCTGGTCTTTCTCGACGTCCAGATGGTGGGCTGCGACGGGTTTGAGACGCTCAGGCGCGTCGGGCCGGAGGCGGCGCCCGTGGTCGTCTTTGTCACCGCCTACGACGAGTACGCGCTTCGCGCCTTCGAATTCAACGCGGTCGACTACCTGCTCAAGCCCTATGACGACGGCCGGTTCGCCGCGGCGCTCGACCGGGCGCGCGACCTGGTCCTGCGCAAGCGCAACGACGTCGTCGACGACAGGCTGACCCGGCTGCTCGCCCACATCGAGGGCGAGGGCCGGGACCGCATCCTGCTGAAGTCCTCGGGCGAGATCATTTTCCTGAAGACGAGCGAGATCGACTGGATCGAGGCCGAGGGCGACTACGTCAAGTTCCACGTGACGGGCCGCACCCACCTGATGCGGGGGACCATGGCGGCCCTCGAGGAGCGCCTCGACCCCGCGCGCTTCATCCGGATCCACCGCTCGACGATCGTGAACGCCGACCGGCTGCGCAAGCTGAGCCCCTCGTTCGAGGGCGAATATGCCGTGGTGCTCCATGACGGGACGAAGCTGCGCCTGAGCCGCGGCTACCAGGACCGCATCAAGGCGCTCCTCGGCAGGGTGGAGTAGGCGGTCGTCGCGCGGGAGGGGACGTTCGGCGCGAAGGCGGGCGGGACCGTCGCATTTAGGGATCGGGCGGCTGTGGCCCGGGGTTTAAGGGGTCGTGCGCACCCTGGGCCTCCTCGTCCTCCTCCTGGCAGCCGGCGGCGCGGCGCGCGCCGATGTGCGCGGCTCCCCGGACGAGCTCCGCGACGCCCTTGCGGCGCGCGCGATGCTGGGGGACGGCGTCTGGGCGAGGGTCGCGCGCATCGACAACGTCGGGCGGCGCCCCGCCTGGCGCCGAAGCGCGTATCCTAGGACTGTATACGCACTGGTATTCGAGCTCTCGGGTATCCTCTGGTTCTACACCGACGCGGATGGCACCCAGAGCCTCTCGCTGACGCTCGGCACGCTGGAGCGCGACAAAGCCGCCCCCGGGCCGCTCTTCCTCGCGATTGACCCGGGGTTCTCCTCCTGGTCGTGGGTGCCCGACGGGGCCCCACTCGCCGGGGCCGCGTCCGCATGGGTTCCGCCGAACGCGTGCTTCGTCGAGAGCGTCGCGGAGCTGCTCCAGCGTGTGGCGCTGGGCGGCGAGGCGGACTCCCCGCGGCTGCTTTCCTACTACGTGGACACCCCCTTCGGCCGCCTGGGTCACACCGTGCTCGTGTACGGCACCCGCGGCGGCCTCGCGGCCGTCGATCCGGACACCCCGGGGCGTCCCGTCATGATCCCGGCGAGCCTGGGCGGCGAGCCCCGCGCAATCTCCGCCTACCTCAGGGGAAAGCCGGTTTCGGCGGCGCGGGCGCTCCCGGTCAGCTTCCCCGGGAAGGCGCCCTCTCCCGGCTACTGGGCGGCGCTTGGGAACCGCCCCGCCCCCGCGGGGTGACCCGGCTTCCGTCCATCCTCCGGCGCACCCGCTCATCAAACTTTGGTGTAACTATTGCCCCCGAGGCTGTGTTGTTGGGGCATGCCGATCAAGGGCCGACCCGTATTCCTGTGCTCAGAGCCCGCCCAGGGAGCGTTTTGGCCCGTATTTGCGACGGTTGGCCGCAAGAATGTTCTCCTTTCGGGGGACACATGTTTCCTCCGCGCTTGCTCGTTGTTAGTTGTGTTGGCGTGGGGAGGCCGGCTCCGGCTTCCCCACGCCGTTTTTTTTGGGGCGCGGGGCTTGGCATGAACATTTGACCCAGATCCGATTACCCGTGAATGCTACAACCATGACTGCCTCCCTCTCGCCAGGTAACACCGTGGCCTCCCCTGTCGCAAAGCCGCGCAGGAAATCGAAGCTCAAGTGGTATCTTATTGGCGCCACGGTGCTTCTGGGCGTCCTTGTCACGGTCGCCGTCATCAAGAAGAAGGGGGCGAACACGGGGACGACCGTGACGACCGAAAAGGCCGTCAAGAAGACGATCATTCAGGTCGTCACCGCCACGGGCAAGGTCCAGCCCGAGGTCGAGGTGAAGATTTCGCCCGAGGTGTACGGGGAGATCACGGCCCTGCCGTTCCGCGAGGGCGCGGCGGTCAAGAAGGGCGACCTGATTGTCAGGATCAAGCCGGACCTCTACCAGGCGCAGGTCGACCAGCAGTCGGCCGCGGTGGCGGTCGCGCACTCGGGCGCAAACACCAGCCAGGTGCAGCTCGAGAAGGCCGAGGCCGACTTCAAGAAGTACCAGGACCTCTACGCCCGCAAGCTCGTCTCAGACTTCGACTACAGCACCTACAAGACGGCCTACGACGCGGCGAAGGCCAACCACCAGACGGCGCTGGCCCAGGTCGACGAGGCCGAGGGCATGCTCAACCAGGCCAAGGACTCCCTTTCCAAGACGTCCATCTACTCGCCGATGGACGGCACCGTCAGCTCGCGGACCTCCGAAGTGGGCGAGCGCGTGCAGGCCTCCACCTCGTTCGCCGGCACGGAGATCATGCGCGTCGCGGACCTGAGCAAGATGGAGGTTCGCGTGAAGGTGAACGAGAACGACATCGTCAATGTTAAGGTCGGCAACCCGGTGAAGATCAGCATCGACGCCTATCCCGACCGCAAGTTCAGCGGCGTGGTGCGCGAGATCGGCGCCTCCGCGGACAACGCCGGGGCCACCGGGCAGTCGTCCGCGGCCTCCGACCAGGTCACGAACTTCATCGTCAAGATCCGCGTCTCCGACAGGGACGCGTCGCTGCGCCCGGGAATGAGCGCCACGGCCGACATCGAGACGCAGACCGCGAAGGACGTCGTCGCGATCCCGATCCAGAGCGTCACCGTGCGGGCCGAGGGAGGCCTGTCCGCGGACGAGCTCCAGAAGAAGAACGCGAAGGACGCCAAGGAGCGCACCGGCAACGACCAGGACCAGAGCTCGGAGAAGGCGGACGCGGTGCGCGAGCGCGAGAAGCTCCAGAAGGTCGCCTTCGTCCTCAATGGGGACAAGGTGAAGCTGCAGAAGGTCGAGACCGGCATTGCGGACAATTCGGTGATCGAGGTGAAGTCCGGGATCAAGGTCGGCGACGAGGTCGTCTCCGGGACCTACGCCGCCATCAGCCGCACGCTCAAGGACGGGGCCACGGTCAAGGTCGAGAAGCCCAAGCCAGAGACCGCCGAGACGAAGTAGGCAGCCGCGCCATGATTCCGCCTCCGGCACCCGTTGAGTCGCGCACCGTGCGCCCCGTCGGCCCGCTGGTCATCGCCATCGACGGCGTGACCAAGCTCTACCAGATGGGCGAGGAGACGATCCACGCCCTGCGCGGCGTCTCGCTCAACATCCACAAGAACGAGTATCTCGCCATCATGGGCCCGTCCGGGTCCGGGAAATCGACCCTGATGAACATGCTGGGCTGCCTGGACACGCCCACCTCCGGCAGGTACGAGTTCAACGGCCAGAACGTGGCGACGATGGTGGACGACGAGCTGGCCGAGATCCGCAACCGCGAGATCGGGTTCGTCTTCCAGACCTTCAACCTCCTGGCCCGCTCGGACGCCCTGCGCAACGTCGAGCTGCCGCTCATCTACGCGGGGGTCTCCCCGCACGAGCGACACCAGCGGGCGACGGAGACTCTCGAGAGCGTGGGCCTCGGCACGCGCATCCACCACAAGCCCAACGAGCTCTCGGGCGGCCAGCGCCAGAGGGTCGCCATCGCGCGGGCGCTCGTCAACCGGCCGTCGATCATCCTTGCCGACGAGCCGACCGGCAACCTGGACTCGAAGACGGGCGTCGAGATCATGGCCCTCTTCGACGACCTCTACGAGCGGGGCAACACGATCATCGTCGTCACCCATGAGGAGTCCATCGCCCGCCACGCCCGCCGGATCATCCGGATCCACGACGGGCTGATCGAGAGCGACGGGCCCGCCGACTGACGGGGAAGCGGCCATGGACAGAATCTTCTACGAGGTCACCGAGTCGGTCCGGATCGCGATGGCGCAGATCCGGGCGAACAAGATGCGCTCCGCGCTCACGGCCCTCGGCGTGATCATCGGGATCGTGGCCGTGACGCTCATGGGGACGGCGATCAACGGCATCGACATAGGGTTCGACCGGAGCATGGCGATGCTCGGCGAGGACATCCTCTACGTGCAGAAATGGCCGTGGCACAACGTGGAGGACTGGTGGAACTACGCGAACCGGCCTCCCTTCCGCCCGGAGGACTCCGACGCCCTGAACCGGATCTTCGACGCGACGCCCAACACGCTCCTCGAAGTGGCCCTGCCGGTGGCCGGCCGCCAGTCCACGATCAAGTCGGCCCAGAACCAGGTGTCGGGCGTGTACACCTTCGGCACCAACGCGGACTACGGGCGGACCATCACGGCCGACTTCCAGGAGGGACGGCTCTTCAACGACACCGAGGCCAAGTCGGGCCGCCAGGTGTGCGTGCTCGGCCTCGACGTCGCCGACAAGCTCTTTCCCGGGCGGTCCGCGATGGACCAGGAGGTGCGGATCGAGGGCCAGCCGTTCCGCGTCATCGGCGTCCTCGCGAAGCAGGGGTCGTTCCTCGGCCTCTTCAGCATGGACAACCAGACGATCATCCCGATGAACGCCTTCCGGAAGTTCTTCGACATCCGGTGGGGGGAGGTCGAGCTGCACGTGAAGATGAAGGACAAGCTTCACATGGACGACGCGCAGGAGGAGCTCATCGGGGCGATGCGCCGGGTCCGCGGGCTTCTGCCGGGACAAAGGGACAATTTCTCGGTCGAGCAGCAGAAGGCGTTCAAGGCGCAGCTTGACCCCATCAAGCAGGGAATCGCCTTTGCCGGGCTCTTCGTCACCGGGCTCTCGCTCTTCGTCGGCGCGATCGGGATCATGAACATCACCTTTGTGAGCGTGAGGGAGCGCACGAAGGAGATCGGCACACGCAAGGCCCTCGGCGCCCGCCGGCGCACGATCCTCATGCAGTTCCTCATCGAGGCGGTCTCCATCTGCTTCGCCGGGGGCGTGGCGGGCCTCGGCGTGACCTACCTGCTCGGCGTCGCGGTCAAGTCCGCGATGCCCTCGTTCCCGCTCGTGTTCTCGTTCGGCCTCGTCTTGACCTCCATCTTCGTGTCGGTCGCCACCGGCGTCATCTCCGGCTTCGTGCCGGCCCTCGGCGCCTCGCGCCTGGACCCCGTCGTCGCCCTCCGCTATGAATGAGATCCTGAAGATGGCGTTCGGCTCGCTCGGGGTGAACAAGCTCCGGTCGTTCCTCACGATGTCCGGCATCACGATCGGCGTGTTCTCGGTGATCGGCGTCATGACGGCCGTGTCCGCGCTCCGCGGCTCGATCGAGACCGGGCTGAGCTTCCTCGGGTCCAACATGTTCCAGTTCGCGAAATGGCCGACGGGGATCCAGGTGGACAACGGGAACGACTGGCACAAGTACGCCTCCCGCAGGAACATCAAGATCGCCGAGGCGCAGCGCTACATCGAGCTCATGCGCGGCACGGCCGACGTCATCTGCCTGAAGGCGTTCGAGAACAACAGCCCGGTGCAGGCCACCTACGGCGGCCACAAGACGACCCCGGGCGTGACGTTCGGCGGCACGAACGAGTACTTTTTGGCCGCGAACCAGTACACGATGGACACGGGCCGCAACTTCACCGGCGCCGACGTCGACCTCATGCGGCCCGTGGCGATCATCGGGCAGGACATCGTCTCCAAGCTCTATCCCGCCGAGAACCCCCTCGGCAAGGTCGTGAAGGCGAACGGACGCACGTACACGGTGATCGGGACCTACGCGAAGAAGGGCTCGATGTTCGGCCAGAGCGAGGACCAGGTCATCATGGTGCCGATCACGCGCTTCCTCATGGATTTCGGCGCAGAAAGGTACACCATCAACGTCGCCACCCAGGCCCCGACCCAGCTCCTGTACAACCAGACCCTGGACAAGGGGATCGGCGCCATGAGAATTGTCCGCGGGCTGCGGCCCGGCCAGGAGGAGGACTTTGAGGTCTATTCAAACGACTCCCTCATTGCGGCGTTTGCCAAGATAGCGGACGTCATCAGCGGCGGCGCGTTCATCATCAGCGCCATCGCGCTCCTCGCGGCGGGGGTCGGCATCATGAACATCATGCTCGTGAGCGTCACGGAGCGGACGAGGGAGATTGGCGTCCGGAAGGCGGTCGGCGCACGGAAGATCTTCATCCTGACCCAGTTCCTCATCGAGGCGGTCGTGCTCTCGGTGACCGGGGGGCTATTCGGCATCCTTTTGGGGACCATCGCGGGAGACGGGCTCGCGATGTGGCTCACGGTGTCGATCGTGTTCCCCTGGGGATGGGCGATCATCGGAGTCCTGGTGTGCACATTCATCGGCGTCGCCTTCGGCCTCTATCCCGCCTGGAAGGCCGCGACCCTGGACCCGATCGAGGCCCTGCGCTTCGAGTAGGCCCCTCTATCCCCTTCGGATCTCGGAGCCTGTGAACCGGATCTGGATCCGGTAGACCTTCTTCTGCCGGCATTTCACCGCGCCGGTCTTCAGGTCCACATGCTCGGGGACCTCGATCCGGTGGATGTCCACCGCGGCGTGGTAGCCGCGCTCGGAGAAGATGTCGATCAGCATGGCCAGAGCGCGCGGGTCGTCGAGCAACGGATCCTCGGTGTTCACGAGCGCCGTCCCCGATATCGCGTGCCGCAGGACGATCGGCACGATCTTCCGCTCGACGAATATCGCCACGTGGCTGAAGAGCTCCTCGTGCTCGAGTTCGTACGCGTCGAGGCGCTTCACCAGGTCCTGCCGGGCATGGACCACGATCTCGCTTGCGACCGGGATGCCCCGGAGGCGGTCGACCGTCCTCGGGTCCAGCTCCAGTGTGCTCTGGTACTCGAGCTCCTTCAGGATGTTCTTCTCGACCTCCGGAAGCGTGCCCTGGGCGTTGACGAAGTGGTAGTGGAAGATCTCCTTCAGCTCCTGGAGGGCGTCCCAGGTCTGCTCCTTGAACACCCGGTACCTGCGCTGCGCCAGCGCCTTGTCAAAGTCCGTGGCGCGCTCCTCGAGCAGCTCCCCGATGCCCGTCCGGCGCACCTCCTTGTTGTGCGCACGCACCTCCTGTCCGCGCCGCAGCTGCCGGGCGACGCTCGTCGCCTCGTCCACGAAGAGAACCATGATGTGGATCGTGGGCTGGCGAAAATGGATCCCGAGCGGGGTCCGGTAGAACTGCCTCCGGAGCGCGTGCATCTTGTCGACGAGGAGCTTGAGGCACTCGACCTGGACCTTGGTCCTCGGGAACCCGTCCAGGATGACGCCGTCCCGGTACTCGGGCTTCAGGAGCCGGTGGAACAGCAGGTCGATGACCTCGCGGTCGCCGACCATGATGCCCGCGTCCTTGAAGCGCCGGGCCTCGGGCGAGTCAAGGAGCGCGCTGATCACGATCGGCCCGTGGGTCAGCCCCTTTGCCTTGGAGATGAACCGGGTATTCGTGCCCTTGCCGGCGCCCGGCGCGCCGCCCAAGAGGATGATCTCCTTCGGAAAACGCAGATGCTCCAGGCCGATGTCGGCCTCCAGGCGCTGCCAGACGGCCCCGAAGATGATCTGCGCGTCCTTGATCTCGAGGTCGGTGATGCGCGCAGCCGCAGCCGGGACCGGGGGGACGGAGGGGGGTTTGGCGGCTTTGGTGGGCATATTGGGGTTTTCGCGACGCTCAGAGCGGGTATCCCGGCTGGCAAGCTTTCTGTGGGAACCACAAGGGCCCGATAATGTCGAATACACCGTGCCATCTCGGTGGGCTGTCAGCCCGCGGGAGCACTTAGTTGAAGCTGGACCTGGCGGGGCCGCGCAAGCGGCCCCGCCTAGGCTTTTTTTGGGGGGACGTGCGCCGAGCATGCCCCGGAAAGCGGTGAGCGGGCCCGAATGCGCGTCAGCCGGTTCCGCGCGGATTGGTCTGTCTCTGATATCCGTCATTTCGTGGCGTTTCGGGGGCGCTTCATCGCAGAAGCGTGGGCGAAGATTGCGGTCCGGTGCATTGGATCACGGCCAAGCAAACACAGCCCCACGTCCTGGGGCGGCTTCAAGCAAACCAAACCTGTTCCTTACCATGCACTCATTGCGAAAACTCAGGGCCGCGCCGGGGGTTGCCCTCGGCCTCTGCGCTGCGCTCACCCTGCGGGCCCAGACAGCCCCGGACGCCTCGACCAAGGCCCCGGGTGCCGACGACAACAGCCCGCAGGTCCTTGAACGGTTCGTCGTCACGGGCTCGAACATCGCCTCGGCGGACACGGCGCTCGCCGTGCCGCTTTCCGTCGTCGGCCAGCAGCAAATCCAGGACGGCGGCGTGCAGACCAACGCCCTGGACATCTTGCGCAAGATCTCGCCGAGCATCTCCGGCATCGGAAGCGAGAACGCGAACATCCAGTCGGGCACGACGCTCGGGGGCTCCTCGCTCCTCATCCACGGCCTGCCGGCCCTCGTCCTCGTCAACGGGAGGCGTGTGGCCTACGACCCGGCGGACGCCTCGAACTCGACCTCGGAGTTCGTCGACCTGAACATGATCCCGGTTGCGGCGATAGAGCGGATCGAGGTGGTGACCGGCGGCGCCTCGGCCATCTACGGGTCCGACGCGGTGGGCGGCGTCGTCAACGTGATCCTCAGGAAGGACTACAACGGATGGGAGGCGAACGTCCACTTCGGCTACAGCGACAACAACGGCCATTACGCCGAACGCATCGGCTCGATCGTCGGCGGCGTCAGCAACGGAAGGACCTCGGTGACCCTCTCGGCCGAGTACTCGCAGACCGACCCCATCACGTTCGCGAACCGGCCCTACACGAACCCCTACTACGCGACGACCTACTACCCGGGGATCATCGACATCTACAACGCCTCCAGCGGAAACGACGAGTTCTACCGCCTGTCGGCCGGGCACAACGCGCCCCCGGGCGGCGCGGCCTACACGATCGACCAGCTGGTCTCGATGGGCTACTACACGGACCTGGGGAGCGCCAACAGCGCCTCGGTCATCCAGAAGGTCGAGGAGGGCTTCAACCTGGCCAGCAAGCAGGCGCTGCAGCAGAGGAACAAGCGCCAGAGCGCAACGGTCGACTTTGAGCACCATGTGTTCGGCGACTCGCTGGTGTTCTTCGGCGACGTGATCTACAGCCACACGGTCACCGACAGCTCGCTCAACGCGCAGCCCGACTTCCCCTACGTCTCGACGCCGGACGCCGACCTGATCGAGTACGGCGTGACCCCTCCCGTCTTCGGGACGGAGTACGTCCCGGTCACGGCGCCCGGCAATCCGTTCTCCGAGTCCTTCATCGACCAGGGCGTCAGCGACGGCTCGGCCGGCAACGGCGTCCTTGCGCACACGCGGTTCGTCCAGTACCCGAGGCTCTTTGAGAACGACTCGACCCTCTACAGGGTGGAAGGGGGCTTGCGCGGAAAGATCAACGACGACTTCTCGTGGGAGATGGGCGCCGACATCAACCGCTATGAGCTCCACTACACGAACTCGAACCTCCTGGACCTGAACGCCTTCATCGGGGCGCTCTCCTCGGGCCTGCTCAACCCCTTCGCCCTCACCCAGGCCCCCGGGGTCCTCCCGGGCAACATCCTCGGCACCGCGTTCGTGAACTATGTCAGCACCCTGAACACCTATGACGCGGTCCTGCGCGGCTCGCTCTTCGACCTGCCGGCGGGCAAGGTCAGGTTCGCCGCGGGTGGCAGCATCACCCGGGAGAACCTGACGGCGGTGCCCGACCTCAACACCGCTGACAAGGGCTGGGTCGACTCGCCGACGGTGCTTCCCTTCAACCAGAACCGGCGGGTTGAGGCCGGGTTCGCGGAGGTGGAGGTCCCGGTGCTTTCCCGGGCCCCCTACGCCTACTCGCTCGATGTCGACGTCGCGGGCCGGTACGAGAACTACTCGGGCATCGGCAGCTCGAGCGTCCCCAAGGTCGATCTGAAGTACCAGCCGTTCGACGACCAGCTCACATTCCGGGCGAGCGCGGGCAGGTCGTTCATCGCCCCGACGCTGTACGCCCTCTATGGACCCGTCACCTCGGGCTCTTCCGAGAGCATCACCTACACCGGGGCGAACGGCACCACCTACAACCAGGTCCAGTTCCAGTCCGTCAGCGGCTCGAATCCCGCCCTGAAGCCGTCGAAGTCGACGACGTGGACGGCAGGCTTCGTGTACTCCCCGAGGAAGCTCGGCAACCTGACGCTGACCGTCGACTACTACCAGACCGTGCAGCACGGCGAGGTCGGCTTCGTCGACGAGGGCACGATCATCCAGAACGTGGAGAACCTGGGCGCGGCCTCCGCCTACGCGAACGACATCCACTTCGGCAGCGCGACGGGGCCCGGGCCGTCCGGCAACACGCCGGGGCAGATCAGCAGCAAGCCGCTCAGCAACGTGTACATCCTCGCCCCGTACGTGAACCTCGGGGCGACGTCGATCAAGGGGATCGACGCGTCCCTGGAGTACCTGGTGAAGACCGCGGCGCACGGCGAGTTCCAGTTCACCGCGGAGGGCACGTTCTACAGCAGCTACCTCCTGCAGATCCTCCCGTCCGAGAACTATTACCAGTACGCGGGCACCGCGTCGGGCAACGCCTTCGCCAACGCCGTGGGGACGCTGCCGAGGTGGCGGACCTACCTGACCGCCGACTGGAAATTCCGCGGTCTGGACCTCCTTGCGGGCTACACCTTTGTGCCGACCGTCGCCGACATCGGCTCCGGCGGCTCCAACGCGACCCCCGCGGTGCGCATCCCGTCCTTCCAGCAGCTCGATCTCGGAATCGGCTACAGCTTCTCGGCGCTCAAGCTGAACCGCTGGCTGGACAACCTGACGCTCAGGGTAGGCGTGAACAACGCGTTCGACTACATGCCGCCCGCCGCTCCCGGCGGCATCTTCGGCACGCAGTCGGACATCGCCACGTACAACGGCGCCATCGGCCGGATGTACTACGCCGAGGCCCGGTACAAGTTCTAGAGGGACCGAGTCCCGCGGGCCACGCCGCAAAGATCGGGCTCGCAGCAGGCGGCTCCGGTTGGCATTCCCCTGCGCCATGAGAAAGCTCGTTCTTCTCTACGCTGCTGCGCTGGCCCCGGGGCCAGCGCACGGCGCGCCGGCCGCCGGGGCG
>Ga0265318_10001323_pt1 | contig 14843 bp, 16 predicted proteins | sample 4821metaG_FD_192431 | JGI IMG/M metagenome (GOLD analysis project Ga0265318, IMG submission 192431) | Rhizosphere microbial communities from Carex aquatilis grown in University of Washington, Seatle, WA, United States - 4-8-21 metaG | ecosystem: Host-associated > Plants > Roots > Rhizosphere >... | reverse complement strand
CCGACGGCGATGGTCCGGAGCGCGCGCTCGGATCCGTTGTTCGTAGGTTCGAGACGGCCGTCGTCGAGATAGCGCATGAGCGCGCCCTTGTTCCGAACGGAGTACCCGAGAGCGGAGCGCAGGAGACCGCGCTGGTCCTTGACGAGCGCGAACTGCTCCTCAGCCCAGGCGAAGAAGGCCTCCAGGTGCGGCCGCGTGTGCGCTTGGCGCAGTGCCGTGCGCTCGGCGGGCGGGTGGCTCTTCCACTCGCGTTCGAGGGCGAAGACGCGACCGAGCCGCGCCAGTCCTTCGCGGGCCACGGCGCTCTTGGCGATGGTCGCCTCCCAGTACCGCCTGCGGGCGTGGCTCAGGATCCCTTGCCGTAGCTGTGCCGCGGGTACGGTGCGTACGAGTGTTTCGCAGAGGTCCTCTCGATTAGCTCGAGAGCGGGCCTTACCAGAACCCCTGAGCCCCAAAAGTTCCAGGGCCTCGTCCCTCCATAGAAGGTGGACGAGCGCTGTGAGGTCCACACATAGGATTTGCGGCCGCAGACCGAACATCCTCGAAGTAGAGCTGATCGTTCTCCAAGTGAATCGTCCAGATTCCCCACCAGCTAGGTAGAATCCTCTGCGCGTGAGAGGCGTGCCGGGAGACTGTCACCAGAGTGACACGGTCAAAAATTCGGCCATACGCTGCACTCTGCCGAGGAAGTCTCGATAGGGTGTCTTGGCCGCTCTTGATCTCAAAGCCTTCCAGAACGGAAGAGATGACGGCGACATCTATCCGAATCTCGCCCCTCAACAAGCCAAGCTCCTCGATGACCCGCGAGGCTCCGGAAGCGTGGATCCGCCTAAGCAACGGCGATCTTATGTCGCCATCCTTCAGCAGTTCGACGTCATTCATGGGTGCGCAAACGACACTGCCATGCCTACAGCTTTCGCACGATGTGCACCGCCTGTCTAGAAAGTTGAATCGCAGGTAGACCCTCCCTTCGCCTTGCCCTCGGGAAGCAGTTCTGGGTCCCCCCACCCGATCCACCCCTCGTGCGTGACGGACCGCGACGCTCCATGACCCAGTTGACGGTCAAGGCCCGTCACGACATGAGCTCCCGACGGTGGTCGGGTGGGTGGAAGGACGTAGGATCTGGTGCCGAAAGGCGTGGAGGTTCAGAGCTCTTCCTCTCAAGTATCTAGAATTACTGGAGTTTGTGGTCATGCTGGTCCGGTCGACGCTCCCAGAGCCATCTTGACATGCATGTGCATGTAGATCATCATCAGGGCGTGAGGACGACGGTCGAAATCTCGGATTCCCAGCGCGCCAGGCTCTTGAAACTGGCTGCTGAGCGCGGCGAGAAGGGGTTTTCTCGCTTGGTGGGCGAGGCGCTCGAGCGCTTTCTGGCAGAGGAGGGATCACGCAAGGAACGCATCCAGAACGCGCTTGGCCTCGAGGGCACGTTCGGCAACGCGTCAGCCGACGCGATCGAAGCCTCGGTTCGGCGAGTTCGGAGCACCTGGCGATGATGGTGGCGGATTCCGATGTCCTCATTGATTTCTTGCGCGGCAAAGATCCAGGGCGCGCGCGAATCAAGTTCGAGATCTCTACTGGTCGCCTCGCAACGACCGCGGTCAATGCCTTCGAGCTTCTGAGCGGCGCGCGCTCCGACGGCGACCGCGAGAAGGTGGCCGCCCTCCTGGCGGCGCTGGTCATTTTGCCGGTCGACGAACAATCGGCGGCGCGGGCAGCCGAAGCGCGCATCCACCTCGAGAGTCAAGGAGCAGGAATCGGAATGGCCGACTATCTGATCGCAGGTGTCTGCCTCGACAAGGGCGGCACTCTCCTGACGCGAAATCTGGCTCACTTCGCACGCGTGCCGAACCTGAACATTGGTGGGCGTCACTAAAGCCGATCAGGCAGCCGAACCACCTGCTCCAGATCCGCCAGGCTGCCATCTTTTGCTCCCACGTCGCTCACGGCTCGTGATCGGCACATCCACCAAAGGCACTTCATGAGCACGCAGGCGGCGGTGATTCTCGGCGCATCGGGGTCGGTCGGCAGCGCGCTGATCAAGGAGCTGATTCGCAGTGGGTCGTTCAAACCCATCGTGACCCTGGTGCGTCGTTCGCAGCCCGATCAGGTCGCGCTGGCGCGTGACGCCGGTGTCGAGCTGCGCGAGAAGCTCGTCCCCGCAATGGATCCGGCCGGTCTGGAGGCTGCGACCGTGGAGGCCTTCCGTTCGCTCGAAGGCGACGTCGTCGGGTTGAGCGTGCTGGGCATCGGGGCCGGCACCTCGAAGCTCTCGATCGACGCGCATCGCGCCGTCGACGTGCAGCTGAACGCGGCCTTCGCGCGCGGGCTGAAGGCCTCGGGGCGGGTGAGGCACCTGGCGTTCATGTCCGCCGCCGGCGCCGATCCCACCGCGGCGACGACCGGCTCGGGCGCCGCCGGGATGGCGCGCTACGCTCGGGTGAAGGGCGAGGCCGAGGAGGCGGTGAAGGCGGGTGGGCCGGCCGTCCTGAGCATCTTCCGCCCGGCCATGATCATCGGATCGCGACACACGCCCTGGCTGCTCGAGAAGATGCTTCCTGCCTTCTCGTTCGTGACGCCCGCGAAGTACCGATCGATCACCGTCGAGCAGATCGCGAAGGCGATGATCGCGACGTCCCTGCGCACCCCCGCGACCTCGGGCGTGTACCAGTACCCCGAAATGATGGCGTTGAATCGGTGACTGTCAGGAGGCGTCACTTGCCTTCTGGAGGTTGCCAGAGCTCCACGCGATTGCCCTCTGGGTCGACGACCCAGCCGAACTTTCCATACTCCGACTCTTCGACCTTTGCATCCACCTCGCAGCCCTCCGCTCTGAGCGCCCCCAGCAGGGCGTGAAGGTCCTCGACGCGGAAGTTGATCATGAAGCTTGCGGTGCCGGGGCCGAAGTACGTCGTGTCGTCCTTGAATGGATTCCAGATAGTCGTCCCCTTGCCCGTCGGGTTCTCCGGAGTGACCCACTGGAACTGCACCCCGCCCCAGGCCTCGACGTTCAATCCGAGGTGTGTTCGGTACCACGCGCCGAGCGCCTTCGGGTCCCTCGACTTGAAGAACACGCCGCCGATGCCAGTGACACGCTTCATTGAAAACCCCCTTGGGGATACGAGGAACCGAGGTGGGTCGATGCGATCTTGGTGGGCCGTTTCGTCATTCTCCTGCCCTCGTCACGGAATGTATCAGCTCGCCCTCGATGGGACTGGTGCAATCGATCGCCGGCCGTCGGGGCGGGGCCGGCCCAGGCGCGGGGGCCGCCGACTGGACCGCGGTGCGAGATTCGGCCAGTGTACGCCTCGCGATGCATGCGGGCCTGCCCAAGCGGCTGTTGAGCGGTCTCCGTCCGGGGGGCCGGGCACGGTGGTGGCATCCGGGTCGCGCCGCTGTTGCTCGAGAGCGCGGGGCTGGACACGGCCGCGGTGTTCGCGCGGCTCGACACCGCTCCGGCCGGCCTCACCTCCGGGCAGGCCGCCGCGCGACTGGCTGAGCACGGTCCGAACGTCCTCGCGCAGGACGAGCGGCCGAGCCTGGCGCGGTTGCTGTGGCGCGCCGTGCTCAATCCGCTGGTGCTCCTCCTCACCGTGCTCGCCACCGTGTCGTTCGCCACCGGGGACACGCACGCCGGGAGCGTGATGGCGCTGATGATCGCGCTCAGCGTGGGGCTGAAGTGGTTTCAGGAGGCCAAGGCCGGGAGCTCGGCCGCCAAGCTCAAGGCCGTGATCGCCGTGCACGCCACGGTCCTGCGCGACGGAACGCCCTCCGAGATCCCGCTCGCGCAGCTGGTGCCGGGCGACGTGGTGCAGCTGGCGGCCGGTGACATGATCCCGGCCGACGTCCGGATCGTCCAGGCCAAGGATCTGTTCGTCGTTCAGGGCTCGCTCACGGGCGAGAGCTTCCCGGTCGAGAAGCGGTCGACGGCGGTGGCGCCGCTCGCGCCGGCCTCGGGGCCTGGCGCTGGAGCGGGCGCCCCCACCGGCGCCACCGCGGCCCCACCACCGCCGGTCGCCGCCGCAGCCAACGCCGAGCCTCCACCATCCGCGCCGGGCTCGACACACCCGGGGGTGTCCTCTCCGCCTGCGCCTGCGCCTGCGCCTGCGCCCGCGCCCGCTCCCGAGCCCACGCCGTTCGAGCAGTCGAAGCTCGCCTTCCTCGGAACCAGCGTCGAGAGCGGCTCCACCTCGGCGGTGGTCGTGGCGACCGGGCACGACACCTACCTCGGTGGGATGGCGGCCTCTCTGACGGAGCAGGGCACCGAGACCGCCTTCGATCGCGACATCTCGCGCTTCACCTGGCTCCTCCTGCGCTTCATGCCCGCTAGATCGGTCCAGCTTTCTGGCCGGATTCAGCCAAAACGACGGCAAGGTTGACGTAACATTCTAAGTCGGCGACATTCATGTAGCGGCCGATTTCGGCCGTGCTATCTGGAGCTTCGAAAGGGGAGCCCCTGGGTTGAATTTCCTATGCTCCGACGTGCGCACGCGGATCCTCGATGACAGCCTGGAGATCGTCATCGAAGACGACGGTCCGGGAATCGCCTCGGAGTTCGTGCCGATGTTGTTTCAGCGTTACAGCCGCGCACCACACGGCAACCGTGAGATCGGAGGCACGGGACTCGGCCTGCTCATCGTGCGCGAGATCGTCGAGGCCCACGGGGGACGGGTCGGGGTCAACAGCGTATCGGGCCGGGGGAGCCGATTCTGGCTTCGCTTGCCTGTGTTGCCAGGCGAGGGATCGATCTCCGTGTGATCGCGTCCGGCGCGACCGGACTTCGTGGGTGACACGGCGATTGAATCACTTCCTTCCGTCCAATCGACGTCAAACCATGTGTCGACCCCGGCGGGCTCGCCGGCATCGACGAGGAGGAATCACCATTGAACCCGAACATCATGAAGAAGGCATTGCTCGGCGGACTGCTCGCGCTCGGACTCTCGACCTCGGCGGTCGGCTTCGCCCAATCGGGCAGCGGGAGTGGCACCGGAGTCGGAACAGGGACAGGAACGGGAACGGGAACAGGGACAGGGACCAGCGCGTATCCGGGAACGAACTCCCAGACCGGCAGCGACACGACGGGAACCACCATGGGTCGCGATCGCAGCACGGACCGAAGCGGCGGCTCGACCACCGGTGGCAAAGACGTGGGGAGCTTTGGAGCTGGAAGCCTCGGGACCGGCGGCGCGAGCGGCGGATCCGGTGGCGGCCTACAAGGGCACGGGGGCGGGATCCGGCAGCGAACCGGGGACGGGAACAGGAACGTCGTCGCCGTAGCCAGGTCGCAGTCGAATCGGGCCGTCAGGCCGGACGGCCACGGTTCGACCGGCGCGGCAGGCTCTCCGGTCGAATGACAAAAAGCAAAGGTGGCGCCATGGGTCCCGAGCGCGCACCCTCTCACCAATGGCAAAGACATGGGTTCCAAAGAATGACCTCAAGTTTGCGAAGGCTTTTGCCAGGGCGATGCGTCCTCTCATCTCTCCGAGGAGCGGCCGTCGCCAGAATACCCGTCCGCGTTGAGCGGACGACGATGACGGAGTAGCAGCCCGATCGGGTGGGCGGGCCTGATGACGTGGCGCGGGCGCGGCGGCGGGGCCTACCGAGAAGCGTGACCAACAACGCAGGGTGGTGGCGGGCATCTCTCGGTTTGTGGCGTCGCGTGCGCTTTGTCGGCCGTCGCGTGCTCCACGTGCATGGCCCGCCACGTCGGTCGCACGTTTTGCGCTTTGTTCGGATGCCTACGCACTTCGCGCGGGATGTGGGTGGCGCACGCCCCTGAAGACCACGGAATCGGGGGTCAATCTTGGGCATGCCTATTGCTGACGTCGGGGCCATGCATCCCACTAGAATCGATTTTCCGACGAGCAGGGCTCTATTATGGACCGCAGCCGTGACCGCGGTCGCGGTGACCCTGGCCTTCCCAGCGCCCGCGCGGGCAGCCGAGCCCACAGGTACCATCACCGGCCAGGTCTCCACCAAGGCGCCGAAATTGCGCGCTGGCGTGGTCGTGTTTCTGGACAAGGTTCCTGGCAGCTTCAGGCCGCCGGCCCGGCCGGTCGTGATGGATCAGCAGGGCATGAAGTTTGCGCCGCACATCCTTGCGGTTCAGAAGGGGCAGACGGTCCTCTTCAACAACCACGACGCCGTCAGGCACAACATCTTCAGTCCGGACAACGAGAAGTACAACCTCGGCACCTGGGGCCAAGGCGAGTCCAAGCCGCACACCTTCGGCACCGTGGGCGTCTACCACCAGCTCTGCAACGTTCATCCCGAGATGGGCGCGGTGATCGTGGTCCTCGAGAATCCCTTTTTTGGTGTGACCGGCGAGGATGGGACCTTTCAGATTCCGAATGTTCCGCCGGGGAAGTACACCCTCAAGACCTGGAGCGAGAAGCTGCCCGAGCGCTCCGAGACCGTCACGGTGACGGCCGGAGCCCCGACCAATGTGCACCTGGAGCTGGTGAGATAGTCATGCGCGCCTCGCTCATCGGTTGCCTCTTGGTCGTGGCGGTGGTGCTCCTGCCAGCCGCGCCCGCCCAGGCGATTCCTGCCTTCGCGCGCAAGTACGGCACCAGTTGCCAGACCTGCCACGTCGTCTACCCGAAGCTCACGCCCTTCGGTGAGGCCTTCCGGCGCAACGGGTTCAAGTTTCCTGGACGCGACGAGGACTACATCAAACAGGAGATGGTGCCGCTCGGACAGGACGCCTATCGCTCGGTCTTCCCCAATGCGGTTTGGCCCGGGGTGGTCCCGACCAGCCCTCCGCTGGCGCTGGGGTTCAATGGTTTCGTCGGATTTCATCCGGACAAGAGCTCGGCCGCCGCCCAGGCGGACAACGGATCACGCCTGACCCTCGGCAGCTTGATCGAAGAGGCCCACCTCTGGGCGGGAGGATCCTTCAGCGAGCACATCTCGTACTTCGGAGAGCTGACCTTCGCCGATGGCGGGGCCGAGATCGAACACGCCGAGCTGCACTTCAATGACCTGGTGTCGGCGCAGCACCTGGTCAACGTCTACGTCGGGAAGGGAGCACCGACCCTCACCAGCTTCGGCGCGCATTCGAGCTACATCGCCGACGCCATCATGCCCACCCTTTCGGTGACGGCGCTCTACGGCACGGCGTCGGGGTCTTTCAACGTCCTCGGGCAATACAACCTGGTGGAGGTGAACGGGATGGCCAACGGGCGGTTCATCTACAGCGTTGGCGCCACGTCCGGGGAGAACATCGACGCGCGGACGGCAGAGAACGTCCACGGCCACCTCGGATTCAAGCTGGGAGGCATGCGCCTCGACGGCGAGGGCGACACCACCGGAAACGCTGAGAAGCCGTGGGCCGAGACCGCGCTCACGGTCGATGTCTTTGGCTACCACTCGGTCTCACGCTACACGAACGCCGGTCTGATGATGGACCTCAGCGACCGCGCCAACGTGCTCGGGGCCAACGCGCGGGGAACCGGTGGTTCCTTCGAGATCAATGCAGGCGTCTATCAAGAGTGGCACGATCACGCGACCGCGACCGGAGGCGCCGTGAAGGCGCTGGCCGAGTACGAAGAGCTGTCGTACATCGTGTTCCCCTGGCTGGTCCCGGCGGTGCGCCTCGAGTGGGCAAGCCTGTTGCCGGACGGTGGGTCGCGCATCACCGACCTCAAGATCCTTGCCGGCGCCGCCGCGCTCGTACGACCGAACTTGAAGCTCACCCTGGTGGGGCAGGTCGAGCACGCCGACGGCGCGCCCGAAGGGGGGTGGGGGGCCGCGGGAGGCTCCGCCGCGCCCACCGCGGCCTCGGTCACTGAGCTCGAGAGCATCCAGCTCGGCGTGGCCTTTGCCTTTTGATCACCGGGGCCCGGCCACCGTGCCCGGCGCGGGCGTCGACGGGGGGCGGAGCTCCGGTCCACCGGAGGCGGCTTCTTGGTGGGCCAGCCACGATCCGCAAAACCTCGACTACTACGCCGGCAACGTTCCGTGCCGCACCGCCTGTCCGGTCGGCACCAATGCGGGTGGCTACGTGGCCCTCGTCGCGACCGGACACGATGAAGAAGCCTATGCCCTCGCCCGAGGACCGAACCCATTCGCCTCGGTGTGCGGCCGCGTCTGCGCCCATCCGTGTGAAGCCGCCTGTCGGCGCGGAGCCATCGACGCCCCGGTTCACATCCGCGCGCTGAAGCGGGTCCTCGGGGAGAGGCTCGGGGTGGAGAGCGGGCGCTCGTTCGAGGACATCCTCGAGGTCGTGGACCGGCCCCGGCCCCCGGTCGAAACGGCACACGCCGGCCGCATCGCGATCGTGGGTGCGGGCCCGGCCGGGCTGGCGTGCGCGCACGATCTCGCGCTCATGGGCCACGCGGTCGTGGTGTTCGATGCGGCGCCCATCGCGGGCGGGATGATGCGGCTCGGGATCCCCGACTACCGGCTCCCACGCGCCCAGCTCGAGCGGGAGATCGCGTTCATCCGCTGGCTCGGCGTCGAGATTCGTCTCGGGGTCCGCATCGGCGACGACCAGACGTCCTCCTGCACCTTCGCTGCGCTGACCCGCGAGTTCGACGCGGTCTTCCTGGCTCCGGGCTGCCCCAAGGGACGGGCCCTCCAGATCCCGGGCGCGGACTTGCAGGGCGTGCTGACGGCGATCGATCTGCTGGCGCGGGTCAACCTGGGACAGCCGATCGAGGTGGGCCGACGGGTGGTGGTGGTCGGCGGCGGGAACGTGGCCTTCGATGCCGCGCGCTCGGCGCGGCGGTTCGGCGGGACCTCTCAGCCGGACGAGGCTTCGCACAACCTCGCGATCGACGCCGCCATGGTCGCCTCCCGCATCATGGGGCGCGAGGTGACGCTGGTTGCCCTCGAGTCGCGCGCCGAGATGCCCGCAGATCCCAGCGAGATCGCCGAGGGCGCCGAGGAGGGCGTGCGGCTCTTCAACCGGCGCGGCCCCAAGGAGGTGGTCGGCGTCGACGGGCACGTGACAGCCCTGCGCACCATCGACGTCGCCCGGGTCTTCGACGAGGCGGGGCGCTTCGCGCCCACCTTCACCCCGGGCAGCGAGAAGGACATCCCGTGCGATACCGTGATCCTCGCGGTCGGACAGGCGGCGGATCTCTCCTTCCTCGGATCCGAGCACGGGATCGCGACCTCGCCGCGCAACCTCATCACGGTCGATCCGGTCACGCTGGCCACAACCCGAGCGCGCGTGTTCGCCGGGGGCGACATCGCCTTCGGCCCGCGCATCGTGATCTCCGCCGTCGCCGACGGACGGCGCGCCGCCCGCTCCATCGATACGCTGCTCACCGGCCGCACCGATGCCCCGGTGCGCCACCGCCTCCGCGTCTTCTCGACCTTCGGCTACGATCATCCCTTCGCGGCCGGTGACTACGAGACCCGTCCGCGCGGACGGTTGCCCTCGATTCCAGTGGAGCGCCGAGCCGCGGGCACCGAGGTCGAGCGGGTCCTCACGGACGCAGAGGCCAGGGCGGAGGGCAGCCGGTGCCTGCACTGCTGGGTCAACACGGTCTTCGACTCGTCGCGCATGAATGGCAGCCAGTGCATCGAATGCGGCGGGTGCGTGGACGTGTGTCCCGAGCAGTGCATCGATCTGGTCTCGTTGCGCCGGATAGGCCTCGAGGCGGGGGCGCGGTCGTTGCGCCTGCCGGACGGTCGACCGTTCCCGCTGCCCGGGGAGCCCGGAGCGGCGCTGCTGAAGGACGAGACCGCCTGCATCCGGTGCGGCCTTTGCGCCCGACGTTGTCCGGTCGGTCTCATCACCATGCAGGCGCTCTACCGGGAGGACGAAGCCCCCTCCCTGCGCCTGGCGGACACGGCCTTCTGAGGAGAAACATGCCACTCGAAGATGATTTGAGCTTTGCGGTCTCGGAGGAGGAGCACGCGCGCCGCCGGATCCTGGCGCTGCTCGGCGCGGGGGCCCTGTCGATCGCGGGCGCGGGTACGGCCATCACCACCTTTCGCTTTCTCGAGCCGGCGGTGTACTACGAAGAGGACGCGCGCGTCGGAGTCGGACGCCCGGAGGACATCGCGCCGGGCACGGTCTTGGTCCTCGCTAAGCACAAGCTCTACGTGATCCGGGCAGCGGACGGGGGATTTTATGCCCTGTCCTCGGTGTGCACCCACCTCGGCTGCATGACCCGCTACGCGCCCGAGAGCGCGCAGCTCGCGTGCCCGTGCCACGGCAGTCGCTTCTCGCTCGATGGCCGGGTGGCGGCGGGACCAGCGCCGCGACCGTTGCGTCGCTTGCAAATCACCCTCGAACGTGGGGTCCTCGTGGTCGACTCCAGCAAGCAAGTTCCGGTCGACGCCGTCTTCAAGGTGGCCTGATGAACGACTTCCAGTCCTTTCGCCGGCGGTTCTACCGGTCCATCGTTCGGCACGGTTTCCCCGACACCAATCGCAACCGCTCCTTGACGGTCTTCAGCAACTTCTTCTTGCACATTCATCCGGTCAAGGTGCGCCGTCGCGCGATCGAATTCCGCCGGACCTACTACCTCGGCGGGCTCTCGGCGGCCTGCTTTCTGATCCTGGTCGTCACCGGCGTATTGCTGATGTTCTATTACCGCCCCGCCGTCCCGACCGCCTACGAGGACATGAAGGACCTGAAGTTCGTGGTCCCGGCTGGGGTCTTCCTGCGGAACCTGCACCGCTGGTCCGCCCACACCATGGTGGCCCTGGTCCTGGCGCACATGGCGGTGACCTTCTACCGCGGCGCCTATCAGCCCCCGAGAGAGTTCAACTGGGTGATCGGGGTCCTCTTGCTGGTGGTCACGGTGCTCTTGTCGTACACGGGCTATCTGCTGCCCTGGGACCAGCTCGCGTACTGGGCCGTCACCGTGGGCACCAACATGGCCGAGGCCGCTCCGATCTTCGGGGCCAAGCTGAAGCTGCTCTTGCTCGGCGGCCACACCATCAACGGGAGCGCGCTCTTGCGCTTTTATGTCCTCCACTGCGTGGTGCTGCCCATGTCGCTGATTGTCGGGCTCTCGATCCACATCTGGAGGATCCGCAAGGACGGAGGCATCTACCTCGGCCCCGGCGCGGTGCCCCCGAGCCCGCTGCCTGTGCCAGCACCTCGGGCCCCTCGTGCGGGGGGACGGTCGTGAGCGGTCCGGTCGAGTTTCTGGTCGGGCCGGGGGCCGGTCCCGCCGCCGGTCCCATTCGGTTGGTCGTGGTGGAGGGGGACGAACGTCCACCGGTGGACGGCTCCGACGAGCCGATGGTGATGACCGTCCCGCACCTCGTCCTGCGGGAGATCATCGCTTTCCTGGTCCTGTCCCTGGTGCTGATCGGGTTGTCGCTGACGGTCGATGCGCCGCTGGAAGAGATGGCCAACCTCACCCGGACGCCCAATCCGGCCAAGGCCCCCTGGTACTTTCTCGGATTGCAGGAGCTGCTGCACTACTATCCGCCGCTCGTATCGGGGGTGATCCTCCCCGGTCTGCTGATCGTCGCGCTGGTGGTGGTGCCGTACATGCGCATCAACCTCGAGCGCAGATCGCTGCCTCTCGAGCGTCCCGCCCGGGTCCTGGCGATCGTCTGGAGCCTGATCGCCGGGCTCGGGGTGGTGTCGTACGTGACGGGGGCGCAGCCGGTCTGGCCCTTCATCGGGACACTGCTGGCGGTGGGCGTCGCGATCTCGCTCGGGGTGCCGAGCCGGGCGCCTGACGGCTGGAGGGCCTGGCTGCGCTCGCGCAGCATCGCCTTCTGGATCTTCACCTGGTTCCTCCTGACCGCCACCGTGCTGACCATCATCGGGGTCTTCTTCCGTGGTCCCGGTTGGTCCTTCACGTTGCCCTGGCGCGACGGGGTGTTTTCCTGATGACCCCGCGACCCGACCTGCGTCCGGCGGATCTCAAGGTCACGCGCCTCCTGTGGGCCACGGCCGTGCTCTCGGTCCTGGTGCTTGGCGCCCTGTCGGTGGCTCCCGCCCGGGCCTACTTCAGCGAATGGCGCGCGGTGCAGGGCGCCTACAATGGCTCCGCTCGCAAGGCTGGGCTGCCGACGGTCGCGGTCGCCATTCGACAGATCTGGAAGCCCGAGCTCGCGGTGGTGGATCGTTGCGCCTCGTGCCATCTGGCCACGGATGGGGCGACGCCCCTGGCCGGCCAGCCGCTCTTCGCTGCGCACCCGCCCATTCCGCACGAACCGAGGGACATGGGCTGCACCGTTTGTCACGGCGGAGAGGGGCGGGCGACCGCGGCCTCCTCCGCGCACGGTCTCGAGGGCGGCGGGCTCGACCCCATGCTCCCACGCGGCTTCTACCAGGCGGGCTGCGGCACCTGTCACTCGAACCTGAAAGTTGGCTCGGCCCCACTCGTCGAGAAGGGGAGCGCCCTCGTCGAGAGCAGCCACTGTCGCGACTGCCACCGTGCCGGAGGGGCCAAGGGTGCCGCCGAGATCGCGGGGGGCGAACTGTCCACGATTGGCCTGCGCGGCTACCGGGCAGACTGGCACATCAAGCACATCGAGCACAGCTCGACCGCGCAGACGGGCCCCTGGGCGACCAGCTTCGCCCCGCTGGCGGACGACGAGGTGGTGGCCGTCGACGCGTTCTTGCAGGGGGAGGTGGGCGCGCCCCGGTTGATGGCCGCCAAGTCCTTGGTCTACGCACGCGGGTGTCTCGGTTGCCACCGCGTGGGTGGAGTCGGCGGCGACGACGGCCCAGATCTCTCCAACGAGGGCCGCAAGTCGGTGGTGGATCTCCCGTTCGCCCAGGTCACGGGACCACGCACGCTGGTGACCTGGCTGAAGCAGCACTTCCTCGATCCGGCGCGCGTGGTGCCTGGCAGCCAGATGCCGAAGCTCGGCTTCACCGAAGCCGAGACGGACCTGCTCACCCTGTATGTTCTCTCGCTGCAGACCCGGGCGATCCCCGAGGCGCTGGCGCCGCGGGACCGGGTCCGTGGCTTGCGGCTCGGGGAGCGGGACTTCGCCAGTGACGGACCCGCCCTGTTCGGGGTCTTCTGCTCAGCGTGCCATGGCCCGCGCGGGGAGGGACGAAAGTTCGCCACCCTGACCTCCGTGTTCCCGGCCATCGGCGAGGCCGAGTTCCTCGCGGTGGCGGACGACAACCTCTTGCGCAAGACCCTCATGAATGGGCGCCCCGGGCGGCGCATGCCGGCGTGGGGAACCAAGGACGGCGGCCTGCGGCCGATCGAGATCGATGCCATCATCGCCTTCCTGCGCGGCCTCGAGCCCAGGGCCCCGACCGCAGAGGAGGTCGAGGCGGCGCCGGTCGATCGGGCCGCCGGTGACGCGCTCTTTGGTCGGCTGTGCCGGCCCTGTCATGGTCCGGCGGGAGAGGGGAGCGCGGTGGCGCCGCCGCTGTCGGCGACCGACAACCCCGTCACGCACGATGACAATCGCATTTATGGAACGGTGACCATCGGCGTGGCGGGAACGGCGATGGGATCTTTCCGCCAGCTCGACGCGACCGCCCTGCATTCGCTCATCGCCACCGTCCGCGCGCTGCCCCCGGTGGCGACCAAGCGGGCCGGTTGGGTCGCGAAGCACGGCGACGCTGCAGCCGGGGCGGAGGTGTTCGGTCACCAGTGCGCCCGCTGCCATGGCGCCCGGGGCGAAGGGGTCGAGGCTCCGGCGCTGGCCAACCCGGCATTCCAGGCGGCCGCCACCGACGGATACCTGACCGCGACGATCCTGAGGGGGCGCGGAACGACCAAGATGCCGCACTTTGGGACCCCTGCCGCCGACCACCCCCTGCTCATTCCAGCCGCGGTCGCGGACGTGGTGGCCTTCGTGCGAACCCTGGCCAGCCACGGGCCCGGCCAGCGTCCGTGACGGTCCTGCATGCTCTACGGATTGCCGGCGGTCGTGCTCGAGCCCATGACGTAGACCCGCAGGTCAGCCAACGCCAGCTGGGTTCCTGTGGTCTTGTAGACCCGAAGGTACCGGTAGGCGTTCTTGTCGTGCTCGACATACCAGAACTTGTCGTTGTACCCGAGGTCGCCCCGATGCCCGAGCTCGTCGTGTCCGAAAGACAGAACGAGGGAAAAGTGTGCAATGCCGGGCGCTTGTCGGCACGCGGGGGCGAGCTTTACAGACGGGATCTCGGCGCGTAGAAGGGGCGAATGGGACGGACGGCGAAGACGGCGACAGCGGAGAAGTCGTTGCCGCTGCCGTTGCAGTTCTTGGCCGCGTGGATCGGGGATGAGGTTGGGAGAGCATCAGGCTCGGGTGATCGAGTACCAGCGGGCGGAGAACACGGCGCTGTTGGAGCGGCTGGGAAAGCACCGGCTCCGACTGACGGACGGTGAGCGCCGACGGCTGGCGATGCTGGTCAAGGAACTAGGCCGGAAGGCCTTGCAACAGGTGGCGACGATCGCAACACCGGACTCCATCCTGAGGTGGCACCGCGAGTTGGTGGCGGCGAAGTTCGACGGCAGCAAGAAGCGCGGACCGGGGCGGCCTCGGAAGGCCGAGGAGATCGTGCGGCTGCTACTCGAGATGGCGAAGCAAAACACGGGATGGGGCTATACGAGGCTGCGCGACGCGCTGAACAATTTGGGATACGAGATCGGGCGAACGACGGTCGAGCGGATCCTGAGGGAGCACGGCATCGAGCCTGCGCCGGATCGGAAGCGACAGTATTCGTGGTCGACATTCATCAAGGCGCACCTCGGCGTGATAGTAGGGATGGACTTCTTCACGGTGGAGGTGGTGACGGTGTTGGGACTGGTTCGGTACGTAATCGACATCGGGAGTCGGATGGTTGAGGTGGTGGGGCTGCCGAAATCCGCGCGGAGAGTGGATGAAGCAGATGGCGCGCAACCTGCTGGACGCGTACGACGGATTCCTGCGTGAAAAGCGTTACCTGATCCTGGACCGGG
>Ga0265318_10001317_pt1 | contig 14878 bp, 6 predicted proteins | sample 4821metaG_FD_192431 | JGI IMG/M metagenome (GOLD analysis project Ga0265318, IMG submission 192431) | Rhizosphere microbial communities from Carex aquatilis grown in University of Washington, Seatle, WA, United States - 4-8-21 metaG | ecosystem: Host-associated > Plants > Roots > Rhizosphere >... | reverse complement strand
GGCTGTCAAGGACAGGGCCTTTTGCTCGAACTCCTTCTGCTTTTCATCCCACTGGTGCTGGAGGTTTGAATTTTCCTCTAACTTTATCTTGAGGTCGTTTAAAAGGCTTTTCAGCCTGATTTCGCCGAACACATTCGATCCGCCTTGGGCGTCCCGGCGCAGGGCCGCGACCTTCCCCTCCAGCTTGGCGATCTCAGCCTGGGTCGCCTGCAAATCGGACTTGGTTTTATCCAATCCCTTGGCGCCGGAAAGGACCGATTCCTCGAATTCGGCCAATACCGAGGACCACCGGTCGTTGGACAAGGTTACCCCCGAACCGGATGGGGCGGATAGGGAGGAAGCCCCAGCCCTTGGTCCCAGCGGAAGGGTCAATAAGAAAACTAGGAAAAACCCCAGGCGGTTGCTCATTCTTTCAAGTCAACCTCGCTGTTGATGTCCGACAACAAGCCGTATTTTTTTAATTTATAAATGAGGGCCGTCCGGTTGATGTCCAGGAGTTTCGCGGCCTTGGTTTGAACATGCCCGGCCTTCTCCATCGCCTTGAGGATCAACTCCTTCTCATAGTTCTCCACCTTTTCCGTCAAGCTGGCGTCTTCCTTCAGGTAATGCAAATAATCGTCTTTTTGAAAAGTTTGGATATCCAGGGGAAGATTCGTGGGATATATCGTGTCCGAATCCGCTAAAACCACGGCCCTTTGGATGGCGTTCTCGAGTTCACGGACGTTTCCGGGCCAGTTATAACGCGTCATCAGATCCGAGGCCTTTTTATCGATTTTATTTATTTTCTTGTTGGCTTCCAGGCTGTACCTGGCCAGAAAATGGGAGGCCAATCGTTCCACGTCCTCTTTCCTTTCCCGGAGCGGCGGGACAAAGATAGGCACCACGTTCAGGCGGAAAAACAAATCCTCCCGGAAATGGCCCTTTTTAATCGCTTCCTCCAAATTTTTGTTCGTCGCGGCGATAACACGGACATCGGCGCGGATGCTTTCCGTTCCACCCACCCGCTCAAACTCCTTTTCCTGCAATACCCGCAGCAGCTTCACTTGCGTCGCGGGGCTGATGTCCCCGATTTCATCGAGGAAAATGGACCCTCCATTCGCCAGCTCAAACCGGCCGATTCTTTTGCCCGCGGCTCCCGTGAAGGAGCCCTTTTCGTGGCCGAAAAGCTCGCTTTCCAACAGTCCCTCCGCCAAAACAGCGCAATTGACCTTGATGAAGGGTTTCTCCTTGCGACGGCTGTTGAAATGAATGGCGTGGGCCACCAGTTCCTTACCGGTGCCCGAATCCCCCCGGATCAGGACGGCTGTATCCGTCGGGGCTACCTTTTCGATCAGTTCGTATACGGGCTGCATGCTGGAACTGTTTCCGACAATCCTTTTGTAGTTATATTGGTCGTTTAATTTTTCCCGGAGATACTTATTCTCGTATAAAAGTTTTTGCCTTTCGATCGCCTTATCCACCGTCAGCTTTACCTGCTCGGTCGAAAAGGGCTTGGTGATGTAGTCGTAGGCCCCCAGCTTCATCGCCTCAACGGCGGTTTCAATCGTTCCATAGGCCGTCATGATGATGACGACGATTTCCGTGTCGGATTCCTTGATCATTTTCAGGAGGGCCATGCCGTCCAGCTTCGGCATCTTGATGTCCGTGATCACCAAGTCCACATGTTTGGATTTTATGGTTTCCAGCGCCTTTTCCCCATCCTCGGCTTCCAAAATGAGATTTTGATCGCTTTCCAATGTTTGCTTCAATACCTTCCTCATGCTGGATTTATCATCGACTAGCAAGATGGTGCTCATTAAACCGCCTCCCTCTTTTTTTCAAACATCGGTAATATCATCAAAAATAAGGCCCCGCCCTCGGGCCGATTCGCCATCGAAACGGTCCCGCCCATGGATTCCAGTATTTTTTTCGTGATCGACAACCCCAGGCCAAACCCCTCGGTTTTCGTCGTAAAAAAAGGGGTGAAGAGCTTCTTGAAATTTCCCGGCAAAATACCTGGCCCCCTATCCAAAACCCAGACACCGCACCAATTGGCTTCCGTTTCCACCGGCACCAAATCCGTAAAACCCTTTTCCCTCAGGAAAGCGGACAATTCGGGCCTTGTAAAACTCTTGGAATGGATGGAAACCACCTCGTTCTTGGGAGAGGCTTGAATGGCGTTCAACGCCAGGTTCAGGAGGGCCCTCCGGAATTGCTCCACATCCAGGTAAAGGTCGATTTTTTCCTTTTCGTCGAAAAGAATCGTGATCTTTTTTTGCTCCGCTTCCTTCTCGATCAAGGGCAGGACGCCCTGGATGGCCTCGGTCAGGTCCACCTCCTGAGCCTCGATCGCCGTGGGTTTGGCGAAAACCAGGAAATTAGTCACGATCTTATTGAGGATCTCGATTTCCGAGGCGATGTCGGCGACCATCTCCTTGGCCTCCGGCTGGTTCCCTAATTTTTTTTGCAGGATCTCGGTGAAGCCCTTCATCGCCCCCAGCGGGTTCCGGATTTCATGGGCGATCCCCGCCGCGAGCTCGCCGATCGTCGCCATTTTTTCCGAGGTCTTGATCTGGGCTTGAAGCTTACGGAGCTGGGTCTCATCGGTGAAGATGATTTCCGTCCCGAGTTCCTGGGAATCGGCCCCCAAGAGTGGGGCGCTGCGAAGCCGGACCCATTTCGGGAATTCCTCCGAAAGGTTGACCTCCTTATTTTCCAAATGCTGCCGTTTCACATGGGCCGAGTGGATCGCGGTCAAAAAGCCCGCGTAAGCCGTAAAGGCGGTCCAGTAGGGCTGGCCCAATACCTTTTCCTGGGGCATTTCCAGGATTAAGGAGGCGGCCCGATTAAAGGTGGTGATATGGCCGTTCAAGTCCAGGACCAGGAGCCCGTTGGACATGCTTTCCAAAATATACTCATTGTGGCTTTGCAGCCTTTTGGTCATTTCGTTGAAGGCGTGGGCCAGGGCTCCCAACTCATTTCCCGAGGTGACCTCGATTCTTTGGCTGAAGTTCCCCTCGGCAATTTTTTGGGAAGCCTTCGCCATTTCCTCGATGGGGAAAATGAACCGGCGGCCGAAGGCGTAAAGCAGCCCCCCCATCAAAAGAAGGCATACCAGGCCGGAGGTAAAAAGGACCCGCGCGAATTGGTTCAACCCGCCGATAAATTTAGCGCTGGCCTCCACTCCCAGCACCGCGATGATTTTTTTATTCTTGTAAAGGGGGGCATAGCCGATCTTGTAGACGCCGCCGTCGCTTTCCGGGAACAAAATAGATACCGAGGGATAGCCTTTCATCGCCTGGGCAAAGGGCTCCGAATCCAAATCCTTCAGCCAATTATTTTCCTTAAAATCGTATTGGCCGTTCGCGTCCACCAAAACCCGGCCGTCCGGATCCAAGATGAAAATATTCTTGGCCTGGCTTTCCGCTTTTTTCCGCTGGAGGAACTCGCGGAAATTTTCATAGAGCTGGTTCTTGCCGTTCAAAAAAGGCAAAAACTCGGGTTTGGCCTCCCCCGCGGATAACCGCGCGATCGCCAAAAGCCTGTCGCCCATTTCCGCGTCAAAGGTTTTCTTTGAAAGGTAGTAGGTGAAAACACCGTAAAAAAACAGGATGACGATCCCCACAAAGAGGGTCCGGCTGACTAATTCGGCGAGAACGCTTCCGCGGAAATATGGGGATTTTTGCTTCATACCTGCCTCATGCCTGGATCCAGTGAAGTGGGCCGAAAGAACCATGTTTCGGATTGTCATTTTATTGACGCCCTGGTTGGATAATAGCACCTGGAGGGGGTTTTGTGAGAATTTTGACTATCCCAGGTTCCACACAAGCCTTTTAAGGGTGAAAAGCCTTAAAGAGATGGTGGGCCAGCTCTTTGGAAAAACCCGGTACGGAAGCTAAGTCTTCCAAAGGCGCTTCCTGGATCGCCTTGACCGATTCGAACCGGTTCAATAATGCCCTCAAGCGGGTGGGCCCGATGCCCTTGACGCTGGTCAACATGGAAGAGACGGCCTGGCGGTCCCGGATAATCCTGTGGTATCCCACGGCGAACCGGTGTGATTCATCCCGAATCCTTTGAAGCAAATGGCGGATTTTCAGATGACCCCTAAAATCCACCGCTTTTTCCCTGCCTGGAATAAAAACCTCCTCCTCCCGCTTGGCCAGCGAAGCCAACCCATATTCCCCTTCCAGTTCCTTCGATAGGACCGCTTGGACCGCCCCCAACTGCCCTTTTCCCCCGTCGATGAGAAACAAATCCGGGACGGGGTTGCCTTCCCTTTCCAATAAGCGCAGATAACGCCGCATCATTTCCTGGTGCGACCGGTAGTCATCCTGGCCCGCCACCTCCCTGATCTTGAATTTCCGGTAACGGCTTTTTTCAGGAACCCCATCCCTAAAAAAAATAGCCGATCCCACCGTAAAAGTCCCCTGCAGGGTGGAGATATCAAAGCAGGCGATGTTGCGGGGTATTTGGCGCAGTCCCAATAATTCTTGAAGGCCCTTCAGCAGATTTGTCTGTTGAACGTCCTCCTTCAAGGCCGAGAGGACGTTCTGCTCCGCCATCCCCATTAAATCAACCCGAACCTGCCCCTGGGCCTTGGCCAGCTTCACGGGTTTTTCCCTATTTTCTCCCAGCCAGGCGGCGAGGGAAGGATCCAAATCCCAGTCCGAGGGCACCACCACCTCGTCCGGAATGAAAACACCGGGGGCGTAATATTGCCGCAGGAAAAGGGGAAGGACCTCTTCCAAGGGCTGCTCAAGCTCGTTTTCCAGGGTTAGTTTGATGTGCTCCACCACCTTCCCCTGCCGGACTTGCAGCACCGACGCCAGGACCTTGCCCAATCCAAAGGCCAGGGCTATCACGTCCATATCGGTTTTTTCCGGACCGATCATCGCGTAACCGTTTTGCATCTGCTCAATCGAGGCCAATAGATCCCTGCTCTTGGCGGCTTCCTCAAATTCCTGGCGCCCGGCCGCCCGGAGCATCTCCTCCTTGACGTACCTCATCAATTCCTCATGTTTCCCCTCCAGGAACCACTGGACCCTTTGGACAAGGGGGCGGTATCCCTTGGCGTCAACGGCGCCGATGCAGGGGGCGGGACATTGCTTGATCTGGTAGCTCAAGCAGGCCCTTTCCAAACGGCCGTCGATCTCGATGTCGCAGTCCCGGATATTGAAATAGCGGTAGATCATCTTGACGATTTCCCGCAGTTTTAGGTTGGGATAGGGCCCGTAATATTTGGAGCCGTCGCTGGAGGGACGCCGGGAGATCAGCACCCGTGGAAAATCCTCGGTGACGGTCAACTTTAAATAGGGGTAGCTCTTATCGTCCCGAAGCACCACGTTATACCTGGGACGGAAGCGTTTGATGAGGTTGCTCTCGAGTAAAAAAGCCTGATTTTCATCGGCCGTTAAAATATATTCCAACCGATGGGCTTGGGAAACCAAGGCCCTGATCTTGGGAACCTCCTGGTTGTTCCGGTTGAAATAAGAGGCGGTTCTTTTCCTCAGGGAAACGGCCTTGCCAACGTAAAGCACCGCGTCCTGGGCGCTTTTAAATAAATAAACCCCGGGGGAGTCGGGAAAGGATGCGCTTTCCTTTTTCAACCGGTCAAATTTAGTTTCAGCGGATTCGGCGTCCATTTTTACCCTCGAGGCTGAACTCAAACCGGATGTTTGATCCGCTCCCGCAATTGACGGATTTGGTCCCTGAGACCCGCGGCTTTCTCGTATTCGTACTTCTGGGCGAGTTCCATCATTTCCCTTTCCAGCGCCACGATCTTTCGGGGAATCGCCTCCGGGATCAGGTAGGCCTCGTCCTTTTCCGCGGCCACCGGGATCGTGTAATAATCAGCCTCATAGACGGTCGTCAGCAGCTCCCGGATTTGCTTCTTGATCGTGGCGGGGGTAATGCCGTTTTTACGGTTGTAGGCTCCCTGGACCTCCCGGCGGCGCTTGGTTTCAGCGATGGTTTTCCGCATGGATTCGGTTTCCTTGTCGGCGTAAAAAATAACCCTCCCCTCCACATTACGGGCGGCCCGCCCCGCGGTCTGCAGGAGGGAGACTTCGGACCTCAAAAAACCTTCCTTATCCGCGTCCAATATGGCCACCAGGCTCACCTCCGGCAGGTCCAGCCCCTCCCGCAGCAAATTCACGCCGATGAGGACGTCATAGGTCCCGAGGCGGAGGTCCCGGATGATCCGGATCCGGTCCAAGGTCTCAACATCCGAATGGAGGTAGGCGACCTTGACGTCCAATTGTTTTAAGTAGCTGGTCAGGTCCTCGGCCATTTTTTTAGTCAAGGTCGTCACCAAAACCCGCTGGTTCTTTTTGACCCGCAGCCTTATTTCGCCGATAAAGTCGTCCACCTGGGAAACCGCGGGTCGAACCTCGATTTCCGGGTCCATGAGTCCGGTCGGACGGATCACCTGCTCCACCACTTCCCCTCCCGAAAATCTCAGCTCGTCTTTCGAGGGAGTGGCCGACACGTAAATAACCTGGCCCACTTTTTCCTGGAATTCCTCGAACCTCACCGGGCGGTTGTCGAAGGCGCAAGGCAGGCGGAATCCGTATTCCACCAAATTTTTTTTTCGGGCGAAGTCGCCGTTGTACATGGCCCGCAATTGGGGCAGGGTGACGTGGGACTCATCAATGAAGGTCACGAAATCCTTGGGGAAATAATCCAGGAGGGTAAAGGGCGGCTGGCCCGGCTTTCGGCCGTCAAAATGCCGGCTGTAATTCTCGATCCCTTGGCAATAGCCCATTTCCTCGATCATTTCCAAGTCGTACATGGTGCGCTGTTCCAGGCGCTGGGCCTCCACCAGCTTATCCGCCTTTTTCAACTCATGGAGGCGCTCCCGCAACTCCTCCCGGATGTTGTGGAGGGCTCCCTGGATGACCGATTTGGGCATCACGTAATGTTTCGCGGGATAGATGGCCAGGACCTTCCGGCGGTTTAAAATCCGTCCCGTGACCGGGTCCACCTCGCAAATTTTCTCAACCTCATCCCCAAAAAACTCCAACCGGAAAGGGTTTTCGCCGTAGGCGGGAAAGATCTCAACCACATCGCCCTTCACGCGGAATTTGCCCCGGCTAAACTCGATGTCGTTGCGGGCATACTGGATTTCCACCAGGTCTTTCAACAGCTGTTCCCTTGGGGTTTCCTGGCCCTCGCGGACGACCAAATGCATTTTTTTGTAATGCTCCGGCGATCCAAGCCCATAGATACAGGAGACGGACGCCACGATGATCACGTCCCGCCTCTCCTGAAGCAGGGCCGTCGCCTCCAGCCGGAGGCGGTCCAGCTCCATGTTGATGGAGGCGTCCTTCTCGATGAAAGTATCGGTGTGGGGGATGTAGGCTTCCGGCTGGTAATAATCATAGTAGCTCACGAAATAGGCCACGGCGTTCTTGGGAAAAAACTCCTTGAATTCGCTGTAGAGCTGGGCCGCCAGGGTCTTATTGTGGGAGATGATCAGGGCCGGCCGTTGAACCCTCTCGATGACATGGGCCATGCTGAAGGTCTTGCCCGAACCGGTCACCCCCAAAAGGGTTTGGTGGGCCGATCCCCTTTTTAAATTACTCGTTAGTTTTTCAATGGCTTGGGGCTGGTCGCCGGTCGGTTTAAAATCAGAAACAATCTCGAAATCCATGGAGGCATTGTGGGATACCTCATCTTCGATTTCAAGCCGGCAATTCAAGAATTGCCGTCCCGCCTCGCTCGTTCCGGCGGCGCAATCCGCGGAAGCCATCCCGCGCACCAAGGGCAAAAAAAAGGCCCTCCACTGGGAGGGCCTCGGCGCTGTTCAGCTTGGTTTTTACCTTGCGGGTCTAATAGAAATAGAGATTATCGACAAAGAGGTCGGCATTGGCCCCTGGCGTCGCGTTATCCGCTTCCCAGGTGACCCCAAAGACTTTGGTCTTGTCCCAAGTCACAGGCGGGCCAAATCCCTGCTGGACCAGATTCCCGGCGCCCGACAGGAGCGGTACCGTGTATTGAACCCAGCTGGTCGTGATGGTTTTCTGGATCTGGTAATGGTCGCTGCAATTGGAGGATGTCCCGCAGCTTCCGCCATCCGCGATCGCGGTCGTCAAGGGAAGGGGAAACTGGACCCGCCAAAGGGCTGCCGTCCCGGCCCCGATCTTGGCGTAAAATTTTACGCCCGTATAGCTGGTCAGGTCATAGCTTTGTTTGGGCCCGCCGTTGGTGTTGATAAAGTCAAAACCCATGCCCACGAAGGGACAAATCTGGTAGCTGCCAGTGCTCACGGGATCGCTCGCGGTGCAGGCCGGTCCCACCGCGCCCTTCAACTCGGCGCAATTATTCGAAAGATAACCAGGGGCGGACATCACAAAGGTATTGGTGACGCCGTTCGTCCAGGGGCTGCTTCCGCTGGTGCCCGTATTGGCTGAACTTTGCCCCCAGACGATCGTGGTTCCGGCCGGGACCGTTCCCACGTTCAAGACTGTCCCCGTTTTTAGCAGGGTGATGGGGTTGCTCGCGGCCGTTTCCCCTCCCACAACCGTCAGCGGTTTGGAGGATAACACGATGGGGGTATTCACAATACCGGATCGGTACTGGTCCAAGAAACAATACCAAAAGCCGTCCCTGCCGTTCTGCACGCTGATTTGATTGTCGTTATCCTCCATCGTATCGATGAGCAGGGGATCCGGGGTGGGAGTCGAGGTGAAGGGCGGCGGGGCCGGGGCGTTGGTAAATTGGAAATCATCGACCTCCAAATCATAGGCCGTATTCTGGGTTGTCAATTTCCATGAAAAGCTGAGGGCCGTGGAGGGATCGAACATGTGCCCAGGCGATCCCCAACCTTGGCTTCTCATACGGTTGAAAAAGACGGTCACGGGCTGCCAACTGGTCGTCACCGTTACCGTCACCCCGGCCGTATCGTTGGTCGAACTGGTGGTCGAGTCCGAAACGCCGAACCAAACCTGGGTGGTGGCGGCGTTGCCTTTAATATAGAAAATGAACCCGGTGGCGCTGGGAACGTTCGACGAAATGCTGTAGGAGGCTTGCGGCGCCAGGAAATCCCCCTGGAGCGAGGCGAAGATGGGGATATTCACAGGGTCCGCGGTCGTACCGGTGGTTCCCGTAATGATCGCGGCGTTAGGGGAGCCGTTGCCGGGCCCTCCCAAGGTAAAGGGCGAGCCGGGGGAAATGGAGGAGCCATTCGTATCGGCGACGCTGTACCAGACCCCGGACAAGTTCGCGGAAGTGCCGGTCACGTCGGCCGCGCCGCCTTCCTCAAAATCAGCGATGATGTAGGGATTCGGCGGAGTCGGCGTCACCGAGGGGGTATTGGTCGGGGTCGAGGTGACCGTCACGGTGGGAGAAGAGGTGGCCGTATTGGAAATGGTCGGGGTCGGGGTGTCGGAGGGGGTCATGGTGGGGCTTCCCGGGGTATCGGTAATGGTGTCGGTGGGGCTGTTGGTCGGCGTATCGGTTGGGCTAGGCGTCGGTGAATTGGTCGGAGTATTGGCGCTGGTGGTGGTGGGGCTGTTGGTAGCGGTCGGGGTCGGCGTCACGGCGGGGATAGGGGTGGGGGTTGGTACAATAGCCGGCATCACCGCGAGCTGGCGGGTACAGCCAAAAACCAGCGCTAAACCGACGAAGCTGGCCAAACCCAATCCACCCACAAATCGCCGCCATGAATTCATCGGTCTTCCCCCTCGGATTTGGAGTACTACGGTATTACCGGCAAAAGAAATGCCAAGTCACGGAAATCAATTCAGCGCAAAAAGCGTTTTATCCGTCTGAAGCGGAGCCTATCTTAGCGATCAAAGGGCGAAACTGTCAATTAAACGTAAATCCTTGTTTGGTTTTTGACGAAAAAACCGGTTTCACGCGGCCGGGAATTCACGGCTCAAAACCGTTTTCCCCTGGTTGCTTTACATGCCCTTCAAGCGCAGGAGGTCCCGTAACTTTTCCCGCACGTCCTCATTGTGGGGCTCATCATTCAATATCCGCTCATATATTTTTAGGGCCTCAACATAAAGGCCCTGCTTCGAGTAGATATCCGCCAAGGTCTGTCGGATAAAGGGATCCTCGAGGACTTCCGGGGAGGCCAAGGGGACGGCCGAGCCAACCGTCTCCACAACGGCCATCCTTTCGGGCGCCGCCGGGGAGGATGGGGGCGGTTGGCTTTTCGTTTCTTTCTCTTTCTCTAAGCGAAGCCGTTCCATCCCCTGGTGGATTTCCTGGTTGATTTTGGCGCGGGCCATCTCCTGGTCGCGCTTTTGCAGGGCATATTGCCGCCGCTCCTCCTCTTCCTTCCGCCTTTGCTCTTCCTCCTGCTGAAGGGCCGCTTTGAGCTGGGAGTCCTTCTCGCTCTTTTCCCTCATTTCCCTCTCGACCTGTTCCCGAATCCGCTGCTCAAAGGAGCTCTTGGTCTCCTCCAACTCGGCCTTTAAGCGGTTGTAAGAATCGTTTTTTTCCTTCTCGAGGATGTCCCTTTCCAGGGAGAGTGCCCTTTGTTTTTCCTCGTACTCACGGGCCAGCTGCAGCCGTAATTCCCCTTCCTTCGACTTTTGGACCTGCTCCAAAAGTTTGGATTCCAATTCCTGCTTCAGCTGCAACTGCTCGAGTTCCCTTTTACGCTCAAATTCGCGCTGGTGCTCCTGAACGACCCTGGCCTGCTCCTCCAGTTCCCGACGCATCTGCTCCCGCAATTCCTTTTCCAACTCGGTTTTAATTTCCTCGGGGGAGGGATATTTCTCGGCAGGTTCCATGGAACGGGCGACCAAGGCGTAGACCTGCTGCAGCCTTATCCGGATATCGGGCAGATCGGGCCAACGCTTGAGCATATCCAGGTAAATGTCGATGGCTTGCTCATAAAATCCTTTTTCCGTGAAGGCTTCGGCCTGGGCGAGGTGGCCGGCCTGCTGTTCCGCTTCAACCTGGGCGACTTCCTCCGGCGAGGGGCCGGCCGGCGCCGCGGCCTCCGGCTCGGCGCTGACCAAATGCTGGTCCAGGGCGTATCGCTTCACGGCCTCGTTTTGGGGGTCCAATTCCAGGATGGTTTGGCGGACTTCCCGGGCCTCGTCCAATAGGTCCTCGTTAAAATAAACATCCAGGATTTTAACGTAGACGCCCACCGCGTCCTGCGTTTGGTTCAGCCGTAAAAAAACCAGGGCCAGGTACTTGAGGGCGCCCACATGGGAATCCTGCTGCTTTAGGAATTTCTCGAAGGCGGTCCGGCTTTCAGGGTATTTTTGCTGGTTGAAGAAAATGACGCCCAAGTGATAAAAGGTATTTTGGTCCCCCAGCTCGATGGCTTTCTGGGCCGCCTCTTCCGCCTTGCCCATGTCATTTTTGCTGATGAATATCTCGATCAGGTCCTGAAGGCTCTTCAGGGCCGAGGGCACCTGCTTGGCCTTGATGAAGAGGTCGACCAATTTCTCGCGGGCCTCGATGTTGAGGGGATCGATCTCCGTCACCGCCTGCAGCACTTCCGCCAGCCGCCCCGTCTGGGTATCCGTATCCAACCCCATGGCGAAACCCATGAGGGTCTCCACCGCCTCAAACTTTTGGCCCTTTTTCATCAAGAGCTTGGCGTACTGCAGGTTGGCGTCCATGCGGTTGGGTTCGGCCTTCAAGACCGAGCGGTAGATCTCGGAGGCCTTCTCCACGTCCTGATCTTCCATTTGAACGGCGCGGGCCAGGTATTTATCGATGAGATTCTTGACGGCGTTCAGGAGGTCCGGGTCATTGGGAACCAATTTCAGCATGCGCTTATAAACCTGCAGGACCTTATCAACCTGGTTTTTTTGGTCGAAACCCTGGGCCACCAGGTCGTATTGCTGGAGGGCTTCCTTGGCGTCCCCTTTTTTGGCGTAGATATCCGCCAGCATATTGTGGACATTGAGGTCTTTGGGGTCTAAATCGGCGAGCTTGTGGTACTCTTCGATGGCCCTATCCCAATCACCTTTTTGGTAGTAGGAATAGGCGGTTTTGATGAGGACGGCTTTATCTTCGGACACCGCGGGAAGACTCCTTCAGGGGAAACCCAGCCCACTTCCTTTTTGAGGCATCCCATAAAAAAAGTGGAAAAACAATTTAACATAGCCCTTTTCTTAGGCCAAGGGCTTTGTCAAAACGCCGGTTTCCCCCGAATCCCGGGAAAGCCGCCTGTTTATTTGGCGGGAGTCATTTCAAAGCAGGTGATGGAATAGGGCGGAAAAGTGTATTCAAAGCGGTTTCCGACCGCCTTGGCGGCCTTCAAGTGGGCCGGTCCGGAATTGATGACCGCCCGGTACAAATTCTCGCTCCACTGGTACTCCTTGGAGCTCAACTCGTAAATGTCAAGCTTCACCTTGCCCTTGAGACCGCCTCCCAGGTTCAAAGAGGTTTTAAAGGTGGCTTTGGGGTTCTTGTTGATCACTAAGACGTATTTCTTCCCGCGGGCCGTGCTGGCGTAGGCGGAAAGGTCGTCCGTGTTGGAGACGGCCTGGTAAAGGGTATTTCCAAAATAATGTTCCAGCATAAACAGCGCCCAGTAATGCGCCCTCGGCGCGTAAGGCCGGTCCGGGTCTCCGGTGGGGTCGAGCATTCCATGGCCCCCGCCTTGCCCCGGCTTTTGGGTGAACATGTCCCAAATGTTCGTTTGGTTGACGCCCCACAACATCATCTGGGCTAGGTAATCGGCGCAGAAAATGCCGTTGACCAGCTTGGCGGTCGTGGAGTTCTCGTCCCCCGAGTTCCACTCGCTGACGGCGATTTCGATATCCTGGTAGCGGTTCGGGATATTCTTCTTGATCGCTTCCCGGATCTTGGGGATATATTCGGACCAGAGGCTGGTTTTGGAAAGGAGGTTGGAATCGCTGTCGTTGCTCCAGTAGGGATAGCTGTGGACGGAGACCACGTCCACGTAGTCCCCGCATTTTTCCAGGAAACCTTCCACCCACCAGGGCGAAGTCTCGGGAGCCAGCCAGGGCGAACCCTCCTTCCGCTCGTGGTTTTGGACCTGGGCCGGGGTCGGTCCCATGATTTTAATGTCGGGATACTTGGCCCGGATGGCCTTGGCGAATTCCAGGTAATGCTGGCAATAGTTGTCGATGACGGTCCAATATTGCCCCTGACCGTCGTGCTGTAGGTCCGCCTCGTAATCGGGCTCATTGCCCAATTCCACGTACTTGATCTTCAATCCCTGAGCCTTCGCGTCCGCGATCCAATCCATCATGTTTTGGACATCCATCGTCATGATGTTGGCGATCAACAGCATTTCACCGTTCGGCAGTCGCTTGATGAAATCCACCATCTGCGGCCAGCCAAAGGGCCAGGTGGTCTGAGGGGTCTTGCCGTCTTTTTGCAGGGACACGCTGGTCTTCCACTGCCAAATGTTGCCATAGGCCCCGCCGGGAACCCTTATATAGGATGAGATGTCGCCCATCTCCTTCATGGCCGCGGGGTCGGTGAAGCATTTGGGGTCATGCCAAGCGGCGATATTGTTCCCGAACATGTAATGGGGATTGAAAGTCCGGATTTTTTTGTCGAAAAACACGTCCACCACCGCTTTTTTGAGGACGGCGGTGTCCGGCTCCAGAACCACGGTCCAGCTGTTGTCCTTACCGGAGCCGACTTGCACGGTTTTTTTCTGGGATTTGTAACCGGGAGCGAAAACCTCCGCCGCGTACTCGTCCTCGGGAAGATCCATTTTAAAGGTGCCGTCGGATTCGGTCTTGACCAGTTTTTTCGAAATAGCGACGTCCGCCCCGGCAATGGGATTGCCGGCCTTGTTGGTCACCTTTCCTTTAAGGGACGCAGGAGCCCCCTTTTGGACCCCCCGGATGTTATCAAGGATGATGGAGCCGGTAATGGGACCGCCGGAGTTAAAGATGAAAAAGATATTGTTGACCCCGCCCTTGAACTGGCTCGAATCCACGTCGGCCTTGACGTGGTTCCAACCCTCTTTCATCTTGACCTTGATCGCCTGGTCGAAATTGTTCGCGGGGCTTGAGGTCGTCACGAAAATTTCAGCGTAATTGGCCTTGTCCAAGCTTCCCTTGGGGTAATAGGCGTCAAAGGTGATCGTCTTGAAATTTTCCCATTGGTTCGCCATGGGGACGGACGAGCAGGTCGCCAGGTTTTGGTTCCAGCCCTGGGAGCCGTCGGTGTCGACGCGAAGCGCCCCGCTTCCCTCGGAAACGGTCGTGGACTCCGCCGAGACTTTACCCTCAAAACCGCCGACATCCCCGTTGAAACCCCAGATCTGGGTGCCAAGGGTGGAGGCGTCCTTCTTGCCGGCCATGGGATCCATTTCCACCGATTGGGCCCCCGGCATGGCTTGTTTACCGGCCGTATTGACGAAAACCGTGTCGCCTTTGAATTGAAGCGATCCCCACCCGGAAGGGTCCTGCCAGCTCTTGTCCTGCTGGGACCAGGCCAATTGAAGCGCCCTGGTCTTGGAGGTCGGGCCCACGTCATCCACGGCGATATCAAACCCGACGGCCTTGCCGGGACCCATGTCGAGCTTGTAGAAATAAACCAAGGGGATGGAAAGCTCCATCGTGTAGCCGCCGGTGGTCAATTTCGTCGCGATTTTGGCGCCGGGAATGTCGCCCTTGTCCGTCACGCTGTAAACTTCCGCGCCTTCCCCGCCTTTGCCCGGCGAAACGACAATTTGGACGTCCGTCGGCGAATAGGATTTCCTCTGGGGGTTTGAGCTGTCCGTCCCGAAATAAATCTCGAGCGCGTCACCATTGTAAATGTCCGCGGCGTTCATGGTGTTGAATTGGGGGTTTTTGCTGGTGATGTCGGCGCCGATATAAAGGTTGGTTTTGTCGTAGGTGATGTGGACGCGCGCGCTGGCGAGATCCGGCCCCGTCCAATCGCCCGCTCCCACCACCACGTTTTCTTTTTTATCCAGCGTGATCACAGCGGGGGAGGT
>Ga0265318_10001315_pt1 | contig 14882 bp, 14 predicted proteins | sample 4821metaG_FD_192431 | JGI IMG/M metagenome (GOLD analysis project Ga0265318, IMG submission 192431) | Rhizosphere microbial communities from Carex aquatilis grown in University of Washington, Seatle, WA, United States - 4-8-21 metaG | ecosystem: Host-associated > Plants > Roots > Rhizosphere >... | reverse complement strand
GGGTGGAGCTGCCGGCGAACTCCGTCGAGGTGATCACCCTCGCGCCGGCCGGCTGAGCGGACGCGATCACCCTCGCGCCGGCCGGCTGAGCGGACGCGATCACGCTCGCGCCGGCCGGCTGAGCGGGTCGAGCACGTAGATCCGCACGCCGAGGCCGGGAAACGCCGAAGCGGCGAAGGAGGCCACCGAGTAGCGAACGCCGCGGTATGTGAGCGGTCCGCTGACGGGCACCGTGCGCGGGCCGGCGAAGCTTCCCGCGAGCTGGCGGGCGCCGGCGCGAACGAGCACCGCCGCGCCGGTCAGGGCGCTTGCGAGGATCGCGTAGCCGGCCGCGCTCTGCACCGCGAACAGCGCGCTGCCGACAACGGCGCCGGAGGCGTCGCGGATCGTCCGGCGCAGCGGCGCGAGCAGAGGCTTGCGCGTGCCGACATCGGCGACGAGGCGGCCGCCGGCGCTCACGCGAAGGCGTGCGAACCCGCCGCCGGCGACGATCCCCGCGACGATCCTGGCGGCGCCGGCGAAGTCGCGCGCAGCGAGCGCCGGCGGCAGCGCCGGATCGAGCGCGAGCGTCTTCAACGCCGGCCGCACCGGCGGGCCATTGAGGGACTCCAGGTACGCGCGCTCCGCAACGCCGGCCAGCACGCCGGCGGCGACCTGTCCGCAGGCGGCGCGCGCAAGCGCCGGCGGCGGAGCGCGGAACAGGAGCCAGATGTCCAGCGTGCCCGACGGGAAGCGCCCGTCGCTGAAGCGCTTGACGAGATAGCGGACACCGCCGATTCTGACCGACCCGGCGGCCGGCAGGTTCACACCGCGAAGCCCGATGTCGCTCATCACGGTGCGGCTCTGGTAGCGGATCACGCTGCGGCCGCCGACGAGACGCTCGACGAGCTTGCGGTAGCCGGCCTCGTCCTGGACCGACATGACGAACGTCCCCACCACGCGGCCGCCCAGGCGCAGCGAGCCGGTGACGGGAGCGAGCACGAGTGGGCCGCCGAGGTCGTCGAGCACGAGTCCGGCGCGCAGGACCCGCAGACGCACGATGTGCTCGTGGTTGTAGACCAGTGCATGAACCTCCGTGCGCACGGCGGCCACATCATCCGCGGCCACCGCTGCGATCAGGGTCTGATCGCCCTCGATCGTGCTCAGGGCCACCCCCGCGCCGTGGCCGACGTGCTCGCCCGTGTTGATCTGGCGGGCGACGGCGAACGCGGTCGCGAGGTAGGTGCGGTCGGTGGCGCCGCCGCAGGCCGCCTTCGCCGAGCCGCCACTCGCGCCGATCACAAGCAGCGCCGCGATCGCCACGATCGCCGCCGCGGCCAGCAGCGACGTGGCGGTGCGGGCGCGCGCTGACATGCCGCGACACCGTAGCGCGGGGCGCCCAGGCCAAGCCGCCGCCCCAAAATTCCGGAAGGTGCGGAACCGCGCCGCGATGACCTCCGACCGGCGTTCTATGGTGCTGTCGATGGCCGGGGTATCTCGGAGCGATCGCCTTGACGGCGCGCATGCGTCGGCGCAGCGCGCACGCCGCGGTGGCTGGTTCTCCCGGGCCATCGAGGAGCCGCGTTGCGAGGACCAGGAAGCCGAGGTTTGGGCGGCGCTGTACGCACGGCCTGACACACCCGAGCGCACGGTGCGCCGGGTTCAGCCGATGGAGCCCCCCAAGAGCGTCGACTGGATCGGTCCCGCCGAGCATGAGTGGATCGATCCGGTCGGGCGCGATGAGCGCGCCGCGCGGATCGAGAGCGCACCGCCCGGCGAACGGGCTGCGCCGCACCGCGGCGCCCAGGAAGGGCCGGCCGGGCCGGAGGGTGAGCCCGAGATCCGGATCGAGCGGGCGGAGCGAGCCTGGGACCGTCCCGCCGCCTGACGCTGCGCCCGAGCTCCAAGCGACCTCCCAGCCGACACTCAGCAAACTCCCAGGCACGAGCGCCACAATCCCCGCATGAACGCGGTGGAAGAGCGGGCGCGAGCGACCGACGAGAAGGTTCGCGTGCTCGTCGTCGACGACGAGCCCAACATCGTCGACGTGATCTCGATGGCGCTTCGCTTCGAGGGATTCGAGGTCGAATCCGCCGGCAGCGGCGCCGACGCGATCGCCGCGGTAGCCGCACACCGCCCGCAGCTGCTCGTGCTGGACGTGATGCTCCCGGACATCGACGGCTTCGAGGTCGCGCGGCGCCTGGCCGCCGCACGGGCCGAGGTCCCGATCGTCTTCCTCACCGCGCGTGATTCGACCGAGGACATCGTGCACGGGCTGACGCTCGGTGGCGACGACTACGTCACGAAGCCGTTCAGCCTCGAGGAACTCGTCGCCCGGATCCGCACGATCCTGCGACGCACGGGCCTGACCGAGGAGACCGGCGCGAAGCTCACATTCGGCGAGCTCGAGCTGGATGAGGACACCCACGAGGTCGCGCGCGCCGGCATGCCGATCGAGCTGACCGCGACGGAGTTCAGGCTGCTGCGGTACCTGATGCTCAACCCGCGCCGTGTGCTGACCCGGGCCCAGCTGCTCGATCACGTCTGGAACTACGACTTCGGCGGCGACGCCCGCGTGCTCGAGACCTACATCAGCTACCTGCGTAAGAAGATCGACGACGGAGGACCGTCGATGATCTACACGGTGCGCGGGGTCGGCTACTCGCTGCGGCTGCCGCGAGGCTGAGCCCGCGATGTCGCTGCGCGCGCGGCTGCTGATCGGGCTGATCCTGCTGACCGCGGCGGGCCTGCTGATCGCCGGCTTTGTCACCTACGCCGCGGAGCGCTCGTTCCTGGTCTCGCGCGTCGACCAGCAGCTGACCGACAACGTCAACAGCTTCGAGGACGTGCTCGACCACCAGCTCGGGCTCGTCACGGCCGGCCCGGGCGGCGCCGGCGGCCAGCCCCTGTTCCCCCAGGCCGGCCCCGGGCCGGGCGCCGGTGGTCCCGGGCCCGGCACGAGGGTGCTTCTGCCCGGAGGCACCTACGGGATCTACGAGGCGGCGAACGGCCGCATGCACCGCTACGAGGTCCCGCCAAGCCAGGCCGCCCCGAAGCTCCCCGCGAGGATTCCGCTCAGCACCGCGGGACACATCCGCCTGACCACGGTCAACTCGGTCGCCGGCTCGGGCCTTCAGTACCGCCTGCTCGCCAAGTCGAGCGAGACGGGTTCGGGCACGCTGATCATCGCGGTGCCGCTCAGCGACGTCAGCCAGGCGCTGACGCGCCTTCGCAACGTCGAGGCGGTCGTGATCGCCGCGGTGCTGCTGGCGCTCGCCGCCTTCGCGTGGCTGCTGATCCGCGTCGGGCTGCGGCCGCTTGACCGGATGGGCGACACCGCTGGCGCGATCGCGGCCGGCGACCTCTCGCGCCGCGTCAGCCCGGCCAACGCGCGAACCGAGGTCGGCCGGCTCGGACTGGCCCTGAACGCGATGCTCGGGCAGATCGAGCAGGCCTTCGGCGAACGCCAGGCCAGCGAGGATCGCCTGCGGCGTTTCCTGTCCGACGCCTCGCACGAGCTGCGCACGCCGCTGACGTCGATCCGCGGCTACGCCGAGCTCTTCCGGATGGGCGCGACGGCCGGCAGCGCCGACACCGAGAAGGCGATGGCGAGGATCGAGGAGGAGGCGACGCGGATGGGGATCCTCGTCGAGGATCTGCTCGCGCTCGCCCGCCTCGACGAGATGCCGGAGAGCCGGCGCGATCCGGTTGACCTCGAGCCGCTTGCGCGCGACGCCGCCGACGACGCTCGCGCGGCCGCGCGCGAGCGCGAGGTGACGGTGACCGTGAGCGGCGACCACATCGTCAGCGGCGACCCCTCGCAGCTGCGCCAGGTGCTCGCGAACCTGATGCGCAACGCGCTCACGCACACGCCGGCGGCGACGCCGATCGAGCTGTCGGTTTCGGGCGAGGACGCCACCGTGCGGATCGACGTCCGCGACCATGGTCCGGGCCTCCCCGACGGAACCGGCGACAGCGTCTTCGAGCGGTTCTGGCGCTCCGAGACCGGGCGCGAGCGCGGCAAGGCGGGCGCCGGACTCGGTCTGGCGATCGTCGCCGCGATCGTCGAAGCTCACGACGGCCACGTCAGCGCCGCCAACGCGCCGGGCGGCGGGGCCGTGTTCACCGTCGTGCTTCCCGCCGCGAGCGCCGGCGAAGCCTGACGTCTGCGGCGGCCGGCCGGTCCTGTGGCGGGGGGCCGCAACGCGCGGTCGATGACCCGCGCCGAAAGGCGCGCCTGAAACTAGGACGCCGCCGCGATCACGGCGGGCGCGCCGAACTCGACCAGGCAGGCAGGCAGCGCGACCGAGCGGTCGTCGCGCTGGTGGTTCTCCAGCAGCGCGATGATCGTGCGCCCGACGGCCACCGCGGTGCCGTTGAGCGTGCAGGCGGTGACCGGCCGCCCGCCGCCGTCGCCTCGCACGCGGATATCGAGCCGGCGCGCCTGGAAGTCGGTCGTGTTCGAAGCGGACGTCAGCTCGCGATAGCGCTCCTGGCCCGGCAGCCACGCCTCGCAGTCGTACTTCTTGGCCGCCGAGGCGCCGAGGTCGCCGACGGCGATGTTGACGACGCGGTAGGGGATCTCGAGCTCGGCGAGCAGCGCCTCCTCGATCGCGAGGATCCGCTCGTGCTCGGCCGCGGCCTCCTGGGCGGTGGTGAAGACGAACATCTCGACCTTGTCGAACTGGTGCACGCGGAAGATCCCGCGCGTGTCCTTTCCGGCCGCCCCGGCCTCGCGGCGAAAGCACGACGAGAAGCCGGCGTAGCGGCGCGGCAGCGTCGCGGCGTCGAGGATCTCGCCCGCGTGCAGGGAGGCGAGCGCCACCTCGGAGGTGCCGACGAGGAACAGCTCGTCCGCCGGCAGGCTGTAGATCTGCTGCTCGGTGTCGGGCCACATGCCGGTGCCGAAAAGAGCCTGCTCGCGCACGAGCACGGGCGGGATCACCGGCTCGAAGCCCTGCGCGCGCAGCCGCTCGAGCGCCCAGCGCACGAGCGCCAGCTCGAGCATCACCAGATCGCCCTTCAGGTAGGCGAAACGCGAGCCCGACAGGCGGGCGGCGGCCTCCATGTCGATCAGCGCCCCGGCGAGCTCGAGGTGATCGGCGGCCGGCCCGGGGCGCGGCTCGCCGGCCGTGCGGATCACGGTGTCCTCATCGGCGGCGTCGGGCGCCGGCAGGTTCGGCAGGACGATCATCGCCGCGTGCAGCCGCGCGTCGATATCGGCGAGGTCGGCCTCGAGCTGCTTCTCGCGGTCGCCCACCTCGCGCATGCGGGCGATCGCCGCAGCCGCGTCGCCGCCCTCACGCTTCAGCCGCGCGATCTCCTCGGAGGCCTGGTTCTTGGCGGCGCGCAGCGACTCGAGCTCCGGCAGCGCGCCGCGGCGGCGAGCGTCGAGCTCGAGGACCGCGTCGATGCCGGCGGCGACGCCCTCGCCGCGCCGAGCCAGGGCGGCGCGAACGGCGTCGGTGTCTTCGCGGATCAGCCGGAGGTCGAGAACCGCAGGCTCCCAGCGTGGTCCGGCATCAGCCCGAGCAGGAGTTGCTGGAGCCGATCGTCGGCGTGTGCGGCGCCTGCAGGCCCGCATACCTGGACAGGAACCGCGCGATCGCCCTCGCGTCAGCGCCGACGACGATGTCCTGAGGCATGATCTGGCCCGAGAAGCCGCCGTTCTCGATCGCGTAGAGGACGCAGGCGTAGCCCTCCTTGCGGAAGTCGAAGTTCGGCCCGTTCGTGCGCAGGCGCCCCTGAACCGAGCTGGCCGAGCCATCGGCGCCGACCAGCGACAGGGTGTGGCAGCCCGAGCAATGGGTCGCGAACAGCTCGGCGCCGCTGCGGAAGGAGGAGTCCTTCGCCACCTGGATGCCCTGCGAGCCGCAGGCGCTGATCGCGAGCGCTGCGACGGCGCCGGCCGCGACGGTTCTAGCGATCTGTGCGCGTGAAGCCATGCGGGCGCAGATCATATGGGGAGCGCAGCGCGAACGCAGGACGCAAACGCGCGCAGCCACGCAGGAAGGCGCGGCCCCGGCGTCGAAGCAACCATCCCCGGCGTCGGTGCAAGACGGTCGCCCTGTTGCGTTGCGATCGATCCTTACGGCGGCAACCGATGCCGACGCCGGGTTTTCCTCAGTAGGTGCCGGCGGCTCGCAGCGCGAGCACGCAGACGACCAGCGCCGCCAGCGCCATCACGCCCATCTCACGCCGCAGGATCGCGGTGACGATCGCCTGCTGATCGGCCGGCTCGAGCGTCGCGACAGCCTGCGCGTTCTCGAGCCCACGCGTCGAGAGCACCTGGTCGGCGGCGACGAGCCGCAGCTGCTCGGCGACGAAGCCGATCGCGATCGGGAGCAGCGCGTAGAGGTAGTAGAGGCTGCTCGCCGGGTGGTCGTGCCCGAGCGCCGCCGCCGCGACGACGAGCGCGTAGGCGAGCGCGAGCGCCTGCCCGCCGCGGACGCCGAACCAGAATTCGCGGCTCGGCGCGAAGCGGTACCAGCGCACCGCCCCGAACAGCCCGACCAGCCCGTTGGCGGCGCCGACCGTCCAGGCACCCCAGATCGCGAGATCGCGCGTGGTCACCTGCGTGCCCGGTGCCCGGATATCGAGCGTATTGCCACTAAGTAACACTCCGTCACAAGCTCGGGGGTAGTGATATAACGCAGCGCTGTGATCAGAACCTACCTGCCCGCGATCGTCTTCCTTGCGCTCGGGGCCATCGTAGGGGGCACCTTCGCCGTGCTGAACACCGCGTTCGGGCCGCGCAGGCGGATCCCGGCCAAGACGCAGCCCTACGAATGCGGCCTGCCGTCGGAGGTCAAACAGGGCTTTCGCTTCGGGATCAGCTTCTACCTGATCGCGATGCTCTTCATCCTGTTCGACATCGAGGTGATCTTCATCTTCCCGATCGCCGCCGAGCTGCGGGCCTACGGCGCGTTCGCGCTCGGCGAGCTGATCACCTTCATCGTCCTGCTGTTCATCGCGCTGATCTACGTCTGGCGACGCGGGGCGCTCGAATGGCGCTGACGCGCGAGCCGATCGAGCCGGGCAGCTTCCGCGCCCGCCAGCTGCTCGCGCGCGACCTGTTGCGCGGGGATTTCGAGGGGCTCGAGCTCGAGCGCCACGTGGAGCAGTCGATCCTGACGACGACGCTCGACCGAGCTGTCGCCTGGGGGCGTTCGAACGCGATCTTCCCGGCGACCTTCGGACTGGCCTGCTGCGCGATCGAGATGATGTCGGTCGTCGCGGCCCGCGTCGACATCGCGCGGTTCGGCTTCGAGGCCTTCCGGGCCTCGCCGCGCCAGGCCGACCTGCTGATCCTGTCAGGGCGCGTGTCGATCAAGATGGCGCCGGTCGTGCGCCGCATCTACGACCAGATGCTCGAGCCGAAGTGGGCGATCGCGATGGGCGCCTGCTCGTCCTCGATGGGCGTGTTCAACAACTACGCGATCGTGCCGGCCGACAAGTTCATGCCGATTGACGTTCACGTCCCGGGCTGCCCGCCGCGCCCGGAGGCCCTGATGCACGGCATTCTCAAGCTGCGCAAGATGATCCAGGACGACCCGGAGATGGGTTGGCGCCAGCGCTACGACGCTCAGGGGACCGAGGAGGTCCTGCAGGGCTCGGAGCCGGCCGGTGCCTGACCAGGTCGGACTCGAGCTGATCGCCGGCCAGCTCGCGACGCAGATCCCCGGCGCGGTCCGCCAGACGACCTTCTTCCGCAATCGCGCCACGGTCGAGATCGCCCCGGCGGCCGTGCGGGGCGTGCTCGCGCAGCTGCGCGACGAGCACGGCTACCGCGCGCTGATGAGCGTCCACGGCGTCGACTACTACCCCGAGGAGCCGCGCCTGGGCGTGCATTACGAGCTGCTCGACATGGCGCGCGTCGACCGGCTCACGGTCAAGCTGCGCGTGCCGCTGGCCGAGCCGAACGTCGAGTCGGTCACGCCCGATTGGCCGACCGCCGACCATCAGGAGCGCGAGGTCTACGACATGTTCGGCGTCACGTTCGATGGGCATCCGGATCTGCGCCGGATCCTGATGCCCGAGGACTACGAGGGCCATCCACAGCGGCGCGACTTCCCGATCGGCGGCGAGCCGGTGCTGTTCACCTACAACGACGCGACCAGCCCGGGGTGGACGAGGTGAGCACGCGCTCGCGCTACCGCGCGCGAGAGGAGTCGATCACGCTCTCGCCGCTGGAGGAGCAGATCGCGGCGCAGCGTGGCGGCGAGACGACCGAGCTGCTGACGCTGAACATCGGCCCCCACCATCCGGCAACCCACGGCGTGCTGCGGCTGCTCGTCACGCTGGAGGGCGAGATCGTGCGCGAGCTGAAGCCGATCATCGGATACGTCCACACGGGGATCGAGAAGACGGCCGAGCAGAAGGCGTACTGGAAGGTGATCCCGGTCGTCGAGCGGATGGACTACCTCTCCTACTACTTCAACGCGATGGTCTTCTGCGGCGCGGTCGAGACGCTGCTGGAGTGCGAGGTCCCCAAGCGCGCCCAGTACCTGCGGGTGATCCACCTCGAGCTCAACCGGATCATGTCCCACCTCGTCTGGCTCGGAACCAGCGCGCTCGACCTCGGCGCGATCTCGATGTTCTGGTACTGCTTCCGCGAGCGCGAGACGATCCTCGACCTGTTCGAGTTCTCCTCGGGGCAGCGGATGCACACGCGCTACTTCCAGGTCGGCGGCGTGATCGAGGACATACCGCGCGGCTTCGAGGCCAAGCTGCGCGAGTTCATCGCGATCATGCCCGGTCGCGCCGACCAGTACGCGGACCTCCTGCAGCGCAACGAGATCCTGCTGCAACGGCTGCGCGGCGTGTGCCCGCTGGACGAGGAGACGCTGCTGGGGCTCGGCGTGACCGGTCCGCTGCTGCGCGCCGCGGGCAACCCGTGGGACCTGCGCAAGGCGGCGCCCTACTCGAGCTACGAGGACTTCGAGTTCCGGATCCCGGTCGGCACGGTCGGCGACAACTACGACCGCTTCGCCGTCCGCCTGGCGGAGATCTACGAGTCGGTGAAAATCATCGAGCAGGCGCTCGACGGCCTGCCGGAGGGCCCGTACATCACCGAGGACCGCAAGGTCGCGCTGCCGCCGCGGCACGAGCTGGCAACCTCGATGGAGGCGCTGATCCACCACTTCAAGCTCGTCACCGAGGGCTTCCGCGTGCCGCCGGGCGAGATCTACTACGCGATCGAGAGCCCCCGCGGCGAGCTCGGCTGCTTCGTGCGCTCCGACGGCTCCTCCAAGCCGGCCCGCGTCCACATGCGCGACCCGAGCTTCGTGAACCTGCAGGCCACGGCGCCGATGGTCCGCGGCGCCTACATCGCCGACCTGATCGCGACGCTCGCGATGCTCGACCCGATCCTCGGCGGGATCGACCGATGACGGAGGCCAGACGTGCGTGGGGGGCTTCCGGATGACCTCGAACGTCACACGCTACGCGCACGGCTCCCGCGTGCCGGGATGGGATCAGGCGGCGGACCTCGACAAGGACCCGGCGGGGGTTCCCGACCCGGCGACGGTCGCGGTGCCGGCCGCTCTGCGCGCCGAGATCGAGGCGGCGATGGCGCTCTACCCCGACCCCCACTCGGCCACGCTGCCGGCGCTCGCAGCCGCTCAGCGCGTGCATGGCTGGTGCTCACCCGAGGCGATCGAGCAGGTTGCCTGCGTGATGGGAGTGACACCCGCCTACCTCAGCTCGGTCGCCACCTTCTACGACATGTTCGAGCTGGAGCCGGTTGGCCGCCACTCGGTCTATGTGTGCACCAACATCTCCTGCTCGCTGCGCGGCGCGGACGCCCTGTATGCCGCGATCGAGGAGGCCGCCGGCGGTGACCCGCAGATCAACGTCCGCCACTTCGAGTGCCTCGGCGCCTGCGACATCGCGCCGATGGTGTCGGTCGACCAGGTCTACTACGGCCCGCTGGAGCCGGCCGACGCCGGACGCCTCGTCGACGATCTGGTGGCGGGACGCGACCCGATCCCCGACCTCGCGCTCGCCCGGCTGCGCAGCGCCGACCCGAACGCCAACAGCTGATGAGCCCGACGATCCTGCTGAAGGACATCGACGAGCCGGGGCTCGCCACGCTCGAGGTCTACGAGCGCCGCGGCGGCTATCAGGCGTTGCGCAAGGCGCTCGCGATGGAACCCGACGCCGTCGTTGCCGAGCTCGACGCGTCCGGGTTGCGCGGGCGTGGCGGAGCCGGTTTCCCGGCCGGGCGCAAGGCGGCGTTCCTGCCGAAGGGCGACATGGACCGCTACCTGGTCTGCAACGCCGACGAGTCCGAGCCGGGAACGTTCAAGGACCGCGAGCTGATGCAGAAGAACCCGCACATGCTGATCGAGGGCATCATGATCGCGGCGCACGCCGCCGGAGTGAGCCGCGCCTTCATCTACATCCGCGGCGAGTACGAGACGCAGGCGCGCGTCCTGGACGCCGCGCTGGCGCAGGCCACCGCGGCCGGCTACATCGGCGAGCGCATCCTCGGCGGCGAGTTCTCCTGCTCGGTGGTTCTGCATCGCGGCGCCGGCGCCTACATCTGCGGCGAGGAGACGGGACTGCTGGACTCGCTGGAGGGCAAGCGCGGCAACCCGCGACTGAAGCCGCCGTTCCCCGCCATCCAGGGCCTCTACCAGGGGCCGACGCTGATCAACAACGTCGAGACGCTTTCGACGATGCCGCACATCATCGCGATGGGCGGAGCCGAGTACGCGAAACTCGGCGTCAGCGGCTCCACCGGCACGAAGGTCGTCTCGGTGTCCGGCCACGTGCAGCGCCCCGGCAACTACGAGATCGAGCTGGGCACGCCCTCGCGCGAGATCATCTTCGGACTCGCCGGCGGCCCACCGCCGGGACGCTCCGTCAAGCTCTGGTTCCCGGGCGGGTCGAGCTCGCCGGTGCTGACCGCCGCCGATCTCGACATCCCCTACGACTTCGACTCGCTCGCGAAGGCGGGCACGATGCTCGGCTCCGGCGCGATCATCGTCGTCGACGACTCCACGCCGGTGCTCGACGTCGCGCTCAAGCTCGCCCAGTTCTACCGCCACGAGTCCTGCGGCAAGTGCACGCCCTGCCGCGAGGGGACCAACTGGACGGTGCGGATGCTCGAGCGGATCGACGCCGGCGAGGCGACCCCGATGGATCTCGACATCATGGCCTCGGTGCAGGAGCACATCATCGGCAACTGCCTGTGCGTGCTCGGTGACGCGATGGCGATGCCGATCGGCTCGATGATCGTGAAGTTCCGCGACGAGTTCGAGGCGCACATGCACTCGCGGCAGCTGGCCGGATCGGCAGCCGGGGCGGGGGCGCTCTGATGCCGCGCACCGCCGTCAACATGATCACCCTCTCGATCGACGGACGGGAGATCCAGGCGCCGGAGAACTCGATGCTCGCCGACGCGGCGAAGCTCGCCGACGTCGAGATCCCGGTCTTCTGTTACGAGCCCAAACTCGGCGCGCCGGTCGGCGCCTGCCGCATGTGCCTGGTCGAGATCGAGGGCATCCCGAAGCTGCAGACCGCCTGTTCGACGGCGGTCAAGGACGGCATGGTCGTTCACACCGCCTCCGAGCGTGCGCGCGTCGCGCAGCAGGCGGTCGTGGAGTTCCTGCTGATCAACCATCCGCTCGACTGCCCGGTCTGCGACAAGGGCGGCGAGTGCCCGTTGCAGGACATCACGTTTGGATGGGGCGGCGGCCAGTCGCGCTTCATCGAACCCAAGCGCCACTTCCGCAAGCCGCTCGAGCTCTCGCCGCTGATCGCGATCGACCGCGAGCGCTGCATCCTCTGCTACCGCTGCGTTCGCTTCGCGCAGGAGATCTCCGAGGACTACCAGCTGATCCTGCTCGAACGCGGCGCGCAGTCGTTCGTCGGTACCTTCGACGGGCACCCCTACGTCGCTCCCTTCAGCGGCAACATCATCGAGCTGTGCCCGGTTGGCGCGCTGACCTCGCGCGCCTACCGCTTTCGCGCCCGCCCGTGGGAGATCGAGGGCGCCGGCACCCTCTGCACGCTCTGCCCCGCGCAGTGCAACGTCACGCTGACGGTTCGCGACGAGCGTGTCCTGCGCGTGCTGGCCCGCCAGAACGACGAGGTCGACGACGGCTGGCTCTGCGACAAGGGCCGGTTCGCCTACCAGGCCGTCCACGTCGACGAGCGCGTGACGGCGCCGATGATCCGCGACGGCGGCGAGCTGCGCGAGGTCAGCTGGGAGCGCGCGCTGAGCGAGGCCGCCGGCGCGCTGCGTCGGGCCGGGGCGCGCACCGGCGCACTCGCCGGCGGCGGCGCGACCAACGAGGAGGGACTCCTGCTCGGCCGGCTGCTGCGCGACGGACTCGGCTCACCGCACCTGGATTCGCGGCCCGGGGGCGCCGTGCCGATCGGCGAGTGGCGCGCGCTGAGCGCGCCGGCGCTGGCGGCGACCGTCTCCGACCTGGAGTTCGCGCACGCCGTGCTCGTGCTGGACTGCGAGCCGATCGACGACGCGCCGATCCTCGAGCTGCGGATCCGCAAGGGCGTGCGGCGTCATCGCCTTCGCCTCGCGGTCGCGACCGACCGCCCGAGCGCGCTCGACCGCAGCGGCCACAGCCTGCGCTTCGCGCCCGGCCGCGGCGCGGAGCTCGCCGCCGCGCTTGCCGCCGAGCTGCGGGGCGAGGACAGCTCTGGCGCGGCGGCAGCCGCCGGAACCGGCGTCGAGGAGCTGGCGGCGCTCGCCGCGACGCTGCGTGAGGCCGGCGAGGAGGTCGTGATCCTCTACGGCGAGCGGCTGCTCGACGGCGGCGCTCGCGGGCTGCTCGAGCTCGCCGAAGCGCTGGGCTTGGCGACACACCCCGGCGCCGGGCTGATCGGGATCCCGCAGGCCGCCAACGGGCGCGGCCTGCGCGAATCCGGCGTGCTTCCAAACGCCGGTCCCGGCCTCTCCGACGCGCCGCTGGACGGCGGCCTCGACACCCCGGGGATCGCCGCGGCGCTGCGCGCCGGCGAGCTCGTCGCGCTCTACCTGCTGTCGGTCGACCCGCTGCGCGACCTTCCCGACCGCAGCGGCTGGGAAGACGCGCTCGAGCACGCGACCACCGTGATCGCGCACACCGCCTTCCTCAGCGACGCGATCCGCGAGCACGCGACGGTCGTCTTCCCCGCCGAGGCGGCGGCCGAGAAGGAGGGCACCGTCACCCACCCGGACGGTCGTGTGCAGCGACTGCGCCCGGCGATCGCCCGCCAGGGGGCGGTGCGCGCCGAGTGGTCGATCCTCGCCGAGCTGGGCACGCGGCTCGGCGGCGGCGCCGCGGCCGGTGCGGTCACCAGCGGCGCTGCCGCCAGCGCGGCGCTGTTCGAATCGGTCGGCGTCTACGGCGGCCTGACGCTCGAGGAACTCGGCGGCACGGGGGTGCGCTGGCCCGAGCGTGAGCAGGCCGCCGCGCTCGAGCCCGGCGAGTCCGTGCCGGCCGCCGGCAAGCCGCGGGCGCCGGCCAAGGCGCGCGGGGTGCGGCTCGCCGCGGGCTCCTACCGCTCGATCTGGGCGGCCCCCGAGGTCGCCGCCTCGCCGGCACTGGCGTTCCTTCATCCGCGCCAGCAGATCGAGATCTCACCCGCCGACGCGAAGCGCCTGAAGCTGACCGACGGCACCGAGATGCTCGTCGTCGACGACAGCGGGGCTGAGATCGTCGCGCGCGTCGCGCTGCGCGACGGCGTCCCGGTCGGCAGCGCGTTCCTGCAACGCGGCCTGGTGAGCGACAGCGCCGAGAGCCTGACCGGCTCGACCGTCGAGATCCGCCCGGTCCCCGACCCGCCGCCGCCGCCCGAGCCCGCGCTCGAGACCGAGGATCAGCCGGACGCGCACGCCGAGGAGGCGTTCGCGTGAGCGCCCACGCCCACGCCGGCCGCCGCGAGCCGGGCGCGCGCCACGCGCACGGGGACCGCCGATGAGCGTCCTCGCGTTTGCCGGCTATTACGAGCCGTGGTGGATCCAGATCATCAAGTCGCTGCTGATCTTCAGCGTCGCGCTGGGGATCCTGCCCCTGATCATCGTCTACGAGCGCAAGCTGCTCGGGCGCTTCCAGGGCCGCTATGGGCCCAACCGCGTGGGCCCATTCGGGCTGCTTCAGCCGCTCGCCGAGATCATCAAGTTCGCGACCAAGGAGGACTCGCGGCCGGTCACCTCCGTCGGCCCGCTCTACCTGGCTGCGCCGGTGATCTCGATCCTCACCGCCGTCGCCGCCTTCGCGCTCGTGCCGTTCGGCGACGTGACGAACATCTTCGGCACGCGCGTCGGGCTCTACGGCGTCGATCCGTCGATCGGGCCGCTGTACGTGTTCGCGTTCGGCGCGATCGCCTTCTACGGGCTGATGCTCGGCGGCTGGGCGTCGGGCTCGAAGTACTCGTTCCTGGGCGCGATGAGGGCCGCCGCGCAGCTGATCTCCTACGAGGTCTCGCAGGGCCTCGCGCTGATCGGCGTGATCATCACGGCCGGCAGCCTGTCGCTGACGGCGATCGTCCACGGGCAGGGCGGGATGTGGTACTTCATCCCCCAGTTCGTCGGCTTCCTCGTGTTCACGATCGCGAGCTTCGCCGAGACCAACCGTTCGCCGTTCGATCTCGTCGAAGCCGACGCCGAGCTCGTCGCCGGTTACTTCACCGAGTACGGCGGAACCCGCATGGTCGCCTTCCTGTTCGCCGAGTACCTCAACATGATGGTCGTCTCCGGGATCGCTGTGACGCTGTTCCTGGGTGGTTGGCTGCTGCCGTTCGGACTCCACCCGCCGACCTGGGTCGACCCGATCATCGTGCTCGCGAAGATGATGGTCTTCATCACCTTCTTCATCTGGATCCGCGCGACGCTGCCGCGCCTGCGCTACGACCAACTGATGAGCTTCGGCTGGAAGATCCTGCTTCCGCTG
>Ga0265318_10001311_pt1 | contig 14910 bp, 11 predicted proteins | sample 4821metaG_FD_192431 | JGI IMG/M metagenome (GOLD analysis project Ga0265318, IMG submission 192431) | Rhizosphere microbial communities from Carex aquatilis grown in University of Washington, Seatle, WA, United States - 4-8-21 metaG | ecosystem: Host-associated > Plants > Roots > Rhizosphere >... | reverse complement strand
CAGGAAGTCCTCCACCGGGCTGAGCTTGACTTCTTCCATCGACTTGCGGATGCGCTGCATCCGCTCTTCCTTGTCCTTGACACCGCCCACGATCAGGGGCTCCTCGAGGATCTTTTGAACATTCATGAATGGAGGCAGCGCCCCGTAAGGGTCCTGCTGAACGTAACCGACATGTGAGTGGTACCAGTGCATGCCTTTGCTGTCGAGTTCGGATAGATCCTTATCGTCAAAGACCACCTTCCCCCGCGTTGGTTTATAAAGTCCCAGGATCGTCTTCATCAAGCTGGATTTCCCGCAGCCGCTCTCGCCTACAACTGCGATGGTTTCCCCGCTGTGGACCACAAACGTAACGCCGTCCACTGCTTTTACATACCCGGCATGACCGAACCCGAAGCGTCTGAGTTCGAACCAGACGTGCAGGTCATCAATATCCAGTAAGATTTTACGCTCGTCTGTTTTTTTCTCTACGACTTTTGCGTCAGTTACCATGACAAAGCTCCAAACTCAGGCATACAACCAGCATTTGACTTTGCGGTCGTCTTTTTCGATGACTGGAGGGTCTTGAACACATTTCTCAAAGCGTGATGGACAACGAGCTGCAAACCGGCAGCCTTTTGGCAGGTCGATCAGGCTGGGCGGCTGACCGGTAATGAATTCAGGCTCCTGGGTGGTATGCAGCCTTGGCACACTGGCCATCAGTTTCTGTGAATAGGGATGCAGGGGCTTGTCGAAGAAACGATATGCATCGCTCATTTCCACGATCTGCCCGGCATACATGACGGCTACGTCATCGGCAAGCTCACTCGAAGTGGCAATGTCATGAGTGATCAAAATGAAGCTGACTCCCAGTTCCTTCTTAAGGCGCTTCAAGACGTTGAAGATATTGGCCTGTGTCAACACATCGAGTGCGGAAGTCGGTTCATCGAGGATGATCAGGTTGGGTGACGTAACGAGCGCCATCGCGATGGCCACACGCTGGCGCATACCGCCGCTCAGTTCAAACGGGTAACGATCGATGAAATCATCCGGCACACCCACGTGCTGGAACATCTTTTTGACCAGCGAAATGGCTTCGGCTTTGCTAACGCCCAGGTGGACCATGGCGGGTTCCGACACCTGTTCACCAACCCTAATGACCGGGTTCAAGGCATTCATGGCTGCCTGCGGCACCATGGATATCGAGGCCCAGCGGATGTTCTGGCGGAATTCTTCATCGTTCAAAAGCATTACGTCTTTTCCGTCGAGATAAATACGGCCGGAATATTGACCTGCATTGCGCGGCAAAAGACGCAGAATGGCTTTGGCGAGCGAGCTTTTTCCACAACCGGACTCACCCAGGATCACGACTGCGCGGTTGTGATCCAGCTCAAAATTCACGCCATCCACTGCCTGTACGGGCCCTTGGGTCGTTTTAAAATATAGGACCAAATCTTCGATGCGGAGAAGCTTGTTGTTTTGCGCCATTCTTTTATATATCCCTCAACCGTGGATTGAAGACGCGGTCCAATGCGAACCCCAACATGGCAAAGCCAAACCCTGTGATCATTAACAAGGCAGCCGGTTCCAGGATCCAGTAATAATACCCTTTATAAAGCGCACCGTTCGTGTCGGCGTCGTTGATGATCTTGCCCCATGTCGGCAGGACCGGGTCGCCCAGTCCCAGCACGGCCAGCGAAGCTTCCAGGAAAACGAAGGACGGCACCGATGACACCAACCCTGGGATGAGCAAGGGGATCATGCGCGGGATTAGATACTGGAAGATGATCCGGAAATCGCTGGCGCCGTAGGCGCGTGCTGCCTCTATATACATCGACTCTTTAACTTGCAGGAAAATGGCGCGATAGCTCTTGATCGACCCGGTGAAAATACTAAGGAGTACCGTAACGCCAAGGATCACCCAGATGCTTCTTGAGTAAAACGTCCCGATCATTACCAAGATCGACAGGAAGGGCAACACAAGGTTGATCTCGGTAATACGCTGGATCAACTCATCCACCCAGCCGCCATACCACGTACCGACGGCCGCAATGATCATCGTCAGCACCAGCGTACCGAGGGATGCGATCAAGCCAAAGGCTAAAGCAACCGGTGTTCCCCATAACAACGGCAGCACCAGATCCCTGCGGGCGTAGTCAGTGCCTGCCAGGCCGAACACCTGTCCCTGGAATACAAATTGTGCGTCGATGTCCGAACCCGGCTCGAAGGTCGTGCCGATGATTTGCAGTTGGTACTTTCCCTTCACGATCGCATTGGTTTTGGGGTCCTCAAAGAGGGCCTGCATCGGATTCGCACCATTCAATCTCTGTATTAATCTTGTATCCTGTGAGAAGGGGAAGGTTAGTTGTTGGGTGACACCCAGGTCGTCTATCCGTATCTTCCTGCCGTCCGGGGTTAACCATAATATGGAAACGAACGGTTGTTTTTGGATGTATTTTGAAGTGAAATATAAAAACATTTCCTGTGGATAGTCGTCATATTGGAAATCAAAAGCATAGGAAATATTAACAGTCCCCGTACCTTGTGCACCCGGTGTGATCGTTTTCACCATGGTATGGTTGGCAGTATCCACTGTGAAAGATATGGGTAACTTCTTGCTTTGGAAAAAGTTGATCCAGGCCGGTGGCGCGAACTTGGGGTTTTGGTACCATACTTCCTCGCCGCCGCGCCATAGGTTGATGGCTGTGTTGTACGGAATTTTTATTACGGTGTAAATGGCAACCACCACCAGTAAAAAGATGATGGACAATCCCAAAACTGCGGAAGGATACCGCATGATCTCCCGAAAAGAGTGTTTTAGGTTATTCATGGTTAGTCACCACCCACTTTGACGCGTGGGTCGACCAGGGCGTAAACAAAATCGAGCAGGAATACGGTGATCGCCAGCAGATAGGCATAAATAATTGTAGTGCCTACGATCACGGGCGTATCGTAAAGTCCGATGGCTCGATACAGGGTGCGCCCGAGCCCGGGCCATAGGAAGACGGTCTCTGTGATGATCGCCCCCCCAACAATGCTGATAAGTGTCAAAGCAAAATTCGTGATGATCGTCGGTAGAGTGGGGCGCAAAATGTAACGGCGCTCTATATCACGCGCCGGTAGGCCCTTGGCTTTTGCCATTTCAACATAGTCTTCGCTCGAATAGATCAGGAAGAATGTTCTCCAGTTGTATATGCTCAAAAAGAGCGAGCTGATGATCAGGGCCGAAGCCGGGAGGATCATATGCTTTAGAACACTGAGTGCGAAATCAATGGGGTTGCTAGGCGGAGGCGAGTCAACCATTCCTCCAAAGGGTAGTATCTTGAAAACGGCAGCAAAGATAAGGATGAAGAAAATGCCATAAAACCAGGGTGGCGCAGCAGACGTCGGCGAGAGCGTGATGACCAGCTTATCCCACCAACTGCCGTAGCTACGGGAAAGAGAGAGCGCCAGAAAGACGCTGATAAAAAACAAGGACAATTCCGAGACGCCCATCAACAACAGGGTGGCAGGCAGGCGCTCCAAGATGATAAGCCGCACCTCTTTGGAACCAGAGTCGCTGGTCATGTTGATGGCGCGTCCCAGGTTCAGGGTCAATGCGTTCAAGAGATATCGCAGGTTGCGTACAGCTACCGGAGTATTAAGGCCGATCCGGTTCTCCTCCAATGTGATCGACTCCGCGATCAGCTTCTGTCGCGTGGCAGGGTCCATGCTTTGAGCGGAGCGGCTGGCAGCATATTGCTGGGTGATTCTGTCACGGATATCGTTCCTCATGATCGTATCCACATAGCCGCCCAGGTTGGCGATCATGATCGTGAGGTAGATCCCAATCACAACAGTCACGAATAAAGTTAATAGCCTTACAGCGCTATACCGGACGACGCGTATAAATGTGCTGTTAGTAACAGGCTTCTTCATAACTTCGGGGATTGGCTTTGGTTGGGTGGCTGTGACCGCCATGATTGCACCTCACATTAAAAGCTTACTAAGACCTTGGAATTATTTTCGGGAGTCTTGAAATTCAAGAAAATAGAGGATGGACTTCCGAGGTTTTTTAAGAGCGAATAAATATTAGAACACAATCGTCGCGAATTAAACCAAGACGAAAATAGCTTTTTTAGGGTTCTTTTTGACACGTATTTGAGACCAAATCCCGTAAGTCGTCCTGGGAACTCTATGATCTTGATGATTACAAAGAAAGTTCTGAGATCTCAATGATTACAAATAGGGGCAAGGTTTCCCTTGCCCCTATTATGTTGCATGACCTGTCTGGTCTTACGGCACTACTACAAAATCTAAAGAGGCGTAGGCCGGTATGGCAACAGGGATCGGAACGACCGCCACTTCGATCTTGTCCGAGCCGGTGACCAACTTTGAAGTCACGTCCGCGGTAAGCATCACCTGGTAATGACCGTCCGCCACTGGCGTAGCATCGCCGGTCGAAACAACTGCTCCCGTAGCATCATAGAGCAGGTATTTTACTTGCTTGATATCGGCGTTAGCGTAGGGCGCGTTATTGAAGGTCACATTGACGTCAAAGGTCGGGGTATCTCCAACTTTGACCTGAGCCGGTCCATCAAGCGCAGCCGTTGCCAGTTTAGGCGTACTGAAGCTGGCCCAGCGGTCCGCTAGATCGGGGAAGTCCGGGTTGTTCTTCAAGACCAGCGTCTTCTCAGTCGTGAAGACCTTATCCAGATAATATGGACCGGTGCCGACCCAGTAATGTCCGTGGGCTGTATACCAGGCCTTGAGGTTGTCGTAACGGGTCTTGGCATCCGCCGCTGTGATGTACTGGCTGAGCGTGGGAGCATAAGGAATGAGCGATTGACTCTCTGCGGTATCCAATTCCTTAGACAGGATATCGAGGCTCGGACCACCCACCCAGCTCATCTGCTCGATCTTTTTCGCATCTGCCTGATCTGCTGTATAAGCGAGTTGACCATCTGCCACAGCCATATCGGAGATGGCTAATACATCCCAGCTGTCTTCGCCGGTAAGGCCAGTGGGAGAATTAGGCCAATTGGTCACCACATTCAATTCCGCATCGTTGTAATACAGATCAGAATAGGATTCGATGGTAAGCGGGTTGGTGGATGTGATCCGGAAGCCTTTGTAAGTAGGTAGAAGAGACTGAAGGTTGGGGGCTAAAGCCGGATCATAGATCTTGCTATCCTTGTTAGCTTCATCAAAGAACTGGATGGTAGGCATGATGAAATCTGCAACCGACAACGGACTGCCGTCATGCCACTTAACAGTAGTGAACAGATCGGCCGGATAGGTTACTACACTCTTGACCTTGGCAGTGGTGCCGTTCGGGAATTTCTCGGCTGCCGTGATGAATTTTTGCGCTTTTGCATCCCAGTCCACCCAGGCATCGGGCGGGACGGGTATCGTATCGGCAGTTTTCAAATTCACCCAATCCAGGGTCTTGGTAATGGGCAAGCCGGTTTGGGCTGTTACTTCGGCGGTCGCTATGCGCTGCGGGAACGCCAGGCCTGTATAAGGATCACCCATCATGCCGCCGGTAAAGGTGGCGATATCGCTGCCTTGCTCCGTAAAGCGCATGACACCGGTATCCCAGATCCAGTTATCGCCTCCGATAGTATTCCACGGTTCGGTGAACAAATCGTTCGTGCCGATCTTCATCTGGCCGCCTTCTTTATCGGTGAAGCGCAGGTTATATGGATACATTGCTGCTGCTTCAATACCGGACCCCAGATCATATGTGGCATTAACATTGGTCTTGTAGGGTGAGTAAACCTGCTCATCCACAACCCAGATCTGTGTCGAATCCTGCAAGGATAGCGTGAGAGCCTGTACCATCAGATCGTGGCGCTGTGCGACGGTAGTAAAGTTATGGTTCGCTAAATCGTCGGCCGCTTTTTGAAAGGTCGGATCGATCGTTGTATTAGCCAGGAATACCGACAATCCCTGCTGGCTGTCCGGCGCGTACATTTGCTGGAAGGAATTGCCTTCATCGCGGGTCAGGCCTGCATTGAGCCATCCAGCAGTGTATAGATTCCATTTGCCGTCGGCTGGATTGCTGCCGATCCAGATCGGAGACGCCTCGGAGGAACTCTTGTAATCGCGTTCAACTGTGAAGCCAACGCTTTCGAGTTGAGTTGCGACGTAATCGCCCATCGGCTTACGGGTGCCGTCGCCATCGTTTCGGATGACGAAGATCAGGTCGACGGGTTTGCCCTTATATTGCCACTTGCCGTCAGTTCCGGCAGTTGCGCCCAGCGTGGTCATTTCATCAGAGACCACCTGCTTGGCCTTATCCAGGTTATAGGCATATTTGGTTTCTAACCCGCGGGCTACGTCCACGATGCCGGTATAGTCCACCAGGTTGGTGGTGATGGCAAAGAATTTAGGCAGGGAACCGCCGCCATAGATTTCCTGGTTTATATAGTTACGGTCGATCAGCCAGTTCATTGCCTCACGGATCTTCTTGTCCGAGAACGGGTTGAGGACATTGGTATTCTTCAACACAGCCGGGTTCAGCATGATGGAATAGTTGCCGCCATATGAAGCCGAATAGGTCAACCCGGAAGATTTAAGTGCAGATAGTTCGGTTGAAGCCAGGTTAAATGAAAACAGGTCGATCGCGCCGGCCTTCACCTGGGCAATCGCAGAATCGGCACCGACAACGGAGTAATCGATTTCATCCAGCCATCCGCCGTGGCGAGTGGTGGGAGGAACGGCGGTCGGGGCTGCAGTTGCTGCCGCTGGGCCGGCTTCCGTCGTAGGGGGAACGGAAGTAGTTGTTGTGCTAGGTGCGCAGGCACTCAGGATCATGCTGAATGCCATAAGCAAACCGATGACTAACATCAAGCGTTTTTGTAACATATTTAATTTCTCCTCCAAAAAGAATGGAAATGGGTTAGATGTATAAAGAGGGGACAGCTTCGAGAGGTAATATCGACGAGCCACGACCTCCTTTCGATTTTTACTTTTAAACGGCCAACAGTAGAAGCCTAATTTGAATCAGGACAAAGATTGGCGAAAATTATACTCTAATTCACAAGCCCGTAAATTAAGATGGAAACATGGGCATTTCGTATACCGGTCGGATGGCAAATAAGCTTGTAAATCCCGTCAGGTAAGCGTAAAGCGAAACGGTACCCCGCAAGGTGCTGCGAACCGCTGCCCTTATAAAATGCAGCAATTTCTTTATCAGTGTCATCACCTTGGATTTATACAGATTTATCCTAAAGGTCATTGCAATCTGTCAAATCCGTACACCGGTCTTTAGCGGGTTCAATCCATGTCGTCGATGAATAAGCTGAATAAGATTCAGATATACGATTGTTCGCGCCTGTTTTTGTTGACACCGCTCCTCCCGAACGGTAGAATACCATTTCCACATATCAAGCTTGGAGGAGAACCATGTTAAAAGAATTCAAAGAATTTGCCATGCGAGGTAGTGTCATTGACCTGGCGGTCGGTGTAATTATCGGCGGGGCATTCGGCAAGATCATCACATCGCTGGTGACCGATGTCATCATGCCCCCCATCGGCCTTGTGCTCCATGGCATGGATTTCTCAAACTTGTTCGTCTCACTCAATGGACAGGCTTATACGACCCTGGCCGACGCGCAGAAAGCCGGCGCGCCGACGCTCAACTATGGCGATTTCATCAATAATGTGATCGACTTCCTGATCGTTGCCCTGGTCATCTTCCTGGCGATCCGCGCCATCAACCGGCTGCAAAAGCCGGTCCCGGCTGTCCCCTCAACCACCAAAGATTGCCCGTATTGTTTCACCACTATTCCAATCAAAGCCACCCGCTGCCCGCAATGCACCTCCCAACTCTAGAGTGCAGATATAAGAAACAGGGGAGGGCAGGGGTGGATGGTCAAAATAAGTGTAGAAGAATTAACTGGTATAAATCAGGCTGTTCGCGAAGAACCCGCATCTTACCTGGGCGAAGCTTCTGAAAACCTCACCAGTACCGACGAAACCACTACCCTCTGATCTCTTCTTTTCTCATTATTTCTTCTCTCTTTTCTCTATGAACTTCCTCGACCAGCTTAACCCACAACAAAAAAAGGCAGTAACAGCCGGTAACGGACCGGTCCTTGTATTGGCCGGTCCCGGCTCCGGTAAGACGCGCGTCCTCACCCAGCGCGTCGCGTATCTCATCGCGCAGGAAGGCGTTAGGCCCTATCGCATCCTGGCCGTTACGTTTACAAACAAAGCCGCACGTGAAATGCAAACGCGCGTCGAGAACCTGCTTGGCAAAGATGCCACGCAGGGCATGCTGCTCGGGACGTTCCATTCGATCTGTGCGCGGCTTTTGCGGCGGGAGGTCGAATCCCTTCCTTTAGGATCCAATTTTGTCATCTTCGATGCCGACGATCAGCAGCGGATAGTCAAGGGCATAATCCGGGAGTTTAACCTCAACGAAAAGTTATACCGGGCAGCCAGTGTGCATGCTGCCATCTCCAATGCAAAGAACGAGCTTATTCGTGCCGACGATTATCCCGCCACGACGTATCGCGATGAAGTCGTCAAGCGCGTTTATGCAGAATACCAGAAACGCCTGGTTGCCAGCAACGCGGTGGACTTCGACGACCTGCTGTTGTACACTGCGCGCCTGCTGGAAGACAACCCGGCCGTGCGCGAGAAATACGCCCGGCGGTTTGAGCACGTGCTGGTCGATGAATTCCAGGATACCAATCTTGCGCAATATACCCTGGTAAAACACTTGTCTTCAGCACATCGGAATATCTTTGTGGTTGGAGATCCGGATCAATCGATTTACGCATGGCGTGGCGCGGATTGGCGCAATGTGCAGCGCTTCGAACAGGACTTCCCCGACGCGCAGGTGATCTTGCTCGAACAAAATTATCGCTCGCGCCAGACCATCCTGGACGCGGCCATGAGCGTCATCAACCGCGCCCCAAACCGCAAACGCAAGCAGCTCTTCAGCGAGCGCGGCGCCGGAGAGCGGATTTATTATTATGAAGCGCCTGATGATTATGGCGAGGCTTCATTTGTAGTCGATAGCATTGCCGGGTTGGTGGCAAGCCGCGACTTTGAACCGGGTGATTGCGCCGTCATGTACCGTACGAACGCGCAGTCCCGCCTGCTGGAAGAAGCCTTCCTCCAGGCGCGGCTGCCTTACCGGCTGGTCGGCGCACAGCGTTTCTATGGCCGCCGTGAGGTAAAAGACATCATCGCCTTTCTCAGGCTGGTGCACAACCCCGCCGATGAAGCCAGCCTCGACCGCGTTATCAACGTTCCGCCGCGCGGTCTCGGCGACAAAACCTTGACGACACTCCATTCAGTGGCCCATCAGCACGACACCTCGGCTGGCAAAGTTCTGTTCGACCTGGCGCGCGGCTCCGACTCGCCCTTCTGGGCTCAATTCACCGGGCGGAGCATCGCGGCGCTGGCGGACTTCGGCGCGGCGCTCGCTAACTGGCACGCTGCCGCACCTGCGCTCACGGTCTCAGAGCTGTTTGACCATATTGTCACCGATCTCGCCTACAAAACTTATATTGACGATGATTCGGATGAAGGTGCGGATCGCTGGGAGAATGTCCAGGAACTGCGCCGCCTGGCACTCGAATTTTCCACGCGCACGCTCGATGAATTCCTTGAAAATGTGGCATTGGTTGCCGACCAGGACACTATCAAGGAAAACATCAATGCGCCCACACTACTCACGCTTCATGCGGCCAAGGGATTGGAGTTCGGCGCGGTCTTTATTGTCGGCCTCGACGACGGCACGTTGCCTCACAGCCGGTCCTTCGACGAGCCTGAACAAATGGAAGAGGAGCGCCGGCTGTTCTATGTCGGCCTCACACGCGCCAAGGAGCGGCTCTACCTCGTCCGCGCCGTCCAGCGCGGCGGACGGGGCTATGCCGAAGAGACCTATCCATCCCGCTTCCTGGATGACATCCCTCAGGACTTGCTCGTGGGCGAATCACGTACCGGCCCGCGCAGCCGGGAGACAGCCTCATGGCCCACCTCTCCCCGCACCGCCCAGCATGCCTCTATAATGGAAAGCAATTTCCGCGCCGGCGCACGCGTCCGTCATCCCGTGTGGGGCGAGGGCATCGTCCTCGACAGCAAAATGCAGGACGACGATGAAATTGTTGACGTCGTGTTTGAATCCGTCGGCATTAAGCGGCTCGCCGCCAGCCTGGCGAACCTCTCGATCCTCTGATGACCAAACGATATCGATGTTTTAATCTATATCGCCTTTAATAACCGTCTGATAAACTCAACCTGCATCTTTGATGATGGCATTGTCGAAGAAACCAAGCATACTTCTTAGTGCGAGCCGTACTTTGGCAATCGTGATGCATAAGCGCAGCGGATCCTGTGGACGCCCGTGGCAAGCAATCATCTGCTGAGCGGAAAAAATCGGTCTTTTGGAGATTGGTCCGCTCGCCTGAGTTATTGGCTGGCAGTCGCACAATTGGTTTTCAGACAATCTCTCAGGGTATCTCGATCCATTGGTAAAATTTATAACTATAGAGTAAGGAGAGAACAATGGAATACGTAAAACTTGGTAAAACCGGTCTTAAAGTCTCCCGGTTATGTCTGGGTATGATGACCTATGGCTCGAAGAAATGGCGCGAATGGATACTGGAGGAAGAGGAAGCGCGTCCATTCGTCAAACGGGCGCTGGACGCCGGCATCAATTTCTTCGACACAGCGGATGTATATTCCATCGGGGCCAGCGAAGAAGTGCTCGGAAAGACCCTGCGCCATTTTAAAACGAAGCGCGAAGACCTGGTGGTCGCCACCAAGGTTTTCAACCCAATGAGCGAAGATCCCAACGACCGCGGGCTCTCACGCAAGCACATTTTCGATTCAATCGATGCCTCGCTGCACCGCCTGCAAATGGAATACGTTGACCTCTATCAGATCCACCGCTGGGATTATGACACTCCCATCGAAGAGACCATGGAAGCTCTGCACGACGTTGTCAAAGCAGGCAAGGCGCGCTATATCGGAGCATCGTCCATGTTCGCCTGGCAGTTCGCCAAAGCCCAGTACACCGCCGAGATGCACGGCTGGACACGCTTTGTCTCAATGCAGAATCACTACAACCTGGTCTACCGCGAAGAAGAACGTGAGATGATCCCCTTCTGCACCGACCAGGGCGTGGCATTGATCCCCTGGAGCCCCATGGCGCGCGGCTTTTTCACGGGCAATCACCGCAAAGGCGATTGGGGCGACACCGTCCGCGCAAAGACTGATTCGTTTGGTCAGCAGTTGTATTACCAGGATGCCGATTTCACCGTGGCAGACCGCGTACTGGCGATTGCAAAACAGCGCGGCCTTTCCGGTCCGCAGATCGCACTGGCCTGGGTTCTTAACAAGTCGTATATTACAGCGCCCATTATTGGTGCCAGCAAACTGGAACATTTGGAACAATCCCTAGCAGCGCTCGATATCAAGCTCACACAAGACGAGATCAAAGGTTTGGAAGAACCCTACCAGATTCATCCCATACTCGGCCATTCATAAAAAATGCTGCGTCTCGTCTATCTCGCCTACCAGGTCTATAGCTTTTTCTTCCGCCCGCTGACCCTGGGCGTACGTGTCATGCTGATACAGGACGGGAAAGTGCTTCTCGTCCGCCATACTTACCTGAATGGGTGGTTCATGCCCGGCGGAGGGGTAAAACGCGGAGAAACGCTGGACCAGGCCGCACGGCGTGAGGCTCGCGAAGAAGTCGGCGCACAATTAAATGAAATCAGCCTGATAGGAGCCTATTCCCATTTCCTGGAATGGAAAAGCGATCACAATGTCCTCTTCTTCTCAAGCGATTTCACCTCGGACGGCAGCCACGACCGAGAAATAGCCGAGGTGCGCTTCTTCCCGCTCGATAAGCTGCCGGAGAACCTGTATCCCAGCCATCGCCTCCGTCTGGAAGAATACCGGGCGGGGTTGAAACCTGAGCAGTTTGGGGGATGGTGAACCGGGAAAACTCTGTCTATACTTCATCACGATCACCATTTTGCGGTTGTTGTGTAGATTGGATTTCAGCGGACTCACTCTTACCTTTTATGGTTAAAATAGCTTTATGTCGAATACCTTAAATATTATTATTCCCATGGCCGGGTGGGGCACGCGCATGCGTCCGCAAACCTGGAGTAAGCCTAAACCCCTGGTTGGTGTGGCTGGTCAGACCGCGCTTGACTATCTCATGGATATGTTCAAGACCGTCCCTGTTTCCCAAAATATAGAATATGTCTTTATCCTCGGTCCATATCTGGGTGAATTACAAATCCCCCCTTTCATGGAAGAACATTATCCGGATATTAAAGTACATTACATTGTCCAGGCTGAAATGAAAGGGCAATCGCACGCGCTCTATCTGGCGCGGCAATACCTGGCGGGACCCGTCATCATATGCTTTTCCGACACATTGATCGAAACAGACTTTTCATTCCTGGAGCGTGAAAAAAGCGATGGTGTGGCCTGGGTAAAAGCGGTGCCGGACCCGCGGCGTTTTGGCGTGGTGGAAGTCAACAAAGACGGCTGGGTAACGCGTCTTATCGAAAAGCCGGAAACCATGGAGAACAACCTGGCCCTGGTCGGCTGTTATTATTTCAAGCGCGGCGAGGAGTTGGTGAGCGCCATTGAAGAACAGCTTCAGCGCAATCTCCCGTTAAAAAACGAGTTCTTCCTGGCGGATGCCGTCAATATCATGCTCGAACGACGCGCATTAATATACGCCGAGAAAACCGCCACCTGGCTCGATACCGGGACCATCGAGGCAACCCTGGAAACCAACCGGTTTTTATTGGAGCATATGCAGACGGGCCAGCCGGCCGGTTCCGATGCATCCAACCCACAGACTCTTCAGATGCCGGACGTTAAGATCAATCTACCGGTTTACATCCATGAGACCGCCCAGATCACTGGCTCGGAAATTGGGCCGTACGTTTCGATTGGCGCAAACTGCAAGATCACTGGCAGCCGTATCGAAAACAGTATTATCGAAGCCGATTGTGAGATCACGAATATAGCCTTGAAAGGCTCCATAGTGGGCAGGCAGGCTCTTGTGCGAGGGAAGGGCGGCAAGAAGGTTTTGACCATTAATATCGGTGACGATAGCTCCGTAATAATAGGGTGAGGGGAGCCGGGAATACCACTACCCTATTTCGATTGAAACCGCTAAAATAAGGTAATAGGTAATAATAAAGGAATAGACCCTAGAGGTCCGCTTTGTGTCAATTACGCCTTTCAAGCAAAGCGGACCTCTAGGGTCTTAACCAAAGTAAAAATAAGTTTTCACCTGACCTCATAGGGAATTTCCCAATGATTGGCAATCTTAATCCACTGGTTGCTTTGGACGTCGGGACGATATTAATTAGTGTCCAAAAAATTGGAGGCTCAATGCAAGAACTGGATGGTGTAGGTAGACTTTCCAAGCGCGTAGCCGGACTCAAACCATCCGGGATTCGTAAGTTCTTCGACATTGCCGCAACGATGAAGGATGTGATCTCGCTTGGAATCGGCGAACCCGATTTCACCACGCCGAAACCCATCCTCGAAGCGGGTCTCCGGTCGCTGCAAAACGGTGAAACACATTACACATCTAACCATGGCAAGCTCGAGCTTCGTACTGGGATCGTTAGCAATTTAAAGCGTCTCTATGGAGTAGAGTACGATCCCATGGAAGAGATACTTATTACAGTGGGTGTCTCTGAGGCGCTTTACCTGACGATGACAGCCATCCTCGATCCCGGCGATGAAGTCATCATACCCACACCCTGCTTTGTGGCTTATCAGGCCGAGGTGATCTTGGCGGGCGGCGTGCCTGTAGAGATACCAACACACATGGAGGATAACTTCCAGGTGGATCCGGCCCACATCCGAGCCGCGCTCACGCCACACACCAAGGCTATCTTTGTCGGCTACCCTAGCAACCCAACCGGCGCGGTGGCAAGCCGCGAAGTTCTGATGGAGATTGCGCAGATCGCCGAAGACAATGATCTAATCCTGATCTCGGATGAGATTTACGACAGGCTGGTATATGATGACTTTCGGCATGTGTGCGTTCCGGCGCTTGGCGAAGCCATTAGGCGTCGAACGGTTCTGCTGGGAGGCTTCTCGAAGGACTACGCCATGACCGGCTGGCGCATTGGCTATGCCGCCGGCCCGGCAGATATTATCAGGGGCCTGACCCGCATCCATCAATATAGCATCATGTCTGCGCCGACAACCGCACAGGACGCAGCCATCGAGGCGCTGGCAGGTGGCGAGAAATTTGTCCAGGAGATGCAGGTGGAATATAACCGCCGCCGCAGGCTGCTGGTGGAAGGCTTGAACAAACTCGGTCTCAAAACATTTGAGCCCCTTGGGGCATTCTATGCCTTCCCGAACATTACGGCCTCCGGCATGGATGATGAAACGTTTTGCCAAAGGTTATTAGAGGAGGAACGCGTGGCTGTGGTGCCGGGAAACTCGTTCGGGCCAGGCGGCGATGGTTTCGTGCGCGCCTGCTATGCGACCGCTTACGAGAAGATCGAAGAAGCCCTGCTGCGCATGGAAAAGTTCATGAACAGGTATGGATGAGGCATTATGGAGAACAGGGATTAGTGAATGAGCTGGGGCGGGCGAAAGTGTCCGCCCTTCTTGTTGGGCACTGAATTGGGTTCACGATAATTCCAGACGTATGAAGATGTTTATTCACCAGGCACTTCTTGCTTTCCATGCCTGGATTTAGCGTGCAAGTTGACACTTACCTTGACCATTTTTTGATACTGAGAAATTCAGGATTCATTTATGCCAACCAAAGCAAAGGTCTCTCCTGAAGAACAGATCGGGCTGGAACGGATCGTCTTTTTCAGCGATGCGGTAATGGCCATCGCCATTACTTTACTTGCGATTGACATACGGGTTCCCAATGTTGATCCGGCTGTAGCGGTCACGGAATTAACCAGCCAATTATCGACTATG
>Ga0265318_10001309_pt1 | contig 14921 bp, 24 predicted proteins | sample 4821metaG_FD_192431 | JGI IMG/M metagenome (GOLD analysis project Ga0265318, IMG submission 192431) | Rhizosphere microbial communities from Carex aquatilis grown in University of Washington, Seatle, WA, United States - 4-8-21 metaG | ecosystem: Host-associated > Plants > Roots > Rhizosphere >... | reverse complement strand
TTCTCATGGCAGCAATTTGCATAATTGGGGGGATAACAAGTTCGTCCATTATGTGCAAAAAAGTGCAGGATGTTAAAAATCTTACTACAACTTAGTGATAAACAACATACATATGAATTTCATTTTATGCTAGACTTTATCGGTATACTATATATAGAGTAGATTAAGGTTAATAATTCAGGTAATCGTTCATATATTGGACGATAACAATGCAACGTACGTTTCGCAAAGTTTTCTCCAATTCACTTCAAACGTAATCTTTATAAAGACCCCCCTGTTCCGCTGATATATCGCGCAATCGGCGCACAGCGCAATGCCAAGACGCCGACGACAGATGCACACAAACCAAGTTTGTATGCGAAACACACGAGCCTGCAAAAGGAGCCGACAGCGCAACATCGGAACAACTCCAACGATAGGTTCAACCAACCATAAGAATAGATGGAGATTGAGTATCGACTCAATCAAGAACTATACCTTGTGAGAATAACTGGTCCATCAACAAAAATTGTTGACGACGACACAATATTCTAGGTTGTATAATTCGTGAAAAATATGTCAACTTGACATACTGCGCTTGATTCATTCAAAATCATAAAGTTCGCAAATAAAAAGCGAAATTACACACACGATCAAAAATGGCAAACATTCGACAACCAAGACACGGAAGCATGCAGTTCTGGCCTCGCGTCAGATCCAAGAATGAAGTTCCACGAGTCCGATCTTTCGCTAAATCTGATAAGCCACAACTTCTAGGTTTCGCAGGTTACAAAGCTGGTATGACACAAGTAATGATTGTCGACGGCTACAAGCATTCTCTTACTAAAGGCATGACGGTTGCACAAGCTGCAACAATCATCGAAGTTCCACCAATGACATTTGTTGGTGTACGATTCTACAAAAAAACATTTGACGGTAATATGGCAATCAAACAAGTTATGATTGCAAAGTTGCCTGCAGAACTTGACAAATTGATTGACATGCCTAAAAAAGACAGCGCGGCAAATGTTGATTCAGTCCCTTCAGATTCATACGACGACTTGCGAATGCTCGTCGCTACACAACCAAAATTATGCGGCTTCGGTCGAAAGACAGCAGACATGTTCGAAATCGAACTTGGCGGCGAAAAGGCAGCACAAATTGAATTCGCAAAAGCAAATCTAGGCAAAACAGTTGCAGTCACAGATTTATTCACACCAGGTCAACTAGTTGATACTCACTCAGTTACAAAAGGTAAAGGATTCCAAGGTCCAGTTAAGCGATTTGGTGTTTCAAAGCGACGACACAAATCAGAAAAATCCATTCGAAACCCAGCAAGTCTAGGTCCATGGTGTGGTCAAGGTCACGTTATGTACCGAGTAGCTCACGCAGGTAAAATGGGTTACCACTTACGAACAGAATGGAATAAAAAAATTCTCATGATTTCAGACGATGTCACAAAAATAAATCCAGCAGGTGGCTTAGTTCGATACGGTCAAGTTAAAACAACATACTTGCTAATCGCAGGCAGCGTTGCAGGACCAAAGAAGCGAATTATCAAAATGACGATGGCTACTCGACCAAACAAAACTTTGATGGGCGACGCACCAACAATCGAATTCATTTCAACTGATGCTCAAAACTAAATAAAATAAAACGAAAAACAAAAATCAAACTCAAAAAAACAAAAAAAAGGAAACAAAAAATGAAACTCAAAATTATGGACGCAAAAAATGTTGAAACTGGATCGGTAGATATGCCTATTCAATTCTCAGAAGAAGTGCGAACAGATTTGATTAGCCGAGCAGTATTAACTGCACAAGCAAACGCACGACAGCCATACGGCGCGTACGAACTTGCAGGTATGAGACACAGTGTAGATTTGTCCAAACGCCGACGAGACCACAAAACAGTTTATGGTAAAGGTGCGTCAAGAACTCCAAAGAAAGTCCACTCACGAAACGGTACGCAAATGCATATGGTTGGTGGTAACGTTCCTCAAGCAGTCGGTGGTAGAAATGCTCACCCTCCAAAACCAGCAAAAATCTGGGATCTTAAAATCAACGACGACGAGCGAAAGAAAGCAATCAGATCAGCTCTCGCAGCATCCGTCGACAAATCACTCGTCACATCACGTGGCCACAAAATTCCAGCAAGCTATCCATTTATTCTTGCAGATGATTTCCAAAAAATCGCAAAGACAACTGACTTTGCAGCAGCACTCTTAACACTAGGCTTCGCAGATGAACTTGCACGATCAAGTGTAAAAAAACTTCGAGCAGGCCGCGGTAAAATGCGAAACCGACGATACAAAACATCAATCGGTCCACTAGTTGTTGTTGCAGATGCTTGCCAAGCAAACAAAGCAGCACGAAATATTCCTGGCGTAGATGTTCAAATCGTCGCAAAACTTTGCGTCGAAGATCTTGCACCGGGTGCAGTTGCAGGTCGCGCAGTACTATTCACAAATGCAGCAATTGCAAAAATCAAAGAAGGTAAACTTTTCCAATAAATAAAAAATAAAATTCACAAAACACAAGGTCACACTCATGGATGCTTACGAAGTTATCAAATACCCAGTATCGAGCGAAAAAACAATTCGACTCATGGAATCAGAGAATAAGCTAGCATTCGTCGTCGACAGAAAAGCATCAAAGACTGACGTAAAAAATGCAGTAGAAAAACTCTACAAAGCAAAAGTCATCTCTGTCAACAGTCATATTACTAGAAAAGGCGACAAAGTCGTCTTTGTAAAATTCGATATCACAACGCCAGCAATCGATATTGCTACAAACTTAGGAATGATGTAAAATGGGAAAGCGACTAATTACGCAACGACGTGGAAAAGGCTCATCAGTCTATCGTGCGCATTCATTCAAGTTCCCAGGTCGAGCAAAGCATCCGACACTTGACGACGCAGCAAAAACATCAACAGAATCAGGCGTCATTGTAGATTTCATCAGATCAGCAGCACACTCAACACCACTCGCACAAGTAAAATATGCGGACGGCGAAATGATCCTTATGCTTGCATGCGAAGGCATGAAAGTCGGCGACACAGTTTTAACTGGCTCTGACGCATCAATCAATCCAGGTAACACAACTTCACTCGGATTAATTCCAGAAGGCGCATTAATTTACAACATCGAATCAATGCCTGGCGACGGCGGAAAGTTTGTCCGAGCATCAGGAACATTCGCACGTGTTGTTTCAAAAACACAGAACGGCGTACTCGTTCGATTACCATCAAAAAAGCAGCGACTCTTCAACGAGAACTGCCGAGCATCAATCGGAATCCTTGCAGGCGGCGGACGAACAGACAAGCCAGTCCTCAAAGCAGGTATCGCATTTTACTCTCATCGAAAGAAAAATCGTATGTATCCAGTTGTCGCAGCTTCAGCAATGAACGCAGTCAACCACCCATACGGTAACAAGAGAACATCAAGAAAATCCAAGAAGCGCCCAGTAGCAAGAAATACGCCACCAGGACGAAAGGTTGGTATGATTGCAGCTCGACGAACAGGTCAGCGACAATAAATTATTTTTGCTTAACGCAAAAAATCAAAACCAAACAAGAAGTAAAAAACGGACACTCACAAAATGGCAAAAAAAACATTCACATACCGAGGAAAAACGCTCGAAGAATTACAAGCTATGTCTCTTGCAGAGCTCTCAAAAATTTTGGGAAGCGCAGCACGCAGAAAAATGGCTCGCGGATTCACAGACGCAGAAAAAGCATTCCTCAAAAAAGTCGCAGTCAAAGACGGCGTCAAAACTCATTGCCGAGATATGTTCATTTTGCCCTCAATGGTCGGCAAATTAATCAAAGTTTCAAAAGGAAATATGTTCGACGATTTGCGTGTCACTCAAGAAATGATTGGCCACCGACTCGGAGAATTTTCACAGACTCGAAAGAAAGTTCAACACGGCGCAATGGGCCTTGGTGCATCACGATCCTCAGCTAACGCTGATCGCAAATAAATAAACAAAACTTAGGTTCACAAAATGGCATACAGATTTGCAACACAAAATATGACGGAAAATATGGTAAAGGCAGTTCGCCTCTCCATGCCTATTTCAACAAAAGTTTCCGTTGAAATTGGAAGTCGTATCAAAGGCAAGTCGCCAGAAGAAGCAATCAAATTGCTTGAGTCAGTTATAGAAATGACTCGACCAATGCCATACTCACGATTCAACTGGAACGTCGGTCACAAACCAGGACACACTGGACCAGGAAGATATCCAGTCGCAGCATCAACTGCATTCATCGCACTCATCAAGAGCGTTGTAGCAAACGCAATCAACCAATCTCTCGACGAGAAAAAGCTTATAATCGTAAGCGTTGTAGCACAAAAAGGCGCAAAGACATACAAGTACAGCCGAGTTCGAGGAATCAAAGCTAAGAACACGCACGTTGAAATTGTTGTCCAACAAGTTGAACCAAAAGTTCAAAAGCCTAGAGTAAAGCAAACAACTCAGACAAGAATTGACGCAGCAGCAAAAGCAGCAGCTTCAGCAAAGAAACAGTAGATAAAAATAAAAAAAATCACGATTAAAATAAAAAAATAAAAATTATAAAAATAAAAAACACGAAGTGAAACTCAAATGATCGAACGAAAAATTGTAGACGAAAAATTGCAAGAATATATGGTTCAGCAGTTCATCGGAGAAACACTCTCGCGAGTCGGTTATTCACATACTCAAGTTCAAAAAACTCCAGTCGGAGAAAAAATCCTAATCCACGCTAGCAGACCTGGCCTAATTGTAGGTTCGAAGGGCGCTAACATCAAAAAATTAACAAAAGTCCTCAAGACTAAATTCAAATTCGACAATCCAATCATCGAAATCCAAGAAGTATCCGATCAAGACGTAAACGCTCAGCTTGTTGCAGAAAATATCGCAAGTCAGCTCGAGAAATTCGGTCCACAACGATTCAAAGCAATCGGTTATCAAGCAATGGAGCGCGCAATCAAAGGCGGCGCACTTGGAATTGAAATCCTAATATCGGGCAAACTCCCATCAGCGAGAGCAAAGACGTGGCGATTTTACTTGGGTTACCTCAAGAAATGCGGCGACATTGCAGTTGAAGGCGTAAAGCGATCATACACTCAAGCAAAATTAAAAGCAGGCGTCATTGGCGTTCAAGTTAAAATTTTGCCAAAAGATGTTGTCTTGCCAGACCGAATACATTTGTACAGTCAAATGCAAGAAGTTGCATCAGCAAAACATACTGGCGCAGCAATCGAAGTTGTTGGCGCAGAAGCAAATGCAGAAGCAACACCAGTTGCAGCTCCTACTAATATGAAAACAGTCGCAGCTGACAAAGCAGCACACGACGCGGCAGAAGCAAAAGAAGCAAAGGCAAAAAAGCCAAAAGCTCCTCGAGCAAAAAAGCCAAAAGTCGAAGGCGCAGCACCTGTAACAACAGAAGCACCAGCGACTGGCGCAGCTCCACAGTAAAAAAATAAAATTCACACAATAACTCACGACGATGAAATACAACGAAATAAAACAAATGCAGACGACGCAACTAAATGAAAAAATTGCTTCACTGTATATGGAACTCATCAAACTCGCAGGATCAGCAGCTACTGGCGCAACGCCAAAGAGCCCAAGCTTGATTCGACTTACGAAGAAAACTATTGCGCAGATAAAAACTGAATTAACTGCGCGGCAGGCCAAATGAACGACGACGATTTGTTCGATAAATTCGGTTTACCCAAAGAGTTGATGATTGGCGACTCAATCGCCAAAGAACAACAACGAATTGTTGCAAAAATTGTCCGTAAGAAGTTTGGCAAAAAATGTACGTTAGTCGAGGGTATCGATACAAAAGTTATCGATATTAAAGATATCGCACGAAGACTTAAAGAAAAGTTTGCAAGTGGCGGCACATCCAAAGATGGAGTCATCGAATTGCAAGGCGATCATTTGAAACGAATGCGAGCAGCGCTAATCGAGTGCGACTTCCCGCCGGAATCAATCGATATCCTTCCGGACACGACGGTAGATCCACCTCGACGCCCACGCCCGCGTTAAAAACAAAATAAAAATCACAACTTTATTTCAAAATAAAAAAATCAAAAAATAAAAAATCAAAATCATAAGGTCCAAAATGGAAACAAAAAATAACACAATCGGATTCGGCATTGAAATGCCACCAAAAGGCGACGTAACGCCAGACGTTAACTGTCCTTTCTACGGAAATCTCCGTGTACGAGGAACAGTAATGCGCGGAACAGTCCTTAGTGCAGCTTCACACCTATCCGCAACAGTAAAAATTGACAGACAAGTTTACGTTTCCAAATACCGACGTTATTTGTTAAAAACAAGTAAAGTTCGCGTTCACAATCCAGCAGTATTGACTGCAAAGCCGGGCGACGTTGTAGATTTTATGCAATGCCGACCAATTTCAAAAACAAAAGCAAACGTAATTGTTCGAATTGTAACTCGCGCAGTCGAGCAGAAAAAATAATTATACTCATTATTTGTTAGATAAAACCCAAGGTAAAACACAATGAAAGGAATCAAAGCAAACGTAACAAGATTGTTGCCAGTCGGCTCAAAGCTTCCAACTTGTGATAACTCTGGAGCAAAAGTAATTCAAATCATTTCAGTCACAAACGCAAAAACTCGAAAAGGTCGACGATCAACAGCAGGTGTTGGCGATCTTGTAACAGCAGCAGTTGTCTCAGGACGACCTGATATGCGTCACAAAATTATTCAGGCAGTTATTGTTCGACAGAAAAAGGAATATCGCCGACCAGATGGTATGCGAGTTAAGTTCGAAGATAATGCAGCCGTCGTCATGAAAGACGAAAAAGGTGGCAATCCTAAAGGAACTATTTTCAAAGGTCCAATTTCCAAAGATGCAGTTGAACGATGGCCTGGTATTGGCAAAGTCGCAAGCATCATCCTATAATTAAAATTAAATTCAAAAAATAAAAAACCAAAAACAAGGTCACAATCAAATGAATAACGCACCATTCAAGAAAAGCTGGAACGCAAGTACTCAAACTCGAAGACAGAGATTGTTCCGTTACAATGCGCCAATGCACATCAAAGGAAAATTCCTCGGCGCTCACCTTTCAAAAGAATTGAAAGCTAAGTACGGTTCACGAGCAGCTAGAGTTCGCGTCGGCGATAAAGTAAAAGTTATGCGCGGCCAATTCAAGAACGCTGTTGGCACTGTTGAACGAGTCGACATGGATGATTCACGAGTTTACATTACTAAAGTTGAACAAGTCAAAAAAGACGGTTCAAAAGTTCAATATCCAGTTAATGCATCAAATTTATTGATCCTCGAATTAAAACTCGACGACAAATATCGAGTACAATCATTGAACAAAGAATCGATGAAAGCAAATTCAGCAGTAAATGCAGCAAGCGCAGCAAAACCAAAAGTTGCAGCGACACCAAAAACTGCAGCAGCTCCAAAAGCAGCAAGCGCAAAACCAGCAACTGCAAAAAAAGTAGCAGCAAAACAATAAATCAAAATCACAAAATAAACTAAAAATTAAATTACAAAAATAACGGAGAAAAATCACAATGCCAAAAAATCACATGAAAAGAATCGCAGCGCCAAAGACTTGGCCGATACAGCGAAAGACAACAGCTTTCGTAATGCGATCTGACGCAGGCAAGAAAATGGAATTGAGCATGCCTCTTGGTCTTATCTTGCGAGAAATCCTTGGCATTACAGAAAACGCACGACAAACAAAAGCAGTCCTCAACGCAGGCTCAGTACTTGTCGACGGTAAAGTTAGAAAAGAATTACGATTCCCAGTCGGTCTCTACGAAGTTGTAGAAATCGCATCCGACAAAAAACAATTCCGCGTAGGCTTTAGTCCAATCGGAAGTTTGTCGTTAATCCCAATCACAGCTGCTGAAAAAGCAACTCGACTCCAAAAAGTCGTAAGCAAAAGAATTGTTCCAGGTAACAAATTACAACTTGGTCTTTTGTCAGGTGTTGTCGTTCGAATGGACGCAACAGCAAAAAATGTCGGCGCATACACAGTTGGCGATTCAGTACAACTCGACGACAAAAACGGCGTTTCAAAACACTTGCCACTTAAAGTTGGAAGTGTTGTACAATTCATCGCAGGAAAACACATCGGCAGCGTCGGTGTAGTCGAATCAATTGTTGGCGAAAAAATCACAGCATCAGTTGAAGGCAGTTCAGTCGAAACAAGACTAGATTGCGCAGTTGTTGTTGGCGAAGGAAAATCACCAAGTATTACAGTACTTTCAAAACTAGCTTAGATTAAAAGAAAACAAGGAAAATAAAATGGCAGAAACAAAAAACGCAACGGCAAATAATGTAATGCGACAGCTTCGAGTAGAGAAGATTGTCCTAAACTGCGGCTGCGGTACAGATCACACTCGATTAGAAAAATCACACAAACTTTTGCAAATGATTACTGGCAGAACTCCTGTCAAAGTAGTTACGCAAAAAAGAATCCCTGGTTGGGGTTTGCGTCCTGGTTTGCCAATCGCAACTAAAGTAACATTGCGCGGCGCACTTGCAGAAGAAACTTTGAAGCGATTGCTAAAAGCAAACGACAATGTCCTTAAGCCAAACCACTTTGATAGTGCAGGCAACATCGCATTTTCAGTTCACGAATGTATTGACATCCCTGGTGTCGAATACGATCCAACGATTGGTATCCTTGGTTTGCAAGTTACAGTAACTTTGCAACGACCGGGCTTCCGTATCCGACGACGAAAATACATGAACCGAAAAATTCCACACGCAAGTATGATTGCTCCGCAAGAAGCAATGGACTTTGCACAAGCAAGTTGGGGCGTTAAAGTCCAGACTGAGGATCAGTAAACAAAGTAATAATAAAAAAATAAAATTCCAAAAATCACAAAAAACACAAGGTAACAAATGACACAGAGCTACTACAAAAAAGCATTCAAACAGTTACGAGCTAAGCCAGTAAAATTGGCAAAGTTCATCAAACACTCCTCGCCAAAGGAAAGATCCTGCGGAAGATCAAATCATAGATGCAAAATTACTGGAAGCATGCGCGGTCATATTGGAAAGTATGGAATTGGAGTTTGCCGACAGCAATTTAGAGACATTGCAAAGCAAATTGGTTTCAAAAAATATAATTAACTAAGTAACAATTTACAATTAACAAAAAGTTAACCAAAATTAAAAATAAAAAAATAACACTAACAAAAAATAACAAAAGGTAAAACAATGGTACTCAACGACCCACTAGCAAACATGTTGTCCAAGATGCAGAATTCTCTGCGAGTCGGACGAAATCAGATCGACGTATCTAACGTCTCCAACTTTATGTTGCAAGTCCTTGAATTGCTAAAGTCACACGGTTACATTAACGCATTCGAAGTCAAGAGCACAGTTCGCGGAAAAGTCGCAACAGTCACTGGCTTTGAAACAATCAACAAAATCAACGTCATCAAGCCACGCTTCAACTTTGAAGTTTCAGAAATCATCGGCTACGAACAACATTATTTGCCAGCAAAAGGCTTTGGAATAATTATTGTTTCAACAAGCAAAGGCCTAATGACTCTTGACAAAGCTCGAGACACTCATATCGGCGGCAAATTAATCGCATACTGCTACTAAATTAATTATTAAATTATTTGAAATTTATACGAGAAAACAAAATGGCTGAAAAGAAAAAAATGCTAGAAGTTGTAACAGAAATGCCAAGCGGCGTTACTGCATCACACACTCATCCTGTCTTGACTGTAAAAGGAAAAGCTGGCGAAGTGCATCGAGCATTTAACAATCCACGAATCCTCGTCAGCGTTGACGGCAATAAAATTGTCCTCAAATCAATTCGAAGTACGCAAGTTGAAAAAATGCACATCAATACTTTCGCAGCGCACGTTGCAAACATGATCAAAGGCGCACAAACGCCATTCAAATACGAACTTAAAGTTTGCTCAGGTCACTTCCCAATGACTGTTGCAATAAAAGGCACGACTTTCGAACTCAAAAATTTCCTTGGTGAAAATACATCACGAACTGTCACACTCAAGCCAGGCGCAAAAGTAACAATTGCTGGCGCAAACATTACTGTTGAATCAGCAGACATTGAAATTGCTGGCCGAGTTACAAGCGACCTAGAACAATTGACTCGAATCGCAGACAAAGACCGACGAGTATTCCAAGACGGAATTTACCTTGTCAAAAAAATGGGCAAGCCGATTTAATTTGATATAACTATTTTTTCACACTACACAACTAGGTACACAAAATGTCCGACAACAAAAAACAACTAATCGCAGAAAAAGCTCATATCCGATCAGTTAGACCACGCTTTATGCGACAGAAAGGAAATCTCAAAAAGAGATTATCACGTTCATCATATCGTGCACCTAAAGGTTTGCAGTCCAAAATGGGCGACAACAAAGCAGGTCACCGATCACAAATTAGAACAGGCTTTGGCTATCCAAAAGCAGTTCGCGGTCTTAATCGAGTTGGACTTACATTAGTTCACGTTGAGAATTTGACCGTCGCACAATCTGTTGATCCAAAAACAACATCAGCAATTGTTAGCGCATCACTTGGTCAAAAAAAGAAAATCGAAGTAGTTAGAATTTTGTTTGATCGAAAAGTCGCAATCCAAAATATCAAAGACGCAGGTAAATTCCTTGCAGACGTTGCAGCATCGCATGCATCTGCTAAGGATTTGAAACAGAAAGAAGCAGCAGCAAGATTAGCTCGCAAAGAAACTGCACTCAAAGCAAAACAAGGCAAGAAAACTGCAGAAGAAAAAGCAGCAGCAAAAGCTGAAAACTCAACGCCAGAAAGTGTTGCTGCAGCAAAAGAAGCTGAAAAGAAAGAGAACGACAAACTCCTTCGACAGAAAGCTTAGGATTACGATTACTAGAGTGAATTAAAATGGACCTAAAAGTACAAAAAACAATCGCAGCAAAAGTGCTCAAGTGCTCGCCACAGCGAGTAAAGTTTGCAACTGATAAGCTTGCAACAATCAAGGAAGCACTTACTCGAGCAGATGTTCGCGATTTGATTAACAGTAACATTATCACAGTTGAACCTATTCGAAATTCATCACGCGGTCGCGCAAGACATATTCAAGCTCAGAAAGCTAAGGGTCTTCGAACTGGCGTTGGTTCACGAAAAGGTACACCAAATGCTCGTCTCAATGAGAAAGGAGTTTGGGCGTCCAAGATGCGAAATATGCGCGCTTTCATTAAACAATTAAAAGACAATGGTCGAATAGAAGTTTCACTTTACCGAGAACTTTACAATAAAGTTAAAGGAAATTATTTCAGAAGCCGAGGCCACATTATACTTTACCTCGAAGAAAACGCGCTCTTCAATGCGCGAAAGGTGAAATAAATGGCATCATCCGCAAGATACACAGTTTCATTTCGACGAAAGCGAGAAGGTCGAACTAATTACGCACGAAGACTTGGTCTTTTGCAATCAGGAAAACCTCGACTAATAATTCGAAAGAAGGTTGGAAATATTTCAGCACAGATTGCTCAATATCATCCTGACGGCGACAAAATTGTTGTTTCAGTCGATGCACGCCAACTTGTAAAATTCGGTTTGACAGTTGTTAACAGCAACGTTCCAGTTGCATATTTGACTGGTCTACTTGCAGCAAAAGAAGCACAAGCACTCAAAATCAAAGAAGTAGTTGTTGATCTTGGTCTACAAAAAATTACAGACAAGTCAAAAATTTACGCACTAATTAAAGGCGCACGAGAAGGCGGCCTTGATGTACACGCTGCAGAAGAAGTTTTGCCAGACGCTGACCGAGTAAACGGTAAACATATTGAAAAATATGCAGCTCTCCTAAACAAATCAGATGCTGACGCTTACAAGCGACAATTTAGTTTGTACCTCAAATCAAATGTCGACCCTGCAACAATTTCGCAACTTTACGCAAAAGTAAAAACTGCAATCGGCAAATAAAATTTACAAAAATTAAATATTTATTCAAAAAATAAACAAATAAAAAATAAACAAAAGTGAAACTCATGGAACAACGAAGACGACCAATGGGCAGAGGCCAATTTGGAAAGCCAGGTCAACGAAGACCAACAGGAAGACCATCACGTGGTGCAAGAGGCGGCGCAGATGACAACTCAGGCGTATTTATCGCTCAAGCACTTGAAGCATGGCAACCAAAAACTGATTTGGGTCTTCGTGTAAAAAATAAAGAAATCACAGATATTAATTTCATTTTCAACAATGGTCTCAAAATTGTAGAACCGCAAGTTGTTGAATATTTAGTTCGAAATTTGCAAGACGACTTATTGCTTGTCGGTCAATCCAAAGGTAAATTTGGTGGCGGAGCACGAAGAACTTTCAAGCAGACGCAGAAGAAAACAAAGGAAGGTAACAAACCATCCTTCTCAACATACGCAGTTGTCGGAAACGGCAATGGTCTAGTTGGTCTTGGCGCTGGTAAAGCAAAAGAAACAGTTCCTGCTCGTGAAAAAGCAGTTAGAAACGCAAAGCTAAACATGATTCGAGTATTGCGCGGTTCAGGAAGCTGGCAATCAGCAACTCCTCAGCAGAATTCAATCCCATTCAAAGTTTCAGGCAAATGTGGTTCAATTAGAATCACTTTGATTCCAGCACCAGTTGGTACTGGTTTGATTTGTGAAAAAGAATGTCAGAAAATCTTGCGACTTGCAGGAATTAAAGACGTTTGGTCACGATTAGAAGGAAATACTGCAACAAAAATCAACGTAGTACTCGCTTGCTTTGACGCACTCAAAAATTTGAGTAATATGAAAATTCCAAATCAAATGAAGAGACAACTTGGCGTTGAACTTAACGAAGCTGAGCGAATGACTCCTGCACAAATCGATGCAGAAAATAAAACTGAATAAATATTACTATAACTCAAATAACACAACGTGAATAAAATGGCAGAATCAACAACAGCAAAAAAAATGATTGCAGTCGTACGAGTACGAGGCAAAGTAAATTTGACTCCTGAAATCGCACAGACTTTGCGACAGCTAAACCTTGCAGCACAAAATACTTGTGCAGTCCTTCCATTGACTGGTTCAGTCCTAGGAATGCTCCGTAAAGCTAACGGTTACATCACATTCGGTTTCGTCTCTGACGCAGTTCTCAAAGAACTCGAAGCAAAGCGAAAATCAAAAGACGAAAATATTTACTACCTTGCACCACCGCGAAAAGGCTATGGTCGAAAAGGAATCAAACGAGCTTACACAGAAAGCGGCGCTCTTGGCGATCGCAAAGATGACATCAACGAATTATTGTTGAGAATGATTTAATTTCATAGATAAAAATTCATAGATAAAAAAATAAAAAATAATAGGAGCACAATCACATGGTCGTAAACAAACGAAAGAAAAACAGTCGCCACCGAGGAAGTTGGACTCACGGTTGGGGAGAAAAGAAGAAGCACCGAGGCGCAGGTAGCCGTGGTGGTCGAGGAATGGCAGGTACTGGTAAGCGTGCCGATACTAACAAGCCAACAATCCAAGCAGATCCTTATTACTTTGGTAAATTCGGTTTCATCCGACCAAATGCACTTGCTCGCCAAGTTGGAATCAACGTTGCAACACTTGAATCAAACATTTCGTCATTCGTCGCAAGCGGCGTAGCGAAGAAATCTGGTTCAAGTTACACTGTTGATTTGACAAAGACTAAGTATACAAAATTACTTGGCTCTGGCGCAATCTCAATGGCAATTGATGTTACTGTTAACTATGCATCAGCTCAAGCGATTGAAAAAGTCGCAGCGGCGAAAGGCAAAGTTACAACAGCAAAACCAGTTGTTGAAGCAGACAAGGAATAATTCGGAAATATTTCTGATTAATTATTTTTATTTTAATTCTCTTTCAGTTCACGTTTAGAAATTTTATTAATCATTAATTATTCTCTTTAATTATGTATACTATATTCGAAGAATTTCAACAGCCTTACAGAGATGCAGTCATTGCGCACACAAAGCGCATTGAGAAATTCTACATTGCAAATATTGCGGTACTCGTAAAAGATTTACCGCACGAACAATTCCCTTTTGCTCGACGAGGAGATGAATGGCCAGTTGTACTTACTACTGAAGATAGTTCAACACCAATCGGTATGTCTTGGACGCTCAACGGAGAAGAAAAAGGCGGCAGTAGTTCTTCATTTCAAGTCGGGTATTTATTTGGTGCAGATTTATCAAGCAGATTTGCAACATCTGATGATATTTCTCAACGAGAAACCCAATTGAAAGAAAAACCATTCTACGTTGGATTATATGGAGGAAACGCTATGGACTTCCCTTCATTCAAAACTCTTGACGAGGCTTTGCTGCTTCTTGATTCTCGCCTCAGCTCAGGTGAACTTGATTGGTATTATCGTAAAGGCAAATGTGAAGATATTACTGTTCAGATTCCGTTCAGTCGAAAATAATATTTTAAATTTCATTTTCAACTTGTATTTTCATTTTCTAAAAAGTATGTAGTACTCTCAAGTGACAGTGTTAAGTAAAATTTAAATATGGTGCTTGATTAGCTTAGTTTTATGAGCACGATTCTTGAACCGCCGCAGCAAAAGCCATTAACAATGGCGCAACGTGCAATGCAAGATACAAAATTCAATTGTTATTTCTATGATGAACATGACTTTCGAGGAAGATATCAACTTTCACATCCTCAAAATTTATCTGTAGCATACATTCCTGAATTTACGAGTCGAAAACCAACAACAATAGTTCATATTGACGCGCTTGTTGGAATGCCTGACGAATCTCAATCTCTTGCAGCAATAAATAGATTGATTACAACGCGCGACGGTTTAACAAAGCTAGGTCACGTCGGTAAATTTACCGCTCGTGGAGTTGAAGCAGATGACGATTTCTTATTTCCATATCAAGATGCTTATCGTTCTGTAGTTAATCGTGTCCGTCAATGGACTCCAGAGCAATTACTCAAAGACAAGTCACTTTTGTCAG
>Ga0265318_10001308_pt1 | contig 14945 bp, 14 predicted proteins | sample 4821metaG_FD_192431 | JGI IMG/M metagenome (GOLD analysis project Ga0265318, IMG submission 192431) | Rhizosphere microbial communities from Carex aquatilis grown in University of Washington, Seatle, WA, United States - 4-8-21 metaG | ecosystem: Host-associated > Plants > Roots > Rhizosphere >... | reverse complement strand
GGCCGCAAGGGCCGGGGGAGCGGACACCGGCACGGGGAATTGTGCCGTGGAAGTGATCCGTCCGGCCGCATCCAGTTTGTAATTTAGCATCGTCTGCATCATGCCGCTGGGACTACGCTCTTCGATTCGCTTAAGATGTCCAGCATCGTCATACGTGAGGGTCCGGGTGCTGAAGTTGGGTCGGGTGATGCTGGATAGCACCCCATCGGCCCTCCATCCAAACGTGGTGATATTGCCCGCCCAATCCGTCACCTGATAGAGCCGGTTCAAACTGTCATACAAGGGAAGTGAAGACGTCACGTCTTGACTTTTGTCAGAAGGCAGAATCCAGCATCGGCTTGTCAAGAGTCAAGACATGACGTCTTCAGATTGGCCTGACGTCTTCAGATTGGCATTCAGATTGGCAGTGGAGCAATAATTGGTGTCCCAGCCGGACACCGCAGAAAATTGGATCATTGGCGCAGTATGCAAACCAATTCATCCCACGTTCATTGACCGCTATTTGCCGTTTTTTTTCGGTTAAGCCAAAACGCAGTCAACATGCCTACCAGTACACCCGACAAAGTTCCGAATGCGTTGAGCAAATACAGCGATACGCCTGCTTGGCCCATAGAATATTGCGGGCCAAACGGCCAGCCAAAGATGCCGCCCAAGACGCCCAATAGAATGATCTGAACCCGCCCTCGCGTTGGAACAATGAACCAGCCAAGTAAAATAAAAACCACAATCGGAAGCAGTCTCCCTAAATACAAGGGAGTTAAACCGACCAAGCTGAGAAAAATATTCTGCCCGGAGAAATAGGTCTTTGGGGAAAAATTTGCCCAAATAAACCCGAATGAGACGGCTACGACCGCCGCAATAGGAATAAACAATATCCATCGAAGTATTCGCATATAATTTCTGTAGTTTGTTTTTATTTTCCCGGAACACCTATTATCTTAAAGCCCCCAAGTGGGGTTGAGATGCCAAATAGGTTTAATTCTCCGCTGCTATCTGCACCTGCGTTCGCTTCTATCCCATGGGCAATCTCACCAGATGCCTCAACTCCACCTTTCGGAAACCATTTTGTTTGTCCGTTCCAAGAATCTGAAGCCGGAAAATCGGGCGGGCCTCTCATGGACCCTTCGGCTTGTTTTTCCTTCTTTTTTCCTCTGCCGCGATTTCAAATAACTGCTGAATCACAATCGCCAGAAACATTACAAAACCCAAAGTATAAAATCCCATCAAGGCCCAATACTCCATCGGCGATTTGTGTTTGTCCACCAAAGCACCGCTGTTGAAAACCACCAATAGCGAATATGTCCGTCCCGTTAAAAAATCCTCTCTTACGACAAGGCCGACAAATAAATCGAGTGCTAACATAGTCACAGCCAATGAGAGCCAGATCAATTGGGAAGACAATGTGCGCACCGGTCGGTTGGGATTTCGTTTCATCGGGAAACTTGGCTGTTGGTTGTCACTGTTCCCTCACTTATGCGTAGAACCTTCGTGCGTAGAACCTTCGTGCGCAGAAGCCTCGCCCTCAGCGCCGAAGGCGGAGCCAAGGGCCTCTTCGACGAATGGCGACACACTAGGAGAACCATAGGTATCTAGAGTCGATAGTGCACCCGTTTGCGCTGCCGTACGGGCCTCAATTTGACCCGCGATGGTTTCAGCTCGGGTCGAAGCAGCCTCTATCTCCGCTTCTGACATACCCAAGTATCGACCTGTGGACTGGGCAAACGCTGCGTTACTCTCCGCCATGGCAATTTGTGCGGCGGCTCTCTCTTCCAGCGAGTGGTTCAAAACTGCAATTCCACCTGATCCGATGCCAAACGCGCCACCAACAACCGCTGCGCGAGCTTGCTGTCCCAGATCGACGGCCGCCAAATTGCCGCCATTATCAATCAGCTGGTTGGCAGTATTACTCACGGCGCCAAGACTTGCTCCAGAGCCAACGCTCAATGCCACCGCGCCACTGGTGCCGAGTTCACCGGAAATTAAAGCGGCCTCGATAATTCCGCCGCCAAGTAAAGCCACCGGGATGGCTGCCACAAAAACTCCCGTTTTCCCGACGGCACGCCAATCAATGTTAGCCTGAACAGTCCGAGCGCCGCCGGGATGAAACGGTGCGTTCCACCCTCCCGGAACTGAGGTGCCTAACGGATCATTGAACATGACCGGGTTTCCGTTCGCATACCTGTACCAATTTGAGCCTACGGCACGACCCGACACGGTTTTCATACGCACAGGCCGGGTAACCCGACGCGGATTCGCCACTTGCACCCGGGAACGCCGGGCACGATTGACCGGACGGCGGCAAAAATTCCTGACGCGAGTTTTTGGCCTGCGCGACGTGCGACCCGACACGGTTCCCGCGCGCGACAAAGCGGCTAAAGGAAGAGCGGGTTGGGCGACAGGCAGCACGTCACCAGCGTGCGCATTTTACGACGCGGGGGAAGCCGCAACTGGCAGCAAGGTCTCCGTCGTCGCCGTGGGCTCCGGCAACCGTCCCGAGGGGTGGCAGCGTTCATGCACGGCCAGAAGCTGGATGATGCTGACCTCGGCATAAATGGCGGTGGTGCCGAGATTGGCGTGGCCGAGCTGCTGCTGGATGTAACGGATGTCCGCGCCGCCTTCATGCATGTGCGTGGCGCAGGTGTGGCGCAGCATGTGCGCCCCGCCGCGCCGGGCGTTGCCACTGGCCTTGATTAAACGGCTCACATGCTGGCCGAGGCAGTCGGCCACCCACGCGGCCCCGTAGCCCGTGAGGAAAAACGCGCGGTCGTCCTGGCCCACGGCGAGCCGGGGCCGCGCTTCCTCCAGGTAACGCTCCAACCAGTGCGCGGCACGGGCTCCGACCGGAACGACGCGATCCTTGCGGCCCTTGCCCAGGCGCACGGTCACGGTGCGGCGCTCGCGGTGGAAGTCGTCCAGGGAGAGCCGGGTCAGTTCGCAGCGGCGCAGGCCGGAAGCGTAGAGCAATTCCAACATCGCGCGATCCCGCAGGCCGAGCGGGTCGGCCGGGTTGGGCACGTTCATCAAGGCGGCAATCTGGGCGTGCGTCATCGCATCGCCGGGCAGGGGAGGGAAGTGAAGACGTCACGTCTTGACTTTTGACAGAAGGCAGAATCCGGCATCGGCTTGTCAAGAGTCAAGACATGACGTCTTCAGATTGGCCGTCGTGGGCATATCCACGCAAGAAGCCATTTTTTCTTAGGCAAACGTGTAGGTGTTGACCAGCCGGTTTTTGAGACTGAGTCGGTCGCCCCAGGCATTGTAGGTAAAGAGGGTCTGCTTGCCGAGGGCATCGTTGGCGGAGTCAGCTCTCAGCAATTTCCTTCTTCGCGTATTCCAGCTTTTTCAACTCGGTCGAAGTCAGGTCTGTTCGCAGCGGCTCTAACAACTCAACCACCTTCGCGTAATTCTTGGCGTGCCAAGCCGCATCGAGCTTCCGACGTGCCTGCCTGAGGTTCACGCCGTCCGCAAAGTCGGAAGCCCATGCTTGGCGCTGCTCCTTTAGTAACTGGAACAGTCGCGCGTTTTGGAGATTCCGGCAGACGTGATCGCGGAACAGTTCGGCTAGTTTTCCTAACCCTTCGTTTACTCCGTCCGGCGTGTGTGTCGCATAGTCCCGATAGTCTTTGGCTGTTGGCACCCCAGCCACTCCAAGCAGTGCCGACATAGGGTAAGGTTGCTTTTCATCCTCGGCGTTTCCGCGTCGGCCAAGTTCAGCGCCGATTTCGAAGGACTTACGTCCATGGTAGATGTTGATAAAAAGCGTAGAGGACTCGAACCGCACGAACGCCGGCTCGCTCTGAGTACGCTGGAATCCCTGTGCTTCCAAGAAGGCAAAATGCTTCTCCGCTGCATCTGCGAATCGCAGACTTGTTCGGTTGGCCTGGGCCTGTGTTTCCGATTTCATCGTTTTAACCTTTGGGCGGCATCCAATAATTTGTGAGGGAAGTGAAGACGTCACGTCTTGACTTTTGACAGAAGGCAGAACCCGGCATCGGTTTGTCAAGAGTCAAGACATGACGTCTTCAGATTGGCACTGCCTGATCAAAGGACTGGCGCGACGCCGACCATAATCACCCGTGCGCCTGCTTCGACAAGATTGGCCAACAAGGTCCCTTTCATTCGGCTGTAGTTTCATAAGATCGACGTGTTGATTAAACACAGTGGTTGTGGCCCATGCGCGGGGTGTAGTAGTAGTAAAGAACACCCGACATGGTTTCATACTCACAGGCCCGGCAACGAGACGAGCACGGTGTCACCGAGCCGCTTTTCAAAATTCACAAATTGCAAAATTGAATTTTGTTGGACTAAGGCCATTTTCAAGAGCCGTCGCTATTGACTTGTATTCGGCCGAAATTTGCGCGATTCGTTCGACCTCGACGCAAGCTCCATCCGAGCACATCTGTTTTGCCAGAGCTAGGGCGGCAATGAATACTGGTTCTAAGTCGTAGCGTCTCAGTCTACCCCTCCGGTAGGCAGCCAAACTTGGATAGTAACAAGCCGGGAATTCATAGGGCGCGTTCTTAAAGTGGATGCGGGCGAATGCACTAGGGATAAAAACGACAGCTTTAGCGCTGGTTCGGTGACGGAATCCTTCCTTACACATGATAGATACAATTTCTGAAGCCGGTCTTCCCTCTAAAAATAAGGCCGCCGCTCTTGCGCACGCGGATTCAGGTGGGTTGAAGAGAGTCTTAAAAATTTGTTTTAGCATATCAAAATTATTAGCCTCCCGGCTTGCCGTGGTTACCCGATAACGGTTGGGTCGTCAAACCGCCTGCAAGCGCTTTGCTGCCATTGCCTGCCGGAGCCGCTAAAGGGCTCAACGATGGAAATTCAAAAGTCGTGGGACTGGTGATCTCGGCGCCCATAAGTGTCAATTGGGCTTGGCAATTTGGGCATATCGGTTTTGACACCGCGCCCACAGTCGGGGTGAGGCCGTTGTCCCAAGCCGTGACGACAGCATTTATTTCTGCGTGAATACCATTCCCGCCAGCAACGATATCTCCCGGTCCGGCAAGGCTCGCCTGCGCAGCCGTCAAACCGCGCTCGCCACTGCCTGCCAGCACATTCTCGCCTGAACTTGTTCCTAAAGAAGCGACCGTTTGATATCGTTCTGTAACTATTTGCGGCACTGCTGAAGCCATATCCGCAACGTTGCTTGTCTGTGCCATGGGAGAGGTATAACCGCCGGGCATTGGTCCTATACCATTAAACCCAACGTGTATAATTGATGCTCCAACAGCACCAGTTAGCAGAGTGGGACCGAGAGCCCCAGGTCCCAAATTCGTATAAGTTGGATCACCAGGTCCAGGAGCATTAGCAACGTGCGGGGAAGTGAGCGCGGCGACAAAAGCTCCGCCGAGAATTACCACCAGTGGTATAAACTCTCCGCTTGGATCATTGAGCATGATCGGGTTGTTTTCGGCATACCGGTACCAATTTGAGCCGCCACCGAAGCCGGAAGGGTCGGCATTGAGAAAACGGCCCATGCGCGGATTGTAGAATCTTGCCCTCATGTAAGGAGCACCCGACACAGGTTTCATACCGGCAGGCCGGGCAACCCGACGCGGGTTCGCCACTTGCACACGGGAACGCCGGGCGCATTGGCCCGGAGGGAGGAAAAAATTCCAGACGCGAGTTTTTCGGGAGGAGGTCGTGCGGCCCGACACGGTTCCCGCGCGCGGCAAAGCGGCTAGAGGAAGAGCGGGTTGGGCGACAGGAAGCACAGGCCCGTCAGCGTGCGCATTTTACGGCGCGGGGGAAGCCGCAACTTGCGGTGGCGCGGGCGGCTCGCGGCGACCGTGGGGATGACAGCGCGCATGCACTTCGCGGAGCTGTTCGATGGTCACCGCCGTGTAAATCTGGGTCGTATCCAGTTTGGCATGACCGAGGAGCTGCTGGATGTAGCGGATGTCGGCCCCGCCTTCGAGCATGTGGGTGGCGCAGGTGTGCCGGAAGAGGTGGCAGGAACCGGTGCGCTGCACGCCCGCGCGGTCGAGCGCGTCACGCACAATGTTGCCCAGGCCGCCCTTGCTGAAGCGTTCGCCGTAGCCGGTCAGGAACAGGGCTTGCTCGGCCGCGTCGGCTTCCAGTCGCGGCCGACTGTCGCAGAGGTAACGTTCCAACCAGTGCAGGGCGTGCTCGCCCATCGGAGCCGGTCGGAGCGTTTCTAACGACGCAATTTTCTCGTTAGACATATTGCGTCGCCACTCAATCACACGCTCCCGAAGCCATCCGGCCTACGTAATTTTCCCTGGGCTCAGGTCCGGTTCTGAATGGCGCGCGGATTTTAGCGGAGCGCGCAACGCCGGAACCGGCGACCGAGCGAAGCACACGACCGGAAGGAGTGAAGCGGAGCGGCCCGCAGGATTGTATCCGCGGGGGATTGTCGCCCTGACACCTCGGGGCGAGCCCGCGGTGTCGCAGAGTGAGGGGCCGTGCGGCCCCTCTGGAGTGACCAGCGGGAACGTAACCGAGGGCCGGAGCAGAGCGGAGCGCGACACCGACCCGCTGCCGTCATCGGCGGCGGCTGAGGTCGTCGTGGCAGCCCAAGGACGGAGCAGGGTCCCCACCGGGCTCTCTACGCCGGACGCGAAAGCGAGGGCCACCGAGCGGACCGGGGCGCGAACCGTCGCGCCCCAAGCGCCTTAGCCGGTGGGGCTGGAAACCACCGGACGGAGCGACCATCGGGAGCGCAGGAGGATGCAGACGGCGTGACGGCTTTGCTGGCGCGTCGTGTGCCGCTGATTCATTGCGTAAATTTACCCAAAAATTGCCTGATCGCACTTCTTTGGTAGAACGGTTTCTGCTTGGAAAAATATCCCGATACGCCAGAGCCATCGTAGCGCACGAGATCAACGTACTTTTGTTTCTTCGGAACACTTTCTATTACGATACCACTCTGCCCCGAAATGCGGTCCATGTCTCCGGCCTCCACGTCTAGACCGATGAGCAGTCCGCCTTCCTTATCTCTTTCTGGATTCTGATAGAAGGCCACCCATGCCCGCTTAACCTCTGCGATGCTGCCGTAAAGACGGCTCAACGCTGCCACCAATTCTTGCGGATAGTCGCTTGGTTGGCCAATCATGACCTGTGTCGCCTTCTTCGCGACGTATCGTTCCCTTGGCTCAAAAACGGAGCCGTCGAGCAACCGCGCGACTTCGTCGGGAAAAAATTCTTTCCCGTATGCCACACCAGGATTCATGATGAGGTATGCACCTCGCGTGATTTGAAAAAGGGCCTTGGCATCGAGGAGGAGATATTCTGTGCCTGACGGCAATCGAGCGGCTGAAGTGAAAAACGGAATACAGCGTCGCCCGCCATGCTCGACATCTGCTATTGTAATCTTCGCACCCTCAGGAACGACGCCATTCACAAGGCGCGGCTTCTCTCCGGCAGAAACGATCAACACCTTCGAGTCGAGCAGTTCGCGGAAGAACTGAGGACGTGACGCCGGATCATCGGCTGCTTTCTTCAGCGCAAGCTCCAGTAAATTGTCAGGCTCAAATATAGCATTCATTGCTCTACGCTGAAGAGGCGCGCCTTCGTGTGGTCTTGGATTTTCAGACGACCGTAGCCGACATCAATCATGATGTTTCTGCATTTACAGCTAAGGTCGTCATCTGGCCTTGATGGAATCACGTCTCCACACACCAAACATTCATAATAGAGATTCTTGCCAGCCGGATAGCCCTTGTCCGGTTCGATAGTTTGGTATTTTCTAACTGGCTCGCACGGCTTCATCGTTTTTTCAGGACTCCAGCATTAATGAGGTCTTGGACAGTTTGTGTTCCGAGATCGAACTGGAGGCCGCCTCCCGGTTGACCGAACGCGGGAGCTGCGCGACCCGCACCAGCTTCAAAGGGCTTAAGAACGTCAAACGAATTGAGCGGGCGTAGCGCACCACCTGGCGCTAACGACCTAAGCTCAGGAGCTGTACCAGCAGGCGACAAAAAGCTTCCTCCTGTGCTGCCGTAACGATCCACGACCTGACCCGGCAGAACGCTGGCTTGTCCACCTTCTCCAGCAACAAATCCGCGATTAGCCGGCCAGACAATTTCACCCGCCGTACTCTCGGTCTTGCCGAAGACAGATGAAAGCCATCTGCTAGCCAAACCGAGCACCGGCTTGAAAACCAGTTGTTCAAGAGCAGCACCGACAAAAAAATCTCCCGTGGCATCGCTCAATCCCGCATGTCCGTTAAACTCCGGGTTGAACGGGTCACGCGCTGGGTCGTATGCAGTCGAAGGAGCTAAAATCCCTGAGCTGTTTGAACTCCCCGGGCACAGCCCGAACGGATCATTGAAGCTGACCGGGTTTCCATTGGCGTAGCGGTACCAATTTGAGCCTACGGCACGACCCGACACGGTTTTCATACGCACAGGCCGGGTAACCCGACGCGGATTCGCCACTTGCACCCGGGAACGCCGGGCACGATTGACCGGACGGCGGCAAAAATTCCTGACGCGAGTTTTTGGCCTGCGCGACGTGCGACCCGACACGGTTCCCGCGCGCGACAAAGCGGCTAAAGGAAGAGCGGGTTGGGCGACAGGCAGCACGTCACCAGCGTGCGCATTTTACGACGCGGGGGAAGCCGCAACTGGCAGCAAGGTCTCCGTCGTCGCCGTGGGCTCCGGCAACCGTCCCGAGGGGTGGCAGCGTTCATGCACGGCCAGAAGCTGGATGATGCTGACCTCGGCATAAATGGCGGTGGTGCCGAGATTGGCGTGGCCGAGCTGCTGCTGGATGTAACGGATGTCCGCGCCGCCTTCATGCATGTGCGTGGCGCAGGTGTGGCGCAGCATGTGCGCCCCGCCGCGCCGGGCGTTGCCACTGGCCTTGATTAAACGGCTCACATGCTGGCCGAGGCAGTCGGCCACCCACGCGGCCCCGTAGCCCGTGAGGAAAAACGCGCGGTCGTCCTGGCCCACGGCGAGCCGGGGCCGCGCTTCCTCCAGGTAACGCTCCAACCAGTGCGCGGCACGGGCTCCGACCGGAACGACGCGATCCTTGCGGCCCTTGCCCAGGCGCACGGTCACGGTGCGGCGCTCGCGGTGGAAGTCGTCCAGGGAGAGCCGGGTCAGTTCGCAGCGGCGCAGGCCGGAAGCGTAGAGCAATTCCAACATCGCGCGATCCCGCAGGCCGAGCGGGTCGGCCGGGTTGGGCACGTTCATCAAGGCGGCAATCTGGGCGTGCGTCATCGCATCGCCGGGCAGGCGTTTGTCCGGGCGCGGCAAGTCGAGATCGGCGGCGGGATTGCTCAGGATCAGGTGCTGTTTGGTCAGCCACGAGAACCAGCCTTGCAGGACACTCAGGCGGGAACGCTGCGTGGAGATGCCCAGGGGACGGCCGTCTTTCTTGCGGTGCTGCCAGAGGTGCCGCTGGTAGCTTTCCATGATGGGCCGGGTAATCTGCCCGGCCTGCGTCAGCGAGCGCTCGGCGCACCAGTCGGCGAACCAGCGCAGGGCGTCGCCCGCGCTCAGGAGGGTCCGCGGCGAGTAGTGGCGCACGGCGAGCCCTTCCAGATAGGCGGCCTGGCAGCGCGTGAGATCGTCGAGGGGCGCACCGGGTGCGGCCGGGGGCCGGGCGCAGGACGCAAGGCGTCCGTTCTCGTGCCGCTTGTCGCGGTGCGCGCGCATGACGGCGGTGTTGGCGAAACCTTTTTTTCGGCCCATGGGATGACGATGGTTTTTGTGGTTACGATTATGATGCCGACGACGGCGGCGGGCTCCAGATGTGCGAACGCGCCACCCCGCCACCCTCGGCCTAGGCGGCGGTTTCTCCCTCTGTCGATTGTGTTTTTGGGGGTGGCGGGGGCGTTTGGCCACCCCCCGCCACCTCCCCCCTTTGGCCCGCCACCCCCTGTAAAAAACCCGCCACCTTGCCGTCGTAGGGGTGTTTTTTCCGCAGCTCCGCCACGTCAATCAGGCCGATGTGCGCGACGGCCTCCGGCGTGGCGGCGTCGATCATCAGCTCGTACACAAAGGAGCTGCCGAGCCGGCCGTGGCGCAGTTCAAGGTATTCGAGTTCGACCAGGCGTTCAAGGTGCAGCCGGACTTGCGTCAGACTCCACCCGCAGGCCTCGCGCAGTTCGCGCCGCGCGAACGTGGCGGCCAACTTCGCGCCTTGCCCTGGCTGCGCCATCCTCGTCCGCACGAGGGCGCGGATGTGACCGAGCAAGGCCCGCGTCTGCGGCGGCAGTTCGTCGAGCGAACGGCCCAGGACTTCGGGCGCCAGTTCGTTGGCGAGCGCGATGTCGTCGAGCGTGACCTCGACGTATTCGAGCACGCGGCCCGCCACGTCGTGCCGGCCGCGTGGGCGCTGGTGCTGGTGCAGCAGCGCGATGGAGTCGATCAGCGTCAGATATTTTTCGTGGTCGCGGCGGTTGCGCGTGCGCCCGCTCGGGAACGTGAGCGCGGGTGCGAACGGGTTCAACACTTCGACCGTCACAAGCAAACGCTGCGCGTTCTTCAGGACGCGCAGCAGCTCCGTGCGCTCGGCCTTCGCCACGAGTCCGGCCAGCGTGCGGCGCTCGCGTTGCAGCGTGTGGATGCGCGCCGTCTGCTCGGGCGAGTCGTCCACCGCGAGCGTGAGGCAACGGTTTTGTAATTCTTCATCGAGGTCGATGGCGGTCGTCGTGAGCATAATCATGACCGGTCCCTCGACGTGGTATTCCTGCGTTTCCATCCGGCCCGTCTGCGGGTCTTTGCCGGTGGAGGCGATGGTCAGCTCGCCCTCGCTCTGCAGGAGCTTCAGCGCGTAGCTGGCTTTTTCCGCTCCGGCCTCCTCGACGATGGCGAGGATCTTGTGTTTCAGATTCGTCTCGCCGAGATAGTAGAGCGACTGGCCCGTCATCGCCGAGTATTTGATCCGGCACTCCTCCGGGAAGAACGCGAGCGCCGAGTCCATCAGCATGCTTTTGCCCGCCGCGCTCGGACTCTGCACGATCACGGCGAGCGGCCGGTCGAGCAACCGCGACACGCCCGCCAAGTAAACGAGCATGATGTTGTTTTCCTCGCCGATGATGCCGGCCGCGCGAAACGCCCCGCGCAAACGCCCGACTAGGTCCGGCGCTTGCAACCACCGCAGCGCCTCCGTGCGCTCGGCCTCGGAGAGCACGACGGCGGGCACGACTTCCTCACCGGGCCGGGCCAGTTCCAGCTGGGCCTGCTCGACGGCGAGCAGCAGCCGGCCCATGTCGCGCTTGAGCAAGTCCGCGTGCAAACCGGTTTCCTCGGCCGCACGCTCGATGAAGCGGCGGCGTTCGCCGTCCTTCGCGAGATCGAGGCTGTCGAGGTGAAAGCGGTCGCCGATGCGCAGACGCAGCGTAATTTTGAGCGCGTCCGTGCCGAGCGTTTTTTCCAGTCCGCCGACGCGATACTCGCGGTCATCGAGGGCGAGCAACCAGTGTTCCCCGTGCAGCGTCAGGCTCACGTGCGTCACGCCGGACGCGGTCACGTTCGTCACCGCGATTTTCACCGGCAGCGCCACCGGTGGTTTTTCTCCAGCCGCCAAGGCTGACGCACTTGTCGCCGCCTCGTTGGACGTGGACGGCGGGACGGATGCGGCGATTTCCGGCACGCCCACGTCAGCAGCTACAACAGCAGCTTTAGCAGCTAAAGAAGAAGGCGCGGGCGCGACGGGTGAAGACACTTTGCCCTTACCCAGCCAAGCGGCAGCGTTCAAGAGGACGGCCAAGGATTTCTCGGAGGGAGTGACCTTCACCGCGTAGTCGTTCGCATCGAGGCCGTGGGGAAACAACACGCGGCGGCATTCGATGCCGCGGGCCATGAGTTGCGCCGCCACTTCTTCCGCGCCCCGGTCTCCGGCTTCGTCGCGGTCGAAGGCGATGAAGACGCGCTGCACCTTCGCTGCAATGAGAGCGTCGAGCATTTCCTCGGGGAGAACCTTCGCGCTGTAGCTCGTCGTCACGTTCTTAAATCCCGCGCAATAGAACGTCAGCGCGTCGATGATTCCCTCGCACAGGATCACCTCGGGGCTGCGCAACGCGGTCGGATTCCAGAGGCCGCGCTGCGGTCCCGGCAAAAACAAGTGCCGGTCGTGCTTGCCGCCGTCGTCGATGGCTCGGCCGTAGACGGTGCCGATTTCTCCGGTCTCGCTGATGACGGGAAAGACGATCCGTCCGCGCAAGTGCTCGTGCCCGGTGTCGCGGTAGATGCCAAGGCGCTGCAACCGCTCGCGGATCGCCGCTCCCTCCTTCCGGGTGCTGTGCGGCAGGCGCAGCCCGAGCGTGCGATCGGCAAAGCCGATCTTGAAGGCCGCGCACGCCTCCGCGCTTGTGAGGCCGCGCTTGGCGAGGTAGGCGAGTGCGGTGGGATTCTCTTTCAACCTCGCGTGATAATAGTCGATCACCTGGCGCAGTGCCGCCTGGTCGTCGGCATCGGGGGTGAACGGTGACGCGAGACGCGTCACCCGGCTTGTCTTGAGCGGCTGGCAAGTGGGCGCACCCGTGAAGGCGGCGGCTCCGCCGTCCTTCAGCAGTTCGTAGGCGTGGCGGAAAGAAACGCCGTCGAACTTTTGCACGAACTGGATCACGTTGCCCGTTGCCTGACACGACACGCAGCGCCAGAGGCCCTTGCCGGGCGTGACGTGCAGGCTCGGATTCTTGTCGTCATGGAACGGGCAGAGCCCGACCAGGTCGCCGCCTTTCGCTGTCAGCGTCACGCCGCGGGAGCGGACGACGGCCGCAAGGTCGGTCTCGCGTTTGATTTTGTCGATTTCGTCGTCGGGGATCATGGCCATAAATTCGGGTTCCGGTTCATGGACTTTGCTCCGGGGCGCGTCGGTCGCGGTGCTTCAAGCGCGGCCGGTCTTCCTTCGGGAACGGATGGCCGCGCAGCCACCGCGTGAGCTGCCTGTGTTCCCAGCTGTCGAGGTGCCGCGCCGCGTGCGCTGCATCCCCGATCCACCGCGCCAACACCTGGCCCAGCGACATCGACGCGTAAGCACCCGTCAGGTCCACCGCGCACCGGTAAATTTTCATCGGCACGTCCACCTGCACCGGCACCGTCTTGCCCCGTGGCTCCCGGCGGCGGGATGGCGATTTAGCGGGGGCTTTTTTGGGCATCGGGCGTTTCGTTTCGGCGGGTGGTCAAGTCGGAAGTTGATAAATCAACTACAATCCGTATTCCTACAACTTGTAGCCCATGCAAGCCGAAAACCAGTCTCCGGGAAAACTTGGCCGTATAATGGCGGCGTTAACCTCGCCATTTCCCATGAGCCAAGACCACGCCCGCCAACTTGCCCAGCGCGTCACCACCCTCCGCCAAGCGAAGAGCCTCACGCAGGCCGTCGTCGCCGAGCGCCTCGGCATCGCCGAGGGCCGTTACAGCCATTACGAGCGCGGCATCCGCAAATTTCCCGTCGGGCTGCTGCCAAAATTAGTCGAGGTGCTGGAATGCTCGGAAGCGGAGTTGCTGGGCGCGCCGCCGCCCAAGGTGAAACGCGGCCCGCCTTCCGAATGGGAGAAACGGATTGCGGTCATCAAAGACCTGCCCCGCGACAAGCAGCGGGAAATTCAGAACGTCGTCGATGCGCTGATCGCCAAGGCGAGCTGAGATTTTCTCTTAGCCGCTGATTGCCGAGACCGCCAGTCGGGCGCGCCCCGCTTTTTTGTGGAAGGGATTTTTGCCGCCTCCGCGCCCAAGTGGTCATTATGGGCAATAGTGCTCTGCGCTGCGCTTCGACCCTTCGCCTTCGCTGGCCGCTCAGTTGGCGGGCCGCATACGTGCCCATAATGCCGTCTTGGTCGCTCCGGCTGCGGCGACGTTCCGCAGCTGGAGCCCCACGTTCCCCAGCCGCTCCAGTCGCCTGGCCCTGCCGGGCGGCATTTTAGCGGCGGGGCGCGCCCGACTGGCGGAAGCCAAAACACCATGCGGCTTCCGACCCCGCATCCGACAGGCGACCGATTTTTGATCCGACAGGGCAGCGATATTTCAGGCACGGAGCTTCCGACGAACGAACCGCAGTTTGATCCGCAGTTGCTTCAACAGTTTGTCCGGCAGGCTCGCCGCGCTTTTCAAGCGGGGTTGGTGTCTTACCTTAATTTGCCTTTTCTGCGGGGTTCGGACGGGCATGGAATGGAGTGTGGCGGTGTGTGGATTGGGGCGCGATTTCTGGCGGGTTTTTGAACCCAACGAAGTCGTTAGGGCCTTGCGTCTATGGAAAAAAGCGCGGCGGATTCACGCCAAAAAAACCGCTGATCGGAGCTGAGGATTTACGCCAACGAGATTGCGGGCGGGACTAATTGTCCTACCATTTTTCAGGTAGACGCGGACTGTTGTGCGACGGGTTCGTTGCCGTCCTGCTGATCGCATGAACGCAGTCCAGGTCATCGCTTCGTGGTGGGATAATTTCAGCCGCTCGTCAGTGGGTCAGTTTTGTCTGCTCGTTTTTTTCGCGCTCGGGTTAGGCGAGCGCAACGGCGAACACAGTGAGCGGCGGCTCGCGCTCGCAGCGCAGCGGAGAACGCGAGGCGTAGGGCGCGCGGGTATTCCAGGAGCGCGCAACGCCGTCACGGTCGGCGACGGTGGAACGAAGCCGTCAGAGCGGAGTGCAACCGGCGGCGTCCGTGACGGCATGAGCGAAGCACACGACGCAGGAGTGAAGCGCAGCGGCCCGCGTGATTGTATCCGCGGGGGATTGGTCGCCCTGACACCTCAGGGCGAGCCCGCGGTGTCGTGGAGTGAGGGGCCGTGCGGCCCCTCTGGAGCGACCAGCGGGAGAGTAACCGAGGGCCGGAGCAGAGCGGAGCGCGACACCGACCCGCTGCCGTCATCGGCGGCGGTTGAGGTCGTCGCGGGAGCCCAAGGACGGAGCGGGGTCCCCACCGGGCTCTCTACGCCGGACGCGATAGCGAGGGCCACCGAGCGGACCGGGGCGCGACCCGTCGCGCCCCAAGCGCCGAAGCCGGTGGGGCTGGATAC
>Ga0265318_10001306_pt1 | contig 14964 bp, 10 predicted proteins | sample 4821metaG_FD_192431 | JGI IMG/M metagenome (GOLD analysis project Ga0265318, IMG submission 192431) | Rhizosphere microbial communities from Carex aquatilis grown in University of Washington, Seatle, WA, United States - 4-8-21 metaG | ecosystem: Host-associated > Plants > Roots > Rhizosphere >... | reverse complement strand
CGCGTTGATCGACTTCCAGTACTCGTGGGTCGTCCCCTTGGGGATGACGGCGATCTGGAACTCGGCGCTGTGGAGCGCCGCGGGAAGAGACAGGGCTGCGAGGGCGACGGCGAGGGGTAGGCGCATGTTACTGGGGTGGGATTGGGGGCGCTGGATTGAGGTTTTTCCAGACTTTTCCCGTGGGGTGGGTGTAGTCCGTGAGGGACTCGGGCTTCATGGTGATGCTTGTCCCGGCGGCCGTGGGAACCATGTAGCGGCCCCGGCGGATGACGCAGGGGTCGGCGAAGTGCTCGTGGAGGTGGTCCACGTACTCGGTCATCCGGCCCTCCATCGAGCCCGAGACGCAGATGAAGTCAAAGATCGACTCGTGCTGCACGTACTCGCAGAGGCCGACGCCGCCGGCGTGCGGGCAGACGGGCACGCCGAACTTCGCCGCGAGGAGCAGCACGGCGACGACCTCGTTCACGCCGCCCAGCCGGCACGAGTCGATCTGGCAGAAGGAGATCGCCCCCGCCTGGAGCAGCTGCTTGAAGACGACGCGGTTCTGGCAGTGCTCCCCCGTGGCGACGCCGATGCCGAGCGGCGCGAGCGCCCTCGCGATCGCCGCGTGCCCCAGCACGTCGTCGGGGCTTGTGGGCTCCTCGATCCAGAGCGGCCGAACCGGCGCTAGGGACCTCACCCATTCGATGGCCTGCCCGACGTCCCAGCGCTGGTTCGCGTCGATCATCAGCGTGCGCGAGTCCCCGATCTCGGCCCGGACGACGGAGCAGCGGCGCCGGTCGTCGTCCAGGTCGGCGCCCACCTTCACCTTGAAGCTCGTCCATCCCTCGGCCAGCGCCTCGCGGCAGAGCCTGCGGATCTTCTCGTCCGAATACCCGAGCCATCCGGCCGAGGTCGTGTACGCGGGGTACCCCGACGCCCGGACCTGCGCCTCGCGGGCCGCGCGCGTGGGCGCGAGGCGCTCCAGCATCGCGAGCGCCTCCCCGGGCGTCATCGCGTCCGAGAGGTAGCGCCAGTCGACGAGCTCGACGATCTGCGCCGGCGTCAGGTCGCACAGGAGCCTCCAGAGCGGCCTTCCCTCGATCTTCGCCCAGAGGTCCCAGAGCGCGTTCACGACGGCCGCCGTCGCCAGGTGGATCACTCCCTTCTCGGGCCCGATCCAGCGAAGCTGGCTGTCGCCGGTCAGATGCTTCCAGAACGCGCCCGGGGCCCCGGTGAAGGCGGCTACGGGCTGGCCCACGACGAGGGGGCGCAGGGCGTGGACGGCCGCGACCACCACCTCGGTCCCCCGTCCGATCGTGAACGTGAGCCCGTGCCCCGTAATGCCGTCGGGCCTGTCCGTCCTGATGATGACGTACGCCGCCGAATAGTCCGGGTCTGGGTTCATGGCGTCCGAGCCGTCCTTGTCGAGGGACGTGGGAAAGCGGATGTCCAGGACCTCCAGGCCGGTGATCGTGTGCATGCGCCTACTTCCCCGCGCTCCAGCCCCCGTCGACGAGCAGCGAACTGCCCGTCACCATCTCCGACTCGTCCGCCGCGAGGTAGAGCGCGGCGGCGGCGATCTCGGCGGGCTTGGCCATCCTGCCGTTCAGCTGCGTCGAGGCCATCTCCCGGTACGCCTTCTCGGGGTCGGGGTACTCGGCGAGGCGCCGCCTGACGAATGGCGTCTCGACCCGGCCCGGGCAGATGCAGTTGAAGCGGACGCCCTGGTGGGAATGGTCGAGCGCGAGCGACTTCGTCAGCCCGACGACCGCGAACTTGCTGATCGTGTAGGCGAGGCGGTCGCGCACGGCGACGATGCCGCCGATCGAGGCGAGGCTGATCACGCTGCCGCGCCGGCGCTCGAGCATTGCCGGCACGAACGCCTTGCAGAAGTTGAAGGGGCCGCGGACGTTGACGGCGTGCATCCGGTCGAGATCGGCGGCCTCGGTCCCCAGGAGGTTGCCCACGTGGCCGATCCCGGCGTTGTTGACGAGGATGTCGAGCGCCGGGAGGCGTCCCGCGAGCGCGTGGACCGCCGCCGCGTCGCTCACGTCGGCCAGCGCGAGGTCGGCCGTTCCGCCGGCGGAGCGGATCGCGGCGACCGTGGCGGACCCCGAGGGCTCGTCGCGGTCCACGACCCAGACCTTGGCGCCCTGGCCCGCGAAGCAGAGCGCGATCGCCTCGCCTATGCCGGATCCGGCCCCCGTCACGAGTGCGGTCTTTCCGTCGAGTCTGAACATGGGCGTCGTTGTTTTTGGGGCTCAGCCGAGGCGGTAGACCCGGCCGGCGTTTGCGTTGAAGATGGCGTCCTGGCTGGGCGCGGGCAGGTGGGCTAGGAGCGTGCGGGCCATCTGCAGCCAGGTGAGGTAGGGGGAGGCGAGTTTGACCACCGGCCAGTCGCTCCCGAACAGGAGGCGCGACGGGCCGAAGGTCTCGAGCAGGTGGCCGATCGTGGGGACGAAACGCTCGATATCAAGCGCCGCCGTTCCCGCCTCGGTGACGAGTCCCGAGAGCTTGCACACCGTGTTGGGGAATGCGGCCAGCTCGCCGATGTGGGTCCTCCAGGACGCGAGCACCCCCTCGCGCAGGTCGGGCTTGCCGGCGTGGTCCAGGATGAAGGTGGTCGCCGGGCAGAGGCGGACCAGCTCGACCACCGAAGCCAGCTGGGGATGGCGCACGCACAGGTCGAAGGAGAGGCCGAGCTCCCCGCACTCCCGGACGCCCCCCACGAAGGAGTCGGAAAGGCAGAAGCGCGGGTCGGTCTCGCCCTGGATCAGGTGGCGCACGCCGCGCACAAGCGGCCGCCCGGAGAGCTCCCGGAGCGCGGCGGTCGTCGCGGGCCCGGCGTCCATCGGGGCGAAGGCGACGATGCCGGCGACCGGCGCGGCCTGTCCGGCGACGGACTCGACCCAGTCCACCTCGTCACGGGCGAAGGCCCTCTCGCAGTCGGCCTGCACGAAGACGACGCGGGAGGGGGGCGACCCCGCCGCCTCGCGCGCGAGGTCGCGCGGCCCGTGGGCCGACGCGATCGACGGCACGCCCGCGAGCCAGGGGTAGGGTCGCAGCGACGCGTCCCAGAAATGGACGTGGGCGTCCGTGAATTCGAACGCCATGGTCAGTCGTGGTGGAAGACCTCCTCCATCCGCGCCCACCACTCGCCCGGCGCGCGGTCCGGGAGCGGGTCCTGCATGGGCTCCATGACGGCCCACCAGCGGCGCGTCTCCAGGTCGGCCGCCATGAGGCGCATGTCGGCCTCGAAGTCGTCGCCCCAGTACTCGAAGTAGGAGAAGAGCCAGCCGTCCCTGTGGAAGATGGAGTAGTTGCGTATCTCGGAGGCCGTGATGCGCTCCAGGACGCCCGGCCAGACGGCGAGGTGGTAGCGCTTGTACTCCTCGAACTTCTCGGGCTTCACGCGAAGAAGCATGCCGTAGCGGCGGGCGAAGGGGGATCTTGTTTTCATTTTGAGATGGGGGTGGCGCCGCGGTTGCTCGACGCATAGCAGGACTCTATGACGGCCATGGTGCGCCACGCATCCTCGACAGAGGTCGGAAGCTCCCGCGACTCGCCGGAGGCGAAGCGCATGAGGCTGGCCATCGGGCCGACGAAGGCGTCGGGGAACCAGGCGCCCTCGAGCCTGACGGACGTCCACGCTGGGGTCCCTCCGTCGCCGGTCACGCAGTATTCCAGCTCATCCGGCATCCCGCGCGGGTAGTCGAGGTTGACGCCCATCCGCGCGACGATAGCGCCGCGCGTGCCCTCGAGCTTCAAATAGCTCTCCTGGTGTCGGGTGCCGAAGCTGTGCCCGTGGTTCGTGGCGACGTTGGCGCGGACCACGTCGCCGTAGTCGAACGCGATCGAGGTCCGGGTCGAGGCGAGGTCCATCATCTGCGGGTGCCGCTGGGTCTTGCACCACACTCCCGCCGGCTCGCCGAGGAAGGATCGCACCAGGTCCACGTAGTGGATGCTGTGGTAGATGATCTCCATCCGCGGGATGCCGTAGAGGAAGGTCCAGAGGTGCCAGGGCATGGAGCACGTGAGGCGGATGTCGACGTCGTGGAGCTCCCCGATCAGGCCGCGCGAGACGATGTCGCGGGCGGCCATCATGTTCGGGGCGAACCGGAGCTGGAGGTTGACGGCGGCGACGAGGCCCTTCGCGCGGCAGAGGTCGCGGATCGCGGTCGCCTGCGCCAGGTCCTCGCCCAGGGGCTTCTGCATGAGGACGGCCGCGCCGTCGGGCAGCGCGGCGAGGACCCCGAGGTTCGCCGAGGCGGGAAGGGCGAGGTCGAACACCGCCCCGGCCGGCGCGCTGGAGACCGCCTCCTCCAGCGACCCGCAGACCCGGGCGACCTTGAAGTCGCGCGCGACGGCCTCGGCCCTCGCGCGGTCCGCATCAAAGACGGAGGCGACCGTCCATCCCGCCTTCCGGTAGGCGGGCAGGTGGGACTGGCGGACGATCGCCCCGGTCCCGATGCTGACGATCGGGCGCGTGGCGGAGGGCGGGGCGGGCTTCTGCTGGAAGGGGGGCGTGGGCATCCGGGGGCGCGTTCCCGCTCGGTTGGCGGGAACACGACCAAATTAGGGTCATGATTTCCGGCGGTTCCACTCAATTCCGCTCGCCCGGGCCCCCGGGGGCGCGGCGCAGGCCTACCCGCGGGCCCGAAACCCCGGCGCGATGACGAAATAGAGCTGCACAAGGACGATGGCGGCCATGCTGAGCCTCGTGTCCAGGAAGCAGAGAAGGGCGCCCCCCGCATAGAGGCCCTGGGCCTGGACAATCCGGCGGCAGACCGCGGCGGGCACGTCCGCGGGCGTCTCCGGCTTGAGCATCCGGTGCCGTGCGGCATAGCCCCATGTGCAATACAGCCCCAGTCCCAGGAGAAGTATGTTGAGCCAGTAGCCGAGGAGCGCGACGCGCAGCTCGTGGTACTCGGCGAGCATCTTGGTCGAGAACGGCATCAGCGTGACGGCGAAGAGGAATGCCAGGCTTATCCACGTCAGGTGGCGGTCCGAGCGCTCGAGGTGGTTCAGCTGGGTCTGCTGGCCCACCCAGAACATCCCCAGGGTGACGAAGCTCATCATGTACATCACTAGCTGGGGAAGGATGGACGCCAGGGCGCCGAGGAGGCCCCGCTCGCTGTGGATAAGCTCCGTTGCCGGCAGGCGCAGGTCGAGGACGAGGAGCGTCATCCCGACGCCGAAGATGCCGTCGCTCAGCGCGGCGAGGCGCTCGACGCTCCGGCCGGCAACGTTGTTGTAGGTGATGTGGCCCGGCATGTCCCGTGAGGCGGCCGGATCCTACGGCGCCGGGACGCGGTCCGGCTTCTGCGCGTCGTCCGCGTGGCCGATGGCCCGGGCTATTGCCTTGAGGAGGGTCTCGGCGGAGTAGGGCTTCGGGATGAACTCGCTCACCCCGGCGATCGCCGCCGCCGACAGTCCGCTGCCCGCGTCCATGCCGCTCGACCCGATGATCTTCACGTCCGGGTTGATCGCCTTCAAGGCGACCGCCATCGCTGGGCCGTCCATAATGGGCATGGCCATGTCGGTGACGACGACGGCGATCGCCTCGCGCTGCAGGGCGTAGATGGAGACCGCGGCGGCGCCGTTCGTCGCGACCGCGACCCTGTAGCCGAAGCGCTCGAGCGTGGACTTCGCGACATTGAGTATGGGCTGCTCGTCGTCCACCACGAGGATAAGCTCGTTGTGGCCCCGCGGCAGCCCGGCGCGCTTCGAGGCCGCAGGTGCCGGCACCGCCGCGGCGGCGTTCGCAGGGAGATACAGCTTGAACGTGCTGCCCCGGCCGACCTCGCTCGTGACGTTGATGAACCCCCCGTGGCTCTGGACGATCCCAAGGGACGTCGAGAGGCCGAGGCCCGTGCCCTTGCCGATGTCCTTCGTGGTGAAGAAGGGCTCGAAGATCCTGTCCCGGATGTTGGGCGGGATGCCCATGCCCGTGTCGGTGACGGATACGGCCAGGTACGAGCCCGCCTTCGCCCCCTGGTGCATGCTGGCGTAGGTCTCGTCCAGGACGATGTTCTCGATCCGCAGGGTGATCTTTCCGCCGTTGGGCATCGAGTCCCTCGCGTTGACGCAGAGGTTGAGCAGGACCTGGTGGATCTGGGTGGGATCCCCCGTCACGGTCCACGGGTCCTTCTCGTTCACGAGCTCGAAGCCGATGGACTTCGGGAAGGTGTCGCTGACAATCTGCTCGATCTCGCGCGCGAGGTGGAGCGGCTGGACCAGGATGCGGTCCCCCTCGGCCCCGCGCCCGAAGGCGAGAACTTGGCGCACGAGCTGCGCCCCGCGCTCCGCGTTCAGCTCCAGCATGGCGAGCAGCCTCTGGCCGCTCTCGTCGTCCACCTTGAGCTTGAGAAGCGCGATCGACATGAGGATCGGGGCAAGGACGTTGTTCAGGTCGTGCGCGATCCCGCCGGCGAGCGTGCCCAGGCTCTCAAGGCGCTGGTTTCGCAGCGCCGTGGCGTCGCGCTTCTTCTTCTCGGTGATGTCGGCGCTTATCGTCAGCTGGGCCTTGGGCGCGCCCAGCTTGTCACGTATGAGCGTTCGGCGCGTGTCGATGTAGATCTCCTGGCCCAGGCGGTGGTGCACCTTAAGCTCCCCCTTCCAGGAGCCCGCGGCCAGGGTCTCAGCCACTGCCAGCTTGAGCGCCTCCTGGTCCTCCTCCGGAAAAATCGATGCCGCGACCTTGCCCATCAGGTCCGCGGCGCTCCAGCCGAACAGGCGCTCGGCCGCGGCATTCATGTAGGCGACCCTCCCGTCAAGCGTGAGCATGAGGATGGCGTCATGGGCCTGGTCGAGCATTGCAGCCTGCTCGGTGATCTTCTGGATGACCTCCCTGTGCTCGGTTACGTCCCGCCCGATACCCACAAGCCCGACCACGGCGCCGTCGTCGTCGCGAAGGGGCACCTTCGTGGTCGACCACCAGCGCGGCTCCCCCCGGGGCCCAGGAATCAGATCCTCAATGTTGGCCAGGGTCATTCCCGACGACATGACCTGCTCGTTCGCCTCATGGAACTTCCGGGCCATCTCGGCCGGCCAGAAATCAAAGTCGGTCTTTCCCAGGGTTTCCTCGAGCGTCTCGGCCCCGAGGACGGCCAGCTCAGCCCGGTTGTTGATGAGGTGCCTCGAGGCCCTGTCGCGCACGAACACGTGGTCGGGGATGATGTCGATCACGGTGCGCAGGAGGTTGTGCTCCATCGTGAGCGTCTGCTGGGCCTCGAAGAGGAGCTTTCTCTGGCCCTCGGCGGGGTCCGCCCCGGACGTGGCGCCCTCGGCCGCCGCGCGCAGCGCCTCCTCGGCGTTGGCAAGGCGCCTCGAGAGGTCCGCGACCGTCGCCTTCAACGCGATCTCGTCAAATGGCGAGGTGGTGCCCATCTCGTTCCGGGTTTTTCAAGCCGCACATGTTATCCATTCGCCCTCTTAAATCGATCCTTTCGTCAGGTGGGAAACAGACCGGATTGGAACAGGGGGAACGGCGACCCCGGATCGGGAGGCGCCCGGATTCCTGAAGGCACGGGAGGCTTGGCGTAAGGGCCCATGGCCCATGATGTTCCGCCCCGGGGGATGGGTTCTGCGCTCTATTTGGCGCCTGCCGAGGCCCAGTCGCCGGCGGGAATGTTCCAGCCTCCGCCGAGCGCCTTGTAGAGCTGCACGACGGCCGTGAACTGGTCCCGACGGGTCTGCGCGAGCGCGACCTTCGCGGGATAGAGAAGCAGCTGCGACTGGATGACCTCGAAGTAGCTGGCCCTTCCCGCGGAGTAGCGCTCGGTCGAGAGCTTCACCGCCTCCTCGTACGCGGCGACGGCGCTCTCCTGGCGGGCGCGCACCTCGGCGAGCTTCTGGCGGGTGACGAGCGCGCTGGCGACGTCGCCGAACGCGCTGAGCGCGGCCTGCTGGTACTGGAGCTTGGCCTGCTCCCAGGCCGCCTTCGCCTGGGTGTACTGGCCGTGCAGGCCGCCGCCCTGGAAAAGGGGGCCGGTGGCCCCGGCGCCGACGGACCAGAGCCCCGCGGAGCGCGACGTCACCTGGTTCAGCTGCGAGCTCACGCCGCCGAGGATGGCGCTCAGGCCGATCCTCGGCAGGAAGCCCCCGATCGTGACGCCGATGCCCGCGTTGGCGGCCTTCGCCGCGAATTCCGCCTGGCGGACGTCGGGGCGGCGCTCGAGGAGGTCCGAGGGCAGGCCCGCGGGGACGTCGGGCGGGACGGACTGGTCCGAGAGGCGCGCGCCGCGCGCGATGGGTCCCGGCGCGCCGCCCGTCAGCACGCTCAGCTGGTTCTCCCGGACAGCGATCTGCATCTCGATCGCGGGGATGCGCGCCGCGCTGGTCTCCATCGCGGCCTGCGCGCTCGCCGTGTCGAGGCGCGAGACCACGCCGCCCTCGAGCTGGCGGTTGAAGAGCTTGAGGCTCTCGCCGAATGCGTCCGTCGCGTCGTGCGCGATCGCGAGCTCCTCGTCCAGCTCGAGGAGGTCGTAGTAGGAGGTCGCCACGTCGCTCACGAGGCTCAGGAGCACGCCGCGGCGGCCCTCCTCGGAGGCGAGGTACTGGGCTCGCGCGGCCTCGTCCAGCCGGCGGACGCGCCCCCAGAGGTCGAACTCCCACGCCGCGCCAAGGTAGCCGTCAAACCCGTCCGTCGTGTTGCCGCCCCCCTGCGTGAAGGCGTTTCCAAGCTGCGCGTTCCGGCCCCGGTCCGCGTTCGCGGCGTAGCCCACCGCGGGAAACAGCTGGCCGTGGACCTGGGCGGCGATCGAGCGGGACTGCTCGACCCTGGCAGCGGCTATGCGGGCGTCGAAGCCGTCCGCGAGGGCCCTGCGCAGGAGGGCGCTCAGCTGCGGATCCCTGTAGACGTCCCACCATGCGAGGTCGGCAACGGAGCGCGCCCCCGCGTCCGCCTGGCCGCGGTAGGCCTGGGGCGCGGCGGTCTCGGGGCGCTTAAAATCCGGCCCGACCGCGCATCCCGCGAGGAGAAGGGCGGACAGGGCCGCGGCCGTGTGCTTCAGGAGCGGCGCGGGCATGGTCAGTGTCCTCCCGGCAACACCGGGGGGCCTCCCGGCGGCTTCGCCGCGTCCGGGCGCGCGCTGTGGGGGTGGCCCTTGGTCGCCCACATCTCGATCACGTAAAACGTGACCGGGATCAGGAATATGGCCAGGGCGCTCGCCGCGATCATCCCGCCGATCACGGTCGTCCCCATCACCCGGCGGGCGACGCCGCCGGCGCCGCTGGCGAGCCACAGGGGCACGCACCCGAAGATGAACGCGAGCGACGTCATCAGGATGGGCCTGAGGCGGATCTTCGCCCCCTCGAGGGCCGCGTCGAGGAGCGGCACCCCGTGCTCGTAGCGGGTCCGCGCGAACTCGACGATCAGGATGGCGTTCTTCGCGGAGAGCCCGATCAGCATGATGAGCCCAATCTGCGCGAAGACGTTGTTCTCCATCTGCCGCGCGAAGAGGGTGATGTACGCGCCGAAGACGGCGACCGGCACCCCGAGCAGGACGCTGAAGGGCAGCGACCAGCTCTCGTAGAGGGCGGCGAGGATCAGGAACACGAACACCAGGGAGAGCCCGAAGATCGCGGCGGGCGGGATGCCCTCCTGGGCCTTCTTCTCCTGGAAGGACATGCCGATGTAGTCGAAGCCCATCTCCCTCGGCATCGTCTTGGCGAACACCTCCTCCAGAGCGGCGTTCGCCTGGTTCGAGCTGTAGCCCGGCGCCGCCGACCCGTTGATCTGCGCGCTGCGGTAGAGGTTGTACCTCATGGTGAACTCGGGCCCCAGTCGGTTCTCCACCGTGGTCAGCGCGGAGAGCGGCACCATCGCCCCGTCGTGGTTGCGCACGAAGTAGTTCTCGAGCTTGTCGGCGCTGCTGCGGTACTCGCCCTCGGCCTCGACGTAGACCTGCCACTGCCGCCCGAAGCGGTTGAAGTAGTTCACGAAGATCCCGCCCATGAAGCACTGGAGCGTCCGGTACACGTCGGCGAGCGCCACGCCCTGCTTGAGGACCTTGTCGCGGTCCACCTTGACGAAGATCTGGGGTACGGAGGGAAGGAACGTCGTCGTCAGCCCCGCGAGTTCCTTCCTCGCCCTGGCGGCTGTCATGAACTTGTTGAGATTATCCGCGAGGAAGGCGATGTCCTTGCCGGCGCGGTCCTCGAGGACGAAGGTGAAGCCGCCGGCCGTGCCCACGCCGGGGATGGAAGGGGGCGAGAAGGCGAAGGCCCGCGCCTCGGGGATGCCCGCGAGGCGGCGCGACAGGCTCGCCTTGATCGCCGCGTAGCTCTCCTGCGGCTTGGTCCGCTCGGACCACGGCTTCAGGTTCACGAAGAAGAAGCCGCTGTAGGTGTTGTAGACGGTGCTCAGCAGCGAGAAGCCGATAACGGCCGTGTAGGTCCGCACGCCAGGGGTGTCCTTGAGGATCTCCTCCACCTTGCGCGCGGCCTCGCTCGTCCTCTGAAGGGAGGATGCGTTGGGCAGCTGCAGCCCGACGTAGATGTAGCCCTGGTCCTCCTCGGGCAGGAAGGACGACGGCAGCTTCCTTCCGATTAAGTAGGCGCCCAGCGCGAAGCAGCCCAGGAGTGCGAAGCTAAGGACACTCTTCTGGATCAGGTGCCTGGAGACGTTCACGTAGCCCGACTGGATTCTGCCGAAGCCGCGGTTGAACCAGGCATAGAACCTGCCGAGCGGCCCGACCGAGGCGTTTTTGTCCTTGGGCCGCAGGAGCATTGCGCAGAGCGCGGGGCTGAGCGACAGCGCGTTGAAGGCCGAGATCATCACGGAGATGGCGATCGTGAGCGCGAACTGCTGGTAGAGGCGGCCGGTGATCCCGGGGATGAAGGCGGTCGGCACGAACACGGCCGCGAGGATGACCGCGATCGCGATCACCGGGCCGGAGACCTCCTCCATGGCCCGGATCGTCGCGTCCCGCGGCGACATGCCCTCCTCGATGTGGTGCTCGACCGCCTCGACGACCACGATCGCGTCGTCGACCACGAGCCCGATCGCGAGCACGAGCCCGAACAGCGAGAGCGTGTTCACCGAGAACCCGAACAGCGGGAACAGCATGAAGGTGCCGATGAGGGAGACCGGGACGGCCAGGAGCGGGATGAGGGTCGGCCTCCATCCCTGAAGGAAGATGAAGACGACCAGGATGACGAGGAGCAGCGCCTGCCAGAGCGTGTTCGAGATCTCCTTCATGCCCTCGGACACCGACTGGGTCGTGTCGAGGCCCACCTTGTAGTCCAGCCCCGCGGGGAAGCGCAGCTTCAGCCGGGCCATGGCCTTCTTGACCCCGACGGCGCAGTCCAGGGCGTTCGAGCCGGGCAGCTGGTAGATCGCGATGACCGCGGCCGGCTTGCCGTCGAGGCGGCCCATGACGTTGTAGACCTGCGCCCCGAGCTCGACGCGGGCGACGTCCCTCAGGCGCACCGCCGAGCCGTCGGGGTTCGAGCGGATCACGATCGCGCCGAACTCCTCGGGCGAGGAGAGCCGCCCCTGGGCGCGCACCGAGTACGTGAAGTCCTGGCCCTTGGGCGAGGGCTCGCCGCCGATCGTGCCCGCCGGGTTGACCGTGTTCTGGCTCTGGATGGCCTGGATCACCTCGCCGACCGTGATGTTGAGCTTTGCGAGCTGGTCCGGCTTCACCCAGTAGCGCATCGCGTACTGGCCCGCGCCGAAGACCGAGGCGCTCGCGATGCCGGGCACGCGCGTCAGCTGGTCGTTGATGTTGATGTAGGCGTAGTTCGCGAGGAACGTGCTGTCGTAGGCGTCGGTCGGCGAGTAGAGGCCGACCAGCATGAGCGGGGCCGTGAGCTGCTTCTGCACGGTGACGCCGAAGTTCGCCACGTCGGCCGGCAGCTGCGGGTTGGCCTGGGTGACCCGCATCTGCGTCAGGATCAGGTCCGTGTTGGGGTCGGTGGCGACGTCGAAGTTCGCGGTCAGCCGCAGCGAGCCGTCGCTGCCGTTGATCGAGTACATGTAGTTCATGTTGTCGACGCCGCTCAGGATCTGCTCGATGGGAGTCGCCACGGACTGCTCGACCGTCTGGGCATCGGCGCCGACGTAGGTCGACGTGATGCGGGCCTCGGGCGGGACGATCTTGGGGAACTGGGCGATCGGCAGCGAGACGAGCGCCACCGCGCCGACGATCACCGTGATGATCGCGATGACGATCGCGACGATGGGGCGGTTGATGAAGAACTTCGACACGGCGCGGCTACTTGGAGGGCTCGGCGGCGAAGGGGATCGGGTGCACCTCGGCGCCCTCGGTGATCTTCTGCGGCCCGTCCGCGACGACCTTGTCGCCCGGGTGAAGGCCCGACTCGACGACGACTTGCGAGCCCACCTGCTGGCCCGTCTTGACGGTCATGATGTGCGTGTGGTTCGAGGCGTCGACCGTGGCCAGCTGGTAGCCGCCCTGGAGCTCGCTGAGCGCGCGCTGCGGGACAAGAAGCGCCCCCTTGTCGACGCTGACCACCGTGCGCACCTTGGCGTACTGGCCGGCCCGCAGCACGCCGTTCGGGTTGGGGAAGATGGCGACGACCTGCAGCGTGCCGGTGTTGGCGTTCACCTGGTTGTCGATGGCGAAGAACCGGCCCTTCCTCGGGTAAAGGGAGCCGTCGGAGAGGATCAGGTCGAACTCGACGCCCGACACGGACTGCTCGGCCGTCTCCGCGAAGTCCTTTGCGATCAGGCGCTGAAGGTAGGCCTGCTCGCTCACGGGGAAGACGGCCTTGATCGGGTCGACGTCGGACACGGTCGTCAGAATCCCCGTGGAGGGACCGACGAGGTCCCCGATCTGGGCGCTGATCAGCCCGGCGATTCCGTCGATGGGGGAGGAGACGCGGGTGAAGCCGAGGTTGAGCTCGGCCTGGTCGACGCCGGCCTGTGCCGACTGGACCTGGGCCAGCGCCGCGAGCCGGCCCTGGACAGCGTCGTCCATCTCCTGCTGGCTGATCGCCTTTTCCTGGGCGAGGGGCGTGTCGCGGGCCACGTCGAGCTCCGCCTTCCCGAGCTGGGCCTTCGCCTGCGCCAAGAGGCCGTTGGCCTGGGCGAGCGCCGCCTCGAAGGGCCTCGGGTCGATCTCAAAGAGGACGTCGCCCTTCTTCACGGCCGCGCCCTCCCTGTAGTCCTGCTTCACGAGGTACCCGCTCACCTGCGCCCGGATCTTCGCGTTCACGGACCCGTCGAGTGTCCCGACCCATTCGTGGACGACGGGCACGTCCCTCTGCTCGACCGTGACCACCTGGACGTCGGCGACCGGGGGCGGGCCGCTCGGGGCCTTTGCGCATCCGCCCGCGAAGCCCATCGCGACAACCCAGCCCAGAATGACAGCGGAGCCCCTGCCCAAGTTGAATGGATCCATCCTACATTAGTTAGGCCGGTCCCGCCTCGAGCACAAGCGGGTCGGAAAAAAAAGTGAGCCCTTTTTCCCTATCCGGCGTCTTTGCTACCAGCCGTCGGAGCGGAATGGCGGCACCGGAAGCCCGTTGTCGCCGTAGAGATTCGCGTCCGGGGCGTTTGCCCAGGCATAGCGGACGGCGACGGGCTCCTTCACGTCCGGCGAGGAGGCCAGGAGCGTGTCGGCCTCGATCTCGCCGGCGGCGGGAAAGAAGACCTTGTCCGCGCCCGCGACCTCCAGCGACCGGACGGATCCCCCGTGCGCGAAGAGCTCGTCGCCCGAGTGGCTGAAGCGCACCCGGATGGACTTACCCTCGGGCGTCGCGCCGGCGAACACCGGGCCGCTGACCTCCGGCGGGATGTTGTACAGCCTCGTCCTCGCGATCAGGGCGAGCCTGCGGCCGACCTCCTGCTTGTTCCTCGGGTGGATGTTGTGCGCCTCTCCGATGTCGACCGTCACCGCCATGCCGGTGTTCGGGAGGGCGAGGACCTTCTCCTGGGCCTCGCGCAGGCGCGCCCAGTTCCGGTTGACCACCTCGTTCTCGTCCCCGAAGTTCGCGAGCTGCACGAAGTAAAAGGGCACGTCGCCCTGGCCGAATCCCTCGCGCCACGAGCGGATCATCGCTGCGAAGAGCTCCGCGTATTCGCCGGCGCGATCCGAGTTGGATTCGCCCTGGTACCAGAGGATGCCGCGGATCGCCGCGGGCTCGAACGGGGCTATCATCGCGTTGAAGAGGCCTCCCGGGCGGTTGGGCGAGTCATCGCTCGCCGGGTAGCCCGGCCACGGGAGCGTGATTTTTGTGTGCTTCCTGTCGGCTTCTTCGGAGGCCTTTTCCCAGGCCGCCTTCACGGCGGGAAACGCCGCGACCCGCTCCGGCGGCCACTCGCTGAGATCCTTCGCCCAGCGGGCGTCGAGGGATGCGGAGAGCGACGTCGACTTGCGCGCGGCGTCGCTCATCCAGGACTCGATTGGCGTTCCGCCCCACGGGCTGTCGATGATCCCCACGGGGACGCCGAGGGCGCGGTGGATGTCGCGGGCGAAGAAGTAGCCGACCGCGGTGAATCCGCCGACGGTCTCGGGCGAGGCCGAAACCCAGCCCCCCGTCGCGACCGTCGCCGCAGGAGACGACGCCACGGTCTGCTTGACCTTGAGCTGGCGTATCAGCGGGAAGTGCGCGGTGGCTACCTCGGCATCGGGATGGTCGACGCGGTAGCCGCCCCCGTCGTCGACCGCAAACTCCATGTTGGACTGCCCCGAGCAGAGCCAGACCTCGCCGACGACGACGTCGTGGAGCGTGAGGGTGGTGCGGCCGGCGACCACCAAATCCGCGCCCTCGGCGCTGGCCTCGAACGGGCCGATGCTCACCTTCCAGCTCCCGTCCGCTCCCGCCTGGGTCTTCGCCGTCTGCCCGTGGAACGTCACGGCGATCGGGTCCGAGGCGCCGGCAGCGCCCCACACGGGCACCGGCTTCCCCTGCTGCAGAACGGCGTGGTCGCCGAAGTAGGGGGCGAGCCCGAGGTCCGCAGCCACGGCGGGGGTCGTCGAGATCGAGGCCAGAGAAGCGAGGAGGCCAAGC
>Ga0265318_10001305_pt1 | contig 14985 bp, 11 predicted proteins | sample 4821metaG_FD_192431 | JGI IMG/M metagenome (GOLD analysis project Ga0265318, IMG submission 192431) | Rhizosphere microbial communities from Carex aquatilis grown in University of Washington, Seatle, WA, United States - 4-8-21 metaG | ecosystem: Host-associated > Plants > Roots > Rhizosphere >... | reverse complement strand
CACTTAGCCGTGCCGACCGGCATGCCCGCAGCCTCGGCGATCTCCTCGAACGAGTAGCCGAGCGCATCCTTGAGCAGGACGATCTGCGCCTGCTGCGGCGAGACGTCCGCGAGCGAGTCGCAGAGCTCGCGTCGCAGCTCCGACATGCCGGCAGCGCGCAGCGGATCGTCGTCGGGCCCCGAGCTGAGATCGTCGCCGAGGGGCTCGTGCACGCGCACCTTGCGACGCTCGGCAGCGTCACGGCAGGTGTTGACCACCAGACGATGCAGCCACGTGGAGAACTGCGAGTCGCCGCGGAACTGATCGAGGCGCACGCAGAGCTTCGCGAGGGCCTCCTGCGCGGCGTCGCCGGCATCCTCGGGATCGTGGAGGAGGCGGCGCGTGAGGCGCTCGACCTTCGGCGCGTGCCGGGCGCACAACGCTTCGAGCGCAAGCCGGTCGCCGTCCTTTGCGCGCGTCACCAGGATCGGGTCGCTCAGCCGCTCGTAGGCGAGACTGCGGTTCTGCCGCAGCTCCAACGTGATCGGACGGGTTCTCCCGCTGAGCGGCTGCACGGCGCCTTAGTCTAGTCGGGCGTGTCGGACCTGATCCCGGAGCTCGTGACGCCGCTGCTGCGCGGGCGGCTCGGCAGGCCCTACCGCTTCGTCGCCGAGTGCCCCTCGACGCAGCGCCTGCTCGGCGAGGACGATCCCGAGGGGACGACCGTCGTCACCGACCACCAGACGCATGGACGTGGGCGGCTCGGCCGCAGCTGGGAGGACACACCGGGCCGCTCGATCCTGATGTCGGTCCTCCTCCGCCCGCGGCCGCCGATGCCGTTGTGGCCCGAGCTCTCGCTCATCGCCGGGGAGGCTGTCGCGCGGGCGCTGCGCAGCGAGACGGGGATCGACGCGAGCCTCAGGCATCCGAACGACGTCGTCGTCGCGGGCCGGAAGCTCGTCGGCGTCCTGCCGGAGGCGCGCGCGGGCCGTGTCGTGCTCGGAATCGGGGTGAACGTCAACCAGCCGGCCGGCGAGCTCCCGACCGAGACCGCGAAGCCGCCGACCTCGGTGCGCGTCGAGCTCGGCCGGGAGATCGAGCGGGCGCCGCTGCTCGCCGCGATCCTCGCCGAGCTCGAGCTGGGCTACGACACCTGGGCCGCGCCGTACGCCAATCGGTAAGCCGCGGATACACTCGTTACGACTGTGAATGGGCGCGCCGCTCGTGCTCTGATCGCCGCAGCGGGGGTCATGCTCGCGGCGCTTCTGCTCGCGGGCGCCACCTCCGCCGCAGGGTCGGCCGCAGCGAAGCCCCGGGTGCTCGCGATCCGCTTCGGGCCGGATCTCGAGGTGAACCCGGTCACGCAGGACTACCTCACGCACCAGCTCTCCCAGGCGGCCTCGAAGCACTACGACGCAGCGGTGATCCTGCTCGACACGCCGGGCGGGCTCTCGAGCTCGATGAAGACGATCTACACGGCGGAGCTGAACGCGAAGCTGCCGGTGATCGTCTACGTCTCGCCGGACGGGGCGCGCGCGGCGTCGGCGGGGGTCTGGATCTCCCAGGCCGCCGACGTGCTCGCGATGGCGCCGACGACGAACATCGGCTCTTCGACCCCCATCGACTCGAGCGGAGCGAACCTCGGCTCCGACCTGCGGCGCAAGGTGATCAACGACGCGGCGGCGTCACTCACGGCTCTCGCCGCGGCGCATCACCGCAACACGACGTGGCCCGGGAAGGCGGTGCGTGTGGCGTCCAATTTGACCTCCTCCGAGGCGTTGCACATGAACGTGATCGACCTCATCGCTCCGAGCCTGCCGGCGCTGCTCGACAAGCTCGACGGCTACCACACGAAGGACGCCGAACGGCCGTACACGCTGCACCTGGCCGGCGCGCAGGTCGACACCGTGAAGCCCGGATTCTTCACGCGCCTGCTGAACGCGACGATCGATCCGACCATCATCAGCCTGCTCTTCCTCGCCGGGATCGCGGGCATCGGCTTCGAGATCTTCCATCCCGGGATCGTGTTGCCGGGCGCGCTCGGCGGGGTCGCATTTCTGACCGCGCTCTTCGGCTTCTCGGTGCTCCCGATCTCCTGGAGCGGCCTTGCGCTGATCCTGCTCGGCGTCGTGCTGCTCGTGATCGACGCGCATGTCGTCTCGCACGGCGCGCTCACGCTCTCGGGTCTCATCGCGCTCGGGTTCGGGATGGTGATGCTCTTCCACAATGCGCCCTCGCCGTACCACACGTCGGTGCCGATCGTGCTCACGTTCACGCTCGGCCTCGGCCTCTTCTGGGTGTTCGCGCTCACGAAGGCGGTGCAGGTGCGCCGCCGGCCCGTCACGGTCGGGCCGGCGCGTGTCGTCGGCGCCGAGGCCGTCGTGAAGGCGCCGGGCCAGGTCTTCGTCGAAGGCGAGCTCTGGCACGCGCACCTCCCGGACGGCGGCGAGCTCGTCCCCGGCTCACACGTCCGGGTCGCCGCCATGGACGGCCTCGAGCTGACCGTGACCGCGGAGGAGTAGGCTTCGCACGTGGCCCCTGCACTCGTCGCTGCTGCCGTCGTCGTCTTCCTCGTCGTCCTGTTCCTGATTTCTGCGATCAAGGTGGCGCGCGAGTACGAGCGCGGCATCGTCTTCCGGCTCGGCCGCCTGCTGCCGGAGCCGAAAGGCCCGGGCCTCTTCGTGCTGATCCCGGTCGTCGACCGGATGGTGAAGGTCGACCTGCGCACGATCACGCTGAACATCCCGCCGCAGGAGGTCATCACCAAGGACAACGTGCCGGTGCGCGTGAACGCGGTCGCCTACTTCCGGATCGTGCAGCCGCAGGACGCGATCGTCCAGGTGGAGAACTTCATGAACGCGACGTCGCAGAAAGCGCAGACGACCCTCCGTTCTGTGCTGGGGCAGCACGTGCTCGACGAGCTGCTCTCCGAGCGCGAGAAGATCAACGCAATCCTCCAGACGATCATCGACGAGGCGACCGGGCCGTGGGGCATCAAGGTCTCCGCGGTCGAGGTGAAGGACGTCGAGATCCCGGCGAGCATGCAACGGGCGATGGCCCGCCAGGCAGAGGCCGAGCGTGAACGCCGCGCGAAGATCATCAACGCCGAGGGCGAGTTCCAGGCGGCCGAACGGCTGAAGGACGCGGCGCTCGTGATCGAGGAGCACCCGATGGCGCTACAGCTGCGGTACCTGCAGACGCTGCTCGAGATCGGCGGCACGAACAACTCGACGATCATCTTCCCGGCGCCGATCGACCTGATCACGCCGTTCCTCGAGCGCAAGGGCAAACCGCCCTCCGGCGACTCGTCCGCGGACTGAGCGGGCGAACTAGAGCTGCGCGCCGGGCTCGACGGCCGGCTTTTCCCGGAACCGTCGCGCCGCTTCGATCGCCGCACCGAGATTCAGGCCCTTGTCCTTCGCCTGCTTGATCAGCATCACGGTCTCGAGCGCGTCCATGTCGTAGATGCGCTGCTTCTTCCCCTTGGTGGGGATCTGGGCCTTGTTCGTCCAGTAGTCGAGCTGCATCTTGGAAATCCCGGCGATCTGACAGACCTGCCCCAGATACAGCTCAACCTTGTCCAGATGCTCGGCCAGGTTGATCGGTTCCAAAAGGTCTACTTGTCTACTGAGTGCCATACCGTCCCTACCCCGTCGAAAATACGAACCCCTTAACTTACGAGTTATAGAACGTAAAGTTACATTTGGGAAGAGGTAGACGCAGAGTAGACGCCGAACCGCCCCCCGTTCGAGGGACTGATCCTCCGTCAATCTGCTGTTCGAGACTACTCGACGTCGTCGTCAGGTACCGCGAGCTCGTCGTCCGGGACGTCGGTCTCGCCGGCCGGCTCGGCTTCGACAGCCGCTACACCCGGAGTCTGCTCGTCGTCGTCCGAGTCGACGACGGGGGCGAGCGCCGAGACCTGCTCGTCGCCGCGGAGCCGCATCACGATCACGCCCTGCGTCGAGCGTCCGAGCCGCTTGACGTCCTCGACGGGCATGCGGATCACGGTGCCGCCCGTCGAGATGAGCATCACCTGGTAGCCGTCTCGCACGACGCGGGCGCCGGCGAGCTTGCCCTTCGACTCGGTGAGCTGGATCGTCTTCACGCCCATGCCGCCGCGGCCCTTGATCGGATACTCCGCGACGCGGGTGCGCTTGCCGTAGCCGTTCTCGGTCACGACCAGCAGGTCGGCGTCGTCCTGCGCGATGTTGATCGAGATCACCTCGTCGTCGCCGCGCATCCGCATGCCCTGCACGCCGGAGGCGTCACGACCCATCGCCCGGGCGTTCTGCTCGTTGAAGCGAATCGCCTGGCCGAGCTTGGAGACCATCAAGACATCGTCGTTGCCGGACGAGTGGCGAACACCGACGAGCTCGTCGCCCTCGCGCATCTTGATCGCGATGATCCCGTCCGCCTTCAGCGGTGTGTTGTACGCCTTGAGCTCCGTCTTCTTGACGACACCGTTCTTCGTGCCGAAGACGAGATACTTCGCCTCCTCGAACTTCCGGGTCTGAATGACGGCGCGGACGGTCTCGTCCTGGCGGAAGGGCAGGAGGTTGACGATCGCGCGGCCTTTCGACTGGCGCGACCCGAGCGGCAGCTCGTGCACCTTCAGCCGGTAGACCTTGCCGACGTTCGTGAAGAACAGGATGAAGTCGTGCGTCGAGGCGACGAAGAGATGCTCGATGTAGTCCTCGTCCTTGATGTCCATCCCCATGACGCCGATGCCGCCACGGCGTTGCTCGCGGTATGTGGTGACGGGAACGCGCTTGATGTAGCCCGAGCGCGTGATCGCGATCACCATGTCCTCTTCCGCGATCATGTCCTCGAGGTCGAGCTCCTCCTCGGCATGAACGATCTCGGTGCGGCGGTCGTCCTTCTTGCCGTAGATGGCGCGCAGCTCGAGCAGCTCCTCGCGGATGAGCGCATCGATCTTGGCGGGATCGCCGAGCAGCGTGCGTAGCTCTTCGATGCGCTCGCGGAGGTCCTTGAACTCCGCCTCGATCTCCTGGCGCGCGAGCCCGGTGAGACGGGCGAGACGCAGGTCGAGAATCGCCTGCGCCTGGATCTCGCTCAGCGAGAAGCGCTCCTGCAGCTGCGTCCGCGCGTCGTCCGTGTCGGCGGCCGCACGGATGAGCGCAACGATCGCGTCGATGTTGTCGAGCGCGATGAGATATCCCTCGAGGACGTGCGCGCGGCTCTCGGCCTTGTGCAGCTCGTCCTTCGAGCGGCGGATGACGATCTCGCGCTGGAAGTCGAGGTAGTGGGTGACGAGCTCGAGCAGTGAGAGCGTCTTCGGTACGCCGTCGACGAGCGCGACCGCGTTGTACCCGAACGTCGACTGCAGCGGCGTGTGCTTGAAGAGCTTGTTGAGCACGACCTGTGGAATCGCGTCGCGCTTCAGCTCGACCTGGATGCGCATGCCGGTGCGATCGGAGTGGTCGGCGAGATCGGAGATCTCGGTGAAGACCTTGTCGCGCACGAGATCGGCGATCTTGAGAATGACGCCCGTATCGCCGCCCTTCTTCACGCCGTACGGAAGCTCGGTGATGACGATGGCGGACTTGCCGCCGCGCAGCTCCTCGATGTGAGCGCGCGCACGCATGACGACGCGGCCGCGTCCGGTGCGGTACGCATCACGGATGCCGCTGCGGCCGACGATGTACGCACCGGTCGGGAAGTCGGGGCCCTTGACGTACTGCATCAGGCCCTCGACGTCGATGTCGGGCTTGTCGATCATCGCGACGATCGCGTCGACGATCTCGCCGAGCTGATGCGGCGGCATGTTCGTCGCCATGCCGACGGCGATCCCCGTCGAGCCGTTGACGAGCAGGTTCGGGAAGCGCGACGGCAGCACCGTCGGCTGTCTGCGCGACTCGTCGTAGTTCGGCTCGAAGTCGACGGTGTTCGCGTCGATGTCGCGCAGCATCTCCGTCGCCATGCGCGACAGCCGCGCCTCGGTGTTGTGGCTGACGAAGCCGTTCGTCAGGAACGAGTGGTCGCTCGTGTCGACGCGCAGCGAGTAGACCGGCTGCACGCCGGCGTCCTCGACGCTCGCCACCTGGGCGTAGTAGTAGTCACCGCTGACGAGCGGCTCGACGACCGTGCGCACCTCTTCCGAGGCGATGCGCCCCATGATCGCTGCGCCGCCTTGCTCCCAGCGCTCGACGCGGTCGACGTTGTGTCGCCGCAACCAATCCTTGTCGACCCACTTCGAGCCGGCGTCTTTGCGAATGTACTCGGCGACGTATGGCACGTGGTCGTGGCTCAGCGCGGTGCTCTGGCGGGGAATTTGCGCGAGCTCACGCTCGAGCTTCTTCTGCTTGGCACCCAGGAAACCGACGTCCAGAAGGAAGCGGCGGGCGTCGCGGCGATTCGTGATGACGACCTTGACCTCACCCTTCGCATACCGGCACAGCTTGCCGACCACGCCGAACTCGAGCAACAGCAACTGGACATCCTTCGCCAGCTGCTCGCTGTACGTCGAATAGGAAATCTGAATCGTGTTGCGCGGCAGGAGCGACGATGACCCGTCGCCCTCGAACAGCGCCTGAAGGAACACGCGCTTGTACGCGACACCGGCACGCCAGACATGTTCCGGCACGACCTTGCCCTCGCTGCGGACGCCGATGAGCGGCGCAAGCACACTCTCTCGAACAGCGTCGAGGTTTTGGACGTCGAGCTCGTGGAGCAGCGAACCCGACGCGATCGTGCGACTGCTGACGTACCGTGCGCCGACGACGACACGGTCGTACGCGTCGAGCACGAGGTTGAAGTAGTCGCGGTCCAGGTTGTTGAATCCACCGCGGCGGTCGCTGAACCAGCCCTCTGCGACGAACGCACCGAGCAGAAGCGCCTCGCGTCGTTCCTGGTCGCCCAGCCAGCCCTCGTTGTCACGATCCATCCGTGCGAGCAGCACGCGGTCACCGGCCGCAATCTCGTCGAGCCGCTTCCACAGAAGGAGCGGCACGCCGACCATGTCGACGAGGCAGAGGACCGGATGATTGTGCGTGCCGGTGAGCTCGTATCCCTCACGCGTCCGCAAGCGGAGCGTCGCGTGCTCGCCGGAATGGAAGAGCATCGACGCATGGACCGGGCGGCCGAGCCGGTCGTGCACGTCGAAGTCGACGGGGTTGTCGGATTCAGGCCTCGCATCCGAGATCAAATCGCCGATCCGAATGGTGCCGTTCGGCGTTTCGACCCGCGTGTCCGCAGCAACGCAGTATCTCATCGCGGCCGGCGGATCGTCGTCGATCGAGCCGAAGTTGCCCTGGCCGTCGACGAGCGGATAGCGCAGCGAGAACGGCTGCGCCATTCGCACGAGCGTGTCGTAGATCGCCGAGTCGCCGTGCGGGTGATACTTCCCCATCACGTCGCCGACGGTTGCGGCGGACTTCTTGTACGGCCGGTTCGGCTGCAGGCCGGCCTCGTGCATGCCGTAGAGCACGCGCCGGTGCACGGGCTTCAGTCCGTCGCGCACATCGGGCAGCGCGCGCGAGACGATGACCGACATCGCGTAGTCGAGGAAGCTCGAGCGCATCTCCTGCTCGAGCTCGCGCGGCTCGACGCGGCCGCGATCGATGGCGCCCGTGTCCAACTCAGACATCGAGGAACTTCACGTCCTTGGCGTTCTCTTCGATGAAGAGTCGCCGCGGTTCGACCTGGTCACCCATCAGCATCGAGAAGAGCTGATCGGCTGCGTGTGCGTCGTCGACGTCGACCCGGATCATCAAGCGCTTCTGCGGATCCATCGTCGTCTCCCAGAGCTGCAGCTCGTTCATCTCGCCGAGGCCCTTGAAGCGGGAGAGCTGGATGCCGACTTCTTTCGCGAGCTCGAGCGCCGTGCTGCGCAGCTCGGAGAACGTCTGCGCCTCGGCCTTCCGCTTGCCGAGCTGCAGCGTGAACGGCGGCGGGCCTGCAACGTCGACGAGACGCGCGTGCGCCTTGCGCAGGTGCGTGTAGATCGGCGAGGCGAGCAGCTCGGACGTGAGCAACACATGCTCCGCCGACGAGGTCGACTCCTCGACGATCTTGACGCGCAGGCCGTCGGCGTCCTTCGAGAGCACCGACAGCGTGTAGCCGTTCTGCGGCAGCCCTTGCAGCGCCTGCTCGACGGCGTCGGGCGTCAGCGCCTCGAGCTCGACGAGGCGGTGCGAGATGACGAGGTCGGCCGCGTGATGCCCGAAGTCGGAGCGCAGCCGCGCCGACCAGCCCTCGAACTCGGCGAGCGCCGCGGTGAACCGCTTCCAGCGTGTCTCGGTGAGCTTCAACTCGTTGCCGTCGCGATCGTGCACATCGAGCTCGCCGAAGCGTTCGCGCACGAGCAGGTCCTCGAGTTGCGAGTCCTTCTCGAAGTAGTACTCCTGGTTGCCGAGCTTGACCTTGTAGAGCGGCGGCACCGCGATGTAGATGTGGCCGCGCTCGAACAGCTCCTTCATGTGCCGGTAGAGGAACGTCAGCACGAGCGTGCGGATGTGCGAGCCGTCGACGTCGGCGTCCGTCATCAGGACGATCCGGTGATAGCGGAGCCCTTCGATGTTGAACTCCTCGCCGATGCCGGTCCCGATCGCCGTGATCATCGCCTGGATCTCGTTGTTGGAGAGAACCTTGTTGATGCGGTTCTTCTCGCTGTTGATGATCTTCCCGCGCAGCGGCAGGATCGCCTGGTAGGTGCGGTCGCGGCCCATCTTCGCGGAGCCTCCGGCCGAGTCACCCTCGACGATGAAGAGCTCCGCCGACTCGGGATCGCGGATCGAGCAGTCCGCGAGCTTGCCCGGCAGCGACGAGCTGTCGAGCGCCGACTTGCGGCGCGTCAGATCGCGCGCGCTGCGCGCCGCCATGCGCGCGCGCATGGCGGCAAGCGTCTTCGTGATGATCGCACGAGCGTCCTGCGGGTTCTCCTCGAGGAACTGCGCGAGTTGCGCGTTCACCGTCGTCTGCACGAGACCTTCGACGCCGGGGTTGCCCAGCTTCGTCTTCGTCTGACCTTCGAACTGCGGGTTGCGCAGCTTCACGGAGATGACCGCGGCAAGACCCTCGCGCACGTCCTCACCCTCGAGCTTCTCGTCTTTCTTCAGCAGCTTCATGTCCTGCGCCTTGCGGTTGAGCGTGCTCGTCAAGGCGCTGCGGAAGCCCGAGAGGTGCGAGCCACCCTCGACAGTGTTGATGTTGTTGGCGAACGTGAAGACCGACTCCTGATAAGAGCTGTTCCACTGCATCGCCACCTCGACGGCGCCCTGGTCCGTCTCGCCCTCGAAATAGACGATGTGCTTGTGGACCGGGTCCTTCTGCTCGTTGATGTACGCGACGAAGTCCTTGATGCCGCCCTCGTAGTGGAACTCGACCGTCTTGCCGTCGGCCCGCTCGTCGGTGAGCTTGATCAAGAGACCCTTCGTGAGGAACGCGGTCTCGCGCAGACGCTGCGTGACGGTGGCAGCGTCGATGTCGATCTCCTCGAAGATCTCCGTGTCCGGCATGAACGAGATCGTCGTGCCGGTGTCCTCCGGGTCGGCGTCGCCGGTGATCTCCATGTCGCCCTGCGGCGCGCCGCGCGCGAACTCCTGGCGGTACGCCTTGCCGTCACGCCGCACCTCGGCGACGAGCCACTCCGACAGCGCGTTGACGACCGAGAGGCCGACGCCGTGCAGGCCGCCCGAGACCTTGTAGCCGTCGCCGCCGAACTTGCCGCCGGCGTGGAGCTTCGTCAGGACAACCGTCAGCGCAGGCAGATTCTGCTCGGGCATGAAGTCGACCGGAATGCCGTGACCCCAGTCCCGGACCGTGACGGAATGGTCCGGATGGAGGGTCGTCTCGATGCGATCGTTGCGGCCGGCAAGGGCCTCGTCGACCGAGTTGTCGACCACTTCGTAGACGAGGTGGTGGAGCCCTCGCTGACCCGTCGAGCCGATGTACATGCCCGGCCGCAGCCGGACGGGCTCGAGGCCCTCGAGAACGGTGATGTCTTTTGCGGTGTAGACGTCTTCAGTCATGGTCTTCTTTCACAAAAAAGCCCTGCAAATCGCGCATTTGCGGGCGTAGATAAGTGTATCAGAACGAGCGGTCGCCCGGGCGTTCTGCAGCTGCCCTCGCGAGGCTCGCACGGGCCGCTCTCGCGACCAGCGCGCGCAGCTCTTCGTCCTCGATCTGGGACGCCCACTCCGCCGCCTCACGCGCTTGCTCCAGGGTAGCTTCCGGGCGCGACGGTGCAGTGTCCGCTGGACGTTCGGGCTCCGCCTCCGGCAGCGGGCCGGGCGCGAACCGAAGCTTCGGTTTCGTCGGTAGGCGCGACGAGATCTCAGCGGCGCGTTGCGTCAACTCGAAACCCCAGACGGCGTCGCGTGTGTTCACGAGCAACGTCCCGTCGCGCAGAAAACGGGCGGGCCAGGCATGTCGTGCGATCTCCGCGCCGACGGCCGCCGGCCACGCCGCAACGGTGTCGCCGATCGCGCCCTGCGGACCGAAGCGCGCAAGCTCGCTGCGCAGCTCGTCTCCGAGGGGTTCCATCACGCCGCCTCGCGCACGCTGCCGCTGGAGACCTCGAGCAGCTGGTCGGGCTCGGCTGGGAGCATGGCCGCATCGGTCGCCGTGATCAGCGCCTGGCCGACGCGAGCGACGCGGGCGGCGAGAATCCGCCGGCGGTCCGGATCGAGCTCCGAGAGCACGTCGTCGAGCAGGAGCAGCGGCGCGACGCCTCCGCGGTCGACGATCAGCTCGGCCTCGGCGAGCAGCAGTGCGAGGACTGCGAGGCGCTGCTCTCCCTGCGATCCGTAGCTGCGGAGCTCACGCGTTCCCGAGGCGATGACGACGTCGTCGAGGTGCGGGCCGAGTCCGGTGATGCCGCGTTCGAGGTCGCGGTCGAGACGTTCCTCGAGCGCGGCGACAGACGGTGGAGCGCCCTCGTAGCGCAGCTCGCCTTCCAGAAGCCCGAGCTCGGCCGCGCGCTCGGCGAAGTGCGGGCCGAGCAACTGCAGCGTCTCGCGGCGGGCGGCGACGAGCTCCGTTCCGAGCTCCGCCACCTGGGTCGTCCACGGTGCGAGCGCGTCGCGTGACGAGTGGCCGCCTGCGACGCGGCGCAGCGACGCGTTGCGCTGCGAGACGGCCGCACCGTAGTCGGCCGCGAGCTGCGCGCGAGCAGGCGAGAGCCGGCCGATCGAGCGGTCGAAATACGCACGCCGCGCGGCCGGCGCACCCTTCACGACGCCGAGCCGGTCCGGCGTGAAGACGAGGGTCGTAGTCTCCGAGCGCAGCTGCTCGGTCGCGCGCAACGGAGCCCCGTTCGCCTTTGCCCGCTTGCCGGCGCCGGCCTCGACGACCAGCTCGACCTCGAGTGGGACGGTTCCCCGGTGGCCGTACACGGCAACACGCGTCGCGGTCTCACCGAAGCGAATGAGCTGCGCGTCGTTGCGGGTGCGAGGCGAGAAGCCCTGGGTTCCGACATGGAGCGCCTCGAGCAGGTTCGTCTTCCCGACACCGTTCGGCCCGACCGCGAGCACGAGCCCGGGACGCAGGCCGAGCTCCAGCTTCGCGTAGGAGCGGAAGTTGACGAGCGAGACGCGGTCGACGATCAGCCCGGCAGGCGAATCGGCATGACGAGGTACGTGAAGTCGTCGCCCTCGCCCTGGATCACCGCCGGCCGGAGCGGGCTGATCAGCTTCACGCGCACGTCGTCGCCCTCGAGCGATTCGAGCCCGTCCCGCAGGAAGTCCGCGTTGAATCCCATCTCGAGCGTGTCGCCGGTGAACCCGATCGGCATCGACTCCTTCGACTCGCCCACCTCGTGTGTCCGCGCGATCACCGTCAGCTCCCCCTCGGCGAAGCGGATCTGCAGCGGCGTGGAACGCTGGATCATCACGGCTGCTCGTCGCACGACGTCGAGGAATTCGATGCGCGGCACCGTGAGCTCGTATTCGAAAGCCTCGGGCAGCAGCTGCTTGTAGTTCGGGAACTGGCCGTCGATACGGCGCGTCGTCAGCCACACACCTGACGTCGTGAAGATGACCTGGTTCTCGTGCACACCGACCTCGACTTCGTCACCGGAGGTCGCGATGCGCGCAAGCTCCTGCAGCGCACGAGCCGGAACGATCGCCTCGAGCTCGGGTACGGCGCCCTCCAGCGTCGTCTGCTTGACGGCCAACCGGTAGGAATCGGTCGCAGCCATGACCAGCATGCCGGCGGTGAACTGGACGAGGATGCCGGTGAGCACCGGGCGCGACTCGTCACGCGACGCCGCGCGAGCGACGCGATGGATCGTCTCGAGCAGCGGCTCACGTTCGACTGCGAATGTCGTTACCGAGTCGAGCTCGGGCAGGCGCGGGAAGTCCTCGGGGTTGTACGTGTGGAGTGTGTAGCTCGCCGTTCCGGAGGTCACATGGACGACGGATTCGGCGGGCTTGTGCTCGATCGTGACCTCGTCGGCGGGAAGCAGGCGCGCGATGTCGGCGAGCGTCTTCCCCGGCAGCACGATCGAGCCGTCACCCTCGATCTGCGCGGTGAGCGTCGCACGCAACGAAAGCTCCATGTCGGTAGCCGCGAGACGCAGCTCGGAGCCCTGGGCCTCGAGCAGGATCCCGGAGAGGATCTGCACCGACGTGCGCGTCGACACGGCCCGTGAGACGACGCCGAGCGCCTGGACGAGATCGTCCTTGGAACAGGTGATGTGTAGTCCGTTTCCCACAATCGCACCCACGCTGTCTTCAGTTTCAATCATTTAAATGATTCCTTGTAGAGGTAGTAGGGAGTGTGGATGACGGGGAAGACGGCATCGACGCGCCTGGTTGAGCAAAATCGAGCCATGTCCGTTCGGTATGGGACCTGGGGACAAATCGCGGTTGTGCACAGGGTCATGGGCTAGCGGACCTGTTTCACCCGTGCGGTCAATTCTTGCACCAGGTTGTACACAGACCTGTCCTCACGGATCAGGCGGGCGATCTTGGACGTTGCGTGGATCACCGTGGTGTGGTCGCGGCCGCCGAACTCCTTGCCGATTCGCGGCAGGGAGGAATCCGTCAGCTCGCGTGACAGGTACATCGCGACCTGACGGGGATAGACGATGTTCTGGGAACGTCTGTCGCCGCAGAGCTCCTCGAGCGAGAGGTTGAAGCGCTCGGCGACGAGATCCTGGATCCGCTTGATCGAGACCTCTGCCGCTTCGCCCTGCGGGAAGACGTCCTTGAGGACGTCCTGAGAGAGCTCGACCGACATCGCGCGGCCGGTGAGCGACGAGAAGGCGACGACGCGGGTGAGGGCACCCTCGAGCTCACGGATGTTCGTGGAGACCCGGCTTGCGATGAAGGTCAGCACCTGCGGGTCGGAGATGTGGATTCCGTCCGTCTTGACCTTCTTGCGCAGGATGGCGATGCGCGTCTCGAGGTCGGGCGGCTGGATGTCCGTGATCAGGCCCCACTCGAAGCGGCTGCGGAGCCGCTCCTCGAGCGTCGCGATGTCTCGCGGTGGCCGGTCACTCGACATGACGATCTGCGAGCCTGCCTCGTAGAGCGAGTTGAAGGTGTGGAAGAACTCCTCCTGGATCCGCTCCTTGTGCTCGAAGAACTGGACGTCGTCGATCATCAGCACGTCATACGTGCGATAGCGCTGCTTGAAGCCTTCGATCCGTTTGTCGCGCAGCGAGTTGATGAAGTCGTTCATGAAGGTCTCGCTGGTCACGTAGCGGACGGTGAGATCGGAGGTGTGCTCGCTCACGTACTGGGCCACCGCTTGCAGCAGGTGCGTCTTGCCGAGGCCGGTTCCGCCGTAGATGAAGAGCGGGTTGTATGCCTGCGCCGGCGCTTCCGCGACTGCGAGCGCAGCGGCATGTGCGAACCGGTTCGAGGAGCCGATCACGAAGGAGTCGAAGGTGTACTTCGCGTTGAAGCCGCCGCTTTCGGGCCGTCCGGGGATCCGCTCGATCACGACCGGGCGGGCCGGCGCCACTTCGTCGCCGTCGTCCTCGAGCCCGGTCGGGATGGCGGCGGCGCGGCCGGTCACGCGCAGCTCGATCGGCCGGTCCGCTCCGGTCACGTCGCGGATCGCCGCCCCGATCAGGCCGCGAAAATGGCCTTCGATCCAGTCGCGCGTGAAGTCGTTGGGCACACCGATGACGAAGCAGGCGTCGGAGAGCTCGAGCCCTGTGACCTCGCCGAACCAGGTGCCGTACGTCGTGTCGTTGAGGGAGCCCTGGAGGCGGCCGGCAACCTCGCTCCAGAGGCTCTCGGCTGTCAGCTCGATTTGGTGCTCCATCCCGCTGCCAGCCCCCCTCTCGTGTACCCGGTGGCGAGCATAGCAGCGTCCAGATGAGAGGCAAAACAGGCGCTTTTGCAGGTATTTACCAAGGCTTCCCAATCCCTCCACACCTGTGGATAGTCGTGGGGGAAACTCCCCATTCGCGCATAGCTACGCGACGTGAGCCTGTGGAGAAGTCGGTGGACGACTGTCGTCTATACTGGCCGCCTCGTCTGGCCCCTGCTCGGGGGAATTCCGACTCTCCGGGAGCTCGTTCTTCTCATGAAACGCACGTACCAGCCCAACGTCCGCCGCCGCAAGCGCAAGCACGGCTTTCGCAACCGCATGTCCACGAAGGCCGGCCGGATGATCCTCAAGCGGCGCCGCGACAAGGGCCGCTCGAGCCTGTCGGCGTAGCGGCCTCCCGCGTAAGCTGGAGTCGTGAAGCGCGCGAACCGTCTGTCCCGCTCGCGGGACTTCGATGCCGTCTACCGGCAAGGCCGGTCGGTTTCGTCGCGCTTCCTCGTCCTCTACTGGTTTCCGCATGAGGATCCCGCCGCGCCGCGGTTCGGCTTCTCGGTGCCGAAGGCTGTCGGCAGCGCCGTCGAGCGGAATCGGATCAAACGGCAGCTGCGCGAGGTCTGGCAGGGCCGCCTCGAGCGGGTGCCCGCCGGCAACGACTACGTGCTGATCGTGCGCTCGGGCCTGCCTGAGGCGGTTGCGGCGAACGGCTTCGACTGGCTCGGGGAGCGGGTCGACGAGGTCCTGTCGATGACGAAGGTGGCC
>Ga0265318_10001304_pt1 | contig 15007 bp, 10 predicted proteins | sample 4821metaG_FD_192431 | JGI IMG/M metagenome (GOLD analysis project Ga0265318, IMG submission 192431) | Rhizosphere microbial communities from Carex aquatilis grown in University of Washington, Seatle, WA, United States - 4-8-21 metaG | ecosystem: Host-associated > Plants > Roots > Rhizosphere >... | reverse complement strand
TGCCCACCAGAGCATACTCGCTGTTTTCATGTAAATGCTTTGCCTGTTGACCGAGTCGTGCATTGGTCTCTACCGAGTCGGGTCGCGGCCAGCGATAGGCATCCAACGCGGCCATCGTGGGTTCCTTGATCGGGAAGTCCACCCAGTCGAAATAAAAACCTCCCGTTTTCGGCTTATGCAGCTTCGAACCCCAGCGGTCGATGAAGGCGTAATAATCGCCTTCCTCAAAAATATCCACCTCACTGGTCGTTGCAGCAGGCAATTGCACCATACGAAAGTCCACATCGAAGCGCTGCATCAGGGCCTCGTTGACATACGGCAGCTGCTGGATATAGTCCAATAGCCTGGTTTCTTCCACGGGTATGCCGAGCTGGCGGGTAAGTTCAAAGTAAGACCGGTTGGTGATGGAACTAACGATCGTGGCGCCCAGGTCGATCGGGACGCGGTCGGGTTCCTTGTGATTAAGGGCTTGCATTACTCTTTCACGAGAGTTCATTTTTCCTCATTCCCTACCCGAAACGTTTTTGGAAAACAATAAAAGTGCTACGTCCATTTGGCGTCCTCCGGAGGCACGGCTCCCGGGTGGATCAATACCATAAAGAATGACACAATGATCGCGGCCTTTTTGCGATATTGATCGTTATGTTATACAATTGGTTCGGATAGAGGTACCATAAAAAGCTTTATCATAAGATTGTTTTTGTCTTTCACCTTATTGGTGTTCTTGCCGGGATGTCAGCCAGGGGCGCATTCCTCGATCCCTGCCAGTACAACCCCGGGCCCTCATGTGACGGTCCTGAGGCAGCGCGAATACCTTGTTCAACAACAATTTACGCTCGTAAATGAAGGAGCGGGTCAGCCGGAGAAGCAGAATCTTTGGGTGGCGCTGATACGGGATTTTCCTCCCTATCAGCAGGTGCAGTCCATGGAAGTTTCCCCCAAAGCTTATAAGATCTTGATTGACGAATATGGCAACCATTATGCTGAGTTCGATTTCTCCGGGCAGCCCGCTGGGACGACCCAGACAGTAACGATTAATTACCACGTAACGGTTAACGAATTGGCATACGATTTATCAGTCTGCCAGGGGGTATTGCCGGATGTGTTCAACCAACCTGAACTTCATATCGAATCCGCAAATCCCCAGATCGTAGCTCTCGCCACCAAATTGTCGCAGGGCAAAGATACGGTTTGCCAGAGGGTGCGGGCATTTTATGATTACATCGGCGATACGCTGGTCTATACCTACAATGGAGCGAATTGGGGAGCGCAGGCGGCTCTCGGGCCGATGGGGGCCGATTGCACCGAATATTCCGATTTGCTGGTGGCGCTTAGCAGGGCGCAGGGCATTCCGGCACGCTATTTCGAAGGGATCCTGTACCTGGACCAGGGAACGAATGCCCTCGCTAAAACCGAACATGCCTGGCCCGACGTGTACATGCCCTCTGTTGGCTGGGTTGCATTGGATCCCACCCTGGGACGGACACTGACCAACCGCGACCGGTATTTTGCCCACTATACACCGGATCACATTATGATCACCGAGGGGGCGAACCCGTCTGTGCTGCGAGGCGGTGACTACTGGACACATCTCTACTGGCCTGGTAACAGTACCTCGATCAAGGTTACGGATGGTTGGAAGATCGATCTCGTCGATAAAAAGGGGTCATAGAAATAATCTCCCCTCCCTCATTCCTTTACCGTCGAGGCAAAAAGCAAGGAGGGGAGCGCCCTGCTGGATTATTACTCTCCTCGCTTACGCAGGTAAGTGTGCATGATCACCGAAAGTACGATAATTAATCCATAGATAAAATTGGTCCAGAATCCTGTCAAACCAATGGCAACGGTTGCAGCTTCGATGGCGCCGATGATGAAAGCTCCCAGGAACGTTCCCAGGATCGTGCCCACGCCGCCCAGTACCGATGTACCGCCCAGGAACACGGAAGCCAGGGTTTGGAGCAAAAAACCGCCTCCCAGGGTGGGCCAGAAATAAGCCACGTAAAAACTGGCAAGTATGCCGGCAAAGGCGGAGACCACGCCGACCAGCATGAAAACCTGGATACGGACGCGTCCGGTATTGATGCCCATCAGTTCTGCGCTGTTGATATTGTCTCCGATCAGGTAGACGTGCGCGCCAAACTTGTGCCGGTTCAGTAGCACCCAGCCCAGGATTGTGACTACGATCAGCCAAAACATTTGCATGGGGAAGTAGGGGCCGATCTTACCGACAAACAGGTTGTAAAAAAAGGTCTCTTTAATATATTCCAGGGAGAAATTTGCGCCTTGAGTAAGCACCAGGGCTGCACCACTCCACAGGAATTGTGTACCGATGGTGACAACGAGTGAAGGGATGCCGAACTTGACAATGATATATCCATTCAGCCAGCCGATGATCGCTCCGGTTAGCAGGGCAGCCACAAGGGCCAGGAAAACCTGGATGGTCGTATTATGGATAAAGGTTGTAGCACCATAGGTAAAGTTGAACGCCACCATGCCCATGGCCATGATGGATGGGAACGAGAGGTCCATCTCCTTCGCGATCACCACAATGGTCAGGGGGATGGCCATGATTGCAAAGAAGGGGGTGGAAGACATGAAGGCAGAGTAGATTTGTGGGGCCAGGAAGGTCCTTGGCGCAGACGCGATAAATATGAGCCATAGGGTTACAAATACACTCAGGATTCCAAGTTGGGCGCTGTTCGAGCGGATAAATCTTCTGAAAGTGAAGGGCGGCTTATAGTGCTGATTGACTTCTGGTGTTACCGACTTGTCTGGAGTACTCATTACATCCATCCTTATTGATAAGTTAACTGAGCTTGCCGGTTTCTGCAACGCGGACCATTTTATCCATCAACTCGTTCAGGCTGATATTCTTGGTTTCGAATTCACCCGCAACCTTGCCACGGTCGATCACCACTACACGGTCGGCAACATTATGGACATGCAGGATGTTATGGTCGATAAAAATGGCGGATTTACCGGCTTGCTTGATGCCGTTCACAAAGCTGATCAATTTGGCTGATTCTTTGAGCGACAGACCCATGGTAGGCTCATCGAGAACCACGATATCCGCGTTGAAGAATAAGGCGCGCACGATCGCGACACCCTGCTTCTCACCACCTGAATATTTTCCAACTGTCGAATCCGGGCTGACGGCGTGCGAGGTAAAGCCCATCGACTCAGTCATCAGCCGGTGTGTTTCATCTCTCATCCGTTGGATATCCAGAAAACCCATGGAGTTGCAAAGTTCGCGTCCCAGGAAGATATTGCGCCACAGCGTCTGCAATTCAGCCAGCGCCCGTTCCTGGTAGACGGTTTCCAGGCCTAACTCCCGGGCTTTAGGGACGGTCAGGTTATCGATTTTCTGGCCGTTGAAATATATCTCGCCGGACGTGGGCTGGTAATAGCCGGTGATGATCTTGATTAACGTAGATTTGCCGGCGCCGTTATCGCCCAGCAGGCCGACCACTTCGTTCCGGCCTAAATGAAAGTTGATATCCTCGAGCGCCTGGACCTCTCCAAAAGATTTGGACACGTGCTTTAGTTCGAGCCGGTATTCTTCCATAGGACTGTCTCCGTTGCAGTGAAGGATGGAACTATTTAAATGAATTGTACTTACAATAATGGCATGATTGGAACGGCATCAACCGTCGAAATATAAACTACTTACAACACAAGTTGGTACCATTATTTCGATGGGCAAGGGCTAAATGGCAAAGTTATTCGGGCGCCATTTAGCCCTTGCGTGATTTCCTATTGCTGATTCAGAGCAGAAAAAGCCTCAGCAAATTGGTTTAAGCGGATGCGCTTTAGCGTTGCTGTGCCTTGATCAACGGAACGAGGGCATCGAGATTGCTCTTGTTGACAAAACCCGCGCCGGTATCGATCTGCAGGCCGCCAAAATGATACACCTTGGTGAGGCAGAGCTGCAGAACGCCGAAATAACCTTGCAGATACTGCTGCTGATCGATTACGAGCTGCAGCCAGCCGCCCTGGATCGCGGTAACGGCATTGCCAGAGATATCGAAGCCGGCGGCGAAGATATCACCGGGTTTCTTGTTGGCAGCTTGCAGGAAGGTCTGGATGGTGCCCGTCAGGTTGCCATGATCGGTGATGACCATCTTAATTTCAGGGTGGGCAGACATGATACCGGTGAAGACCGGCACGCCGGCGGATGCATTCGCATTGGTGGCGTCGTCGATCTCCTGGTAGACCACTTTCATTCCAGCTTTTTCAAGGGCATCCTGTACGCCTTGGGTGCGCTGACCACGACCGGCCTGCGCTTTCAAACCCCACAGGAAGGCCGTATCGCCTGCCTTCAAACCCGATTCCTTGAAGGCTTCCTGGCCCAGTGCATATCCTGCATTGTAGAGGATAGCGCCAGAATAACCAAAACCATTGGCAGCGTATTTGGCTTGCGCTAGCGGCACTTGGGTGTTCATGCTGGTTACGATAATGCCCTGTGCTTCAGCGGCATCGATAAGCGGATCAAAGGCTGCGTCGCCGGGGTGACCCATGATGGCAATGCCATCGGGCTTGGTGGCTGCGGCTTGCTGGAACTGGGTGGTCATCTTGGAAGGATCCCAGTCCGACCATACGTATTGCACATCCGCGCCGGTATCCTTGGCAGCCTGGAGAGCGCCGTTATAGACAACCTGCTCGAAGCCTCCACCGGGAGTTCCGCCGGGGAAGAAGACGATCTTGACGCCTGAGCACCAATTGGATCCTGCAGCAGGAGCGCCGCCTACGGTGGCAGCGGGCGCAACCGTATTCGCCGGAGCAACCGTATTCGCCGGAGCAACTGTGTTAGCTGGAGCAGCCGTTGGTTGCGTGGCAGCCGGAGCACAAGCCGAGAGCACCATGGTTGCAATAAAGAAAATACTTATTACACCTAATACTTTCTTGAACATTTTTAGTCTCCTTTTTTATTTTGAAAAAAATTATCGGGCATTTCTCGTTTTTATCGGCGTTATTAATTGATTTGCTCTCGTACCTCCTTTCAATCTCCTGTTCCACAGGGATGCCAAATTCGGAATGGACCTCGATCTGGATAATGTGCCATCTGCTGGTTAATATTTCATCGTACTGGCACGGACCACCAATTCAGGCTCGCTGATCGTCGCTTCGGATTCGATCGATTTTTTACCTTCTCGGTGAACTTCGATCATCCGATGCAGATTTTCTACTGCGGTACATCCAACATCGATAAGGTGTTGATACACCGTCGTGAGAGGCGGGGCAAAAAAAGCCGCCTCGGGCATGTTATCGAACCCGACGATCGCCAGGTCTTGAGGAATACGCCGGCCTGTGGCAGAAAGAGCCTTCATGGCCCCCAGGGCAATTTGATCGCTGGATGCAAACACGGCGTCGATATCCGGCTCTTGCTTCAGAAGTTGATACATTGCCTGTTCACCGCCCGCGGATGTCCAATTGCTTTCAACGGCCAGCATTGGAGAGGGTTTTCGATCCGCCTCTTCTAATGCCTTTTTCCAGCCAAGGTATCGTTCGCGCGCTTCCCACCACTTCTTGGGTCCGGTAATGATCCCGATCTTGCGCCGGCCCTGGTCGATCAAATGCTGGGTGGCCTGTCTGCCGCCGTTTTGGTTATTAACAGAGACCATCGCAAATCCCGGATGGGCCGACATGTTAAGAAAGATGATGGGCGGTAATTGCTTCAATCGCTCGGTCTGGATCCACGTCCGGTTGTCTCCCACTTCCGGAACAGCCCAAACGATTCCATCCACCCGATGGGCTACGAAGTCGCTCAAGACTTGTTCATGACTTGGGGGATTATCCGGGTTGGATAACAGGTTGAGAAACAGGGAATATCCAAGCTCGGCCGCCTTCTGCTCGATTCCCACAATGGTACGCGACGGGCCGAAATAATCGATCCCCCAGGCGGCGACGGCTAACGTATAGGTGCGTCGATGGACAAGGCTGCGCGCCAGGAAATTAGGTTGGTATCCAAGTTTATCGATTGCTTCTTGAACTCGCTGGCGGGTAGCCTCTTTAATTTCACCCTGTTTGTTGACAACCCGTGACACTGTCTTGGCAGATACCCCGGCTAAAGCCGCCACATCCTGCAAAGTGGCTTGCGCTGGGCTATTTGTCATTCTTAATGATTGAGCTTCGCCGGTAGGGTCACTCATTTGCGATTCCATTAAATGTTCAGACAAATTGTCCGACGCTGTCGTTATCGCTGACGACAGCGTTGACATTGTTATATTACAACTTTCTCAACTCAATGTCAATGAGCAATCTAAACTGCATATATTTATGGTAATAATAGAGTTACACAGCACCCACACATGGGTCAGAAAACCAAATATTAAGTCGGGTCACGTCACATAGCTCAACCTAGCCATTGGAAGAAACCACCGAAATAGTCAGGCGATTCGCGTTGATTGCTGGTGTCACCAGTGTGCCGATCGGAGTGCCTTCCGCCTTACCTTCCTTTACAGATTCGATCGATTTGATCCCTGCCAGTAATAGTTTCCATGGTTTGGATGCCCCCTGCCGCTCAACGGTCAATGTTCCGTTTTCGCGTTTGATCTCAAATTTCATCTCAACCTCCCCCTTTACGGAAGGGATCACCAGCGAGACCCGTTTTCCATCCTCGAATTCATACACTCGTAAGGTGACGCCATCGCTGTAATCATAGTCCGGTCGATCCTGATGGTCCCCGATGGCAATTACAGTATTGGGCCGCACCATCAATGGGAGATTCATGAAATCATGCATCTCACTCACCCAGCCCGGGCCTGTGACGGTTTCGCCTGTGAGGAAATTCGTCCAACGTCCTGTTGGAAGATAATAGGAAACTGTGTTGTCGTCCGAAAAGATCGGTGCAACCAGGAGCGACTCACCCAACATGTATTGTCGATCGAGGTAATCGCATGTCGGATCATCCGGAAACTCCAGCATCATGGCCCGCATCAATGGTATACCCTTATCCCTGGCCTCCAGCGCATTGGCGAACAAATATGGCATCAGACTACTCTTGAGGTTGGTAAACTTCCGGAGTACGTCGACGGCTTCCTCGTCAAACAACCATGGAACTCGGTAAGATTGATTTCCGTGGAGACGGCTGTGGGAAGAAAGCAGACCGAAGGCGATCCAGCGCTTATATACAGCGGCCGGCGGAGTACCCTCAAAGCCGCCAATGTCGTGACTCCAGAATCCAAAACCGGACAAGCCAAGTGATAATCCGCCGCGCAAGCTTTCCGCCATCGACTCAAAGTTCGATTCGCAATCCCCACCCCAATGCACGGGGAAGCGCTGGCTTCCAGCCGTAGCTGACCGGGCGTAGAGGACTGCCTCGCCATCGCCGCGCCGCTCCTGCAATACCTCAAAGACGGTTTTGTTATACAGGTAAGTATAGTAGTTGTGCATTTTGGCGGGATCAGAGCCGTCCCAGTACACGACATCGGTTGGAATACGTTCTCCGAAATCGGTTTTGAAACAATCCACCCCCATATCGATAAGTGTACGCAGTTTGTCACCATACCATTGCCTGGCAGCGGGGTTTGTGAAATCCACGATTCCCATGCCGGCCTGCCATTTGTCCGTTTGCCAGGTATCACCGTTTGGTTTTTTTAAGAGATATCCGTTTTGTACGCCCTCGGCAAACAGCGGTGAGCGCTGGGCGATGTAAGGGTTGATCCAGAGACTGATGTGCAGGCCGCGCTCCTTGAGCCGCTTGAGCATTTCTTCAGGATCGGGGAATCTGCTTTCATCCCATTCGAAATTGCACCAATGGTACTCTTTCATCCAAAAACAATCGAAATGGAAAACATGCAGGGGTAAATCACGGTCTGCCATGCCCTGGATAAAACTCGTCACCGTGGCTTCATCGTACGATGTAGTAAAGGATGTCGTGAGCCACAAGCCAAACGACCACGGAGGCGGCAATGCCGCGCGTCCTGTCAAGGCAGTGTATTTTTCAAGTACTTCCTTGGGTGTAGGGCCATAAATCACATAATACTCAAGCGACTGACCGGCGACACTGAATTGAACCCGCGAAACTTTCTCGGAGGCTACCTCGAACGAAACAAGTTCAGGGTGATTAACGAAGACTCCATAGCCTCGATTCGTCATGTAAAAGGGGACATTCTTATAGGCTTGTTCGCTGCTCGTACCGCCATCCCGGTTCCAGATATCCACCGTCTGACCGTTCTTGATGAAGGCCGTAAAATGCTCGCCTAGACCGTAAACGTTTTCTCCTACCCCCAGTGAAAGTTGCTCGTGCAGATAGTGACCATCGCCCTCCGTCTCGATGATGCCCATACCGCGCGGTCCACTCGACGTAATGATCCTTTCGTCGCCCAGGTATTCAACCCGCCAAGGACCTGTATGAGGAACGCGAACAGACAACCGCCCGCTGTTGAGCATCGTTGCTTTGTCGTCATGTTGAATGTCAACACAGGCCGGGGCATGTTCGATCAGGTCGAACTTTGGGAATCTGGTTTGCTCGCCGGAAAAATGAGTGAGTTTTACGCGAATGACGTCCGGCAGCGGTGAAGAAAAGTTGACAGTCAGCAATGTTCCGTCGTGGGTTTCGCCACGGTGCGTGATGTTCATCGTGGGTGCGTACACCGTGAACGAATCTTGGGCGACATCGACATCGTAGACTTGTGCCGGGTGAGCCGCCTTTACATTTTTTGGTCTTGACCAGTAACCGTCTGTAAACTTCATAATTTTTTGGTGGCGATCATCGCTTGCCGATGCAGGCGATGGAATCCGCCACCTCCTTTCTGAATAATTGTGAAAAAATAATGATAAGGCACCCGGCTTGCATGGAAATTGTTCTGCAGGATCATACCAACCGGGGCACGCGCGATCGCAGGCCGGGTCAAAGTTGAAAACCAGTAATACCTTTATATAAGGACGGATGGCACGCCTATTTAATACCTCCTGCGGTAATTCCTCGTGTGAGAGTCCGTTGGAAGATCAGGAAGAAAATGATGCAGGGCAGGATGCCAAGCAGGCCGGAGGCGCTTTGCGCAGTGATATTCATACCGTATTGTCCCTGATTGACGGCTAGGGCCAGCGGAACGGTCTGGTTCGCATTCGAGGGCAGCAGGATCAAGGGCAGGAAGAATTCATTCCAGGTCCAGATGAAAAAGAATACAAACAATACGGAGAGTGTCGGAAGGCTGAGCGGCGCCACGATATACTGCAGCAGGCCCAGCTTGCTGCACCCGTCCAGAGTGGCTGCTTCGATCAGTTCGCGTGGGAAGGAACTGAAAACCGACGATAACAGGTACGTGCCAAAGGCGCTTTGGATCACCATGAAGACCAAAATAACAGCGATTGCCTGATCATAGACGTGAAAGAACTTGGCAAAATAGTAGAGAGGGTAGGCCAGAGCCTCCTGGGGCAGGAAGTTGGCCATCAGGAAGAATATCAGGATCCAAACTCTTCCCCTGATCTTCCCCAGACCCAAAGCGAAGGCATTTAACAGCGATAATACGACACCGAGAATCGCTACCGTTAGGCTAATGTAGGTGCTGTTGATTAATACTTGTGAAAAATTCACACGGTTCCAAAAGTCTATAAGACTTGTAAAGTTCAGGCCATGAGGCAGACTGAGTGGACCATACTGGGCGAACTCCGCTTCGGTTTTCACCGAGTTGATCGCCACCATAATAAACGGCATAAGCATAAGCAGCAAAAACGCGGATAGAGCGATCAAAACGATCCATCTCACTACACCCTTCGTGACTGGATGTCTACCGGAAGCCATCAGACACTCTCCTCACGTTCTTGTCGCGACTGTATGTTGATGAAAATAATGGTAAGAACAATGATGATAGCCGCGACTGCCAGCGAAATGGCAGATCCATACCCCACTTGTTGCGTTTCAAAAAAATTCTTATAGGCATAATAAGATGGAACGGAGGTGGCGTTCCCCGGCCCGCCTCTGGTTAAAACGTAAACCTGTCCGAAAATTTTAAGCGTGTAAATCGAGGTCGTCAGTATGACCACCAATATTTCCGGGCGGATCAGATGGATCGTAATGTAATAGAACTTCTGGAACCAGGATGCCCCGTCGATGGAAGCTGCCTCCAGCAGTTCGGGTTCGATCCGTTGCAGGGCCGCCATAAAGATCACCACCGGATAACCGACCTGCACCCAGACCAAAACTACCATTACCGCCAGCAATGCAGTGGAAGGATTCCCGAACCAGTCACGAGTCCAGGAAGAGAGTCCTATTCCCTTGAGGACATAGTTCACAACCCCCCAATCCGGCTGCAAAATCCATTCCCATACGATGGCAGCCACTGCTCCAGGTATGATCTGGGGTAAATAAAACCCGGCCCTGAAAAAGCTCGAAACGTTCTGGCCGAAGTTATTTGTGATGTAATCAAACAGAAATGTTGCCAGCACCAGGCCGACAATGGTTGGGATCACCGTCATGGCGACCAGCAAAATCAGGTCGTTCTTGAATGAAAGCCAAAAAACGCTGTCCTGGATCAACGTCTGAAAGTTCTTTAAGCCGATCCAAACGGGCGCACGCACGCCCCTCCACATGGTAAAGCTGATCCCCAGGTTGATCATGAATGGAAAGATGATAATGATCAGGAATGCGATAATGCCCGGGATTAAAAATATACCGTAGCCTTTATCGATGGATGATGTTTTGCGTTTCATACACTTCTGTTCTCACCTTTCCTAAGGCAGTGCTCCTGGTCAGGAGCACTGCCCCGGATTTCAATCTACAAACGGCAGCCTTTTACTTTGGTAGAGCTGCCTTGTATGGAGCCGCGATCTCGTCAAGGAACGCGCTCGGTGTCTTTGTTCCGTTCATCAGTTCCTGGGTGGCTGAGACAAGGTCCTGGTAGTAGCCGGCAACGGGCCAATCAGGATAATATCCAATCCCGTCAGAAGCAACCAGCTGTGTGAAGAGCTTATTGAATTGTTGCGTTTGCGGGTCGGTGATCTGGGATGTATCCGCATTGATCGGGAGACCACCGGCATTACCCATCAAAGTCTGAATCGGCTTGCTCAGGGTGATATCGATGAAATCATAGGCCAGGTCTTTGTTCTTGGAACCGGCAGGTATGGCCCACAGGTTGCCACCCGAGCCTGGGCTGATCGTATTGCCCGGCCAGAGTTCCACATTCCACTTGAAGGGTAATTTGGCAGTTTGCAGTCCGCCAAATAGCCAGCTGCCGCCCATCATCATTGGGTTCTTGCCGGCCTCGAAATCATTTTGCATATCCTGGGCCTTCATATTCACGGCACTTTTGCTGATATAACCCTTCTGGACCCAGGCAGCCAGCTCGGTGGCTCCGTAAGTGAACTCGGGGCCATGGAAATCGATCCCTTTGAGAAGCTGGTAGTTCGTGACAAAGTCGCGGTTAGCCTTGCTGAGGGCCAGCATATAGAAGATTTGTTGAGCTGGGTACTCGGCACCGGCTGTGGCAAAGGGCGTAATGCCCTTCGCAACGAAGGCGTCGGCTGCAGCGTAAAGATCGTCCGCCGTAGTAGGCACCTTTATCCCGGCCTTGTCGAACATGTCCTGGTTGTAGTACAGCATGACAAACTCACCATAATCAGTGACGCCGTACAGGTTGCCGCTGCCCTGGATGCCGGTTTTGGGATCATACAGGCAGGTGGCTTGGATGCTGGGGGAGAGTATCTTATCCCAGCCGCGCTTGGTAGCCTCGGCGGTCATGTCTGTAAGCAAGCCCTCGGTAGCAAACGTGCCGGCATTGGCTGCGCCTTTGTTGATCTCAATAAGGTCTGGCGCACTGTCTGAATTCAGGATCATTTGGGCCGTCGCCTGGACCTGTTCGAAGGTATGCAGCTCGAACTTGATGGTGACACCCGGGTGTGTTGACTGGAATTGTGTCTGAGCCGCTGCCCAGGCTTTCCCCAAGGCACCGTCTGGGGGTTCGTAGTACCACAAACTCAAAGTGCGTGGTTGTGCTGGAGCAACTGTGGCTGCAGGTGCTTGAGTCGCTGCCGCAGGGCCTGATGTTGCTGCCGCGGGTGCCTGTGTAGGTGTAGCAGCTGGCCCGCAGGCAGCCAATCCCAGCAGCATAGCGCCGGCCAGGATGATGGATAATAATCTTGAGATTTTTAGTAGCATCTTATCCTCCAAAAAGTAGAGTGATGGATCAAAAGCACGACGATCAGTTGGAAAACTGATTCCCTGACTTTCACCTCCTTTTCTCATTGGGTCTCTTTGGTGTATTTCAAGAGGCTGCAACGGGCAAAGGCTTTGCAGGAAATTCGGATCTGATCCCAGGCAGTTATGGATACGCCTGCTCAACTCTGGTCTGAAATAAGATATGCGCAGTGTATAATCCAAAGAGGCAGAGACGTAGCAAAGGATCCTGATCTGATAACCTGCGTGCTTTGCTTGTTCTGGGAGATACCGTTAGCGGCCAAGCAAACCGGTATCTCCCATTTTTATTTATTTAATGTGCTTTAAACGGATGATGTTTCAATTCTATAGGTAGGGATTACCTCCTGACTGATCCTGACGTACCGATTTCCAAGGAAGGGGGCCGGAGCTCTCTCCGATTACCAGTCGGCACGGGATCAGGATCCGTGGATTTTCATCGCCTTTCCCTTCCAGGTGTTTGATCAATAACTCGGTCGCAAGCCGGCCCAATTCCGCGCTGGGCGGTTCCATGGTTGTTAATTTCGGTACCATCATTTCGGCCATTCGCAGGGATGAAACCAATGCAACCACCGAAAAGTCTTCCGGGATTTTCCAGCCGCGATCCGCGATGGCATGCATGATCCCGGGTGTTGCCCGTTCGTTCATGGTTACGATTCCGGTCAGGTACGGGTGTTCTTCGAGCAACGCGTTAAATGCCTCATAGCCGGCCTGAGGCGAGCGACGGCAAAAACGCATCACGCCCTTCAAACCGAGGGAACGGACACTTTCTTCGAAGGAGGCTTTGGTGCGCACCACCGGACCGTATCCCGCATCATACGCTGCCTGGGATTGGTTCAGGTAGGCAATTTTTGTATGTCCCAACCCTGAGAGATATTTCAGGGCTTCATCGATCGTCCGCTTGAAATCGATGTCCACATAACCGTCACGTTCATCATCGCAGCGCCCGATCATGCTGAATGGAAAACCCAAGTCGCGCAGCAGGTTCACGCGTGTGTCGTTCACGTGGACCTCCATCAGGATGACCCCATCCACCAGCCCTTGCTGCGTGAGTTGGCGCAGTTCCGCGGGGTCATTGGTCTCAGCCGACCATACGACCAGGTGATATCCGTTCTTGTTGGCGGTATCGGCCGCGCTGGCCACGAAGTCCAGCTCTGTGATACCCAAACCGCCTTCAATGGCGGGGAAGAGGATGGCAAGGATGCGGCTATGCTTGCTGGCCAGCCCGCGCGCCAGTGGATGAGGCCGGTAGCCGAGTTCTTCCATGGCCTCGGTAACCCGTTGCCGTGTCTCTTCCGAGATCGGCCGCGTTCCATTCAGCGCATAGGAGACTGTGCTGAGTGAAACTTTTGCCCGTTTGGCTACATCAAGCATTGTGGTCAAAGAATTACCTCGAAAGGCATCAAGTATATATATCATCGAAGCGCTTAGTCGAAGCGCTTCGATGAATTCATCATACTGATTTTTTCGGAAAAGTCAATAGGCAATTTTTAAATAATCAGACGCCCTATTGAACATGACAGGATCGCCCCCATTACAACCCGCTAATTTCAATCTACCGGCGTCCCGCTTGCCGTCAGACTCTCGCTGAACGTTTTCAGCCCTGGCTGCACAGCCGCCCACATCGTCACAAGCAGGATCAACACCCCCGCCAAGGCGAACAGTGCCATCAGACTCCACTTGCTGACCGCGCCTGAGATCGCCTGCGAAATGGGTATCAGTCCCGTGCTTGAGAGCATCACCATGCTCATCATCCGCCCAAGCATCTCTCGCGGCGTGCGCCTCTGCATCCACGTGAACATGAGGATCGCGATATAGCCGTTGCCCATGCCGAGTATCAGGTTAAGTCCGAAATCCACCCAGGTTAACCTGATAAACCCGAACAATCCAAGTGCCACTCCGAAAGCGCCCAGTATGGAAATAAGAAAGATGCTCATCACTTTTCCCGTTGGTCGTGGCAGCGACCCGGCCAGCAGGTAACCGGTCAGGTTGCCGCCGGCATACGCCGACATCAGCAGTCCGAACGCCACCGCTCCTTCGGGCAGGTACTTGTCCGCCAGCACCGGAATGCCCACCAGCAGCGGACCGGTGAACAGGAAGTTCATGGCCATAATGATCAGGAACATCGTCCGCAGTGCTTCATCCTTCCACAGGTATTGCATCCCCGCCGTGATCGATGCCCAAACGCTTTCCTTCTGTGAAGTCTCACCGGTTAAGGAAATCCTGCCGCCGCCATGCATCAGCCACAAACAGACCGCCGAAACCGCGAAGCTGAACGCATCGATGGCGAAGGCCAGACCAATGCCCAGCGACGATTGGGAGAATCCGCCGATCAGGATTCCCGCAATCGTCGGCCCGATGAACCCGGCCAGTTGCGCGACGCCCATCATCAGTGAGTTGCCGGCCTGCAGGTCGTTTTCCTCCACCAGCATCGGCACGATGCTGTTCCCAGCCGGTATGGCAAACCCCGCCACCAGGCCGAACCCCAGCGCGAAGGCATACACCATCCACATCTGGACGATCCCCGCCAGCACCACAAAAGCCATCAGGCCGGTTAATATTAATCGGATCACATCCGAGACCAGCATCACAATGCGCGGCGAGAGTCGGTCGGTGATTGCGCCGCCCAGCAGCATGAAGATCGCCCGCGGAATACCTTCCAGCGCCAGCACGATACCCAGCGCCAGTGGGTCGCCGGTGAGCTTCAGCACCAGCCAGGGTGTGGCGATCAAGGCAAACTGGTCGCCGAGCAGGGACGTCGTTGTACCAGCGAACAGCAGGCGGAAGTCCCGTAATGACATCACGCGCGCCATTGGGTTTTTTGTCGATGTTGGAGTCGTTATGGTGTTACCCTTTCGGAAGTGATTACGGGGT
>Ga0265318_10001303_pt1 | contig 15009 bp, 17 predicted proteins | sample 4821metaG_FD_192431 | JGI IMG/M metagenome (GOLD analysis project Ga0265318, IMG submission 192431) | Rhizosphere microbial communities from Carex aquatilis grown in University of Washington, Seatle, WA, United States - 4-8-21 metaG | ecosystem: Host-associated > Plants > Roots > Rhizosphere >... | reverse complement strand
AGACCGCGCTTCTACAGGCCGCGCTTCCACTGGGAGCTGCTCGTCTGCGGCGTGAGCGGCCACGAGCTGATCGGCACCGACGCCGCCCGCCTGCGTCCCGAGGAGACGGCCGTCGCGCGCGAGCAGGACGGCGTTCGCTGGTACCGGTGCGTGCGCTGCGACTCGTGGCTGCCGCTGGCGCCGCCGGAGAAGCCGAAACGCGAGTTCCCGCCGGAGCGCGACGAGATCCGCCTGCCTCTGCGCGGCAAGTCGCTCCGCGACAAGGTGGTGCTGCGGATCATCGCGATCGACCGCGCCGTCCACTTCCTCGTGCTCGGCGTGCTCGCAGCCGCGGTCTTCCTCTTCGCGGGACACGAGGTGCGCGTCCGCGACGTCTTCTACCGTGTCGTCAACGCCGTGCAGGGCACCAACGTCAGTCCGGCACATCCTTCGCACGGCGGCTTTCTGCACACCCTCGAGCACCTGTTCACGCTCAAGTCGTCGACCCTCTATCTGGTCGCCGCTGCCGCCGCCGCGTACGCGGCTCTCGAGGGCGCCGAAGCGGTCGGGCTCTGGTTCCAGCTGCGCTGGGCCGAGTATCTGACGTTCGTCGCCGCCCTCGTCTTCATGCCATACGAGATCTACGAGCTGCTGCGGAGCGTGACGGCGTTGAAGGTTGCGGCGCTCGCCGTCAACCTGTTGATCGCCTTCTACCTTCTCCTCGCAAAGCGCCTTTTCGGACTGCGTGGAGGCGCCGCTGCCGAGGCGGCGGAGCGGGCACGCGACGTCGGCTGGGCCGCGCTCGACCGGACGGCGCCTCGCTAGACCGTGCGGGCTCACGAGCACGCGTAACCAAAGTCCGGTCCGTCAAGCGGCCAGGCTCGCGAGCCGCTGCCGCAGGAAGTCGCGCTCGACGTCGCTGGGGGCGAGCTCCAGCGCGCGCTCGTAGGCGGCCCTGGCCTCGGGGGTGCGGCCGAGCCGGCGGAGCAGGTCGGCCCGCGTCGAGTGGAGGAGGTAGTAGCCGTCCAGCCCCTCGACGCGGTCGGCGATCGCGAGACCCGCCGCCGGCCCGTCGGCCATCGCCACGGCGACGGCCCTGTTCAGGTCGACGACGGGTGACGGCGCCAGCTCGGCGAGGCGGTGGTAGAGGAGCGAGATCCGCACCCAGTCCGACTCCTCCTCCGCGTGCGCTGCGGCGATGCCGGCCTGGAGCTGGTACGGCCCCGGCGCACGCAGCACGAGGCCGCGCTCGAGCGCCCGCCGGCCCTGCTCGATCTCGTCGCGGTCCCAGAGCGCGCGGTCCTGCTGCTCGAGCAGCACGAGCTCCCCGTGCCGTACCCGCGCCTCGCGGCGCGCGTCCTGGAAGAGCAGCAGCGCGTGCAGCCCGTGCACCTCCGCCTCGTCGGGCATCAGCGTCGCGAGCAGCGCGGCGAGGCGGATCGCCTCCGCGCAGAGCTCGCTGCGCACAGGGGGGCCGTAGCCGCCGTTGAAGACGAGGTACACGACGGCGAGCACGGCACGGAGCCGTTCCGGCAGCAGGTGGTCGGGCGGGACGCGCAGAGGAATGCCGGCGTCGCGGATCTTCCGCTTCGCACGTACGAGCCGCTGCGCGAGCGTGGGCTCCGGGACGATGAACGCGCGCGCGATCTCCGGGGTGGTCAGGCCGCCGAACAGGCTCAGCGTCAGCGCAACCTGCGCGTCCGCGGCGAGCGCGGGATGGCAGCACGCGAAGATCAGCTCGAGCCGCTCGTCGGGCATTCCGTTCTCCTCGTTCTCCGAGCTCGGCCGCGCCGGCTCCTCGAGCCGCGCCAGCAACTCCGTCTTGCGGGCGAGCGTGCGCTCCCGGCGGATCCGGTCGATCGCGCGGTTGCGTGCGGTCGCGACGATCCACGCCCCGGGGTTGTCGGGCACGCCGTCTCGCGGCCAGCGCTCCACCGCCGTCGCGAAGGCGTCCTGCACCGCGTCCTCGGCGAGGTCGAGATCGCCGAGGACGCGGGCGAGGATGGCGATCGAGCGCGCACGCTCGTCCCGGTAGGCGCGGTCGATCGCGTCTACGAGGCGCCTCCCGAACGGTCCACCGTCGGCCGGATCTCGATCGTCCCTCCGCGGGCGGCGGGGATCCGGGCGGCCCACTCGATCGCCTCGTCGAGGCCGTCCGCCTCGATCAGGTAGTAGCCGCCGAGCGCCTCCTTCGTCTCTGCAAACGGGCCGTCGCTGACGATCGTGTCGTCCTGGCGCACGCGCACGCTCGTGGCGGTCGCGACCGGGCGGAGCTCGTCACCCCCGACGAGCTTTCCCTGCGCCCGCAGGTCGGTCGTCAGCCGGCCGTACTCGAGGTGGATCGCCTGCCGCTCGTCCTCCGAGAGGGACTCCCACATCGACTCGTCGCTGTAGATGAGCAGGAGGTACTGCACGGCTACATCTCGATGATCGGGCGGACCTCGATCGAGCCGCCCAGCCGGGCCGACGGGATCCTGGCTCCAAGCTTCACGGCGTCGTCGATCGAGTCGGCCTCGACGAGGTAGTAGCCGCCGAGGTGCTCCTTCGTCTCGGCGAACGGGCCGTCCGTCGTGAGCGTCTCGCCGTTCTTGATCCGGACGGTCTTCGCCGTGTCGATGGGCGACAGCTGGGCGCTGTGGACGGTCGCCGGGTCGTTCGAGACGGCGGCGTACTCCGCGTAGAGGCCCTTCATCTGCTCCTCGGTGATGTCGGTCCAGCTGGCGGGGTTGTCGTAGACCAGCAACATGTACTTCACGGTGCCTCCTCCTTCGGGTCGGTTGACGACACTACGACGAACGGGGCCGGCCGAAATCGACAGTCAGGCGCGGAGCAGCGGGCACGTCAGGCAGGTCGGGCCGCCGTCGCCCTTCGAGAGCTCGTCGCCGCGGTAGACGAGCACCTCGACGCCGGCGCGCGCCAGGCGGTGCCGCGTGGTCTCGTTCCCCGCGACGGCAAGACCGACGCGCGGTGCGAGCGCAAGGACGTTCGCGCCCATGGTCTCGAACTCGTCGTCGGGCACGCCGACGAGCGTGACGCCGCGCTCCTCGAGCAGCTCGACGAGCCGGACCGGCAGCAGCGGGACGTAGGCGACGGCGAGGTCGCGGTCGAGCGGGCTCAGGAGCGAGAGCAGGTGCAGCACTTCGCCGCGGCCGTGCCGGTGCGGCAGGTCGAACGCGAGCACCTCCACGCCCGGAAGCGCCCGGCGCAGCGCGGCGATGCCGGCGTCGTTCGTCCGGTACGACCGGCCGACGAGGAGCGTCCGCTCGTCGAGCCAGAGGGTGTCGCCGCCCTCGGCGAGCTCCGGCGCGGCCAGGCGGGCGGCGACAGGGACGCCGGCGGCCTCGAGCGCGGCGGCGAGCGCCTCCGGCTCGGAGCGCCGCTCGGGCTTGCCCGGGCGCAGGAGGACGGCGCCGGCCGGAGTGACGAGCGCCGGGTCGAAGACGTAGATCGAGTCGAGGTTCCCGGGCTCGCCCGCGGCCCGGACGACCTCCGCGCCGGCTCCCTCGAGCAGCGCACAGAAGGCCTCGTGCTCCGCCGCCAGCTCGGCCGCGTCGGGCTCGGAGCGCCAGCCGAGCGCCTGCCACGATGGGACGTCCTCCGGCTGCGGCGCGCGGACGAGCACGCGCCTGAGAGGCTCGATCACGAGGCGAGCATACGGCGGAGGAGCGTGAGTGCGCCCCCTTTGTCGAGGTACTCGTTGAGGTTGCCGCACTTCGGGCTCTGGACGCACGAAGGGCAGCCGTGCTCGCAGGGGCAGCCCTCGAGCATGCGCACGGTGTCGGCGACCCAGCCCTCGAACTGGTCGAAGCCGCGCTCGGTGATCCCCACGCCGCCGGGATGGCCGTCGTAGACGAAGACGGTGGGCGCGCCGGTGGCGTCGTGGAAGTTCGTCGACAGGCCGCCGATGTCCCAGCGGTCGCACATCGCCCAGAGCGGAAGCAGCGCGATCATCGCGTGCTCTGCGGCGTGCAGCGACGAGAGCAGCACCGGCATCTCCTCGAGGCCCTCGAGCTGCGCCTCGGTCGGCACGTACCAGACGGCTTCGGTGTCGAACGTGGTCGGGGGCAGGTCGAGCTGGACGACGCCGATCGTCGCCTGGTCGCGGATGCCCTTCTTCTGGTACGCGACCACCTGCTCGGTGACGGAGACGCGCCCGAAGGTGAGCTCGAGACCGAGGCGCCGCTCGACGCGCAGCGGCTCCTCGACGTCGGTGGAAGTCTCCTTCTTTACCTGCGTGTACCAGTCGCCGGTGAAGGGCTCGACCACCGCGCGGCGGGCGACGAAGTCGAGGTCGCGGACGAGCCACGGCTCGCCGAGGTGGAGGTAGACGGCGCCCTCGTGCACGGTGCTGCACGCGCGCTCGCGCTCGACGATCCCGAGCACGGTGCCCGTGCTCGCGTCGATCACCGTGACGGCGTCGGCGGAGGCGGAACGGAGCGTCGTGCGGCCGGCCGGGTAGTCCTTCCCGGCCCACACCCAGCCGCGCTTCGTGTGCCGCAGCTCCGGGATGTGCGCCGCGCGCTCGAGCGCAGCGTCGCCGAGCGTCGCGCGGTCGTCGTCGTCCACGGGTGCCTCGAACGCGGCCGCGGCGACGTGGCCGTCGAGCACCCGCGGATTCGCGTGGTCGAGGATCGCCGCCTCGACTCTACGGCCGAGCAGCGCTTGCGGCTCACGCATGAAGTACTGGTCGAGCGCGTCCTCGGAGGCGACGAGCACCGCCAGCCCGTGGCCGCGGCGGCCGGCCCGGCCCCACTGCTGGCGGAGGCTCGCGACCGTGCCGGGGAAGCCGACGGAGATCGCGCAGTCGAGCAGGCCGATGTCGATCCCGAGCTCGAGGGCGTCCGTCGCCGAGACGCCGAGCAGCTCGCCTTCGACGAGCCTTCGCTCGATCTCGCGCCGCTGCTGCGGCGTGTAGCCGGCGCGGTACGGAGCGAGCCGCTTCGCGGTCTCGCCGTCGACGCGGTCGGCGGTCATCCGGTGCACGAGCTCCGCGGCCTTGCGGCTCTTCGCGAAGCAGATCGTGCGCAGGTCGCGCTTGACGAGCGACGCGAGCAGCCGCGCGGCCTCGCCGAGCGGGCTTGCCCGCAGCCCGAGCTCGGCGTCCAGCAGCGCAGGGTTCCAGAGGGCGACGGTGCGCTCGGCCCGCGGCGCGGCATCGTCGCCGACGACCGTCGTCGCGACCCCGAGCAGGGCGTGCGCGAGCTCGCCCGGGTTGGCGATCGTCGCCGAGGCCAGCAGGAACTGCGGGTCGGCCCCGTACACGCGGGCCATGCGGCGCAGCCGCCGCAGGACGTTCGCAACGTGCGAGCCGAACACGCCGCGATAGACGTGGGCCTCGTCGACGACGACGTAGCGCAGGTTGTGCAGCACGTCCGCCCAGAGGTCGTGGCGCGGCAGGACGCCGATGTGGAGCATGTCGGGGTTGGTGAGGATGAGGTTCGCCGTGTGCCGGATGTGGCGGCGCTGCTCCTGCGGCGTGTCCCCGTCGTAGATCGCGGCGCGGACGCCCGGCACCGCGAGCCGGCCGAGAGCGCGCGCCTGGTCCTGTGCGAGCGCCTTCGTCGGGTACAGGTAGAGCGCGCGGCTCTTCGGCTCGGCGGCGAGCGAGTCGAGCACCGGCAGGTTGAAGGCGAGCGTCTTGCCCGAGGCGGTGCCGGTGGTGACGATCACGTGCCCGCCCGCCCGAGCCGCGTGCCACGCCTCCGCCTGGTGCGAGTAGAGCTCCGCGATGCCCTGCGCCTCCAGCGCGGCGCGCACGCGCGGGTTCAGCTCGTCCGGGAACGGTGCGATGCGCGCCGCCCGGGCCGGCTCGGTCGTCAGGTACGCGAGCTCCTCTCCTGCGAGCAGGTCGTCCCACTGGGCGACGGCGGTCATCCCGTCATTGAAGCGGCCGGAGCGTCGGTCACTCCTCGCGGAGGACGGCGATCGCCCAGACGCCGAGGAGCGCCGCACCGAGCGTGAAGGCTGCGGTGACGGCGACGGAGCCGCGCAGGAGCGAGGCGGTCTCCCAGATTCCCGGCAGTGCGAGCAACGCGAGTAGGCGCACCTCGCCAATCATGGGGTGTTAGCCTGACGACACCGGGGTGCCGCGCGGCGCGGCTGAGAACACACCCGTCGAACCTGATCCGGGTCATGCCGGCGAAGGGAGGGACTTGACGCCTCGCGCACTGACCATCGCGACCTCCGATTCCGGCGGCGGAGCGGGCATCCAGGCCGACCTGAAGGCGTTCGCGGCAGCGGGCGCGTACGGGATGTCGGTGCTCGTGGCGCTGACCGCGCAGAACACCGTCGGCGTGACCGCCATCCACGAGCTGCCGCCGGCGTTCGTGCGCGCGCAGCTCGACGCGGTGTTCGACGACATCGGCGTCGACGCGGCGAAGACCGGGATGCTCTTCTCGCGGACGCTGATCGAGACGGTCGCAAACTATCTCGAGGGCCACCGCGTGCCGCTCGTCGTCGACCCGGTGCTCGTGGCGAGCTCGGGCGCGAAGCTGCTCGAAGACGACGCCGTCGAGGTGCTCGTCGGCCGGCTCTTCCCGCTCGCAACCGTCGTCACGCCGAACTTCCTGGAAGCACTCGCGCTGACGAAGGCGGAGAGCGGCGAGAAGCGCGACCTGGCCGAGCGGCTGCACGAGCTCGGCGCGCCCGCGGTGATCGTCACCGGCGGCCACGGGGAGCCGGTCGACCATCTCTTCGACGGGGTCACGCACACGGAGATCCCGGTCGCACGTTACGAGGTCGCCGCCACGCACGGAGCGGGTTGCACGCACTCGGCGACGTTGGCCGCGCTGCTCGCCCGCGGCGAGAGCCTGCTCGACGCCGCCCGCGGCGCGGCAGAGGCCGCCTCGCGCGCGGTGGCGCAAGGGCTCGCGGAGCTCGGTTCAGGTGATGGTCCAGTCGACGTCCTGGGGGTGAAGGGTTGATCTCTGCCGGTTCCACGCTCCGCACGCTTCGCGAGCGCAAGCCGCTCGTGCACCAGATCACGAACTACGTCGTCATGAACGAGACGGCGAACGCGACGCTCGCGCTCGGTGCGCTGCCGGTGATGGCGCACGCCGTCGAAGAGGTCGAGGAGATGGCGGGGATCGCCTCGGCGCTCGTGCTCAACATCGGCACGCTCTCGGAGCGGTGGGTCGACGCGATGCTGCTCGCCGGGCGTGCGGCGACCGCACGGAAGATCCCGATCGTGCTCGACCCGGTCGGCGCCGGCGCGACCGCGTACCGCACGGCAACCGCGCGGCAGCTCCTCGACGCGATCGGCGTCACCGTGCTGCGCGGCAACGCAGGCGAGGTGGCGACGCTCGTCGGCGCGGAGGCCGAGGTGCGCGGCGTCGAGTCGATGGCCGTCGGCGTCGAGCCGGCAGAGCTCGCGCGCGAGGCCGCGCGGAGGCTCGGCGTGATCGCCTCGGTCACCGGGCCGGTCGACCACGTCTCCGACGGCGAGCGTGTGCTCGCGGTCGCGAACGGCCACGAGCTGCTCGCCGCGGTCACCGGCACGGGCTGCATGTCGAGCGCCCTCACCGGCTGCTTCCTCGCCGGCAAGCCGGAGCAGCCGCTCGAGGCCGCCGCGGAGGCGCTCGCGGCGTTCGGCGTCGCAGCGGAGGACGCGGCGGCGACGGCGGAGGGCCCGGGGACGTTCCACGTCCAGCTCTACGACGCCCTGTACGCGCTCGACCCCGATACCCTCGATGCGCGCACGCGGATCCAAGAACTGTGAGGCTGGACGAGCTCGGGGAGTTCGGCCTGCTCGCGGAGCTCGAGCGGCGCGGGCTCGCGCAGGGGATCGAGCACGACGCGGCCGAGATCGGCGGCCTCGTCGTCACACAGGACGCGCTCGTCGAAGGTGTGCACTTCCGCTTCGACCTCCTCTCCTGGCGCGAGCTCGGCTTTCGCGCCGCCGCAGTGAACGTCAGCGACCTCGCCGCCTCCGGCGCGGAGCCGCTCGCCCTGATCGTCTCGCTCGGGCTGCCCGCCGACGCGCGTGTCGAGGACGTGCTCGAGCTCTACGAGGGGCTGAACGAGGCCGGCGTGCCGGTGCGGGGCGGCGACACGACGCGCGCGCAGGCCGTCCTCCTGAGCGTGACGGCGCTCGGCCGCGCCGAGCGCGTCCCGGGCCGCGCGGGGGCGCGGCCGGGCGACCTGCTCGTCGTCACCGGGCCGCTCGGCGCGGCCGGGGCCGCCTTCCGTGCGGGCCGCCTCGTCCGCCCGCCGTTGCGGGTCGAGGAGGGCCGCCGGCTCGCAGCCGTCGCAACCGCCATGCTCGACGTCTCGGACGGGCTCGCCCCGGATGCCGGCCATCTCGCCGCGCGCTCCGGCTGCCGGCTCGCGATCGAGCTCGAACGCGTCCCGCTGGCCGGCGGTGCGACGCTCGAAGACCTCGGCTTCGGCGAGGACTACGAGCTGCTCGCCGCGACACCGGACCCGCTCGGCTTCACCGTGATCGGGCGCTGCGAGGAGGGCTCAGGCGTCGGGCTGACCCTGCGCGGCGAGCCCGTCGAGCTCGCCGGCTGGGAGCACTTCCGCTAGCCACTTGTCGAAGTGCGCGCGCGGGCGGACGCCGACGACGGAGCCTCGCGCCTCGCCGCCGGAGAAGAGCATCACCGTCGGAATCGACAGCACGCCGAAGCGCGCGGCGAGCTCGGGATATTCGTCGATGTCCACCCTCGCCACGGGCACGGCGGCCTCGAGCTCCGCGAGGATCGGCTCGATCGCGCGGCACGGCCGGCACCACGGCGCCCAGAAGTCGACGACGATGGGACCTCCCGCGATCGCCGCGTCGAACGTCGTGCCGTCCAGCTCGCGCATCAGAGCTCGCCTCTCACTGCCGCGACGCGCAGCAGCGGCACCTTCCAGAAGGCCTCGAGGATGATGGCGCGGGTCATCTTCGACTTCCCCTGCTTCCGGTCGGCGAAGAAGATCGGCACCTCCGCCACCGTGAAGCCGCGCCGGAGCGTTCGGTACTTCATCTCGATCTGGAAGACGTAGCCCTGGGAGTGGATCGACTCGAGGTCGAGCTGCTCGAGCACGCTGCGCCGGTAGCACGTGAAGCCGGCGGTCACGTCGCGGAGCTTGACGCCGAGGATGGTGCGCCCGTAGATCGAGGCGCCACGCGACAGCAGGCGGCGCCCGAGCCCCCAGTTGACCGTGCCGCCGCCCTTGACGTAGCGCGAGCCGAGCGCGAGGTCTGCGCCGCCCTCGATCGCGGCGACGAGTCGTGGCACGTCGGCGGGGTCGTGCGAGAAGTCGGAGTCCATCTCGACGACGATCTCGGCGCCGTCGGCGAGAGCCTGCTCGAAGCCGGCGATGCAGGCGGGCCCGAGGCCCTCCTTCACCGGCCGGTGGAGGACGGAGACGAAGCCGAGCTCTGCGGCGAGCCGGTCGGCGATCTCGCCCGTTCCGTCGGGGGAGCTGTCGTCGACGACAAGGATGCGGTAGCCGTGCGGCGCGAGCGCCCGGACCATCGCCTCGAGGCTCTCGCACTCGTTGTACGTCGGCAGGCACACGATGACGTCAGGCACGAGGACCCAGGCTACCGGGGCCGTATGATCGACCGGGTGGCCGCCTTGCCTCGCAACGCCGAGGTCGCGGAGCAGTTCGACCTGCTCGCCGACCTCCTGGAGCTGGAAGGGGCCGAGTCGTTTCGCGTCCTCGCCTACCGCAGGGCGGCGACGCGGATGCGGGAGACCTCCGGCTCGATCGCCCAGCTCGCGCTCGACGGGCGCGCGAAGGAGCTGCAGGGAATCGGCAAGACGATCGAGGAGAAGATCGTCCAGATCGTCGAGGGGGGCGAGATCGAGGCGCTCGCCAAGCGCAAGGCGGCCGTTCCAGCCGGGGTAGTGCAGTTCATGCGCCTGCCGGGGTTGGGGCCGAAGACGGCGGCCCGCATCTGGCGTGAGCTGGGCGTCACGACGCTGGAGGAGTTGCGGCAGGCGGCAGAGGCCGAGCGGCTGCGCTCGCTGGCGGGGCTCGGCGCGAAGTCGGAGGAGAAGATCCTGAAGGCGCTCGCCTTCCAGGCGGAGAACCCCGACGCCGGCCGGCGCCTGCTCGGCGACGGCCTGCCCGCAGTGCAGGCGGCGGCCGCTGCGCTGCGCGAGCATCCCGCGGCCGTGCGCGTCTCCGAGGCCGGCTCCGTGCGCCGCCGCAAGGAGACGTTCCGCGACCTCGACCTGATCGCCACCGCGACCGCCCCAGGCGAGCTGACTGCGTTCTTCGTCCAGCTCCCGTGGGTGGTCGACGTCGCCGCGCACGGCGACACGAAGGCGACCGTCGTCTCGAACGACGGTCTCCGCTTCGACCTCCGCGTCGTGCCGCCGGAGTCCTACGGGAACCTGCTCCAGCACTTCACCGGCTCGAAGGAGCACAACGTCGCCATGCGCGAGGACGCCGTGCGCCGCGGCTTCTCCATCTCCGAGTACGGCGTGACGATGGTCGAGACCGGCGAGGTGTTCCGCACCGAGGACGAGGACGCGCTCTACGCCTTCCTCGGCTACGAGCCGATCGCGCCGGAGCTGCGCGAGAACTCCGGCGAGCTGGAAGCGGCGCGCCGCGGCGAGCTGCCGGCGCTCGTCGAGCTGTCGCAGCTGCGCGGCGACCTGCACACGCACACGACCTGGTCGTCGGACGGGAAGAACACGCTCGAGGAGATGGTCGCCGCCGCGGCTGCGCGCGACTACGAGTACTACGCGATCACCGATCACTCGCACTACATGCGGGAAGGACGCTTTGCCGCACAGCTCGAGGAGATCGAGCGCATGCGCGAGCGGTTCCCGAAGCTGCGCATCCTCGCGGGCGTCGAGGCGAACATCCGCGTGAACGGCGAGGTGGACGTGCCGGCCGAGGAGCTTGCCCGGCTCGACTGGGTGGTCGCGTCCGTGCACCAGGCGCAGGAGAACCGGCCGACCGAGCGCGTGCTCGAGGTGATGGACAATCCGTACGTCGACTGCATCGGCCACCTCACCGGGCGCCGGATCGGCACCCGCGGCCCGCGCGACGTCGACGTCGAGCGCGTCGTCGCGAAGGCGCTCGAGACGGGCGTGTTCCTCGAGATCAACGGCCAGCCCGACCGGCTCGACCTGCGCGACGTGCACGCCCGGGCGGCGAAGGAGGCGGGGTTGAAGCTCGTCGTCTCGTCCGACGCGCACCAGATCCGCGCGCAGAGCTACGTCGAGCTGGCGATCGGGCAGGCGCGGCGCGGCTGGCTGACGAAGGACGACGTGCTCAACACGCGCACGTGGACGCAGGTCGAGAAGCTGCGCAGGAAGCGGCCGTGACCGGCTTCCGTGAGGACGGCCACGCGGCGATCGAGTGGGCTGCCGGCTACCTCGAGCGTGTCGCCGACCTGCCCGTGCTGGCGCAGGTGCAGCCGGGCGAGCTATCCGCGAAGCTGCCGCTGTCCGCGCCAGAGCAGCCGGAGCCGTTCGCGAACGTCCTGCGCGACCTCGACGAGCTGATCGTCCCGGCGCTGACGAACTGGCAGCATCCGCGCTTCTTCGCGTACTTCGCGATCACCGCGTCGGAACCGGGCATCCTCGCCGAGCTGCTGGCCGCTGCGATGCAGCAGAACGCGATCCTCTGGCGTGCGTCGCCCGCATCGACCGAGCTCGAGCTGCGCACCGTCGACTGGGTGCGGCAGCTGCTCGGGCTCCCGGACGGCTGGCACGGGCACATCGAGGACACGGCGTCGACGTCGACGCTTGCAGCGCTGATCGCTGCGCGTCATGTCACGGGACGAAACGTCGTCGTCTGCTCGGAGCACGCGCACTCCTCGGTCGACAAGGCCGCGCGCATGCTCGGAATGGAGCTGCGCAAGGTTCCGGCCGACGAGCAGCTGGCGATGCGTACGGACGCGCTGGAGCTCGGAGACGTCGCGGCGGTCGTCGCCACCGTCGGCACTACGTCCTTCGCATCGGTCGACCCCGTGCGCGCGATCGCCGAGCAGGCGCACGCGGCCGGAGCGTGGCTGCACGTCGACGGGGCGTACGGCGGCTCCTCGTGGATCCTCGACGAGGAGCGCTGGTCGCAGGACGGCGTCGAGCTCGCCGATTCGCTCGTCGTCAACCCGCACAAGTGGTTGCTCGTCCCGATCGACTGCTCGCTGCTGTGGACGTCGCGTCCCGACGAGTTCCGGCAGGCGTTCTCGATGACGCCCGAGTACCTGCGCACGAGCGACGACGCGTACGCCCTCTCCGACTACGGCCCGGCGCTCGGCCGCCGCTTCCGCTCGCTCAAGCTCTGGGCGGTGCTGCGCTGCTACGGCGCCGAGGGACTCCGCCAGATCCTGCGCGAGCACATCCGGCTCGCCAACCTCTTCGCCGGCTGGGTGGAGGCGGACCCGGACTGGGAGCTGTGCGCGCCGCCGCGCTTCTCGCTCGTCGTCTTCCGCCGCAACGGCTCGGACGAGGACAACGAGGCGTTGCTCGCGAACGTCAACCGCAGCGGCGAGATGTTCTTCTCGCACACGAAGCTCAACGGCCGCTACGTGCTGCGGCTGGCGATCGGCAATGCGCGCACGACGGAAGACGACGTGCGCCTGGCATGGGACGTACTCAACAGGGAGGCAACGAGATGATCGTCACGACGATGAACGACATTCCCGGCTACGACGTGGATGAGGTCTACGGCGAGGTGATGGGGCTGACGGTGCGCTCGCGCAACCTCGGCTCTCAGATCGGCGCCGGGTTGAAGTCGATCCTCGGCGGCGAGCTGAAGGGGATGACGAAGGCGCTCGTCGAGAGCCGCCAGCAGGTGATGGCGAGGATGGTCGAGGAGGCGGAGGGCAAGGGCGCGAACGCGATCATCGCCATGCGCTTCGACACCTCCGAGATGGGCGGGCAGTGGACGGAGATCTGCGCCTACGGCACCGCCGTCAAGGTGCACAAGGCGTAGCGCCGCCTCTAGCCCAGCAGGTCGCTCGTGCCACGCTGGAGCTCCACGGCCTCGTGCCGTGCCTTCATCTCGGCGGCATGGGCGACGCGCCGGGTGGCCTCGGCGTGCCAGACGCGGTGGTTGTGGCCGGCGACCTCCTGCACGAAGTCGGTCCACGCCTCGACGAGGGCCGCGACCGGAAGCGAGGCGGGAAGCTCGCGCGGGCCGAGCCGGCGCGGCTTGCCGCTGTGCGAATCGTCCACCGGCCGCCACGCGCCGTACTCGAAGCGGAGGCTGGCGGCGTCGAAGTAGACGAGCAGGTCGTGCCCTTCCGGGGCCTCCTGCTCGTACTTGACCGCCACCTCGAGCTCCCAGCCCTCCTCGGGGGCGACGGGGCCCGTCTCGCCCGGCTCGACCCGCGACAGCCAGGCCCGGGCGCGGTCGCGGCGGCTGCCCATGCCGAGCGTTCGCCGCACCCGGCGCAGCAGCGGGCCCGACTCCGTCGGGAGGAGCACCAACCGCTCCGGGTCGATGCGGGGCCAGTCGGCGCTCACGTGCCGGCGATGACGCAGGTCCGGCGCGCAGAGTCCGTCGGCGCTGAGCCAGCCGGTCAGGTGGAAGCACGACGAGCAGATGAGCACCGGGTACGGCTTCGGGCCGAGCGCCTCGACGCGCAGCTCGGCGGCCTGCCGGCGCAACACGGCCTGCGGCCTGTCGTCCGAGTGCGCGGCGATCGCCTCGGCGTCGAGTGCCGCTGCCTGCGCGAGCAGCTCGTCGTGGGTGGCCACCGGCCGATGATAAGCACGTCAGGCCGGACGGTCGAGCGCAGCGAGCGCGGCGTCGTGCAACGCCACGCGGTAGCGCCAGAAGGCGCGGCCGGTCGCCAGCAGGCGCGCGCGCAGCGGCCCTGCGAGCTCTTCGAGCGTGCCCCAGCGGGCAGCCGCAATCTCGCCGGGGTCGTCCGGTGCGAGCACCTCGTCGTCCGTCTCGGCGAGGAAGACGTGCGTGCGCCAGGCGAGCTCCCGGTCACCGTTGCGGAACAGCGCCTGCGACGCGACGAGATACCGTCGCAGCTCGACGTGCAGGCCCGTCTCCTCCAGGGCCTCGCGCACCGCGCCGGCGACGAGCTCCTCGCCCGGATGGATTCCGCCTCCGGGGGGCCGCCAGACGCCCGCCGTGAACTGCGGCTTGCGGATCAGCGCAAGCCGCCGTGCCGGGTCGAGGATGAACAGCGTGACGTCATGCGTGCGCGTCGGGTTGTGGGTCGCGATCGACCACTCGAGATCGCTGATCTCACCCTCCCACGGGAGCTCGACCGGCGAGCCGAACCGTTCGCGCACCGGCGCGAGCACCGACTCGTCGACGTGCATCAGAGCCTGCGCAGCAGCTCGAGGAACTCGCTCGTGCTCGCGACTACGATTTCTGCGTAGTCGCGCAGCAGCGCCGGCGACTCCTCCGAGAGCACCGCGACGCGCACCGCGCAGTCGAGCCCCTCGACCGCGCGGAACGCGTCGAGATCGGTCGTGTCGTCACCTGCGACGAGCGCCTGCGTCAGGCCGGCATCCGCGAGCAGGCTCTGCACCGCCGTGCCCTTGTTGGCGCCGACGGGCGGCAGCACCTCCAGCACCTTGCGCCCGAAGCGTGCGATGAGCCCGTCGTCGGTCGCCCGCAACGCCAGCTCCTCGAGCTCCGCGACGGCAGCCTGCTCGTCGGCCGCGTCGCGGAAGTGGAACGCCACCGAGAGCCCCTTCAGCTCGACGTGCTCGGCCGGCCACGGCGCCGTCTGCGCGAACGCGCGGATGCGGCTGCGCCATTGCTCGGCCTCCGGGCTCAGCTCGAGCCCGTGCGAGCCGACGATCACGACCCCGCCGACGCCGAGGCGCGCCTTGACGTCGTCGTGCGGGCGGCCGGAGACGACACTGACGAGCGCGTATCTCCCCGCGAGCCTTCCCAGCTCGGAGCGCGTCTCCGGTGGGGCGACCGCGTCCTCCGGACGGGCGACGATCGGCGCGAGCACGCCGTCGAAGTCGAGGAAGAGACCGCTCTTTGCGGGCGCCGAGGAGAGACGCTCGAGCAACGCGTCGGCGTTCGCGTCCACGCGCTTAGCATAGGCGCGTGCGCTTGATCCTGATCGGCCTCGCCGCGGGATTCTTCAGCGCGCTGTTC
>Ga0265318_10001300_pt1 | contig 15021 bp, 13 predicted proteins | sample 4821metaG_FD_192431 | JGI IMG/M metagenome (GOLD analysis project Ga0265318, IMG submission 192431) | Rhizosphere microbial communities from Carex aquatilis grown in University of Washington, Seatle, WA, United States - 4-8-21 metaG | ecosystem: Host-associated > Plants > Roots > Rhizosphere >... | reverse complement strand
TAGAACGTCTCCCCGCCGCTTCTTGCCGGGTCCGTGCAGACGGCGTAGATCCACTCGGGCCGGTTGGCCCCCGCCGCGTGGTTGTGCAGGTCCCCGCCCTTCGGCATGTCGTAGAGGAGGGCGTAGAGCTGGGCGGGGGTCGCCCGCCGCGCGAGTTCGTCGAAGCGGGGCCCGAAGTCCGCGGCGCGTGCGCCCAGCGCCGCCAGGAGGAAAAGTCCGGCCACACGCCCCAGGCCATGGATTCTAGGGACCATGAGCCACCCAAGCCCCGCCGGGGCGGCCGCGCAAGCCAACTCCATCGCCCCTACGGGAGCCCGAGGTCCGCGCGCGCCGCAGCCAGGAGCCTGTCGATCCCCGAGCGGACGGCCTCGTCCGTGGGGCCCTCGACCAGAAACCGCAGCTTGGGCTCCGTCCCGGAGTACCGCACGAGGACCCGGCCCGCGCGCCCGAGCTCAGCCTCAAGCGCCTTCACCGCCCTGCCAAGGCCGGCAAGCGACTCGACCGGCGGCTTGTCGCGCACCCCGAGCGTGGCGGACTGCTGCGGGCATTTCTTGAGGACCCGGCGAAGCTCCGAGAGCGGGCGGCCCGTCTCGACCATGACCGCGGCGATCTTCAGGGCCGCCGCAAGGCCGTCACCCGTCGGGCTGAAGTCGAAGTTGAGGATATGCCCCGAGGACTCGCCCCCGAGGCAGGCGCCGAGCTCGCGCATCTTCTCCGCGACGTAGCGGTCGCCGACGTCGGTCCTGACGACCCGGCCGCCCGCGGCCCGGACCGCCAGGTCGAGCCCGAGGTTGCTCTGGACCGTGACGACGAGCGTGTTGGAGACGAGCCTTCCCCGGGCGAGCGCGTGGGTCGCAAGGATGGCGAGGAGCTCGTCGCCGTCGAGAAGCCGGCCCCCCTCGTCGCACAGCACGCAGCGGTCGCCGTCGCCGTCATGGGCCACCCCGAGCCGGGCGCCGCTCGCAAGGACAAGGGCCGCGAGGGCCTCCGGGTGCTCGCTGCCCACGCCCAGGTTGATGTTGTGCCCGTCCGGGTGGTTCCCCACGCAGGAGAGCTCCGCGCCCAGCGCCGCGAACACGGCCGGGCTCGAGACGCAGGTGGCGCCGTTCGCCGTGTCGAGCGCGACCCTCCAGCCGCGCAGCGAGCCGGGCGGCAGGATCCGCGCGGCCTCCCCAATGTACGCCTCGAGGGCGGATTCGCCGGGCAGCTCCCCGATGTCCCCGGAAGGCACGCCGCCGGCCGGGGGCAGCAGCGCCTCGATCTCCGACTCCTCGGCGTCGGTGAGCTTCGAGCCGCCGCGGCCGAAGAACTTCACGCCGTTGTCGCAGGACGGGTTGTGCGACGCCGTGACCACGGCGCCGAGCGCGGCCCCGTCGATGCGGGTGGCGCGCGACACGGCCGGCGTCGGGACGATCCCGAGCGTCACGGGCCTCGCGCCGCCCGCGCCCAGGCCCGCGCCGACCGCGCGCGCAAGCGTGGCGCCCGAGGCGCGGGTGTCGCGGCCGATCACGACCTTGCCGCCCCGCACGCCTCGCGCCTCAAGCCAGCGCGCGGCCGCCATGCCGATCCTGGCGAAGAACGCCTCGTTGACGACGTCGCCGCCATAGGCCCCCCGAATGCCGTCCGTTCCAAAGAAAAGCCGCTTCATGCCGCTTGGCTATCGTAGGTAGAAGTCGCGCGTCTCCGAGATCTTTCGCTTGACCGGGCCCCCGAGGAGGAGCTCGCGGGCCTCCCCGATCGAGCCGCGGACATCGGCCCGGGCCCCCGCCACCCAGAGCGCCACCGCGCTGTTGAGCGCGATCGTGTCGGCGAGCCCCCGCGGCCCGCCTCCCGCGGCGAGGGCCTCGGCGATCGCGAGGTTCGCCGGGACGTCCCCGCCCACGATGTCGGCGAACGGCGACGCCTCCAGGCCCAGGGACTCCGGGGTCCACTCGCCGCGCACCGCCCTCAGGCGGCCGACGCCGCGCACAAGGTTGCGGGTCGCCGACGTGAGCTCGTCGATCCCCTTGCCCGGCGACAGGACCCCGTGGACGGCGAGCCCGGCCCCCGTCCCCAGGGCCTCGAGCGCGTCCGCCAGCTTCTCCAGCAGGGCCGGCGAGGCCGCGCCGAGGACGATGCCCGCGGGCCGCCCCGGGTTGAGGAGGGGCCCGAGGACGTTGAAGACCGTGCGCTCGCCCCGCGCGGCCAGGAGCTTGCGCACGGGACCGATGCGCCTGAACGCGGGATGCCACGCCGGGGCGAAGAAGAAGGCGAAGCCGAGCGCGGCCATCGCCTCCCGGAGCCTGCCGGCGGGCGCCTCCAGGTCGACGCCGAGCGCCGCGAAGAGGTCGGCGCTTCCGCACTTCGAGGTGATCCCGCGGTTGCCGTGCTTCATGACGGGCACGCCGGCGCACGCCACGACGAGGGTGACGAGGCTCGAGACGTTGAAGCCGCCCGCATGGTCGCCCCCGGTCCCGACGATGTCGACGGCCCGCGGCGCCCACTGCGCCATGCCGGGGTCGGTCGCGAGCCCGCGGAACACCTCGGCAAAGCCCGCGATCTCGGCCGGCGTCTCGCCCTTCCTCGACAGCGCCGAGAGAAACGCCGCCTTCGCCTCGTCGGAGGCCCCGTCCGAGGCGAGGAGCGCCGCGGCCCCCCGGACCTCGTCCGGGGTCAGGTCGCGCCCCGAGGCGAGCGACCGCGTAAGGAGCGCGAGGTCGTCCATGTCAGTACCCCATCCCGGCAAGCGCGCAGACGCCGGCGGCGGCCGCGAAGCAGTAGAACCCGAAGTAGTGCCAGCGCCCGTTCTCGAGCCAGCGCGAGAGCCACCGCAGCGCAACGAGGCCGGCGACGAAGCTGCAGGCCATCCCGATGAGGCCGGGCCCGACCAGCGCCCCGATGCCGGACCCGGCGGCCGAAGGGGCGTGTCCCCGGCAGAGCCTCCAGGCCTCGCGCGCGATGACGGGCGGGGTGAGGATGACGGCGAGGGCGAAGCTGAACTCCTCGGCGGCACGCCGGCGGACGCCGACCAGCATCCCCGTGGAGATCGTCGCCCCGCTTCGCGAGAAGCCCCGGAAGGGCAGGCAGACGCCCTGGACGGCGCCGATCCAGATCGCCGGTCCGGCCGGGACGGCATCGCCCGACGCAGCGGCCGCGGGGGCCCCGGGCGCCTTGGGCCCGGACCGCAGCCCCGCGGCGACAATCAGGACGCCGGCGGCCGCCAGGCAGGCGGCCATGAGGGGAAGGTTGGAGAACAGGTCCTCGACCTGGGCCCCGGGCCTGCCGCGCAGAACAAGCCTCACCACAAGGACCTGCAGGGGATAGCCGACCAGCGCCGTGGCGGCGGTCGCCAGCGCCGCCCGGACGGCAAAGTCCCGGAAGACGGCCCTGCTCGCGAAGAAGCTTCGCCTCCAGGCCCCCCAGAAGTAGGCGACCATGGCCACCATCGTCCCCGCGTGGAGCATCACCATCAGGTAGGTCATCTCCGGGCTCGACGGGTCGAGCCTCATGAGCCTCTCGGCGACGATCACGTGGGCCGAGCTCGACACGGGCAGCAGCTCCGCGGCGCCCTGCACGATGCCCAGGAGGATGATTTGGAGGAGCGAGGGCGCCATGGGGTTGCTCCTTGCTACGCGACCCGGGCGGGGGCACAAGCTTTGTGCATTCCAGTGTGCGCTTGACGGAAAGGCGATGCGGCCTTTAAACGGTCAACCTTTAACCTCCTCTCAAATGGCCAATCCAAAACGCAAGCAGTCCAAGCGTCGTAGCGCAAACCGTCGGGCAGCCAACGCTTTCCAAGCGCCTGAGTTCGCACGGGACCCTGCCGACGGAAGCCTTGTTCGGGCTCACCGGGTAAACCCCAAGACCGGCACCTACCGGGGCCGCCAGGTTCTCAACGTCGAAGCCTAAACCTTAACCGTCCAGCAAAGGCGGTACGAGGACGGTCATGGCCCCAGGATCTCCCGGTCGAATTGCGGTCGATGCGATGGGCGGCGACTTGGGCCCGAGCGAGGTGGTCGCCGCGGTCAAGCTCGCCCTCGCGCAGAGCCCGAACCTGAACCCGATCACGCTGGTCGGTGACGAGGCGGTGCTCCGGCCGATCATCATGCACTACGGACTGCACCGGAGCGAGAGGCTCTCGGTGGTCCACGCCTCCGAGGTCATCACGATGGATGACAAGCCGCTGGTCGCGCTCAAGAAGAAGAAGGACTCCTCGATGTCGCGGGCGGTCGAGCTCGTGAAGCTCGGCGACGCCAACGTCGTCGTGAGCTGCGGGAACACCGGCGCCCTGATGGCCTGCGGGACGCTCCGCCTGAGGACCATGGAGGGCGTCGCCCGCCCGGCGCTCGCGGCCGTGGTCCCGAGGGAGGGCGGCCACTTCGTGCTGATCGACGCCGGGGCGAACCCCGAGCCCAAGCCCGAGCACCTGGTGCACAATTCGATCCTGGGCAGCCACTACTGCCGGGTCATGCTCGGGATCCCGGCCCCCCGGGTGGGCCTCATGTCCATAGGGACCGAGGACGGGAAGGGAAACTCGCTCATCACCGAGACCAACGAGCTGCTCAAGCGCATTGACGGGATCATCCGGTACTCGGGCCCGATCGAGGGTTTCCAGGTGTTCGCCGAGCACGTCGACGTGGTCGTGTGCGACGGCTTCGTGGGCAACATCATGCTGAAGAGCTGGGAGTCCCTGGAAAAGTTCATGCGCGGGGTGCTGCGCGAGGAACTCGGCGCGAACCCGATGCGCCGGACGGGCGCCCTCCTCTCCAAGGGGGCCTTCGCGGCGCTCAAGGACCGGATCAACCCGGAGCGCTACGGCGGGGCGCCGCTGCTCGGCCTGCGGGGCAACATCCTCAAGGCCCACGGCTCCTCGAACCGAAATGCGATCAAGAGCGCGATCCGGGCGGCGGGCGAGATTATCAAGGCGGACATGAACCTGAGGATGGAGACCGACATCGCGCGGGCGAACGAGCTGCTGCTGGCCTCCGTCTCCTGACCGCCCTGCATGTCGCACCGCTCCACCGTCATCCTCGGCACCGGCTCCTATGCCCCGAAGCGCGTCCTCACGAACGAGGACCTGTCGCGGATGGTGGACACCTCGGACGAGTGGATCCGTGCGCGCAGCGGGATCCGCGAGCGCCGGATAGCCGCGGCCGACGAGGCAACGAGCGACCTGGCGTTCCACGCCGCGCAGCGGGCGCTCAAGGACGCCGGCGTCGCCCCGGCCGACATCGACCTGGTGGTCGTCGCGACCGTGACGCCGGACTACCCGATGCCGTCGACCGCGTGCATCCTTCAGCACAAGCTTGGCATCCCCACGACGGCCGCCTGCTTCGACCTGAACGCGGCCTGCTCGGGGTTCATCTACGGCCTCGACACGGCGTGCGCGCTCCTGGCCTGCGGGCGCTACAAGAAGGCGCTCCTGATCGGCGCCGAGAAGCTCTCCTCCATCGTCGACTGGCGCGACCGGGGGACGTGCCTGCTCTTCGGGGACGGGGCCGGCGCCGCCGTGCTCGGCGTGAGCGACAAGCCGGGGATCGGGCTCATCGGCACGAGGCTGGGCTCGCTCGGCGAGGACACGGACCTGCTGCTGATCCCGGGGGGCGGCAGCCGCGCGCCCATCACGGCCGACTCCTTCAAGAAGGGGGACCATTTCATCAAGATGAAGGGCAAGGAGGTCTTCAAGCTGGCGGTGCGGGTCATGGAGGAGGCCGCGCGCGATATATTGGAACAACACCACCTTGAAGCGAATCAGATTGGACTCGTGATCCCCCACCAGGCCAACCTGCGCATCATCGACGCCATCGCCCAGTACCTCGAGCTCCCTATCGAGCGCTTCTTCGTCAACGTCGACCGGTACGGCAACACCTCCTCCGCCTCCATCCCGATCGCCCTCGACGAGGCCCGCCAGGCGGGCCGAATCCGGCGCGGGGACGTCACGCTCCTCGTCGCATTCGGGGCAGGCTTGACCTACGGGAGCGCCCTGATTCGCTGGTGATTTCCGTTCTCATGCCGCTCCCCGTTTTCCGCCGTACCCTGCTCCCTGTCCTGATTGCGGCGGCGTTCGCGCTCGGCGCCGCGCCGAGGCTCGCGGCCGACCTGACCTGGATTCCCGGCAGGGGCTGGCAGCTTGAGGGAGGCTCGCTGTCCGGGCTGGCGGGCCCCCAGGGGCGCGCGGCGCTGGACCTCATGAACCGGGCGAGGAAGGACGAGGAGACGGGAAGCTTCAGGTCCGCCATCAACGCGTACGAGAGGGTCTCCAAGAAGTACCAGTCCTCCGTCTACGCGCCCGAGGCGCTCTACCGCTCCGGCAGCCTCCTGCTCCGCAAGAAGCAGTACTACAGGGCCTTCGGGGATCTGGTGAGCTTGATCGCCAAGTATCCGAACTCCAAGCGGTTCAGCGACGCGATCGGGCTCCAGTACGAGGTCGCCGCGGCCATCATGGACGGCGGCCACAACCGGATCTGGGGCTGGCTCCCGGGGCCAACGAACCGGATCAAGGCCATCGAGTACTTCAGGGTCATCGTGGCCGAGGCGCCGTACAGCGACTACGCCCCCCTCTCCCTCATGGACGCGGCCCGGGGCTTCCAGCTGGACAAGGACACGGAGGAGGCGATCGACTCGCTCGACCGGCTGGTGAACACCTACCCGCAGAGCGTCCTTGCGCCCGTCGCCTACCTGAAACTCGGGGACCTGCACGCCTCGCTGAGCGAGGGGCCGAAGTACGACCAGGCGTCGACAAAGGAGGCCATGACCTACTACGAGGACTTCATGATCCTCTACCCGGGCGACCCCAACATCTCGCAGGCGGCCCGGGGCGTCGACCGGATGAAGACGATCCTCGCCCAGAGCAAGATCTACATCGGCGACTACTACTTCTACAAGCGGCTCAACTTCACCGCAGCCAAGGTGTTCTACAACGAGGCCATCACGGCGTATCCCGACTCCCCTCCCGCGACCCTGGCGAAGAAGCGCCTCGCCGAGATGACGGCGAAGGCGAACAAGGAAGACATCAGGCCCAAGACCGCGCCCAAGAAGCGGTTCTGGCTGTTCTGACCCCGGCGCGGCCGGCACGCAATGACGCGAGTGTGGAGCCTGCTCCTTATCTCGGCGTTCCTCGCCCAGGGATGTGAGCACTACAGGCTCGGCGCCGGCCCCGGGCCGTCCTTCGCCACGCTCTTCGTCGAGCCGGCGAAGAACGCGACGAAGCTCGCTCAGACCCAGGCGACGGTGACCACGATGGTGCGCGAGGCCTTCGCCCGCGACGGCCGCGTGCAGGTCGTCGGCAGCTCGTCGGACGCCGACGCGACGCTCGAGGTCACGCTCGTCACCTACCACCGCGACAACTCCGCCAACCGCGAGGACGACAACGGCCTGGCGCGCAAGTTCACCCTGCGCCTGACGGCGAGCTGCAGCCTGAGGGACAACCGCTCGGGCAAGATGCTCTTCGAGGGCCGGCTGATCGAGGTGCAGCGCGAGGCCTTCACCGACAACGGCCTCGGCTCCGTGCCGTTCGGCACGAGCAACGACCAGCTGCAGTCCGAGTACAACACGCTCCCGCTCCTCGCCTCCCTCCTTTCGGACAAGGTGACCCACACCGTCCTCGACGTGTGGTGAGCCGCGCGCCCGCCCGCAAACCCATGAACGAACCTATCCTGGCCCCCTCCCTGCTTGCCGGCGACCATGCCGCCGCCGGCGAAGGCGCGGCGCTCGTGGCGGGGGTCGGCCTGAAGTGGCTGCACCTCGACATCATGGACGGGCACTTCGTGCCGAACCTCTCCTTTGGCCCGGGGATGCTGGCGGCGCTGCGCCGGCGCGGCTCGACGCTGTTCTTCGACACGCACCTCATGCTCTCCGAGCCGCAGCGCTACGTCGGTGCGTTCGCGAAGGCCGGCGCCAGCCGGATCACGATCCATGCCGAGCCCGTCTATGACCACGCCGCGGCGCTGCGGGACATCCGCGCGCACGGATGCCGGGCCGGGATCGCGATCAATCCGGGCACCCCGGCCGAGGCCGCGGAGCCCTACCTGGGCCAGGTGGACCTCGTGCTCGTCATGACGGTCCAGCCCGGCTTCGGCGGCCAGGCCTTCAGGGACGACGTGCTCCCGAAGATCGTCCAGGTCGACCGGTGGCGCGCCGACCGCGGCCTCGACCTGCGGATCGAGGTCGACGGCGGGATCGAGCTGGCGACCGCGGCGCTCTGCCGCGCGAAGGGCGCCGACACCTTCGTGGCGGGGACGTCCTTCTTCGCCGCCAAGGACAAGGCCGCGTTCGCGGCCGCGTTCGCCGCCCTGTAGGCGCCGGGCTACGGCTCGGCCCGCGCGATGCGCTCGGCGCGCCGGTAGTTCGCGCGGAACTCCTCGGCAAGTTCGCGGGCGAGGCTGACGGCGTCGACCTGGTTCTTGGAGCCGAGGCCGCGCTTGATCCGGCCCATCGCCTGGTCGTAGTCGACGGCCGACACGTCCTGGAGGACGGCCAGGCCCCGGCTGCGAGCCGGCTCGGGCGCCGCGATGATCGCGCGCCACGCGCGGACAAGCTCCGGGTGGGTGTCGAGCGTCATGACCCTGATGGCGAAGCTCATCTCCTGGAAGAGCTGCACCGTCCACTCGTCATGGTGGACGAGGAGCTCCTTCTGGGAATAGGGGTCCACCTCAGGGTCGCTGCGGTACGGGCGCCACTCCCGGTGCCCGTAGAAGTCGCGGCGCACCGGCAGGCGCCGCAGCGCGAACTCCTTTGGCCCGCCCGGGGCGCCCGTGCGGAAGTTCCAGAGCTTCTGCCCGTCGAGCGACAGGGCGTACTCGATGAACGCGCGCGCGACCGCGGGGTGCGGCGCGCCGCGCAGGAGCGCGATCGGGTCGACCGAGTACGCGCTGCCCCCTTCGGGGGAGACGTAGCCGAGCCTTTCCCGCCCGGGGTTGCGCCTGCGGATGTCCTCCTGCTCCTCCCTGCCGTAGAAGTCGATGCACATGCCCGCGGCGCAGTCGCCGGCCGCCACGTCGATCGGAGGCTTCTGGGAGGTGTCGGTGAAGTAGCGGGCGTTGGCCCCGACGAGCTGGATCAGCCGCATGGCGTCGACCCACCCCAGGCGAACGGCCCGGGCCTCCAGCGCGACCGGGTCGGCCCCGGGCTCGGCGGCGCGCAGGGCGTCCAGCCTGCGGTGGATCTGCTGCTGGACCACGTTCTCGTACGCGGCCGCGATCGAGCCGCTCTTCGTCGGGTCGCACATCCCGAGCTCGCCGATGAACCGGGGGTCGGTCAGGTCGCTCCACTGCTCCGGCTCGCGCTCGAAGCCGAGGCGCTTCAGGGAATCCCGGTTGAACAGGATGCCGTAGGAGCTCAGGACCGAGCCGAACCAGAGGTCGCCCCGGTCGTACTGCACCTCGCCGCCGAACGTGCGCGGGAGCGTGGCGTCGGTGAGCCACTCGGGGTGGAGCCTGCGGATCCCCGGGTCGACAAGCCGACCGGAGCGGGCCTGCCTCACGAAGTCGTAGGGGCCGCCCCCGAAGAACAGGTCGACGCCGCAGCCGACGTTCGACGCGAGGAAGGCCGCGCGGGCCGCGCGGACCTCCGGCGCGGCGTCGGCCGGCAGGCGGTCGTTCTGGAAGCCCGACTGGAGGTCCTCGCTCCACGTCCGCCCCGGCGTCCCCGTCCAGAAATTGCGGAACGCGGCCACGTACTCCCCCTCCAGGTAGCGCGCGATCTCGCTGGTGCCGCCGATCATCCTCCAGTCGACCACGACCGTTCGGCCCGTCCTCGCCCGGTACCAGTCCATGAAGCCGAGCTCGAACTCGTGGCGGATGGCCTCGTTGTGGGGCGTGATGATGACCAGCGTGTCGTCCGCGCCCCCGGCCGGGCCCTGCCGCGGGCGCAGGGCGAACGGAAGCGCGACCGTCGCCACGAGGGCAAGGAGGATCATCCCCCGCTTGAGCATGGCGGCATCCCCTAGTCCTTCAGCACGACCACGTCCTCGGGCCGGGCGCTTGCGAAGCATTCCTGCGCCTCGGGGCGGTCGATGAACCGGGGATTGAGCTCGAGGATCTTCAGACTGACGCCCGCGGACACGAAGTCGTACTGCGCGTTCTCGCCCAGGTAGAGCGAGGCGCCGATGCGCCCGCGCACGGAATTGGCGCCCTGTGGCGCGGTGGAGAGCGCCCAGCACTCCGGCCGCACGGAGAGGGTCACGGCGGCGCCTGCGGCGGGCGGCGAGGCGGGGTCGCCGAGCACGCCCTCGAATTCCCCGATGGCCGTGGACACCCGCGCCGCGCCCTGCGGGGCGCCGAGGAGCGTGCCCGGGATGAAGTTCGTCTCGCCGATGAAGTCCGCCACGGTCTTGAGGGCCGGCCGGCGGTAGATGTCCCTCGGCGTGCCGACCTGCAGGATCCTTCCCCCGTCCAGGATGGCCATCCGGTCCGAGACCGAGAGCGCCTCCTTCTGGTCGTGGGTCACGTACACGGTCGTCAGCTTGAACTCCTTGCACACCCGGCGGATCTCCATGCGCATCTCGAGCCTGAGCCTTGCGTCCAGGTTCGAGAGGGGCTCGTCGAGGAGCAGGCACCGCGGCCGGATGACGAGCGCGCGCGCGAGCGCCACGCGCTGCTGCTGGCCGCCGGAGAGCTGGTTGGGGCGCCGCTGCGCGTAGGCCCCCATGTGGACCGACTCGAGCGCCTCGCCCACCTTGGCGCGGATCTCGGGCTTGGGGAGCCTGCGCTCCTCGAGGCCGAAGGCCACGTTCTCGGCGACCGTCATGTGGGGCCAGAGGGCGTAGCTCTGGAACATCATCCCCGTGTTGCGCTTGTGGGGCGCCAGCTGGGTCACGTCCTCGTCCCCGAAGAAGATCCGCCCCTCGTCGGGAAGGTAGAAGCCGGCCAGGCACCGCAGCAGCGTCGTCTTGCCGCACCCGCTCGGTCCCAGCAGGAAGAAGAGCTCCCCGGGCTCGACCCGCAGGTCCAGGTTGCGCAGCGCGGTGACGGCGCCGAAGCGTTTGGTCAGGTTCTGGATCCGGATGGAGATCATTCCACGTGAACGGCCGAGTTTCGACGCAAGGGCGGCCGGAGTCGAAGTCAAAAGGAAACCCGCGGGTGAATTTTGCGGCCCGCCCCTTAACGGTTTGCGTTGGCGCCGCGAGTGCGCATGTCTGGACACCCCGCCCATGCCGACCAAGAAGAGGAACCCAGAGCAGCACCCGGACCTGGAGAGCGTGATGTTCACCGAGGCCCAGATCAAGAAACGGGTCCGGGAGCTCGGCCGCGAGATCCGGAAGGTCTACGGCGACGGCGAGTTCACGATCATCTCGATCATCAACGGCGCGGTCATGTTCACCGCGGACCTGATGCGCGAGATCGACAACCCGGTGCGCCTCGACTGCGTCCGGATCTCGAGCTACGGCAACCGGACGACCTCGGTGGGGACCCCGCAGATCGTCAGCAGCCTGACGATCGACATCGCCCGGCGCCACGTCCTGCTGATCGACGACATCCTCGACACGGGCAAGACCATCACGCTCGTCTCCGGGCTCGTCACGAAGCTTGGCCCGGCGAGCCTGCGCACCTGCGTGCTGCTCGACAAGGTCGGCCGGCGACAGGTGCCCTTCGACGCCGACTTCGTCGGGTTCAAGATCCCCGACAAGTTCGTGATCGGCTACGGACTCGACTTCGCGGAACGCTACCGGAACCTGCCCTGCATCGGCGTCCTCAGTCCCCGGCTGCAGAACCCGCCCGAGTAGGCCTGACCCTCCGGGACGCCGGCCCGGCCATCTTCCGGTAGCTGCCCGACCGGAGCGAGACGATCTGGTCCCTGAGGAGCGCCGCCTTCTCGAACTCGAGCCTCTCGGCGGCCTCCCGCATCTCGTCCTCGAGCTCGGCGATCACGGCGGCCACGTCGTCCGCGCCCTCGGGGACCTCGGCCTCCCCGCGCCCGCCCGACCCGTCGTAGGTCTGGAGGCTCGCCTGGGCGCCGCGAGTCACGCTGCGGGGGATGATCCCGTGCTCCAGGTTGTAGGCGATCTGCTTCTTGCGGCGCGCCGTCGTCACCTCGATGGTGCGCGCGATCGAACCGGTGAGGGTGTCGGCGTAGAAGATCACCCGGCCCTTCTCGTGGCGCGCGGCGCGCCCCGCCGTCTGGATGAGGCTCGTCTCGCTCCGCAGGAACCCCTCCTTGTCCGCGTCGAGGATCGCCACCAGCGCGACCTCCGGCAGGTCGAGGCCCTCCCTCAGGAGGTTGATCCCGATCAGCACGTCGAAGTTGCCGAGCCGCAGGTTGCGCAGGATCTCGATGCGCTCGATCGTGTCGATGTCGGAGTGCAGGTACTCGACCCGCACCTTTGACTCCCTCAGGTAGGCGGTCAGGTCCTCCGACAGGCGCTTGGTGAGCGTGGTCACGAGCACCCGCTCCCCGGCGGCCGCGGCCCGCTTGGCCTCGCCGATCAGATCCTCGACCTGGCCCTTGATGGGCCGCACCGTGATTTCCGGGTCGAGGAGCCCGGTCGGCCGGATGACCTGCTCCGCGACGACCGACGACCTGCGGACCTCGAACTCGGCGGGGGTGGCCGAGACGTAGAGGGTCTGGCCCGTGATCTGGTCGAACTCGGCGATGCTCTGCGGGCGGTTGTCGAGCGCCGAGGGCAGCCTGAAGCCGAAGTCGACGAGCGTCTGCTTGCGGGAGCGGTCTCCGTTGTACATCCCGCCGATCTGCGGGACGGTGACGTGGCTCTCGTCGACCATCAGCAGGAAGTCCTTCGGGAAGAAGTCGATCAGGCAGAAGGGGCGGTCTCCCGGCCTGCGGCTGCCGAAGTGCAGGGAGTAGTTCTCGATCCCGTTGCAAAACCCCATCTCCTGGAGCATCTCCAGGTCGTAGTTCGTCCTCATCTTGATCCGCTGCGCCTCGAGGTACTTGCCCTGCGACTCGAACCAGGCGACCCGCTGCTCGAGCTCGGCCCTGATCGACTGGATCGCCGGGGCGAGCGAGCCGCGGCTCCTCACGTACTGGTTGGCCGGGTAGAGGTCGAACTTGTCGAGCGTGCGCAGCACGTCGCCCGTCAGCGGGTCGAACTCGCACAGGCCCTCCACGTCGTCGCCGAAGAACTCCACGCGCAGCCCGTGCTCCGTGTACGCCGGCATCACGTCGACCACGTCGCCGCGGACGCGGAACCTGCCGGGCTTGAGCTCGTAGTCGTTGCGCTCGTAGATGTTGTCGACCAGGCGCTCGAGGAACGCGTTGCGGCCGAGGGCCTCCCCCTTGCGGATCGAGATCCGCAGCTCGGTGAAGTCCTCGGGCGAGCCGAGACCGTAGATGCACGAGACGCTGGCGACGACGATCACGTCCCGCCGGCTGACGAGCGAGCTCGTGGCCGACATCCGCAGCCGCTCGATCTCCTCGTTGATCGAGGAGTCCTTCTCGATGTAGGTGTCGCTCGAGGGGATGTAGGCCTCGGGCTGGTAGTAGTCGTAGTAGCTGACAAAGTACTCGACGGCGTTCTCGGGAAAGAAGCTTTTGAACTCGGAGAAGAGCTGCGCCGCCAGCGTCTTGTTGTGGCAGATGATCAGGACCGGGCGGTCGCACCGGGCGATGACGTTGGCCATCGTGAACGTCTTGCCCGAGCCCGTGACCCCGAGGAGGGTCTGGTACCGGTTGCCGGCGGCGAGCGACCCGACCAGCTGCTCGATCGCCTGGGGCTGGTCGCCCGTGGGGCGGTAGTCCGAACTAAGCTTAAAAAGCATGGCCAATGGCTATGACATCGGGCACACCTGAGCCATGTCAAAGGCAGTTGTATCGAGCTTGTATGATTCTGACGTCTTTCGCATGGCGTGCCGCCAATTTGACCAGGCCGCCGATGCTATCAACCTCGCAGAGGACATCCGGGACCGCACCAAGTACCCCCGCCGGTGCCTCGCGGTCTCCCTGCCCGTGCGCCGCGACAACGGCGGCGTCACGGTCTTCGAGGGGTACCGCGTCCAGCACAACCTGTCGACCGGCCCGTCCAAGGGCGGGATCCGCTTCCACGAGAACGTCACGCTCGGCGAAGTGGCCGCGCTCGCAATGTGGATGAGCTGGAAGTGCTCGCTCGTGGGGCTTCCCTACGGCGGCGCCAAGGGCGGCGTGATCGTGAACCCGAGGGACCTCTCGGCGACCGAGCTCGAGCACCTCTCGCGCCGCTACATGCAGGAGCTGATCGGCTTCGTCGGGCCGCAGCTGGACATCCCGGCCCCCGACGTGGGGACAAACGAGCAGATCATGGCCTGGATGATGGACACCTACTCGAACCACGTGGGGCACATCTGCCCCGGCGTCGTGACGGGCAAGCCGATCTCCCTCGGGGGCTCGCAGGGCCGGCGCGAGGCCACCGGCTTCGGGGTCGCCCACCTTGTCGGCAAGTACCTTGACGACATGAAGATACCCATCGCCAAGGCGACGGTCGCGATCCAGGGCTTCGGGAACGTGGGCAGCGAGACCGCGCTCGCGCTCTCGGCCATGGGCGCACGGATCATCGCCGTTTCGGACTACATGGGCGGCGTCCACAACGCCAAGGGCCTGAACATCAAGAAGGCCATGGCCTACGTCCAGTACGCCGGCGTCCTGAAGGACTTCGAGGGCGGAGCGGCCATCACCAACGAGGAGCTCCTCGAGCTCGAGTGCACGGTCCTCGTCCCGGCGGCCCTCGAGCGGGTCATCACCGAGAAGAACGCCCCGAAGCTGAGGTGCCGCATTCTGGCCGAGGCCGCCAACGGGCCCACGACGAACGCCGCGAACAAGATCATCGAGGACCGCGGCGACATCGAGCTCATCCCCGACGTCCTGTGCAACTCGGGCGGCGTCATCGTCTCGTACTTCGAGTGGCTGCAGAACAAGCGGTCGGAGCGTTGGGATCTCGACGAGGTCGAGAGCAAGCTCGAGGCGCGCATGAAGCGCACCTACGGTCTGGTGCGCGACTACGCCAACGAGCGCAAGGTCGACTTCCGCACGGCGGCGTACGCCATCGGGCTCGAGCGGATCGAGAAGGCCTACTCCGAGCGTGGAATCTTTCCGTAACCTTGGCCGTAGCCTTGG
>Ga0265318_10001287_pt1 | contig 15106 bp, 15 predicted proteins | sample 4821metaG_FD_192431 | JGI IMG/M metagenome (GOLD analysis project Ga0265318, IMG submission 192431) | Rhizosphere microbial communities from Carex aquatilis grown in University of Washington, Seatle, WA, United States - 4-8-21 metaG | ecosystem: Host-associated > Plants > Roots > Rhizosphere >... | reverse complement strand
CGCGCGCATCGCTTCGACCGGAAGCGTCACCTGGTTCTTGGACGAAACCCGAGCCACGCCTTTACTTTAGCACCCAGCTTAGTAAAGGACCACAGACACCATGCGGCTGTCCCTCGTCGCGCGAAGCACCACAGTACTGTTGGGGTGTGGACGCGTGTTGGGGTGCGGCAGCCACGACGTTCCGGCTGTGGTCAGCATCCCTTTGGCGCCGATGTCGGGGGCTATCATCTGGGCATGTCGAGCCACTCTGCTGACGTGCCCCCTGAGACGGGCGTAGTGCTGACGAACCCCGACGAGGATTGCTCACCGGACGCGTTTCATGCGTTCCTCGATGAGCTGCTCGCCGGCCCTGAGCCGGAGCTCGAGAGCGTTGGTGCCGTGGAAGCGCTCGACGAGTTGCGCGTCGACGCTCGAGCGTGACCTTCGTCGTCATTGACGCTTCCGCCGGCGTCGAGATCGTTGCTGACACGCGTCGCGGTCGAGCGCTCGCCAGGCTTGTCCCGGCGGGATCCGAAGGCTGGGTTCCCGAGCACTTCTATGCCGAGGTGCTGGCGGTGCTGAGGCGGCGGTTTCTGATTGAGCGCAGGATCACCGAGATGCAGGCCAGCGCCGCTGTCGCCCGTCTCAACTCGTGGCATCTTCGCCGCGCGTCGGTCGCGCCGCTCGTCTCCGCCGCCTGGCAGTACCGCCACAACATGACCGCGGCCGACGCCTTGTACGTCGCGTTGGCGGAGGCGCTCGGCGCCTATCTCCTGACCGATGACCATCGACTTGTTGAGGCGCCCACTTTCCCCACAAGCGTGAACGTGCTGCGCCTCTCAATCAGGCAGTAACCATCGATCGCCCGGCGGCTGCTTGTCGTGCTTTGCAACACTGCACCGATCGAGCTACCGTGAGGGGGCGGCCTCCACCGCTCGGTGGGCACGACGATGGAAGGAGCAGCGATGCTCGTGATGAAGGGCTCTGTGCTTGCCGCTGTACTGGCTGCCGTGCTCGGGCTCGGCTGCGTCGCGGAAGGAGCAGCGGCTCAGACCGCGTCTCGTGGGCGGTCTGAGAGCATGCCCGTCCATCCAGCGCTGGTTCCGCCTGCGGCTTTGGCTCAGCTTCGAGCAGCGCTCCTGAACGCCTCGCAGTATGTGGGCGATCCGAATCCGACGCATTTGCGGGCTGTCGCGACGAACTCAAAGGCCGCCAGGTGGGTCGTCTACTTCGCTCCGGGCGGGATCAGTCGCACTTCGGCGCCGATCTACGTCGGATGCGCGCGAGGCTACTTTTCCAACGTCGGCGATGGACGCGGACTTGCGTCGATTTGCGTGATCATGTTCGCTCGGACCGGGACACTCGGTCCAGTGGTGGAAAGCTCGCGCTTCCCAGACCTTCGCAAGCTCGGATCCGTTCAGAAGCTCTAGCACGATCTGTTCGGAGGTCGTCTACGCGAGGGCGAGAGTGCCCCTATCGCGTGTCAGCAGCCGTGCGCCAGATCAAGCGCTGTGCACACCTCGCTCAATCGCTCCGGAGCCAGCGTGGTGATCAGATCGCCAAGCCACTCCTTCGGGATCGTCGCTGTATGGTCAGCGTTGAGCACGCACGCTCGTGGCATCCCGTCATCGCGGCCGAGTTCGACCTCGGTCGGTAGGCCGCGTACGTTTGTTGTCGCCAGGACGACGAAGACATCGTTGAGGCGATCTAATGCCGCGTCCCGGGTGAGCACGAGGGCCGGCCGGCGCGGCCAATCAGGATGCTCGGCCCAGCGAACCTCGCCGCGCCTCACCAGGGCTCGTGCCCGGCCGCGCGTTCCTCCTCAGCGAGTCGGCGCATCACCTTGGTGGCGCCAACCTCGTGAACCGTCGAGACGTCGCCCCAGTCATCGGTCGTATCTGTACCCTCGACGGCACGTAGGGCCCGCTCGGCCTGCTCCTCGCTCCAGTGCGGGGCGAGCTCCAACAACTTCGCCTTCGCATTCACACGCCAATCGTACCTCGCCGCTGAGCGGCCATCCAGGACAGCCGCTTCGCGCCGAAAGTCGCCAGGAAGTCACCCGGGCCACGCTGTTGCCTACGCGGCGTGGATGCGACACGCTGGGAGCATCGCGGTAAAGAGTCGTCATAGCGCGTGCCGGGCGCGTTTGGGTCGGTTGTTGCGGGTTGAGATCACCCGGAGCGGTCTTACGCGGCCGCGCGAGGCTCGTGGCGGTGATGCCGATCACGTCCACCGTGACCCCTACTGTCCTGGTTGTCGTCGGCCAGCCAGCTGAGGAGTCAGGGGATGCCGCTCTGCTTCATCGAACCCCATGACGCGATCCGCGTGATCGCCGAGTCGATGGGCCGCGAGGCGCGTCGCCAGCTCGTCGGGGAGGTCATGCACGCGTGGGTCGACGAGATTCCCGAGACCGAGCTCGCGATCCACTACGAGCGCGCCGTCGCCGACCTCGATGCGGACGACCTCTCGATGCTCGCCGCCTGGCACGCATCGCTCGAGACGGTCGGGCAACCGATTGCGAACACCGACTTCCTGCTGTCGATCTATCCGTCGCTCGGCGAGTACCGCCGCGAGGCGCTGAAGGTGGCCGCCGGCCTCGGGGGCGAGGACGCCTTCGACGCGGGTGTCACCGAGGAGCAGGCGCTCGCCAAGGTGCTGCCGCACCTCTCGCGCGAACGGGCCACCGAGCTCGCCAACGAATGCATCGAGCTCTACCTCTGGGATCGGCTCGGCACGCCGAACTGAGCGTCGGCGTCCGGGGGCGCAACCGAGCGCCCCTGTGACCGCGGCGCCGGGCGGGTCCGAAGCAGGCGGCTAGGCCGGCGTTGTTATCGCGTAGCTGCCGAGCCCGTGGCGTCCGTCGTGGTGCCAGGCGACGAAGGTGACGTGGGTGCTCGCACCGCCGGGATGCGCAACGACGCCGTGCGACTGCGCCTCGCCGCCGATCCGCGTGGGCCGGTCGGACTCCTCGGTCTCCCACAACTCCATGCCGACATGAGCCAGATCACCGCCGGCGTCGTAGGTGCTCGAGAGCAGCGGGCGCTCGAAGGTCGCCGGCGCCGCAGGATCGCCACGGAACGCCACCGCCTCGAGCAGCTCGTCGCCATGGCCGCGAGCGCCGGCCGGGCGCCGGGCGCCGAGCGCGAACGCCAGGCCGGCGTCGAACAGGATCGCGAGCGAGCGCTCGACCGCGACGCCGCCGCGGTCGCCCGACGCGCGGCGCAGCAACGCCAGCCCGTCGAAGCGAGCGGAGCCGGCCGTTCCCGTCGCGCGGTGCAACCAGATCTCCTGGATGACCGTCATGGCGGCCGGCGCGAGCGGCTCCAGTCTGAGCTCCCAGGCGTCGCCGGCGCGCACGTTGACTGCGTTGCCGTCGCGCTCGAACAGGGGCGGGCCCGAGATCGCCGGCTCCTCACCGAGCTTCAGCAGGCTGCCGGCGCCGTCGATCGCGACTCCCTGGATGCCCCGCTCGGTGTCCGCGAAGCTGATCGTCAAGAGCTCGCCCACGGCCACAGGCTACGCGACCGCCCGCCCTCTACACTTCGTCCATGGTCACTGTCGAAGAGGTGCGGGACGCGCTCACCAACGTGATCGATCCCGAGCTCGGGCTCGACTTCGTCGAGCTCGGACTGATCTATGAGATCGAAATCGACGAGGGGCGCGTCGACGTGACGTTCACGCTCACCGCGCCGGGTTGCCCGATCGGCCCGGAGGTCGCCGAGCAGATCGAGGAGTTCGTCTCGGAGCTCGACGGCGTCGAGTCGGTTGGCTCGACGATGGTCTTCACGCCGCCCTGGACGCCGGAGCGGATGAGCGAAGACGCGAAGTTCGCGCTCGGGTACTGATGGGCGACGACCAGGACTGGCGCCTGCGGGCCGACCTCGCCGACCCCGCCGGGGTGCACGCGCGGCTGCGCGACGCCCACCATTTCGAACGTGAGCTCGAGCCGCTGATCGATCACGGCGTCGTGCTCAGCTACGACGACGAGACGCTCTTTGCCTACGCGAACACGCGTGCTGCGATCGATGAGGCCCGCCGCGCGATCGAGCACCAGCTCGCGAGCGACGGGCTCGGCGCGGCGGTGCGGATCGACCACTGGGATGACGCGCTCGGCGATGTCGGCGATTGGCACCAGGTCGATCCGCCGCTCGACGACGCCGGGCGCTCACGCGAGGCTGCCGAGCGCGACGAGCACGCCGAACACGACGCTCTTCAGGCGCGTGTGGAAACGCGCACGGTCGTGATCACCTCCGGCAGGATGGTTCGCAGCTGGTTCGAGAAGACGGTGGCTGACGAGGCCCGCGAACTGGGCGTCGAGCTGTCGATCGTGGAGCACCCGCACCTGCTGACGACCCAGATCGCGTTCACGCTGCGGGGCCCGACCGGCAAGGTCAACGACGTGGTGGCGGATCTCGCGAGCCGGGCCGGCGCCGTGACGCGCCTCGAGACCTTCCCGATCGCGACCTGAGGGCGGACGTGGCGGAGCAGCCGGCCGGCGAGCTCGAGATCCGCGGCCCGCGCGTGCGCCTGCGGATCCCGCGCGAAGCGGACGCCCACCGCCTGTTCGAGCTGGCGGGCGACCACGAGGTGACGCGCTTCTTCTCCTGGGGGCCCTACGAGCAGGAGAGCGAGGCCGTTGAATGGCTTGCGACGCTCCCGCAGCGCCGGGCCGACGGCACGGCGCTGGAGCTGGCCGTCGTCGACGCCGACGACTGGGTGATCGGCGTGATCGCCGTGCTCGAGGTGTCCAAGCGCGACCGCCGCGCAATCATGGGAGTCTGGCTGGGCCAGGCCTACTGGGGCACCGGCGCGAACGCCGAAGCACAGGCGCTGATCGCCCACCTCGTGTTCGGGCCGTTGCGCATGGAGCGTTTCGGCGCCTGGGTCGACGTGCGCAATCCCCGCTCCCAGCGCTCGCTGGAGCGTCTCGGGTACGTCCGGGAGGGGATCCTGCGCGGGTGGCATCGTCACCAGGACGAGCGGCGCGATCTGGTCTCCTACTCGCTTCTGCGCGACGAGTGGCAGCAGTTGCCGCTCGCCGAGGTGGCGGTCGAGATTCGCGGCGCGGTGCCCGACGCGTTCATCTGCGCCGAGCGCTGAGCGCTCGCGGCGGCGCCGCAGGAAACCGTTCAGCGCGTTTGGCAGCATCGCTGCGGTGGTAGGTTTTCGCAGTCCCTCGACCCGGTGCGTGCGCGCGCCGGGTAGGAGCACCCCTCGATGGCTCGATCAATCTGGAGCGGCGCGATCTCGTTTGGCCTGGTCAACGTACCGGTCAAGCTCTACACGGCCGTGTCGCGCAAGAACGTGCACTTCCACCAGCTGCACGACGCGGACGGCTCGCGCATCCAGCAGAAGCGCTTCTGCGCGCTCGACGGCGAGGAGGTGCCCTACGAGAACATCGTCAAGGGGTATGAGGTTTCGCCGGACCGCTACGTCGTCGTCGAACCGGCCGAGCTCGAGGCGCTCGACCCGAAGAAGACGCGGCTGATCGAGATCGAGCGGTTCGTCGACCTGGCCGAGATCGACCCGATCCTCTACGACCAGCCCTATTACCTCGCTCCGGCCGCGGGAGCGGCAAAGGCGTACCGCCTGATGCTCGAGGCGATGCGCGACGCCGGGCGGGTCGCCATCGCGCGTGTCGTCCTGCGCCAGAAGGAGCACCTTGTCGCGCTGCGCGCGACCGAGGAGGTGCTGATCATGGCGACGCTCGTGTTCGCCGACGAGGTCGTCGCGCCCTCGACGCTCGACGAGGTCTCGGGCGCGGAGGTCGATGTCTCCGAGCGTGAGCTGAAGGTCGCGCGCCAGCTGATCGAGATGCTGTCCGGTCCGTTCGACGCCACCGAGTACCGCGACGACTACCGCGAGGCTGTGCTCGCCCTGATCGAGCGCAAGCGCTCCGGGGAGCAGATCGCCGTCGCGCCGCAGGCGCCGCCGCCACCGGCTGCTCCTGACCTGATGGCCGCGCTGCAGGCGAGCGTCGAGGCCGTCGGCCGCTACAACGCCCGCTGGGACGCAGACCAGGCGGAGCCAGCCGCGGGCAAGGCGAAGCCGAAGCGCCCCGCGCGGGCGAGTGCCTCCGCCGCCGCCAAGCCGAAGCGCGCCAGCGCGGCGAAGCCTCCGCGGCAGCCGACGAAGAAGTCGTGACGCCGGGGCGCCCCGGCGACCCGCTGAAGAGCTACAGGTCCAAGCGCGATTTCGCGCGGACACCCGAGCCGGCCGGTACCGGTCAGCATCGCAAAACCGACCGGACGCGGTTCGTGATCCACGAGCACTCGGCGCGGCGCCTGCACTGGGATCTCCGCCTCGAGCGCGACGGCGTGCTGGTGTGCTGGGCGATCCCGAAAGGGCTGCCGGAGGAGCCCAGGGTCAACCACATCGCTCCCCACACCGAGGATCACCCGCTCTCCTACCTGGACTTCGAGGGTGAGATACCGCCCGGCTCCTACGGTGCGGGCACCATGAGCGTCTGGGACACCGGGACCTACGAGTGCTTGAAATGGGAGTCCCGCAAGGTCGAGATCACGCTCCACGGCAGGCGGATCGACGCCCGCTACGCGCTGTTCGCGATCGGTGAGGGAGAGCGCCCCCGCGACTGGATGATCCACCGCATGGACCCGGCAGCCGACCCCGGGCTCGAGCCGATGCCGGCGCGCGTCGCGCCGATGCTGGCACGCGCCGGCACACTTCCCCGCGATGACGACCGCTGGGCGTTTGAGATCAAGTGGGACGGCGTGCGTGCGATCGCGTACTCCGAGCCAGGCAGCCTGCGGCTCGAGAGTCGCAATCTGCACGACATCACGGACACCTATCCCGAGCTGGCGCGGCTCGGCCGCGCGCTGGGCACCCACCGTGCGGTGCTGGACGGCGAGATCGTCGCCTTCGGCGCCGACGGGCAGCCAAGTTTCGCGGCGCTCACGCAGCGCATGCAGATCAGCGCGCCGGCTCGCGCGAAGCGGCTCGCGCAGAGCGCTCCCGTCACCTACGTGATCTTCGACCTGCTGTGGCTCGACGGCCACCCGCTGCTCGAGCGACCCTACGCGGAACGCCGCCGCGCCCTGGCCGAGCTCGGATTGCGAGGGGAGCGCTGGCAGACACCCGAGCACATCGTGGGCCGCGGACGCGAGACGCTCGACGCCTCGGCGCAGGCGGGACTGGAGGGGATCGTCGCCAAGCGGCTCGACAGCACCTACGAGCCGGGGCGACGCAGCAGCGCCTGGATCAAGCTCAAGAACGTGGCGCACGCGCAGCCGGCGATCGGCGGCTGGATGCCGGGCACGGGCCGCCGTCGCGAGCGGATCGGCGCGCTGCTGCTCGGCCTGCCGGGCGATGACGGGACGCTGCGCTACTGCGGTCGCGTCGGCAGTGGCTTCACGGAAGCCGAGCTCGAGCGTCTCGGCGGGCTGCTCGGCGAGCTCGCCGTTCCACGGTCGCCGTTCTCGCCGCAGGGGCCACAGCCCCCACGCGGGGCGGTCTTCTGCGCGCCGCGCCTGCGCGCGCGGGTCGCCTTCCGCGAGCGCACGCCCGCCGGCATGCTGCGCCAGCCGAGCTACGAAGGACTGGCCGAGGATCCGGGTGAGGAGTCAAAGAAAGCGCCCGCGGCTGCGGCCGCCGGGGGGACGGCCGGCCGGGCCAAGCGAGACGTGGTCAGCGCCCCGCGAACGGCCGGCCGCGTGCAGCGAGGCGCGAGTGGTGCGGGGTCGGCCGGCGGCGCGCGGCGAGGCGCAAGGGGTGCAGACACGGGCGGGCGGGCGCCGCAGGCCGCCAGCGGCCGGGCGTCGCGAGCCGGCGCCGCGACGCAGGCGGTCGGGGTGTCCGACCTTGCGCTGGAGCGAACAGGGGCGACGCGCGTCCGCACCGACATCGAGGGTCACGAACTCGTGCTTTCGAACCTCGACAAGGTGCTCTACCCCGCGGTCGGCTTCGCGAAGCGCGACGTGATCGACTTCTATGCGGCGATCGCACCCGTGCTGCTGACGCACCTGCGCGACCGGCCGCTGACGGTCGTCCGCTTCCCGGACGGCGTCGATGGCAAGGCGTTCTTCCAGAAGCAGTCGCCGGCCCACCGCCCGGACTGGGTGCAAACGGTTGCTGTCCCCAGCGAAAGGCGCAAGCGGATCGACTTCACGCTCGCGCAGGATCTGGCGACGCTGGTCTGGCTAGCGAACCTCGCCGCGCTCGAGCTGCACGTGCCGCTCGCGCGGGCCCCCGCGCTGGAGCGCCCGACCGCCGTCGTGTTCGATCTGGACCCCGGACCGCCGGCGGGCGTCGTGGAGTGCTGCCGCGTGGCGCTGTGGCTGCACGGGATGTTCGAGCGCCTCGGGCTCGTCAGTTTCGTCAAGACGTCGGGCTCCAAGGGCCTGCAGGTGTACGTGCCGCTCAACAGCGCCGCCGGCTACGAGCAGACGAAGACGTTCGCACGCCATGTGGCGCAACTGGTCGAGCAGGCCGAGCCCGAGCTGGCGGTATCGCGGATGACGAAGGCGCTGCGGGCCGGCAAGGTGCTGATCGACTGGAGCCAAAACGACGAGCACAAGACGACTGTGTGCGTGTATTCGCTGCGAGCGCGCGAGCGCCCGACCGTCTCGACGCCGCTGGAATGGGACGAACTGCGCGCAGCCCTGCGCAAGCCCGACGCGTCGGCACTGTCGTTCGATGCGGCGGCCGTGCGCGAGCGCGTGCGCAACCGGGGCGACCTGTTCGCGCCGATGCTCTCGCTGGTCCAAACGCTGCCGGCGATCTAGCTGAGCGCGGCCGGGAGGGCTGCTGAGGCTGCGCGCGGGCGCCGCGCCGACCAGTTCGGTTCCACGAAGGCTGGCGCCGCCTTGCCTTGCCGGCGGAAATCGTGCGTGCCGTCCACAGCGACGCCTACAGTGACGTCAAGCCAATTGCAACGGATCCTCTAGGGGTCGACGATGGTGCTCTGTTTCATCACACCGCAGGACACGATTCGCGTGATCGCCGACTCGATCGGGCGCGACGCGCGTCGGCGCCTGGTCGGCGAGGTCGTGGCGGCGTGGGTCGACGACATCCCTGAGCCGGAGTTGAGCGCGCACTACGCCAAGGCCGTCGCGGGTCTCGACGCGGCCGACCTGAACGTGCTGGCCGACTGGTACTCCTCGCTCGCCCTGGGCCCGCCGATCGCCAACACCGACTTCCTGCTCGCGGCGTTCCCGAAGCTCGGTTCGAGCCGCCGCGAGGCGCTCAAGATCGCCGCCGGATTCCGCGGCGAGCAGGCCTTCGACGCCGGCGTGACAGAGGAGCGCGCGCTCGACGCGGTGCTCGGGCACCTCTCGCGCGAACGTGCCGACCAGCTCGCGCGCAGCTGCATCGACATCTACGTCGGGGACCGTCTGGGCAGCGAGAACTAGTCGGCGGCCGCGCCCTGCGCCAGCTCGAGCAGCTCAGCGGTGGCCTCGGCGATCCAGCCGGGGAGCCGGTCGAGCTCGGGCACGGCCTCGAAGTCCGCGAGCAGGCCGAAGTTCAGCTGCCCGTTGTAGGACATGATCGCGACGGCAAGCGCGTGGTCGCGCGGTAGGAACGCGATCGGGTAGACCTCGCGGATCTCGCGACCGAGCACGTGCAGCGGGATCTGCGGGCCCGGCAGGTTCGTGACGAGCAGGTTGAACAGGTGCGTCGAGAAGTTGATCCTCGACGCCTGGGCGAGGATCGTTGGCGGGGCAAAGTTCTGCACGCCGGCGAGCACCTCCGCACCGAGCGCCTGGCGCGATTCCTTGATGCCGTCCATGCTCTCGCGCACCGCCGCCAGCCGGGCCCGCGGGTCGGCTATGTAGACCGGAAGCGGTGCTCGCATCGCCGCGAGCCGGTTCCCGATCACGTCACCGGCGGTTGCGCCGTCGCCCGCGCCGCGCAGTGACACCGGCACGAGCGCCCGCAGTTCGAGCCCCTCGGTGCGCACGCCGCGCGAAAGCAGGAAGCTGCGCAGGGCGCCGGTCACGACCGCCAGCACGACGTCGTTGACGGTTCCGCCGAACGCGTTCTTGATGGTCTTGAAGTCGGCGAGGCGCCCGGACAACGTGACGAACCGCCGGTAGGGCCCGATCGGAACGTTCAGCGGCGTCTCGGGGGCCGGATTCAGCGCGGCCCAGACGATCTCGCCGACGCCCTCGGCGGCCTCACGCAGCCGCGAAGCCGCCCGCCGCGGGTGCGCCCCGGCGCTCAACGCGCTGCCGAGCAGCGTCACGCCGTCGCGGGCGTCGCGCATCGCGCCGAGCGTCATCATCGCGAGCTGCCCGGGCTTCGGCGCGGGGGTCCACGGCGGCGGCGACTGTGGCTCCGCGTCGCCGTCGGAGTCGAGGTCGAAGATGACGGTGGCGAGGTCGAGTCCCGCGACGCCGTCGATCACGGCGTGGTGCGTCTTGAAGATGAGCGCGAAACCGCCGTCCTGCAGGCCTTCGACGAACGACAGCTCCCACAGCGGACGGCGACGGTCCAGCTGCGTCGAGAAGGTCCGCGAGACCAGCGCGAGCAGCTGCTCGCGTTCGCCCGGTGGCGGCAACGCGACATGCCGCACGTGGTATTCGAGCCGAAACGACCGATCGTCGATCCACACCGGCCGACCGCGGTCAAGCGGCGTGCGCGCAAGCCGCTGGCGATAGCGAGGCACCAGGTGCAGACGCGAGCCGATCAGCGCCAGCAGGTCGTCGAAGCGCAACGGCGGACCGCCGAAAACGGTCAGCGCGCCGATGTGCATGTGCGACTCGGGGCCCTCCTGGTGCAGAAAGGACGCGTCGAGCGCGGTCAGGCGGTCGAGGTGCTGTTGCGGCATCGACCCACAGCGTAGTCGCGCGACCACGCGCCGCCGTGGCGCAGCCGCGCCGCGGCGGGAGTACCGTCATGCTCGATGGTTAGCTCATTCGGGGCCGCCGCGGCGAGGCGGGCGCTCGGCCGCCGTAGAATCAAGGGATGGCGGTCGTGACCAACACTGTCGAGAAGATCCTGCTGGCGGCCCCCCGCGGCTACTGCGCCGGGGTCGACCGGGCGGTTCAGACTGTCGAGCGCGCGCTTGCGCGCTACGGCCCGCCGGTCTACGTGCGCAAGGAGATCGTGCACAACAAGCACGTTGTCGAGCAGCTGCGCGCGCGCGGCGCGATCTTCGTCGAGAGCGAGACCGAGGTGCCGGAGGGCTCGATCACGGTGTTCTCCGCCCACGGCGTTGCGCCGGTCGTGCACGAGAACGCGATCAAGCGCCAGCTGCGAACGATCGACGCGACATGTCCGCTGGTGACCAAGGTGCACGTCGAGGCGCGGCGGTTCGCCGCCGACGGCTACATGGTCGTGCTCGTCGGCCACGACGGGCACGAGGAGGTCGAGGGCACGATGGGGGAGGCCCCGGACAACATGGTCCTCGTCCAGACCGAGCAGGACGTCGACGAGCTCGAGCTGCCAGACCCCAAGAGGGTCGCCTACATCTCGCAGACGACGCTATCGGTGGACGAGACGAAGGGCATAATCGATCGTCTGCGCGAGCGTTTCCCCGAGATCGTCGGCCCGCGCACCGACGACATCTGCTACGCCACGACCAACCGCCAGGCCGCGGTGCGCAAGCTCGCCGTCGAGTGCGAGCTGGTGCTCGTGATCGGCTCGCGCAACTCCTCCAACTCGCTGCGCCTTGTCGAGGTGGCGCGCGATTACGGCGCGCAGGCGCATCTCATCGACAACTCGCGCGAGCTCGACGAGTCGTGGCTGGAGGGCGTGCGGACGCTCGGCATCTCCTCCGGCGCCAGCGCACCCGAGGAGCTCGTGCAGGAGCTCCTCGAGGTTTTCCGGGCCCGCGGCGTGAGCGACATCTCGGAGCTCGAGGTCACGCGCGAAGACGTCCGGTTCATGCTGCCCAAGGCGATTCGCGGCGTCGCCGCCGCGCGGTAGTGGCCCGCACGCTCGTCGTCTCCGACCTGCATCTCGGGACGCGGGCGGGCAGCGATGTGCTGCGCCGCGAGGGCGTGCTCGAGGAGCTGTTCGCCGCGCTCGATGGCGTCGACCGGCTGGTCCTGCTCGGGGACACGCTCGAGTTGCGCCACGGCGACGCGCGCTCGGTGCTGGGTCGTGCGCGGACCGTGCTCGAAGCGCTCGGCGAGCACCTCGGCGAGCGGCGGGTCGTCCTGGTCCCCGGCAACCACGACCACTCGCTCGCCGGATCCTGGCTGGAGCGCCGCAGCGGCCCGCTCGGCCTCGAGCAGCGCTTCGCTCCCGCCGAGGCATCGTTCGTCGCCCAGGCGGTGGCCGAGATGCTCGCTCCCGCACCCGTCGAGATCGCCTACCCGGGCCTGTGGCTCGGTGAGGGCACCTACGCGCTGCACGGACATCAACTCGACGTGCACATGACGGTGCCGACGATCGAGCGCCTGGCGGTGGCTATGAGTGGACGCCTGGCGCTGGCCGGCGACCGCCGCTGGGACGACGTCCGCTCCGTCGACGACTACGAGGCGCTGATCGCGCCCGTCTACGCCTGGGCGGACGCCGCTGCTCGCAGCGGGCGCCCGTCGGAGGCAATCGACGGTGGGCGCACCGTGAAGGCGTGGAACGCCCTGCGCTCCGCCCGCGCCGGCGCGCTTCGGGCGCGCGCGTTTCCGCTCGCGTTCCCCTGGCTCGTTCGTGGCGCCAACGCCGCCGGTCTCGGCCCGCTCCGCACCGAGCTCTCGACGGCGGAGCTACGGCGGTCGGGTCTGCGCGCGATCAGCGTCGTCATCGAGCGGCTCGGAGTCGACGCGCGCCACGTGATCTTCGGACACACCCACCGGGCCGGGATGCTCGAGGGCGACGAGCCGGCCGAGTGGCTGACGCCGAACGGCACGCGGCTGCACAACTGCGGCTGCTGGGTGTTCAGCCCGACCTTCTCGCACGGACCGCAGAGCCCGTACTGGCCGGGCGCCGCGGTGGTGGTCGACGACGCCGGCGGTGAGCCGCCGCGGCTGCTGCGCCTGCTGGGAGACCGTAGCGCCGCCCAGTTGACGGCGAGCCACTAGCGCGCACGACGACGGGCGGCTACAGTCGCGCCCGCAGACCTTGGCAAACGACCGCGCCAGTCGCGGAGAGGATGGGACCGAATGGCACTTGGCTTCTACTTCAGGCCCAACGGGTTCACGCCGGAGAAGTACGACGAGGCGCTCAGCCAGCTCGAAGCCGCCGGAGCCGGAGCGCCGCAGGGGCGCACCCTTCACGTGGGTCTCGACGTCGGCGGAATGATCCACGTGTTCGACATCTGGGAGTCGCAGGAGAGCTTCGAGGCGTTCGGCGCGGCGCTGCTGCCGATCATGGGCGGGCTCGGCGTCGATCCGGGCGAGCCGATGGTGGCGCACGTGCACAACGTGATCGAGGGCTGACCCGGAGCGGACCGGGTGGGCGGGGCGCGCCGGCTGCTTTCGGCTGCGGCGGCGCGCCGCACCCGCCACTCAGCGCGCAGAGCTGCCACCGCCTGTGCGCTCAACCCGGTGGGTGCCGGGCGGTGGCCGGGCGTCGCATCGGCGGAGCGTGCTGATCGCCGGTCGAGCGGGCGACCAGGACGGCGGCGGCGGCGGCGAGCAGCAGCTCCGCCAGTACGAAACGCACCTGGAGGCCGGCCGGGGACGTGGCTGGATTGCCGACGTAGCGTGCCGGGAACGCGAACAGCGCGAGGCCGGCGAACGCGAACAGCGCGAGGCCGGGTAGCGCGAACGGCGCGCGGCCGAGGCGCGTCAACCGCGAGCCGGCATGGTGCGCGGCGCCGCTGGACCGCGGCCCGGCGCTCAGCGCGAGCGCGGTCAGCACGCATGGGGCGGCGACGAGCAGATAGTGGTCCTCGGAGAGGGATCCGGCCAGCAGCAGGGCGAGCATGAGCAACGCTCCCATCGCGGCCAGCCCGCCGGACCGAAGCGGCCGGCGCGCGAAACGGTAGGCGAGCGCGACGGCAACGACGAGCACCAGGGCGCGCGCGACCGAGCCCCAGGCCACGGCGCCCAGGCGCTCCGCGAGGCCCCGGATGGAGACGTTGTAGACCGCCGCCTGGCCGTGCAGCGTGCCGCCGCTCTCGAGGAAACGCAGCACGGCGAAGAAATGCCCGCCGCCGGGAACGAGCAGGATCGCCGCGGCGAGCAGCAGGGCGCCCGCGACCGCCGCCTGCAGAAGCGGACGCCACTGTCCTCGCAACAGCGGCAGCAGAACCAGCGGGACCAGCAGCGGCTTGATCAGCAGCGACGCCACGAGCAGCGCGCTGCCGGCCCGCCAGCGACCGGACTCGAACGCGAGCAGCACCGCGACCGCGACCGGCGCCAGCAGGAGCGAGATGTTGCCGATCCAGAGGCTGTCGGTCAGCAGGTCGCTCTTCAGCATCAGCACGGCCGCGAACGCAGCAAGCAACGGCCAGATCCCGCGGCGCCAGGGCGCCATTGACAGCATGCCCGCCACCGCGACGCCGGCTGTGCACGCGATCAGCCAGGCGTCGATCGCGCCGCCACGCCCGCCGATCGACGCCGGGAGCAGCGCGACGGCTGCCGTCGGCGGGTAGACGAAGCGGTGATTCGAGTAGACCGACGTGCCGTGCACCAGTGCCATCGCCGCGTCACGGATCGGGCCGAAGTCCAGTCCCTTCTCGGGCGTGGCGATCGCGTCGCGAATCTGGCGCACGGCGATCACGGCCGCCAGCGCGAGGCAACCGGCCGCCAGCGCGAGGCGAGCGGAGCCCAGCGACCTGCGCACAAGCGCCATCCGCTGAGCCTAATCGGTGTTTCGGCGCCGCGGGCGCGCCTTCAGCGTGCCGCGACCGCGGCGGCGGGCCGTCCCGGTGACGGCGCGCAGCGCTCAGGCTTTGCGCGCGCTCACGGCGGTGCCGTAAGCGCAGATCTCGGTCCACATCGAGCCGAGCTCGGAGGTGTCGAAGCGGAACGCGACGACGGCGTTGGCGCCCTTGGCCTCGGCCTCGGCGATCAAGCGGTCGGTGGCGTCCTGGCGGCCCGCTGCGAGCATCTTTGTCATGCCCTTCAGCTCGCCGCCGATCAGCGACTTGAGCGAGGCGCCGATGACCGAGCCGAGGTTGCGCGAGCGAACAGTCAGGCCGAACACCTCACCGAAGACCTCGTCGATCTCATGGCCGGGAAGGTCGTTCATCGTCGAGATGAGCACCCAATGCACGCTA